>Ga0209965_1000650_pt1 | contig 12194 bp, 10 predicted proteins | sample SalPon2_B_H2O_MG_FD_185707 | JGI IMG/M metagenome (GOLD analysis project Ga0209965, IMG submission 185707) | Salt pond water microbial communities from South San Francisco under conditions of wetland restoration - Salt Pond MetaG R2_B_H2O_MG... | ecosystem: Environmental > Aquatic > Non-marine...
CCAACATGATCGGCTGTGACGGGAAGTGGGCGATCCACCCCTCGCAGATCGAGATCGGCAACGAAGTGTTCGCGCCGGACCCGGAGGTCGCGGACCGCGCAAAGCGCATCGCCGACGCCTACGCCGATGCGATGGAGGAGGGCAAAGGCGCCGTGAGCGTCGACGGGCAGATGGTCGACGAGGCGACCAACAAGATGGCCCAGGACATCGTCGAGACGGCCGAGGCCGCGGACATCCTGTAGTCGGCCGGTCGCCCGCTCGACTCGCGTCCCACTGACGCACCGATTTTTCCGCTCTGACCGCGTTCCGGAGCGACAGCGGTCGATGAGGGGAGTGAGTGTCGTGGTTTGTCTGCGACAACAGTATTTTTAAAATCGTGAGTGACTGCGACGATCACTTATAAACAACAGCGCGGTGGCGCGCGCGTCCGAGCGGTCGCCATCGGCGACCGCGAGGAGCACGCGCGAGGGAGTCGGTCGCCGAGCGAAGCGACGGCGAGCGACGAGGTTGGGGAGGTGTGAGGTGCGGTTGCTGTGCTGTGGGCGGGACTCAAAGGGGCAGTCGTGAGGGCGCCGCAGGCGATGCAAGCACTGGAGGGAGCAAGCGACGCGAGCGACTGAAGCGCACAGCGAGCGTGCGGCGCCCTCACGGCTGGGGCTTTGGCGGTGTTCACCGCCGACCCGCGATCGACCGCATATAAGCGAGCGACTGTGGCTTCGAGAGAGTCCGCCGCACCGTCGACGGCGTACATACAGCCGCCAGCAACACTCCGGGTTCAGTTAGAGACTCGCTCCCCCGATCACCGACTCGGTTTACAACGGTTCGATCAGTTCGACCGCGTGTCCGTCCGGGTCCTTCACGAACGCGGTGCGCGCGCCGGCCGCCGGCTGGTCGCCCGGCTCCTGCACCACGCCGTGGTGGTCGATCGATTCGAACGTCGCGTCGACGTCGGCAACGCCGACGGCGACGTGGTCGTACCGGTCGCCGTCCGCGCTCGGCGCCTCGCCGTCGGTGTCCGAGAGCTGGAACTCGACGCCGGCGTCGTCGGACACGTACACGTTCCGCGTGTCGCCGTCGGGCGTCGTGAACTCCCACGAGCGCTCGAAACCGAGCTGTTCGACGTACCAGTCGGCGGTTCGGTCGGCGTCGGCCACGTTGAGACACGTGTGGAGAATCTCCATGGATCGGGGGTCTCGGGGCGACGAGATAAATCCCGGTGCGGGGGCGAATCGTGGCCGCTACCGGAACTGTCATGAACAAAGGTTTTATTCGGCTTTCGCCCCCGGTCAGTAGCATGGCAAGCGAGCCCGCGCAGGGGAGTGACACGCCCGCCGACACGTCGGCGGCCGCGCTCGGTCACGAGCGACCGGACGTGCCCGCGTATCGGGCGCTCGCGGGGGCCCTCCGCGAGCGCGTCGACGGCGAGGTGCAGTTCGACGAGTACGCACAGGTGCTGTACGCCACCGACGGGAGCATTTATCAGGCGCGCCCGGCCGGCGTCGTCACGCCGCGATCGGTCGCGGACGTACAGGCGACGATGCGCGTCGCCGCCGACCACGGCGTCCCGGTCATCCCGCGCGGAGCGGGCTCCTCGCTGGCCGGCCAGAGCGTCGGGCCCGGCTGTATCGTCCTCGACTTCTCGACGCACATGGACGACATCGTCGACGTGCGGCCCGACGAGCGCAGGGCGGTGGTCCAGCCCGGCGTCGTCCAGGACCACCTCGACGACCGACTGGCCGAGGACGGGTTGAAGTTCGCACCCGACCCGGCTTCCTCGGCGCGCGCGACCGTCGTGGGCGGGATCGGTAACAACTCGACCGGCGCGCACTCGGTGCGGTACGGGATCACCGACGCGTACACCGAAGAGTTGCGGGTCGTCCTCGCGGACGGGTCGCTCATCCACACCCGCGAGGTCGTCCTCGACTCGCCGGAGTACGAGGAGATCGTCGCGAAAGGCGATCGTGAGGCCGCGCTGTACGAGACGACTCGCGCGCTCGTCGCGGAGAACGAGGCCGAGATCGACGAGAAGTACCCGAACCTCAAACGCTCCGTCTCCGGGTACAACCTCCACAAGGTGATCTACGAGAACGACGCGGGCGAGGAGGTGATCAACCTCTCGAAGCTGTTCGTCGGCGCCGAGGGGACGCTCGGGACCATCGTCGAGGCCGAGGTGTCGCTCGTCACCCGCCCCGAAGAGACCGCGCTCGCGCTGTACACCTTCGACTCGCTGGTCGACGCGATGAAGGCGGTGCCCGAGGCCCTGGAGTTCCCCGTCAGCGCGGTCGAGCTGATGGACGACGAGGTGTTCTCGCTCGCGGCCGGCTCACAGGAGTTCGCGCAGTACGCCGAGCCGATCCCGGACCGCGCGGCCGCCGCGCTCATGCTGGAGTGGGACGACGAACTCGTCGACGACTTCGAGGCGGCCGTCGCCGACACGACCGCCCACTTCGTCGACGGGGGCGACGCGTTCGACGTGCTGGAGGCGTACACGGACGCCGATCAGAGCGACCTCTGGAAGCTCCGGAAGGCGGCCATCCCCCTCCTCATGAGCATGCAGGGCGACCCGAAGCCGTACCCGTTCATCGAGGACGCGACGGTGCCGCCGGAGGAGTTGGCCGAGTACGTCGGGCAGTTCGAGGCGGTGTTAGAGAACCACGGCACCTCGGCCGCCTACTTCGCGCACGCCGGGTCCGGCACCTTACACATCCGACCGATTCTCTCCTTAAAAGAGGAGGAGGGCGTCGAGACGATGCACGCCATCTCGGAGGACATCACCGACCTCGTCGTGGAACACCACGGCGCGTTCTCCGGCGAGCACGGCGACGGACTCGCGCGCACCGAGTTCAACCCGAAGATGTACGGCGACGCCCTCTGGTCGGCGTTCCAGGAGCTCAAGTCGACGTTCGATCCGGAGTGGCGGATGAACCCCGGCAAGGTGGTGTACGTCGACGGCGACACCGCTTCCGAGCGCGGCTACCCCGACACCGCCGCCGACACGGACATGCGCGAGAACCTCCGGTACGGGCCGGCGTACCAGTCGATCGAGCCGCAGACGACGCTCGACTTCGACGACGAGGGGGGGTTCTCGCACCTCGTCGAGCTGTGTAACGGCTGCGGCACCTGCCGGGAGACCGACTCGGGCGTGATGTGCCCGACGTACCGCGCCTCCGAGGAGGAGATCCAGTCGACCCGCGGGCGAGCGAACATGCTCCGGGCCGCCATCAGCGGGGAGCTCGACGACGACGAGATCCACTCCGACCGGTTCCAAGAGGAGGTGCTCGGCCTCTGTGTCGGCTGTAAGGGGTGTAAAAGCGACTGTCCGACCGGCGTCGACCTCGCGAAGCTGAAAGCCGAGGTGAAACACGAACACCACGAGGAGGAGGGGGCGGCCCTCCGCGAACGGATCTTCCGCGATATCGACCGCTTCTCGGCGCTCGGGAGCGCGCTCGCGCCGGTGTCGAACGCGGCGGCGAAGCTCCCCGGCGCCCGCGCGGTGATGGACGCGATCGCGGGGATCGCTCCGGACCGCGAACTGCCGACGTTCCGCGCGGAGAGCTTCGAGGAGTGGTTCGCGTCCCGCGGCGGGTCGAGCGTCGCGCCCGCGGAGGCGGTCGACACGGTCGCGCTGTTCCCCGACACCTACACCAACTACAGCTACCCGGCCGCCGGCAAGGCCGCCGTCGCGGTGTTGGAGGCGGCCGACATCCGCGTGGAGGTGCCGGACGACCTCGCGCCCTCGGGCCGGGCGGCGTTCTCGACCGGCTTCCTCGACGCGGCCCGCGAGCGCGCCGAGGCGAACGTCGCGGCGCTCGCGCCTCGGGTCCGCGACGGGCAGTCCGTCGTCTTCGTCGAGCCCTCCGACGCCGTGATGTTCCAGGACGAGTACCGCGACCTGCTCGACGGCGACGACGTGGCCGCGGTGTCGGCCGCCGCCTACGGCGTCTTGGAGTACCTCGACGCCGGTCGCGTCGACGAGCGGCTGGCGTTCGACGCGCCCGCGGAGTCGCTCACGTACCACGGCCACTGCAACCAGAAGGCGACGAACAAGGACCACCACGCGGTCGGCGTGCTCCGCCGCGCCGGCTACGACGTGGACCCGCTGGACTCCTCGTGTTGCGGGATGGCGGGCTCGTTCGGCTACGAGTCGGAGCATTACGACCTGTCGAAGGCGATCGGTCGCATCCTCTTCGATCAGGTCGACGAAAGCGACGGCGAGACGGTGACCGCGCCGGGCGCGTCGTGCCGCTCCCAGCTGGGCGACCGCGACGGCGCCGAGAACCCGCCGCATCCGATCGAGAAGGTCGCCGAGGCGGTGACCGGCCGGGCGGCAGACGCCGCCGTCGTGAGCGCGGCCGGAGCGCCGAACCCGTCGCCGGCCGACGACTGAGCCGACGGCAGGGGTGAGGTTGTCCCTCCCGGCGCGAGTGTGGTATCGGTAACAATATGATTGTAAGCATTTTTTCAGTAGATTTAATTAGTGAGATTCAAACACATCGTTCATGCCACATAGTGGCAAATTCAACGGAGGGGCCTGCGGGCGAACAGGGCCTCGGGGGACCGCGGACGAACCAAGCACGAACGCGCTGAAACCGGGAGGTGGTATCCGTGGCTGACCCGATGCTTATTCTGCTGGCGCTGTTGCCGCTTGCCGCGATCGCGGTCATCATGGTCCTGCTCTACCAGCCGGCGACGATCACGATGCCGATCGCGTGGGGCATCGCGGCGGTCGCCGCGTACATCGGGTGGGAGATGTCGCCGACGTTGATCGCGGCGGCCTCGATACGGGGCGCGCTGACGGCGACGCGCATCCTCGTCATCGTCTTCGGCGCGATACTACTGCTGTACACGCTCAAGCAGTCCGGCGCGTTCGAGGTCATCAACGCGGGCTTCTCGTCGATCAGCGACGACAGGCGCGTACAGGTCATCCTGCTCGTGTTCCTCATGGGCTCGTTCATCGAGGGCGCGGCCGGGTTCGGGACGCCGGCCGCGATCGTCGGCCCGCTTCTGGTCGGCCTCGGCTTCCCGCCGCTGGCCGCGGTGGTGGTCGCCCTGACCGGTAACATTCTCGCGATTACGTTCGGCGCAGTCGGGACGCCGCTTATCATCGGATTCGAAGACGTCGTCTTCGGGCAGGACCCGACGGAGGCCGGCACGGCAGCGTACGCCGTCGTTCAGAACGGCGGCTTCGAAAGCGTCAGCGCTTACGTCGCACAGATCGGGTTCTGGGCGGCCGTCATCCACGCCGTCGTGGGCATCGCGATTCCGTTCATCGGCGTGGCGATGATGACGCGGTTCTTCGGCGAGGAGCGCTCGCTGAAGCCCGCCATCGAAGTGATTCCGCTCACGCTGTTCGCGTGGGCGTCGTTCGTGGTGCCGTACCTCCTGACGGCGTACTTCCTCGGACCGACGTTCCCCGGCCTGTTGGGTGCGATGATCGGGCTGCTCGTCGTCGGCTCGACGCTGCGCGCGGGCTACTTCCTCCCCGAGGAGGAGTGGGACTTCGGCCCCCAAGAGCAGTGGCCGGACCACTGGATCGGCAAGATCGAGCCCGGAACCGGGATGGGCGATTCGAGCGGCGGGCAGCGGGTCGCGGCCGACGGCGGCACGAGGACGTTCAAGGACATGCACAACCAGGACATGTCGCTCGGCATGGCGTGGACGCCCTACATCCTCGTGGCGGCCCTGCTCATCGTGACTCGGGTCGTCGGGCCCGTCCAGCAGTTCCTGGCGTCGACCGGCGTCGTCGCGTGGAACAACATCCTCGGCACGCCGTTCTCTGAGGGCGTCGAACTGCTCTACCTCCCCGGATCGCTGTTCGTGCTGGTCGCGGTCGTGACGTACGGCCTGCACGGCATGGGCGCGTCGGGGATCAAGAAGTCGTGGGGCGAGGCCGTCAGGAACATCATCCCGGCGGTCATCGCGCTCTGGTTCGCCGTCGCGACCGTGATGGTCATGCAGAAGACCGGCGCGCCGGTCGTGATCGAGAACGTCGAAACCGTCAACTTGGGGATGCTCCAGCTGCTGTCCGACGCCACGGCCGACCTCACCGGGCAGCTGTTCCCGTTCTTCTCCGGCTTCATCGGCGCGTTCGGCGCGTTCATCGCCGGGTCGAACACGGTCAGCGACATCCTGTTCGGCCTCTTCCAGTTCGAGGCCGCCCAGCAGATCGGCGCCCCGACGCAGATCGTGGTCGCCGCACAGGCTGTCGGCGGGGCGATCGGGAACCTGATCGCCATCCACAACGTCGTCGCCGCGCTCACCGTCGTCGGCCTCATCGGCGAGGAGGGGCGCGTCATTCGACTCGAACTGATACCGGTGCTGTACTACGGCGTTGCGACCGGTATCCTCACCCTGATCCTCGCGTACGCGGTGGTTCCGGGGACGTTCTGAACGCAGCGCGACGCTCTTTTTTTGCCGCCGAAACCGCGCCGACCGCGTACTGACCGAGGAGTCATGTCGCTCGCGCCCCACGCGTAGCGTATGGATCGCAACGAGGTCCGCCGCGCGTGGGACGACGTGGCGGCGACGTACGCGGCCCGACGCGACCCCGACGGCTCGGACGCCGCGCTGATCGACGACCTGCTCGCCGACCTGCCGGACGACCCGGCCGTCCTCGACGTGGGCTGTGGCGACGGCGCGCGGACGCTCGCGAACCTGCCGTCAGCGAGCGTCGGCATCGACGTGTCACGGGAGGGGCTCGAACTCGCTCGGGAGACGGTGCCGACGGCTCGGCTCGTTCACGGCGAGATGTCCGCGCTGCCGGTCGGCGACGAGCGGTTCGACGCGGTCACGGCGTACCACGCGGTCTTCCACGTCGCCCGCGAGCGCCATCCCGCCGTCTACGCCGAGTTCGCGCGCGTCCTTCGACCGGGCGGGCGGCTCCTCATGACGCTGCCGGGCGGCCGGTTCGAGACGGTGCGCCGCGGCTGGATGGGCGGCCGGATGTTCTTCTCCGCGCCCGGACGCGAACGGACCCTGACGCAGCTGCGCGAGGCGGGGTTCGGCGAGGTGGAGACGACGACCGCGACGGACCCCCTCGGGAGCAGCACGGAGTTCGTGCTCGCGACGCGACTGGAGTAGCCGTGGGCGACGACCGCGGCGGCGACCCGGACGAGATACCCCACGACGTGCGCGCCGGCCTCGAACAGCTGCTCGCGGCGGCCGCGTCCGCGGCCGCCGACGGCGACGCGGCCACCGCGCGGGCGGCTCTCGACACGGCCGAGACGGTGGCGACGAACAAGCTCCAACCCGGCGAGCGGCGCGACCGGATCCGGTGGGGCTGTGCCGCGGCGATCGACGCGCTTCCGAACGGCGACCTCGCCGCCGCGTACGCCGACGCCACGGCCGCCCAGATGCCCGAGCGGTAGCGCCCCGGTCCGCTCGTCTCGCCGGTCGCGCCCGGTCCGCCCGTGGCCGATTCAGCCGCCCGCGCCGGCGCGGGCGCGCAGCCCCGAGAGCGTCGTCGCCTCGCGGAGGTCCGCGACCGTACAGTACCACGCGCCGCGCACGCCGTGCAGGTCGTTCTCGACCGGTCGGTCGAGCGGGACGAGGGGCGCGAACTCGAAGACGACGACGACGCGCTCCTCGGAGAAGGGGTCGATGAGCGCCGCCCAGTCCGCCTCGTCCATCGGGCCGCGCTCGCCGCGCGTCTGCTCCGTGCGGGCCGTGACGCGGGCGTAGTGGGTGACCGCCGACACCGGCGCGGTCCGGTAGAAGGCCACGTACTCGAACTCGGCGCGGGTCCGGTCGTACGACCGCGGCGCGGGGTAGAACCCCTCGCGACAGCGCTCGAAGGTGTCTGGCCGCGTCGCCACGACGCAGACCCGCGCGTCGCCGGGCGCGTCGTCGGCCGGTGCGTCCGCGGCGAACCGGTCCAGATCCATGGCGATCGTACCCGCCGGACGCGGATATATCCGCGCTCGGCTCGTAGCGTGGGCGATGGCAGAGAGCGCGGCGAGCGAACGCGGCGACCCCCACGAGCGCGACGGCGACGAGCGCGACGCGTCCCGACGAGACGGACGCCGACCCGGAGGCTCCCGGAGCGAGGGCGCCGGAGACGGCGAGCCGAGCGGCTCGTCGCCGCCGGCGCTGGCCATATCGGGCGTCACGAAGCGGTTCGGCGCGGGCGACGGCGGCGTGCTGGCGGTCGACGACGTGAGCCTGACCGTCGAGCAGGGCGCTATCGTCGGGCTGCTCGGCCCGAACGGGGCCGGCAAGACCACCCTTATTAAATGCGCACTCGGTATCGTCCTCCCCGACGCCGGCTCGGTCCGGGTGTTCGGCAGGGACGTGAGCGACGGCCGCCGGGCGGCGTACGCCGACGTGGACGCGATGTTGGAGGGCGCGCGCAACGACTACTGGCGACTCACCGTCCGCGAGAACCTGCGGTACTTCGCGACCATCGCCGGCGTCGACCCGGACTCGGTGCGGGCGAGACACGACCGCCTGCTCGACCGGCTCGAGCTCACCGAAAAGGCCGACACGCCGGTTCGAGAACTCTCGCGGGGGATGAAACAGAAGGTGTCGCTGGCGAGCGTGCTCGCGGGCGGCGCGTCGCTCGTCTTCCTCGACGAGCCGACGCTCGGGCTCGACGTCGAGAGCTCCCGGACGCTCCGCCGCGAACTCCGGCGGCTCGCCCGCGAGGAGGGGCTCACCATCGTGCTCAGCAGCCACGACATGGCCGTCATCGAAGACGTCTGTGACCGCGTCGTGATGATGGCCGGCGGTCGGATCGTCGCCGACGACACCGTCGGAGCGCTCCTCGCCGGGACCGAGCGGGACACCCTCCGGATCGCGAGCGCCGACATCGACGAGCCGGTGGTCGCGACCCTCCGCGAGCGGTTCGACGTGCGGGCGGTCGACTCCGGCCCCGACGCCAACGGCCCCACCAGTGTGGAGGTCGCCGCCGCGGGCGAGGCCCTGTACGAGGTCATGGACGCCCTCCGCGAGGCGGGCGTCACGGTGGAGGACGTACGAACCGTCCGCCCCGAACTGGAGGACGTGTTCGTCGACCTCACGGGCATGGAGCCGGGCGGAGAGTCTGGAGGAGAGCCGGGAGGGCGGTCCTCGTGACGGGCGAGACCGAGCGCGCGCCGGCCGGGACCGGCGCGGACGACGAGCCGCGGCCGGCGACTTACTACCACCTCGCGCGGGCCGTCCTCTACCGGGAGTACCTGATCTTCGTCCGGTATCCCGCGAACGCGATCGGGGGGATCGTCATCGCGCTGTTCTTCTTCGGCGTGCTCTTTTACGGCGGGCGGCTGCTGGCCGGGCAGGCGCTCACGGACTCGCTCGAAGGGATCATCGCGGGCTACTTCCTGTGGACGCTGTCTGTCGGCGCCTACTCGTCGGTGTCGAGCGACATCGGCAGCGAGGTGCAGTGGGGGACCTTAGAGCGGCACATCACCACGCCGTTCGGGTTCGCGCCGGTCGCCCTTTTAAAAGGCGTCGCGAAGGTCGTCCGGACGTTCCTCACTTCGGCGGTCGTGCTCGCCGTAATGCTGCTTCTCACCGGGACCCGGCTGAGTCTCGACCCGATCACGGTGGTCGCCGTCGCCGGCCTCGCGATCACGTCGGTGCTCGGGCTCGGCTTCGCGGCCGGCGGCGTGACCGTGCTTTATAAGCGGATCGGCAACTGGCTGAACCTGTTGCAGTTCGGGTTCGTCGCGCTGATTTCGGCGCCCGTCCTCGACGCGCCGTGGACGCGGTTCCTCCCCTTAGCCCACGGGAGCGCGATGCTCCAGCGCGCGATGGTCGACGGCGTCCGGCTGTGGGAGTTCGGGCTCGCCGACCTCGGGCTGCTCGTCGCCGTCGCGGTCGGGTACCTCCTCGGCGGCTACGTCGTCTTCCAGTACGCGACGCGGCGGGCGCGTCGGCTCGGCGTCCTCGGCGACTACTGAGCGCCGGGGAGTCGTGGGCGGCGCTCAGCGCTCGGCGTCCGGTTCGGCCGCGAGCGCCTCCTCCCGCAGTTCGCGACAGCGGTCGCCGGCGACGTCGAGGGGCGGCACCGGCGTCGGCTTCCCGTCGGCGTCGACGGCGACGAACACGAAGTACGACTCCGTCGTCAGCTCTCGCTCGCCCGTGCGGGGCGACTCGCGGTACGCCCGGATCCGCGTCCGGAGGCTGGTCCGGCCGACCGCGTACACGTACGACTCGACGATGCAGGTGTCGCCCTGCGGCACCGGCCGTTTGAAATCGAGCGCGTTGATCTTGGCCGTGACGCACGTTTCGCCCGCGGCGCGCATCGCCGACATCGCGCCGATCTCGTCCATCCACTTGACGACGTTGCCCCCGTGCGCCGACTCGTAGTTGTTCGTGTGGGTCGGCTGGACGCGCTGGCGGTTCTCGATGTAGGTGTCGCTGACGGACGGCATACAGACCGGTGGGGCGGACGGCGGAAAAACGGCGGTACTCGGGGGGCGGCGGGAAACGGCAGCGGACCACCGCGCGTCGCCTCGAATCCGATCGCCCGAACGCGGGTAAATTATCGAACCGTATAATTTCGCCTTTACACATAAGTGGGGCGTCGGGGTCTCACCGCACAGCACATATGTTGAACCTCATCACTGCGCGGTACGGTCGCCGGGTGGGGGTGGCCGTCCTCGCGACGCTCGCCGCGACGCTCGGATTCATCGCCCTCTTCGCGGCGCACGTGGCGACTGTCGGAACTCCGGCCGCCGCGACGGCGGCGCTGACCGCCACGGGCGTCGTCGTCACCCTCAATCTCGGCCTGTTAGGAATCGTCTTGATCGGGAACGTCGCGGTCGAGTTGCGGCGGCTGACGGAGACAGCCGAGGCGGTCGGTCGCGGCGAGTTCGACGCCCGAGCGACCTCCGACCGGCGCGACGAGATCGGTCGGCTGTTCGCCGCCTTCGACGAGACGCGGCGGTCCCTTCGCGACGCGGTCGCGGAGTCCGACCGGGCGCAGGCGGACGCGGAGGCGGCCCGCGAGGAGGCCGAGGCGCTGTCCGACACCCTCTTAGAGCGCGCCGAGGACATCGGCGGCGCCATGGAGCGGGCGGCCGAGGGCGACTTCACGCACCGGCTGCCGGCGGAGACGGACGTCGATGCGATAGAACGGATCACGGCGGCGTACAACGAGATGACCGACGGGCTCTCGACGACGGTCGACGACATCCAGTCGTTCGCGGCCGACGTGGAGTCGACGAGCGAGGAGATGGCGACCCGCGCCGACGACGTCGCCGAGATGAACCAGGAGGTCGCCGACGAGATGCGGGCGCTGGCCGACGAGTTGGACGAACAGACGGACCGGCTGCGAGAGACGGCCGCCGACACCGACGACTTCTCGGCGACCGTCGAGGAGATCGCCTCCACCACGGACGAGGTGGCCGGCGACGCGACCGCCGCGGCCGAACTCGGCACGGAGGGCGAGCGCCGCGCGACGGAGGCGGTGGAAGCGATCGTCGCGATCGGCGACCTCCTCGACGACCTCGACGGGCTCGTCGCAGGCCTCGACGACCGGATGGACGGGGTCGCGGAGACGACGGACGTGATCGCCGACATCGCCGAACAGACGAACATCCTCGCGCTCAACGCCTCGATCGAGGCGTCCCGCGCCGGGGGCGACGGCGACGGGTTCGCCGTCGTCGCCGACGAGGTGAAGGGGCTCGCCGAGGAGACGCGCGAGTCGACGACCGAGATCGAGGCGACGATCGGCGAGGTCACGGACGACGTGTCGGCGGTGGCGGGTGAGATGGACCGGACGATGACAGAGTTAGACGAGACGACCGCGGCGGTCCGGGCCGCGGGCGACGCGATAGAGGAGCTGACGGGCACGGTCGAGGACGTCGACGTGGCGATGGCGGACATCGCCCGCGCGACCGACGAGGGCGCCGAGGGGATCGAGTCGGTCGCCGCGCGCGTCGAGGCCGTACACACCTCCGCCACCGACGCCGCGAGCCGCGCTCGGTCGCTCGCCGAGACCGCGGACGCGACCGCCGAGACCGTCGGCGACATGGCGACGACGGCGACCTCGCTCGCGGAGCGGACCGGGTCGCTCACCGACCGGCTCGACCAGTTCGAGACGCGAACCGATGCGGAGTCGGCGGCGGAGCCGACGGGGAGACCGACGGCGGCGAGCGCCGACGCGCCAGCGGACCGCGTCGCCGGCGAGACGGAGGTGAGCGCCGATGATTGAGCCGGCGACGGTGCGGTTCGTCTCGGCGGGGGGCTAC
>Ga0209965_1000652_pt1 | contig 12185 bp, 19 predicted proteins | sample SalPon2_B_H2O_MG_FD_185707 | JGI IMG/M metagenome (GOLD analysis project Ga0209965, IMG submission 185707) | Salt pond water microbial communities from South San Francisco under conditions of wetland restoration - Salt Pond MetaG R2_B_H2O_MG... | ecosystem: Environmental > Aquatic > Non-marine...
CAGGCATTTCAAGCACTGACATAAAGGTTTGGGCGTCGTTCTCTATGTACGAGGTGCGAATGTCACTTTTCCGAGACTTTTCCATCTTCCCGTTATGTAGTTCGTAGAGTTCTTGGAGGTGGTCCCGCTTTTGTTTTGGGATGCGATGTCCATAGGCATCCGTATCTTGTGGGTTGAATGTCGTGGCGGCAGCACTGCCCCACTCGTTGTCAAAGATTGATTGCTCATCCAACCAGTCGTCTGTACCATTTCGTGACCCATTACCATTGCCTCGGTCGAATGAGTCGGTAACAGCAAATTGCATCTATGTGAACCTTATGCAGCCACATATAAAAAGGTTTCGGTGCCTCTTTCACCAGCGATAGTTGAATTGGTGTACTCCTTTCGATATGCCACTACTGCAACGATAGAATTATGCTACCACTACCGTAACACATATACTAAAATTCCCCCGAGATAAACCCTCACCTCTGCCACTCCTTGTATTACTACACGGACTTCTATCGTATAAAGCTTTCGATTCCCATTATGGCAGTTGTATTTGATGCGTGATAAAAATTTGGAACAGGGCGATATATATGGCGCGAGTTTCGCAAATAGGATTTTGGCATTATGGCACACAATATATCAGATATATTTTCTCTACTGGGTTGGCCAAGGTAAAATTCAGCGATTTTTCGCTTCAAATAAAAAAAAATCGGGTTAATTTAACGACTCAAACAAAGATATTTTTCTGATTAGCAAACTCATTTTTGGGAAAAGCAAAAATGATTTGGTTGTGAGCAAAAGCGATTTTGGGAAAAGCAAAAATGAGTTTTGGGAAAAGCAAAATATGTTTAGGAAACACCAAACTGGGGGTCGCGTGGCCCCTACACCCTTTATATAGGGGTGGATATATTGAGGGGTGTGTGAACGCTTAAGACGCCGGTATTCGGAGGGTACAGCCCCGCAAACCCGGATATTCTACTCTCAAGGCCTGACGCGGCTGTCTGTAGACCCCTTTATAAAGGAACACACCGGGGTCGCCCCGGGGATATTACCGGGTTATACAACCGGGTTATCAGGATGTATCAGGTTCTAACAATACTCTCAACCCCACCCCGTCCCCCGATTATCCGACTGTTGTATCTGAATCTTTACCAATCCATACCTTTATTACCTATCCCCCGAAACCTGTAGGTGTCGATGAACCGAAGCAACCTGCCGACCTCGGATGATGAACTGGCCGCCCTCGTCGCAGGGCGCAACGACTACCCGCTGTGCGTCACGAAGCCCCACGACAACTGGGACAGCAAGAAGAAGTACGCCGACCTGACCGCCCGATTCAAGCAAGCCTACGACGACGGCGGGCTGGACGCCCTCGCTTCCGAGATTGAGCGCGTCGGTGAATCAGTCGCTCAATACGCCTACGACTACAACGACCGGGACGCGGAACCGAAAGAGCGCGAGTCGCTCGGGACGGCTTGTAACGAAGTCGTGCCCCGCTTCGGACGCGGCGCGGTGACGGAACTCATCGCGGAACGCGACCTGCCCGGAACGCCTCTCCGCGAGGATGACCCGGACGCCCCGCTTCCCCCGGAAGGACGCGAGGATTGGGAAGACGCGGGATGGGACGTTGTGATGTACGACGCCGACTCCGGCAAAATCCTGCCCGTTCAGGTGAAAGCGACCAAGTACGAACCGGACGAAGACGCGGCGAAGGACGCGGCGGCGGTCTACTGGATTCCGGTGGACGGCGGCGAATACGATACTGAAAAAGCGGATTGGGTGTAAAAGCCCACTCCGGCGGCTTGATGGATAGGCACACCGGCATACTATTTTAAACGCTCTCACACCGCTCTCACGACGTTTTCACACCGCTCTGTAGATAGAGACTCACACCCCTTTCGGAACTCTCTCACACCGCTCTCACGAGTTTTTCACACCGCTCTGTAGATAGAGACTCACACCGCTCTGTAGATAGAGACTCACACCACCCTCAAAATTCTCTCACACCGCTCTCACGAGTTTTTCACACCGCTCTGTAGATAGAGACTCACACCGCTCTCAAAATTCTCTCACACCGCTCTCACGATTTACAGCGACATCTTGATACCCTACTGGGGGGTACACCCCTACCCTACTGGGGGGTACACCCCTACCCTACTGGGAGGTACACCCCCATCACCATACTGGGAGGTACACCCCACCCCTTACCCTACTGGGGGTGGGGTAGGTACTGGGGGTACACCCTTACCCTACTGGGAGGTACACCCTATACCATATCCCATCAGGGGGTACACCCTTACCCTACTGGGAGGTACACCCTATACCATATCCCATCAGGGGGTACACCCTTACCCTACTGGGAGGTACACCCCGGGTAGATATACCCCTATATAAAGGTTGGGGTAGGGGATACCCTTACCGGATGGGGGATACCTACCCCTACCCATACTGGAGGGATACCTACCCCTACCCATACTGGAGGGATACCTACCCCTACCCATACTGGAGGGATACCTACCCCTACCCATACTGGAGGGATACCTACCCCTACCCATACTGGAGGGATACCCGGGCCGATATACCCCTATATAAAGGTTGGGGTATAGGCAACCACCCTACTCAAAACGAAACCCTTATACCTATGCCACCCCTCTACTATAGTATGACAAAAGCAGAAGCACACCACGCTGATGTATTCACTTGTGACTGCGGCGGATTTATGTTCGCCGGATGTGGCGTCAAGGGCGGTATGTCTCTTGACGAAACACTACTGATGTGTTCAGAGTGTAACCACGAAGAAGTTGTAAAACAAGATACAGTTGACGAGGCTACTCCGTAAGCCTTATACCAATCACGACCCACTATACATATAGGAGGTGAGAAATAATGTCAGACTACGTTTACGCTAACAAGATGGATAAGAACGGTTGCCCCGATTGCGGTGGCGACAACGCTCGTCAATCCTCTTACAATTTCCGATGTGAGGATTGCGGCTTTGCCTTCCCGTAAGGGATGCCGTGACCCCAAGGTATAAGTACCAGAAAAATCGGCCCGGGAGATTTTTACCCTACATAAAGGTTGGGGTAGGGGATACCCTTACCGGATGGGGTACACCTATTATACCGGGGGTACTATACTGTAGTATGAAGGCAGAGATGACTGACTTCGACACTTGTAACGTATGCCCTGACTGCTCCGCCGATACCGCCGTCGTGAAACTCGGCGCGGAGCCTGCCCGTGAGGTTTGCGGGCGGTTCGGTTGCTCGTTCGACGGGGTGACTCTGGAATAATGAACGCCCTGTTTTTCCTGTTGATTTATTTCAACGTTGCTATGTTCGTCCTTGGCGTCGGCCTCGCTGATGAGATGAGTTTCGTTAACCCTAACTACAAGTTAGTGTTTGGTGTTGCTATCGCTTGGCCGATAGTTGCCTTATACGCTGTGGGCCAGCGAGTATTTGCCTGAACCCATATCTTTATATGGGATAAGTTGAGGCCCGGGAATTTTTTATCATACATAAAGGTTTGGGTATAGGCAAAACGCCTGCTCAAAACGAAAGCCTTATACCTACGCCACCCTTCTGTTTAGATAGAAAGGAGGTGAACGATATGAGCGATTACCACTACCGTATGAAGATGATGGATTCAACTTGTCATCAGTGTGATGAAGGAACCATTACAGGTAACAAATCCTATGTTTCCTGTGACAATTCTGATTGTCACTTTAACTTCTGACAGGTTGACACATCCTACGCTCCCGCTTGGAGAATATAGCCGAGGAGATATGTACAAAAACATATATGTTTGCCCCCAGTGTAACTGGGAAGGTAACACGCAAGAATCGCATAACGAACATACTCGCCGTTGCTACGGTGAGGCGTAAGCCTTATATACCATAAGTTTCGGCCCGGGCGATTTTTCTATACATATAAACCCTTCGACTGCGTTGAGATGCGAAAGCCTTATACCTACGGCACCCTTCTGATTAGATAGGAAGTGAGATAGTATGAGCCTACAAGATGCTACCCTATCAGAACGACAAGTACAGCACCTCTCTTGCCCGCACTGCGGTCACGATATTCAAGAGGATGACACCTACGTACAGCACGCTCACAGTATCGGTGAGGTTTACATCCTCCCGTACTGTCCTGAGTGTAACCTCTACAACGAGGCATACAACCTCGAAGATACAGACTGGTGGAACTAATATGAACCTCAAGATAGATGAAATCCTTGACACAAAGCACGCATCGAAAGACGAATTTCTTCAATCAGTTGAAGACTTTCAGCAAGACAACTAAAGCGTAAGCCTTATACCAACACGTCCCCACACTACTACTATGGCAGAAGATATGTGCGCTCGACACGAGATGCTCGACGGAGAACCGAACCCCAACTGCGACCAGTGCTTCCCTGACACGAAAATCAGGCGCGCTGTTCGCAACGTGATGGATTGAGGCGTAAGCCTTATATACCATAAGAAATCCCCGGGCCGATTTTCTATACATATAAAGGTATGGTATGAGGCAAAACACTGCTCAGATTCGTAAGACTTATACCAGTAGCACCCTTCTACTATAGTATGAAGGAAACACCTACTTGCTACACAGCAGACGACTGCTGTGTGGACTGTGGTGCTGGCGTATCGCCGTATCAAGCAGACCTCGCTCGACAGCAGACGTTCCTCTCACGAGCGTTGGGCGACTCTCGCAACCGCGAGGGCTTCGTCCTCTGTCGGTCGTGCCTCGACTCAGAGACGCGGCCTTCCCGTGCCGCGATGAACGGGCGTACCGAGGTGCGACTATGAGGTGCGTAGACTGTGGCACTACGGACAGCGGTCGTGCCTATCTGTTGACAGATAGCGGTGTCCGTGTGTGCGAGCAGTGCTGGATGCGCGGCTCGTACTGAGGCGAAAGCCTTAAGTATGATAAGAAATCGGCCCGGGAATTTTTCTATACATATAAAGGTATGGTATGAGGCAAAACGCCTGCTCAAAACGAAAGCCTTATACGTAAGCCTCCCCTCTACTTAGATAGGAAGTGACCTAAGATGACTTACCGAAAAGAAGAATTTGAAGTTGATGGTATTGAAGTTACACTACAGCAGGTTCGTGGCCCTGACTCAAGCCACGGTGCGTCTGAGCCTTCGGCTTGGCTAAACGGCGGTGCCGCCTATGCCACCGATGCGCTCGAAGTCCTACCCTTCGACGTGTCAGACAAGACACCTTACGAACAGGTAAAGGCCGCCGTCGCGTTTATGGTGGATAACCGTGTGCGCTTCTGTAAGAAGTGCGACACCTTCCGCGACGTTGATGACTTCGTGTCAACAGGCTTCGCTGGCCGTAAGTGTAAGTCGTGTGCGAATAACGACGCAACGTGTAAGGATGGTGACAGTCACGATGATAAGTGTGTGAATCCTCACCAGAAGCACAACGCTCGTGTCGCAACGAAATACAAATGTAAGAAGTGTGGTAGAACTCGCAAGACCACACCGACAGGGTAACACCTACCGCAAGAGTCAGCTTTATATACCATAAGCTGAGGCCCGGGCCGATTTTCTATACATATAAGGCTGTCGGTCGTGGCAATTTGCCTCCGATTTTCGAAAGTCTTATATGCCGTCCACCCTTCTACTATAGTATGGAAGCAGAAACCACCACTCCGATGGAATCGAAACTCCGAAACGCTGGCGCAAGCGCGCTGTTCGTGGCCTACTACAAGGCCGCACCGCCTGAAGCCACCGCTCGCCGCGAGGTAGACAGCGGCCCCTTCAGTCTGGAGGACTTGAACGAATCGCCCCACCTCGGCGGCGGTTTCTTCCAAGCCCTCTGGAACGGTAACGAATCCAACGCACGCGCTCGTGCGGATAGCAACAACTCAGAAATCTTAGATAACCTCTGAGGCGAAAGCCTTAAGTACCTCTATCTGAGGCCCGGGCCGATTTTCTACCCATATAAAGTTATGGGTTAAGGCAACCGGCCACTGATTTTCACAAGACTTATATGCCTACCACCCCTCTACTGTAGTATGGCACGAAAGGTTACAGCAGGCCACTTGGCGCTTCGACAATCTGAACACGGCTCGTACACGTCTGACTTCACGCACGACGTTGTGGCTGTTGACAGCGACGGTGACGTACTGTTCGAGACTGAATCCCTCCACGCGCACGAGGTCGATACTGCGCTCACACGAGGGACTGGCTACCCTGAGGGCGACGACGCGCCTGAGGGCGTAGACCATTACGAGATTCGAGAGCGATAGGCAAAAGACTTAAGGCCTCTCATCAGAGGCCCGGGCCAATTTTCTATACATATAAAGGTTGGGAATAGCAAGGGTTTATTATCCCCCGTCCCCATAGTATAGATATGGAAGAAGTAAGCACTTGCCGCGAACGCATCGATTTCCTCACGGAAAACTACGACCTTAGCAAACGCAACGCAGAGGCCCTCATCCTCACGGAATTGGGCTTCTCACACTCAGGCATAGCGTCGAAACTCGGCGTTACTGACAGCACGGCTAAGAAATACCTCAACCAATTGGAAAGTGAGATTGGTGAATACGTTACGCAGACACTCCCGAAACCTGTAAGGTACGCAACCTTTCCCGGTGATGATGTCAGCGAACCTGAATACACAGGTGATTACGTCGAGTATGAGCCTGAGTTTAGTCAGCGCGAACTGCCGTTGAATAAAGGTGTGGCTCTTGAGGACATTCCGAAAGAGTTAATAACCATCCGAACAGAGTAATAGTATGGAGATACCACAAGAGATGCTCCCCGATGGATTCACTCAAGACCGCTTTGGCCACCCTATCTGTCCCTGTGGTAACAAGACAGAGGTAGATGGTGGCTTCCCCTGCGAACACGAAAACCCTCTTCCCTTCTAAGGGAAAGGTTTATGTGGGGTAAGAATCGCCCCGGGAATTTTTCCATACATATAAAGGTATGGTATGAGGCAAGACGCTTGTTAAATTCGAAAGCCTTATACCAGTAGCACCCTTCTATTACAGTATGGAACGTTGCCTCAACTGCTCCGACCGTGGACAGACTAATGACAGTAACCTGTGCGCTACCTGCTGGCTCAATACCTACGGCCCGCAAGCGCAAGCCGAACGCTTCCGAGGTGATGGCCTATGATGTCACCATACCGTGCGCGACTGCTCGGCCTATGGTACGCTGGCATCGTACTGCTGGCTATCTTCGCCATCCTCTTTATCGGCTCGGCCTGAATCGACAGACTTAATACCCTCCCACCACAATAGACATACGCCGATGACAGAAGAATACAAACTCGCCACCGGAAACTGCTGGCCCGATAACCTGTCCGACTACGAGACGCTCGGAACCTCGCCCGACGACACCGACGAGTGAACTAAGGCGTAAGCCTTAAGGCCTTTGACGAAAGGCCCGGGGCGAATTTTATCCCATATAAACCTATGGGTTGAGGCAATTCGCCTCCGATTTTCGAAAGCCTTATACGTAAGCCTCCCCTCTACTATAGTATGAAAGGAACAACACCCCTTCACGTAACGAACCACTACCGCCGTAACAAAAGCGATTACGACGAGATAAGCGCACGTCTTGACCGAACGCGCCGAACGTTCAAAGAATCTGATACGTCGGAGCAAATTCGTATGCTCCAGCAGTCGCATAGTTTCGCTGTCATTAGTGTTCAAACGCCCGTCCATATTCACGAGGATAGTTTCACGAAACTATGGGCCGATGATAACCCGCTGGAAAATATGGACGACGCTCTTAGTAGTGTCAACTATCGAAACAATAAGGCCGACTACATTACCCACAGTCTCACGCACGGCCACCTATGGGCTAATGTCGTGGATATGATAGAAGCCGGTAATCTCGATGAGGCACACAAATACGTACTCGATAATTTCAAGGGCGTCGGCCCTGCTAAGGCCCCGTTTACCTTTTCGATGCTCGGCTTCAAGGAAAAAATGTGTATCGATGCTAATGTCATCAACGCGATGGGTATGGACGAACACGTCAATACTGTGGTAGTTGATAAGTATGAGTCCATCTGTGCCAAACTTCGTGAAAAGATGCCAACACTTAACAAAACTGTAAGCCCCTTTATGTGGCAGTGGATAGTTTTCGACTGGCAACGCGATGAAATTAGTAAACACAAACCGTTCTATGAAGTGATAGGAACGCTGGAATAAAGTAGGCGAAACCTTTATGTAGGCCTCACGCGGCGGCGGGCCTTGCCGCAACCGTAAGCCTTATATGGCGTTTGAATATGCCCGGGAGATTTTCTATACATATAAAGGTTGGGGTAACAAAAGACTTAAGAATATGTAGGCCTTGTGTATAGATATGAGCGACCTCAAATGTACTAAGTGTGGTGCGACGGCTACTTATGTTGGTGTCAGACAGGCCGAGGCTGGAGAAACTCGTTGCTATGTGTCACAAGATAGAGTAGACGGTTCTCACAATTGGGTAGAAACGTAAGCCTTATTACCCCTGCGCCCTAATACTGTAGTATGAAAGCAGAAGAAAGCGACCTGATAACTCGCAAAGGTAAGTATCCCAACGGATTGACACACGTCCTCGTGTACGCTCGTCAGAAATCGCAGTACGGCGGCGGTTATAAATGGACAAGTGGCCGTCCGACTGGCAACACTGGTCAGTATGATGAACACTTCGAGGTAGTGACAGACTCACCCCTCGTCGAATCAGACAAAGCGATGTATCACAAAGAAGACATTAAGGAGCCTGACGTATGACTAACAGATGTAACAACTGTGATGCGATACTTGAATCGGCTAAGGAAAAGCGGCACGGCGTCTGTATCCCTCACTGTAGAGGCACGCGCCGAGTAGACCGATAGGTTTATATGTGATAACTCAAACCCCGGGGCGATTTTCTATAGATATAAGGCTGTCGGTCGTGACAATTTGCCTCCGATTTTCGAAAGCCTTATACGTCGGCCTCCCCTCTACTGTAGTATGGAAGGAAATTCCACCAACTCGTTGCGCTCGTACAAGAACGACCTCGACAACATCTGTGAGGGCGTTATGCCCGACTCGTGGGAAGGCCACGCTCGCCTCGCTATCCGCGAGAGTGAGGACGTGCCTGAGTCCATCGAGGACAAAGCCATCGCCAAAGCCAATAAAATCGCTGACAAGAAGGGCGTCTCGCCTGAGCGTGCGGCCAACGCACTCATCAGTAAACTGGTAGAAAAGCAGAACGACTGAGGCATAAGCCTTAAGGCCTCTCGATAGAGGCCCGGGCCGATTTTCTATACATATAAACCCTTGGAATACGAGGGGTTTAAGTCCCCATAGCCCCAAAGAATAGTATGGCGAAAGAGTACGATACGCTCGCGCAAGCCGCAAGCAACGACTCAGTAGTTGAGATTATCGACCGCACTGCCCTGAAGGTTCGCGCCTTCGGTAACTGTTCGCTCTTTAACAACATCGCAAAGGGCGACCTGAAACTCGGGAACGTGTCAACGCTCAAAGATGGCTCGTACCTGAAGGTTAACGTCAAGGAATAGAATCGCAAACTTTATAACCCAATAACCACAATACACTATTATGGTAAGAAAAATCGAACGCGGCGAAGTCGTCTTGGCAAAAGACCCATACACCGGCAAGTCTGGCCGTAGGCCTTTCGTTGTTATCAGCGACGAAAACTATCCGTTCTATCCGCACGGATACCTCGGCGTACCTGTCACCTCGCAGGACAAAAGCAACACCTTCGAGATAACGGAATACGACAAGGAATATATCAACGAAGACTTACATATCAATCCGTCGTATGTTAACCCGTGGAGTCCGTCGCAGGTAAACGACGCTGGCAGGACGCTCCTTAAACTCTCTGACGACTTCTGCGACATTCTTAGCGACAGGGTGGCGCACGCTGTGGGGGGCGACCTATGAGCGCGGTTTATCCGAGTGACGAACCTGACGAGGAGGAGAAGCCGAAAGACTTAATAGACCGTATCATCGACCGCATCATCGACTAAGGCGTAAGCCTTATATGGGATGAATCGCGGCCCGGGGCGAAATTCGTATCATATAAAGGTTGGGGTAAGAGCAACCTGTGATACGATACGATGGCTTTAAGTGTCCCCCTCCCCTAACTGTAGATATGCGACACACCATCGCGCCGAACAAGAGAGGCGTTCGTTGTAGCGACTGCGGCCCGAACCTTGGCACGTCTGCCAACATCGGACAGGGTGGCCTTCGGTGTAGCGACTGCGGTCAATTCGCCGAGCCGTGTCCCACCTACTGCGCCAAACACGAGACGTACTGGGGCGGCCTGTCGGGATATGACCACTGCCCGATGTGCCGAGAGGAACAGCGTATCGAGGATGAGCGTCAGCATATGATGACACGAGATACTCGCGTGGAGCCGTGGTAGCACTGTCGGGAATCTGGCCAACGACCTGATGGCAGAGTTACCTAAATGTCACCGATGCGGTCAAGAAATGGCAGACCATTACCAGACCTGTTACTGGTGCGACATCAGAGCAGGGCCGAACCCCTACCTTTAGGGGCCTCAAGCGGCGGCGGGCCTTGCCGTGGTCGTAAGCCTTATACGGCGTCTGAGTATGGCCCGGGGCGAAATTGCTATCATATAAACCCTTGGTATAGCAAAGGTTTATTATCCCCCGACCCCTACTAAGAAATGACGATGAGCAACCAACGACACTACACCGATGCGGCACTCCGAATCTTCGTTGACGACCTCGACGAAGGCGAACAGACTATGCTACGAGTTGGCGGTGCGCTCCCCGCCGAACCCTTCCAAGACTTGGAGCCAAACCTTCGAGGTTCGGACGTGGCTCGGATGATAGAACTAATCGAAGAACAGAACGCTTAAGTAACCCCGTCCCCATAATACATATATGTCCGACAAAGACTCACCGCCGCTGTGCGACGACCTGCGTAATGTGACCGAAGGCGACGACGTGACCCTCACGACAGACGGCGAGGGCGACCTTCGGGCGACCTGTATCTCTCGGAGCAAACACAACGACCCCGACCCTGAAAAGGTGCGGGAATACACGACCCTCAAATTCGAGCAGGAGGGGGCCGAGTGCCTCGTTCAGATTACGGACGGCCTCAAGTCCTTCGAGTGGGAGGCTCCGTACCCACGGCATACGCCGCTCTACGACGAGGATAACGAGGTGGGCCTCGGCTACATCACGGGCGTCAAGATTCACGGCAAGATGGAAGCCTAACCCCACTGGGGGGTAGGGGTAAGCCTTAAGTACCTTCACCCAAACCCCGGGCCGATTTTCTACACATATAAGGCTGTCGGTCGTGACAATTTGCCTCCGATTTTCGAAAGCCTTATACGTGAGCCTCCCCTCTACTGTAATAGGAAGAGGCGAAGAAGGCCCTTCCAACGATACAACTATGAACGCAGACACATACACCACCGTTCGCAGTCCCGCTACGCTCATCGAAATGTTCCTCGACGGAACCGAGGGAGAGGTCTATAATCAGGGCCGTCTCGCTACGGTCGAACGTGAGAACGACGTGGCCCTCGTCGCATACGGCGAGCATATCCTCGCTACCATCGAAGGCCGCGACGTGACCTTCTACACAGGTCACTACGGTAAGCACTCACAGACAGTCACCGGCTACGTCTCGAAGGTCGGCAGTCTCCTCAACGATACGGAGACTCGTAACGTTACGGTCATCGAAGGCCGCACTCCGTCTATGGGCGTCGGCTCCCGTGTCGCAAAGGCTGGTCAGTATATCAGCGAATACGTCGGGCCGTTCTATCAGGGCCGTGACTTCTCCGCCGTGGAGAGTAACGCGGTCGCTGAGGTCAACCGTGCCCTGACTGCTCGGATGGCTGAAATCTTCGGCTGAGGTATAGGTAACGACTGTTTGAGGCATAAGCCTTAAGGGGCCTCAATCGAGGCCCGGGGCGAAACTCATCCCATATAAACCCTTCGCCCAATCTTTGAGACGAAAGCCTTATACGTGGGCGTCCCCTTGTATCTAATACGATGGTTGACTCAAACACCACCACCGAAGACGCAACGCTTACCGAAGACGAACTGCGAGACGCTGGCGCAAGTGCCACGTATATCGCCTATTATCAGGCGGCTATGCGTATGGGCGAGTCCACGCCCTCGACCAACCACGCTGAGAAGGTCGTTAATCGAGGAGTCGAATACTCTGGCGGCGGATTCCACGATGCCCTCTGGAACGCCGAGCATC
>Ga0209965_1000654_pt1 | contig 12180 bp, 8 predicted proteins | sample SalPon2_B_H2O_MG_FD_185707 | JGI IMG/M metagenome (GOLD analysis project Ga0209965, IMG submission 185707) | Salt pond water microbial communities from South San Francisco under conditions of wetland restoration - Salt Pond MetaG R2_B_H2O_MG... | ecosystem: Environmental > Aquatic > Non-marine...
CGTCCTGGAGTCCCGGCTCGCGGGCTGGATGGCCGGCGAGTACGCCGACATCAAGCTCTGGCTCACCGCGCCACTCGATGCGCGCGCCGGTCGCATCGCCGAACGTGAGGGCAAATCCGTCGAGCAGGCCCGCACCGAGACCGAAGAACGAAGCGAGAGCGAGGCCCAGCGCTACGCCGATTACTACGACATCGACTTCACGGACCTCTCTATCTACGATCTCGCGATCAACACCGCCCGTTGGGACCCCGACGGGACCTTGAGCATCGCACTCCACGCCGTCGACTCCTACGACGCGACCACCGACGAGGGGAAGGCGCCTGTCGAAGGCATCCGCTACGAGTTCTGATGGTCCGCGCCCCGCCAGCGGAGCGCGACGTCGACGCCCTGCTCGAATTCGGCGTCGTCAACCTCGATAAACCGCCGGGGCCGTCGGCCCACCAGGTCGCCGCGTGGGTCCGCGACGCCACCGGCCAGGACCGGGTCGCACACGGCGGAACCCTGGACCCCAAGGTCACGGGCTGTCTCCCTATCCTGCTGGGTGACGCCGCCCGCGCTGCCCGCATCTTCGACGACGCGATCAAGGAGTACGTCGCCGTCCTGGAACTCCACGACAGCGCGCCGCCGGACTTCGAGCGCGTGGTCGGCGAGTTCGAGGGCGACATCTACCAGAAGCCACCCCGCAAGAGCGCCGTCAAGCGCCAACTCCGGACCCGCCGGATTCACGCGCTCGACGTGCTGGAACGGGGCGACCGCCGGGCCCTGCTCCGGGTCCGCTGTGCCTCGGGCACGTACATCCGCAAGCTCTGTCACGACCTCGGGCTGGCGCTTGGCACCGGCGCCCACATGGGCGCTCTCCGACGGACGGCGACCGGCCAGTTCGACGACCGGGAGCTCGTGTCGATGCACGACCTCGTCGACGCGCTGGCGTTCGCCGAGGCGGGCGACGAAGCCGCCCTACGGGAGGCCGTGCAGCCGGCCGAACGCGCCCTGGATCACCTACCCAGCCTCGTCGTCGCCCCGAGCGCGGCCGAGGCCATCGCCGACGGCGCGCCCGTGTACGCACCGGGCCTCCTCGAAGCCGCGGCAGCGAGGGTCGGTGACGCGACGCCGACCGAGGGCGAACTGGTGGCCGTCCACACCCCCGACGGATCGGCCGTCGCACTGGGGACGCTGGTCGGTGACACCGACGCCGAGTCGGGGCCCGTGGCCGAACTGGAACGGGTGCTGGTGTGACACAGGCGAGCCGTTGGAGCTGCGTCGCGGGCATCGCCCGACCGGGCGTCGACGATACCGGCACGGGACTACAACAGTCCGTGACACAGCGCCCCCGAAACGACACCCTTAATTAACGAACCCTCCTCGTCCAAAACACGGGACCGTGGGGTAGCGGTATCCTCGGCGGATGGGGTCCGTCGGACCTGAGTTCGAATCTCGGCGGTCCCACTACATTTTCGCAGCGCTCACTCACGAGCGCTGCGTAAATTCGAAACGAGCGACGAGATTCGGGCCTGGAAGTCGCAGCCCCGGAACGGCGCGTAGCGCCGCACGCCCGGAACGTCTTCCTCCGTTCGAATCTCGGCGGTCCCACTACCACTTTTTGCGGCGTCGCCCTTCCTCGCGAGCCGTCGGCTCGCTGCGGGGAGGGCTCCTTGCAAAAACGTGGGAAAAACGGCCGGACGCTCACTACGTTCGCGTCCGGTGAAACGCCTCGCTGCGCTCGGCGTATGCTCTGTCATCGAACACCAGCGGTTACGCCCTTGCTCACTGCACGATGCCGGTCAACGGGACGCATTCACGGCTCCAAGACTGAATCGCGGCTCTCGGCGGTCCCACTACATTTTCGCAGCGCTCACTCACGAGCGATGCGTAAATTCGAAACGAGCGACGAAATCCGAGCCTGGAAGTCACAGCCCCGAACCGGTGTGAAGCGCCCCGCACCTGGGCCGTCCACGGGGGGCCTACCTCTCATACCGACCGGAATCAAACAGCGCCTGTCTACAGCAGCGGTGAGCGCGGTGTCGAAACCGGCGCCGGCCAACAGAGACGCTCGGTTTATCACCGGCAAAATTGCTGCATCTCGGCGCGAACGCGGTACAGCTGACTCGCTACCGGGACCGCACCCAGTGAGCGTCCTGATCGTACTCGACGACGTCGTAATCGTCCAGCATCGGCAGGTGTTTGTGGTGGAGCGATATGGCGACCCGTCTTGTCGACCCCTCGCCGCCTGTCACGGCGTCGGTCCGGTCGGTGACGCGTTCGGCCAGCGCTTCGAGTCCGATTCCGGCGGTGTGTTCGGTCAGGATATCGAGCAGCAGTCGACGTCGGTCGTCGCTCAGGATGTGGCATCGCTCGGGGTCGGTTAGTTCGGTTCCCTGTGCGTGTACGGACGGCAGTTGTGTAGACATGTTTGGCATTCGTGACCCTGTTTTCGGTGATCTGTCACCGGTGTCTTTCGAGAGCCTCCCCTCGGGAGTAAGGCTATACTAGAACCTATTAGGGTGGTGTCGGCAGTTCAGACAGTTCGACCACGACCGTCGTTCCTCACTATATAGTAACATTACTCATCTGATAGTTCCGATTACCGCCGCATGAGTGCCGACTGAATATTTCCACCGACGGAAAAATGATACGCGCGGGTCACGTTGGGGGCGCATGGAATCGGGTACGTTGTCCGACGGGCTTCAGGAGACACTCGGGCTCTTCGACGCGTCCGGCACACCCCGGACGACACCGGAGGTCGCCGCGGAACTGGGTCTCGGTCGGCGTACGACGTACGCTCGCCTGGAGCGCCTCGTCGAGGAGAACCGGCTGGCGACGAAGAAGGTCGGTGCGAGCGCGCGAGTCTGGTGGCGTCCGGGCTCGGTCTCGACGGCGGAGTCGGTCGAGAGACACGTCGAGTTCGAACAGTTGGTCGACGCCGTCGAAGAGTACGCCATCTTTACCACTGACACTGCGGGATACGTCCGGACGTGGAACGCCGGAGCCAGCACGATAACGGGGTACGACGCCGAGGCTGTCCTCGGCGGGCACTGCTCGGAGTTCTACACCGAAGACGACCGGAACGCCGGCGTGCCCGGCGCGGACCTGGCGGCGGCCAGAGCCGAGGACGGCATCGAGGAGGAAGGGTGGCGACTGCGGGCCGACGGGTCTCGCTTCTGGGCGCACGTCACCATTACACCGATTCGTGACGACGGCGACGTCACCGGGTACGCGAAAGTCGTCCGCGATATGACCGACGAGCGACGAACCGAGGCCGAACGCGAACTGCTGTACGATACGACCCGGTCGATCGCGGACGCGGAGAGCTTCGAAGCGGGGCTGGAGGCGGCGATGGCCGATATCTGTTCGGTCTCCGACTGGGAGTACGCCGAGGCGTGGATACCGAGCGAGGACGGGAGGCTGCAGCGTGCCGACGCGGAGTACTACGTCGAGGACCTCTCGGGGTTCGCCGCGCTTTCGACTGAGCACCGCTTCGAGCCGGGCCAGGGGCTCCCCGGCAGGGTGTACGAGACCGGCTCCTTGGAGTGGGTTTCGGATCTCTCGGAGGGGTCGACGGACGTATACCCCCGGCTCGAGGCGGCCCTCGACGCCGATCTGGTGTCGTCCTTCGGCGTCCCTGTCGTGGCGGACGGCGAGGTCGTCGCCGTGCTCACGTTCCTCATGCGGGAGTCGCGCACGCACGACGACCGACTGGTTTCGCTCGTCTCTTCGGTCGCCGCCGAACTGGGCGAACTCGTCGCGCGCCGGCGAGCCGAGGAGCGGCTGCGGAGCCAGCGGGAACTGTTGTCTCAGGTGTTCGAGACGGCACCGATCGGCCTGTCGGTGTTCGACGCCGACGGGGAGATGCTGCGGGCCAACGAGCGCATGACCGACATCCTCGGGCTCTCACAGGAGTCCGACCAACGCTACACGGCAGGTGACCGCGCAGTGCTCGACGCCGAGGGCAACCCCCTGCCGTTCGAACGCAAGCCGGTCGGCCGGGCCCTCGAAACCGGCGACCCCGTGTCAGATCAGGAGGTGCAGTTTCCGGAGCCGGACGGCCGGACGCGGTGGCTCTCGATCAACGCCACGCCGCTGACGGACGACGACGAGACGGTTTCGCGGGTCGTGACCGCCGTCACAGACATCACGCGCCTCAAAGACCAGGCAGCGCAACTCGAACGCCAGCGTGACGATCTCGATTCGGAACTGCAGGAGGTGTTCGGCCGCATCGACGACGCCTTCTTCGCCCTCGACGAGGACTGGCAGTTCACTCACGTCAACCAGCAGGCGGCGGAGCTACTGGATCGGTCTATCGGTGAGATAATCGGCGAGAACGTCTGGAACTGCTTCCCCGAGGCCATCGGCACCACGTTCCAGGACCAGTACGAACACGCGATGGCGGCCCAGGAGTCGGTCACGTTCGAGGAGTACTTCGCGCCGCTGGATATCTGGTTCGAGGTGAGCGCGTACCCCTCCGAAGGCGGACTCTCGGTGTACTTCCGGAACGTGACCGACCGGAAGCGGCGCGAGCGCGAACTGAAAGAGTACGAGCGAATCGTCGAGACGGTGTCCGACGGTATCTACGTCCTCGACGGCGACGGTCGCTTCCAGCTCGTCAACGAGGCCTTCGTCTCGATGACGCGCTACGACCGAGCCGAGCTGCTGGGACGCCACGCGTCCGCGGTGTTCGGCGAGGAGTTCGAGGACGTGAACGAGCGAGCGGCGACGCAGTTCGCCAGCGGCGAGCGCGAGGTCGCGGTGTTCGAGGAGGAGATATACGCCGCCGACGGGACCGCAACCACTGTCGAGAGCCGCTTCAGCAGGTTCGACGTGGAGGGCGGGACCGGGCGTGCGGGCGTGGTTCGGGACATCTCCGAGCGCATCGAGATCCAGCGGGAACTCGAACTGTACGCGACCATCGTCGAGACCGTCCCCGACGGCGTCTACGCGCTCGACGAGGACGAGCGGTTCGTCCTCGTCAATCAGGCCTTCTGCGACCTCGTCGGCTACGACCGTGAGGCGCTCCTGGGCGCCTCGCCGCCGCTCGTCAACAACGAGCGGGTCAACGAACGAGCGAACGAACTCGAACGGCAGATGCAAACGGGAGTGGAGGGCACCGGGACACTCTCGTTCGAGATACAGACGGCCGACGGCGACTCCGCCCCGGTAGAGGGTCACGTCCGGCCGTACAGCCACCGCGACGTCTCCGGGCGCTGTGGCGTCGTGCGCGACATGAGCGAGCGGGTCGAGCGCGAGCGCACACTCGAACAGCAGCGCGAACAGCTGACCGCGCTCAACAACCTCAACGAAGTCGTCCGGGAGATAACCGAGGCCGTCATCGAGCAGTCGACTCGCGCGGAGATCGAACGGACTGTCTGTGAGTACCTCGCCGACTCCCAGTCGTATCTCTTCGCCTGGATCGGGGACGCCGACCCGACGACACAGACCGTGAACCTCCGGACGGAGGCCGGCGTCGAGGGGTACCTCGACGGGATGACGATCTCTGTCGACCCGGACGACGAACGCAGCGACGGGCCAACGGGCCGGGCGTTCCGGACGGGCGAGGTCGAGACCACGCGGGACATCTCGACCGACGACCGATACGGCCCCTGGCGGGACGCGGTCGACCCGTATGGCTTCCGGTCCTCTGCCGCCATCCCGATCGTCCACGAGGGGACCGTCTACGGGGTGTTGAACGTCTACGCCGAACGGCCCTACGCGTTCGAGGGCCAGGAGTGTGAGATGGTCGGCCAGCTCGGTGAGATCGTCGGCCACGCGATCGCCGCCGTCGAGCGAAAGCAGGCGCTGCTCTCGGACGAGGTCGTCGAACTGGCCTTTCAGGTAGACGATTTCATGGCGGCGATGGGTATCGACGAGGAGATGACGGGGACGCTCGAGCTCGAGCACACCGTGGCAGTCGACGACGGCGAGTTCGTCATCTTCGGCCGTGGGACCCCGGACGCCGTGGGTGTCATCGAGCGGATGGTCGAGGAACTCCCGGGCTACGAACACGTCAGCGTCCGTGAGGACGGCACCCGGTTCGATCTCCGCGTCTCCGAACCGCCGGTGCTCTCGGCTATCGCGTCGCTTGGCGGCTCGGTCGAGGAGGCGGTCATCGAGGACGGTGACTACCGCCTGACACTGCAGCTCTCTCCGAGTACCGACATCGGCGAGGTCATCGACACCGTCCTGGACTCGTTCCCGGGCGCGACTCTGTTGAAGCGCCGCCAGCTATCGAAGCCCGACGCGGAAGACACACAGGGTCACGCCCTCACCGGAGCGCTCACTGACCGCCAGCTTGCGGTCCTCGAAACGGCGTATCACGCCGGCTTCTTCGAGTGGCCTCGTGCCGCATCCGGTGAGACGCTCGCGGCGTCGCTCGACGTCGCGCCGCCGACCTTCCACCAGCACCTCCGAAAGGCCGAGCAGAAAGTGTTCGACGGCGTCTTCTCGACAGTGAACTGACCGTCACGGAGCTCGCTTGCCGGCTTTTTCGGCCCGCTCCCCATCGCTCGGGGACCCACTAGCGGAGGCTGCGGGACCCGGTGATGGGGTCGGCGGCCGGCGTGAACGCGGCGGGGTCCGGTCACGGCGACTCCTCGGACTCGCTTGGCACCCGCGGCGGCAGCTCTTTGTCTGCCGTCCCGGTGTCGCCTGCGTCCGTGGACCACGCCTCCGTCGCCCGCTCGTAGAGTTCCGGTGCCGAGAACCGCGCCCACGTGAAGGGGGCCGCGACGCTCGGGAGCGGGTCGTCGGCCCTCGCGAACACCGGCGTCGCGTAGACGAAGGTCGCGAGAAATTTGAGGGCTGCCAGGGGATGCCCGTCCGAGAGCCGCTCGAAAAGCCACTTGAAGTCACCGTACAACAACCGATGGTGGATCACGTCGTCTCGATACACCGGCGGGGACGTCGGCGGATGGCCGGCGAGCTGACTGAAATGAAGCCAGGGGACGTCGACGCCCGAGTCGACAGCGAGGGGGACTGACCCCCAGTAGCGCCCGTTCACTTCGATGAGATAGTACTCGTCGTCCGGTGTGCGCATGAACTCGACCTGCGCCGGACCGGTCCACGAGAGTGCGTCGAGGACCTCCGCGGCGTGGTCCCGCATTCCCGGGTCTCGCATCCCGCGGATGACCGTCGAGTTGCCCCCGCTGTGTGGCGTCGTTCTGAGCCGGCGCTCCTGGAACCAGGCCAGGAGTTCGCCGTCGTCTGCGAGCCCGACGGTGGTGGTCGTTTCGCCGGGGACGTACTCCTGGACGATGGGTGGTAACGACTCGAAGTGCTCGTTTTTCTTCACCACGTCGCGGTAGGTCGACCGGAGCTCCGCCGGGCTCTCGGCGTAGCTGTCGTCGCCGACCCGGTGGAGGTGGAGCCGACCCGCCGAGTCGGAGACGTACTTGCTCCGGGACTTGACAACGACGGGATAGGAGATATCGTCCGCGAGTCGGTCCACGTCGGCGATGTCAGTAGGCGCGTGTGTCTCCGGTGTCGGGACCGACAGCGACTCGGCGATATCGAAGGTCAGTGCCTTGTCGAAGACCTGCTTCGCCTGGTCCCAGTCGGGTACGCCGACGGCCGTTCCCGTCGCTGTGAGACGGTCTTTGCGCTGTGAGACCACTTTGGCTGTCGGGTCGTTCACCGGGATGACCGCAAAGTAGTCGCGCTCCTCGAGGAGGCTGACCAGTTAGTCGATGAACGCGTCAGGTTCACTCGTGGGTGATTGGTGAACGACAGCGTCGGCCGAGTACTTCGACAGCGACCCCAGGGAGCGCTCGGTATCGCTCGCGGCGGTCACGGGGACGCCTCGCTTCCCCAGGGACCGGACGACACACAGCCCGGCCTGGTCGTCTGCGTTCAGTACGAGTGTCCGATATGCGTCCGGGTTGCTGTCGGTCGTCATCGGTCTGGGTCCACGCGCCTCCTACGGATTGTTACTACTGGGCTATCTCGTCGGTGCCCGCCGCTGTGTGTTGCACTCGCTCTCATCTGTACGGGTCGTGCGGTCCATGACTGCTCGCCCTCCGTGTCCAGTCCGAGGGCCGTGGCCGCCGACGCGTAAGTGCCTCTTTCGACAGCCCGCCGGTCACATCGGACAGGGCAGCCGTCTTCACCGACTCGTGGCCCGCTGAAACCTCTCCTTTCCGGCAGGCCAGCGTCGATACTCTGGCGTTACTTGACCCACCGGTCGACCGAAATCTCAGTTCGACAGCGCCGACGAGAGCGCAGCGAAATGGAAGTCGACCGACGCCTGCCGAGCTCGCTCCGGATAGCCCGGGTTCGTCACCGTCCCGCGGGCGTCGACGGCGGTGTCGGCGACGGCGACGACCCGATGGACCGGTTTCACGCTCGGGACCGGTCGGACGCGCTCGTACCCCGCCCGGAAGGCCGCGCGCAACGGTGCCGGTTCGTCCACGTACCAGTCAGCGACGAGATACGCCACCTTGGCTACCGACAGCGCGGGCGGGCCGGCCATCGGGCGCTCCCAGTCGAGGACGGCCGAGAGCCGACCGTCGCTGACGAGCGCGTTGCCCGGTCGAAGGTCCCACGGGAAGAGACGCGGCGTCCCGTCGTCGCCCACCGCGGCGTCGAGACAGTCCAGCAACTGCGGCCTGAGCGCGTCGAACTCGTCGGGCAATCGCGAGACCGCCCGACGGCCGTACTCGGTCAGCCACTCGGCACAGTCCGCCGACGTCGCGGCGAGCGCGGCGTCGGAATCGGACGCCCGGACGAGTTCGCCACAGCCACCGTAGGGGAAGGCTGCGTGGAGTTCGCCCAGATGGCGACCGAACTGTCGCGCGATCGCCTCGCGGTGGGCCGGACGGCTATCGGCGAACGTCGTGTGCAGGTCCGTCCCCGTCCGGAACTCGCTGACAGCGTAGGCCCGCCCGTCGCGGACGCCCGTCGCCACCACCGGCGGTACCGGCACGTCGGTTCGGTCACGCACTGCGTCGACCAGGGTCGCCTCGGTCCGGACCGCATCGATCGACGCCGAGAGCTGGACGACCAGCGGCGGCCGACTGGCAAACCGGACCACGGCGGTCGGCCGGTGGCCGGCCGCCACGGGGTCCACCCCGACGACCGTCTGCTCCGGGGAGTGTCGGCCGACGATAGCGGTGGCCAGCGAGCGATTCATCCGGGTGTCATCGGAGTATCGGGGGGAGGTCGCCGAGCGATTCGAGCACGTACTCCGGGCTGTATGGGTCGGGGCCGTCGCCGTCGTCGAGATAGGCGGCCGCCAGCCCGGCGTTGTGTGCGCCGGCCACGTCGTAGCTCAGCGAGTCACCGACGTACAGCGCTCGGTCGGGGGGCACGCCGAGCGACGACAGCGTCGCCTCGAACGGCGCGGCGTGGGGTTTCCGACGTGGCATATCGCCGGCGTAGACCACGCAATCGACCCGTTCGGCCAGCCCGACGGCGCCGACCTTGTCCGCCTGACGGGCCTCGGGCCCGTTCGTGAGGACGGCCGTCGCCGCGGTCTCGCAGGCAGCGTCCAGCGCCGCCGCGCCGTCGTCTCGGAAGGCGACCCGCGTATTGTCGACCCCCTCGACGAACGCCTCGGCGAGCGCGATGGCGTCGACGCGGCGGCCGTGTTGTGCGGCCAGTCGGGCGAACCCGGCGCCGAGATAGCCGACCTCGTCGGCGGGGTCCGGCGGCCCCTCCAGTACCGCCCACAGTTCCTCGGGCGCGGCGAAGGGCTCGACGCCGACCCGCTCGAAGGTCCGCTCGTACAGCGTCGCGGTGTCCTGCGTTCGCCGAACGAGAGTCCCGTCGAGGTCGAAGAGCACGGCGTCGAACGTCACAGTACCTCGTATCAGGGATTGGAGGGGCAAAAGCGGCGCGGCGGCGTGGGGCGTGTCACTTACTCCCCGAACTCGAACTCCGTCGGGTCGGTCGACCGCAGCACGTCCCCGCTGGGGTGCAGCGCCACGGCCACCGAACCGGCGTCGTGGGCGCGGGCGAACGCCCGAACCGGCCCGCCGTCGGTCCAGTCCTCGGGCGCGTCGACGTTGATGCGGTCGGTCATCCCGTCGGTCTGCAGACAGAGCCACCCCGCCAGTGCGAGGGCGACCTTCGGGTCGCTGTCGGTCCGTTCGGGCGCGGCGGCCTCGCGCAACCGCTCGTGCATCCCCGATGGGACGACGTATCTGGTGCCGTCGGGAGCGACAGCGATCTGCTGGGCGCGGAGTTCGCCCTCGACCGGCGGGAACGGAATCACGGTGTCAGTCCAAGCTGATATTGACGGTCTTGGTCTGGGTGTAGTGGTCGACGGCCTCCTGTGCGGTCTCGCGGCCGATGCCGGACTTCTTGTAGCCGCCGAAGGGCTGACCGGCCGGGAAGTCGTTGTAGGTGTTGACCCAGATGTTGCCGGCCTCGATGTCCTTCGCACACTGATGGGCCTTCGTGAGGTCCTCGGTGAGCACACCCGCGGCCAGGCCGTAGTCCACGTCGTTGGCGAGTTGGACCATCTCGTCGTAGTCGCTCCACTCGAACACTTCCTGGACGGGGCCGAAGATCTCCTCTTGGACGGCTCTGCTGTCGTGGTCGATGTCGTCGATGAGCGTCGGCGCGACGAAACAGCCGTCCGAGAGCGCCTCGTCGTCGGGCTGGGACCCGCCGGTGACGAAGGCGGCGCCCTCGGCTTCGGCCGCCTCGATGTACTCCATCGTGCGTTCGACCTGCTCGGCGGTGACCTTCGGCCCGAGATCGGTCGACTCCAGCAGCGGGTCGTCGACGGTGAGGTCGTCGGCCGCCGCGGCGAGTTCCTCTAGGAACTCGTCTTTGATGTCCTCGTGGACGAACAGGCGCGAGCCGGCACAGCAACACTCGCCGGTGTTGAAGAAGATGGCCGTAATCGTGGTCTGGACGGCCTGTTCGAGGTCGGCGTCGGGGAAGACGACGAGCGGGCTCTTCCCGCCCAGTTCCAGCGTGATGTCGGTGATGTTGTCGGCGGCGCTTTTCATCACCTCGCTGCCGATCTCGGTCGAGCCGGTGAACGCGAGCTTGCGGATGCCCCCGTGGTTCGACAGCGGCTCGCCGGCGTCTGGGCCGAAGCCGGTGACGACGTTGACCACACCGTCGGGGATGACGTCGTCGGCTTCCTCCATCAGCTTCAGAATCGAAAGCGGGGTCTCCTCGGCGGGCTTGAGGACGACGCAGTTCCCGGCCGCGAGCGCGGGGCCGAGCTTCCAGGCGGCCATCAGCAGCGGGAAGTTCCACGGGATAATCTGGCCGACGACGCCGTACGGTTCCTGTAGCGTCTGGACGTGGCGGCTGTCGTCGGTATCGACGGTCCGGCCCTCGTGAGCGCGGGCGATGCCCGCGAAGTAACGGAAGTGGTCGACGACGAGGCCCATATCGATGCGGGCCTCGGCGATGGGCTTGCCGTTGTCCAGCGATTCGAGCCGGGCGAACGCCTCTTTGTTCGCCTCGACGGCGTCGGCCATCTCCTCCAGCATCGCCTGGCGCTGTGCCGTCGAGTAGTCGCTGTACACCTCGTCGTAAGCGTCCCACGCGGCGTCGACGGCGCGGTCGATGTCTTCGGCCTGCCCGGCCGCGACCTCAGCGAGCGCCTCCCCGGTGGTCGGGTCGGTCGTCTCGAAGGTCTCCCCCGAGATACTCGCCACCCACTCGCCGCCGATGTACAGCTGACGGTTCTCGGGGACTACCTCGTTTGCGGCCTGCTCGTGACGCTGCCTGATCGCGGATTTCCGCTCCGCCGGACTCTGTGATGTGTCGTCTACTGACATAGCAATTAATGATAGTTCAGTAACATATATAACAACTCGGTGTTTTTTCCACCGCGGGTGTTGCGTCCGTAGCAGACGCCACTCGCCTCGATCGTTCGGTACGCGACGGCTCCTGTGACGCCAACCGAGGAGAGAGACATCGCTTCCGGTCACTGTCCCGCCTCCGGCGATGGCTCTGGTCAGGTTCTGCGGCATGCAAACGCATTAACGAGCCCGTCACAAACTGTCACACCATGTACGACGACGTTCTCCTCCCGGTCGACGGCAGCGAGGGCGCGGCGACTGTCTCACACCACGTAGCCGAACTAGCCAACTGGGCCGACGCGACAGTTCATATCCTCTACGTCGCGGACACGGCGCGCGATTCGGTGACCGTCGTCGAGGGCCAGACGGTGGACGCGCTCGTCCGACGGGGCGAGGACATCGTCGAGGAGGCCGCGGCGACACT
>Ga0209965_1000655_pt1 | contig 12166 bp, 7 predicted proteins | sample SalPon2_B_H2O_MG_FD_185707 | JGI IMG/M metagenome (GOLD analysis project Ga0209965, IMG submission 185707) | Salt pond water microbial communities from South San Francisco under conditions of wetland restoration - Salt Pond MetaG R2_B_H2O_MG... | ecosystem: Environmental > Aquatic > Non-marine...
GGGGCACGGGACGTCGTCCTCTGGAACCCGCCGCCGCGCGAGCGCTCGGACGGAGAGTCGACTGAAGATGCCGCCCCGACGGGCAGCGGGGCGTCGACTGAAGATGCCGCCCCGACGGGCAGCGGGGCGTCGACTGAAGATGCCGCCCCGACGGGCAGCGGGAGATCGCCCGACGACGACGGCATCGCCGATCGCGTGCCCGCGAGCGTCGACGCGCCGAAGGTGCTCGGCCACCTCACCGCCGACGGCGTCGGGACGCTTCTGTTCTGTCCGAGCCGCAAGCTCACCGAGTTGAGCGTCCGGCGGGCGAAGACCCACGTCCGGGCGAACCCGCGGACCTACGGCGAGGCGGCGACGGCGCGGATCGCGCCCTACCACGCCGGCCTCGGGAAACGGACCCGCCACGCGCGCGAGACGGAGTTCAAAACCGACGCGTTGTGCGGCCTCGCGACGACCTCGGCGCTCGAACTCGGCATCGACATCGGCTCCCTGGAGGCGACGGTGTTGATGGGGTATCCCGGCCAGCGGCAGTCCTTCCGCCAGCGGATCGGCCGGGCGGGACGGGGCACCGACCGCAGCCTCGCGGTGTTGGTCGCCGACCACCGGACGCTGGACCAGTACGTCGTCTCGAACCCCGAGTACCTCCTCGAGTCCGACGTCGAGGACGCCGTCGTCGACACCTCGAACGACGCCGTCTTCGCCAGCCACCTGCTGTGTGCGGCCGACGAGATCGCGCTCGGGACCGACGACCTCGGGTCGTTCGCCGACGCCGACCGGCTCCGGGCCGGAATCGAGATGTGGCGCCGCGCCGGCAGGCTCGAAGGCCACCCCGAGGCCGCCGTCCACTACGTCGGGCCGCCGCGGCCCCAGACGGACGTGAACGTCTACGGGACGGACGGGACCGACTACCGGCTGAGGCTGGCCGACGGCGTCGACCGCGACCGCTGGGGCCTCCCCGAGGAGTTGGACCTCGAACCGGTCGACCGGAACCGCGCCGCCCGCGACTACCACGAGGGGGCGGTCCGGCTCCACGGCGGCCAGCAGTTCGAGGTCGTTGCCGTCTCGGACTCGCGCGCGACCCCGGTGATCGAACTCGCGCCCGTCGACGTCGACTACTACACCCGGACCCGAACCGACGTGAACGTCGTCGACGCCGACTCCGAGGAGTCGCGCACGGTCAACGGGTTCGAACTCCACTTCGGTCGCGGGACGGTGCTCGTCCACCACGACGCCTACGATCGGGTGTCAATCGGCAACAGCGAGACCGTCGAGGCCGGGATCCCGACCGGGACGGACCCGATCGCGATGGAGACACAGCTCTGTTGGGTCGAGGTGCCGAAAGCCGTCGAGCGGACGCTGATCGAGACGTACCGCGACTACGGCGTCGAGACGGGCGTCGACGCCGACGCGGCCGACCCGCCGCACCTCGGCTACGTCGCCGGGCTGCACGCCGCCGAGCACGCCACGATACAGACCGCGCCGCTGGAGTTGCGCGTCGACAAGAGCGACCTCGGCGGGCTGGCGACGCTGGTGTTGGACTCGCACTACGCCGCCGAGGGTACCTCGAGCCGAGATGCCGACACGACGCCCGGGGACGGCTCGATCCACGAATCGCTCCGGGCGGCCGAGCACGAAATCGACGCGCGAAGCCGCCGCCTCGACGGCCCGCCCGCCTCGGGGTGGTTTATATACGACGGGGTCGAGGGCGGCCTCGGGTTCGCCCGCGCGATCTACGAGTCCTTCGAGGCGCTCGCGGCCCGCGCCCGCGATCAGCTCCGCGAGTGCGGCTGCGGGCGGCCGAACGGCTGCCCGGCGTGTACGTTCGACGAGAACTGCGGCAACGACAACCGGCCCCTGCTCCGGGCCTCGGCGATCGACACCCTCGAGCTCCTGTTGGGCGAGGCGTCGATCGAGTCCTTCGACGCGTACGACCCCGACCGCGACGCCGAGGGGGACCGCCGTCCCGCCCTGTTTTACTCCTGAATCGATCGGTCCCGACGATGGGTTTATAAGCACCGCCGGGCGTCACGAACCCTTTTGCCACGGGGAGACGAACCGTTCGGTATGAGTCTCGACGACGCGGCCGAGGAGCTCGCCTCCGCCCTCGGCGTGGACGAAACGGAGGTCAAGGCGGATCTCGAGAAGCTCGTCTCGTACTCGGTGCCGATGGACGAGGCCAAACAGAGCCTGCGCCGCAAGTACGGCGACGGCGGGTCGGGCGGCGGGGGCGGGACGCCCTCGGAGACGGATATCGCCGACATCACGCCGGAGTCGGGCAACGTGACCGTCTCGGCGCGGGTGTTGACCGTCGGCAAGCGATCCATCCGGTACGAGGGCGACGAGCAGATCATCTTCGAGGGCGAACTCGCCGACGAGTCGGGGCGGATCTCCTACACCGCCTGGAACGACTTCTCGCTGTCGCCCGGCGACACGATCACCGCGGGCAACGCCGGCGTCCGCGAGTGGGACGGGGAGCCGGAGTTGAACCTCGGCGGGTCGACGACGGTGACCCTCCGGGAGGATCCCCTCGAAGTCCCGTACACCGTCGGCGGCGAGCGCGACCTCATCGAGCTCGAACCGGGCGACCGCGGCCGGACGATCGAGGTCCGAGTCCTCGAGGTCGAGCGCCGGACGATCGACGGCCGGGACGGCGAGACCGAGATCCTCAGCGGGGAGGTGGGCGACGAGACGACGCGGCTCCCCTTCACCGACTGGGACCCCCACGACGAACTCGCCGAGGGCGCGTCGGTGCGTCTGGCGGACGTCTACGTCGACGAGTTCCGCGGCGTCCCCTCGGTGAACGTCACGGAGTTCTCGACGGTCGACCCCGTCGCCGCCGTCGACGTCAGCGACTCGGCGACCGAGATGTCGGTGCGGGCGGCGGTCGCGTCGGGCGGCGTCTACGACGTCCTCCTGACGGGGAACGTCATCGAGGTCCGGGACGGCTCGGGGCTCATCCAGCGCTGTCCCGAGTGCGGCCGCGTCGTCCAGAACGACCAGTGTCGCACCCACGGCCAGGTCGACCCCGAGGACGACCTGCGCGTGAAGGCCATCCTCGACGACGGCACCGACACCGTCACCGCCATCCTCGATCGGGAGCTGACCGCCGAGGTCTACGGCGGCACCCTCGAGGACGCCCTCGAGCACGCCCGCGACGAGATGAACCGCGACGTGGTCGCCGACCGGATCGCGACCCGACTCGAAGGGCGGGAGTACCGCGTCCGGGGGTCGCTGTCGGTCGACGAGTACGGCGCGAACCTCAACGCCTCCGAGTTCGCCGAGAGCGACGCGGACCCCGAGGCGCGCGCGGCGGCCTTCCTCGCGGAGGTGGAGGGATGAGCGGCTCCGAATCCGGGTCCGATTCCGATTCCGGCTCCGGATCCGGATCCGGCTCCGCCCCCGGCCGCCGCGAGGTCGCCTACCGGCTCTTCGCCGCCGAGTTCGACGACTCGGAGCTCTCCCACAGCGAGAGCGACGAGGAGCGCGCCCCGAACTACGTCGTGACGCCGACCGGCGCGCGGGTCAACCGCCTCTTCGCCGTCGGCGTCCTCACGGAGGTCGACGACGTGAACCCCGAGATGGTTCGGGGACGGCTCGTCGACCCGACGGGGGCGTTCGTCACCTACGCCGGGCAGTACCAACCCGACGCCCTGGCGGTCCTCGAGCGGGCCGACCCGCCCGCCTTCTTTTCGCTGTCGGGGAAGGCCCGGACGTACGAACCCGACGACGGCGACCGGATCTACAGTTCGGTTCGCCCCGAGACGGTGAGCGAGGTCGACGCCGAGACGCGGGATCGCTGGGTCGTGACCGCCGCCGAGCGCACGCTCGAGCGGATCGGCGTGATGGCCGCCGCGATCGAATCGGGGCTCGTCGGCGACCAGCTTCGGGCCGCGCTCGCCGAAGCCGGCGTCGACGACCGGCTGGCCGACGGCGTCGCGCTCGCGGTCGACTACTACGGGACGACGCCGGCGTACCTCGCCGATCTCAGGCGGGTCGCCCTCGAGGCCGTCGCGGTCGTCGCCGGCGAGCGCGGGGAGGTCTCCGGGCTCGAATTCGCGCCGGGGGAGGGAGCCGGCGACGCCGGCGAGTTGGCGACGATCGACCTCGCCGGCGCGCCGACGCCGGGGAGCGCGGCGGCCGCGGCCGGCGTGGGGGACGACGGATCCGACGCCGCCGATGCCGGCGCGGAGCCGGACGCGGGTGTGGAGCCGGGATCGGAACCTGATCTCGATCCCGATCCTGATCCCGACCCCGATCCTGATCCCGACCCCGACTCCAGTCCCGACCCGACGTCCCGAGCGGAACCGGAACCGGAACCCGGTGCCGAGACTGGTGCCGAACCGGAACCCGGTGCCGGGACGGATGCCGAACCGGAAGCGACCGCGGAGACGGCCACCGGGCCGGGACCGGCGGCGGACGCCGATACGACCACGGAACCGGCGTCGATATCGGATGCGGCGACGGACTCGGAGCCGACGACGCCGTCCGAGCCCGGGTCCGAACCGACCCCGGAAACGGGATCGGATCCCGACGCGGAGGCGGATCCCGGGGCGGGCACGGACGCCGTCGACGGCGACCCACTCGACGGTCCGACGCCGGACCCGGAGCCCGTCGGCGACGACGCGCTCGGGGATCCCGAGGACGTCGATCCCGGCGAGTTCGAACTCGACGAATCCGAGCGCCGGGAGGTCGAGGAGGAGTACGGGACGGAGTTCTCGACCGCCGACGAGGTCGAACCGGCCGACATCGAACCCGAGGGGGCGGGGACGGCTCCCGACTCCGAGCCGGACGCCGGGGCCGACGCTACCGGGATCGACGGGGGACCGGGCGAGCCCCGCGCGGAAGAAACGACCGACGCCGAGGGCGCGGGGGGCGATACCCCCGAAACGGAAGCGGCCGGCGACGCCGCGCCCGACGCAGCGGCCGACGCCGAACCGGTCGACCTCGACGAGGCCGTCGTGGCGACGATGGGCGACCTCGACGACGGCGACGGGGTCGACCGCGACGACCTCGTCTCGGCGGTCGTCGACGCACACGGGGTCGCCCCCGCCGACGTCGAGGACGCGATCCAGGACGCGCTGATGAGCGGGCGGTGTTACGAGCCCTCGGACGACACGCTGAAGCGGATCTGAATGCTCGATCCGGTCCCCGACGAACCCGCTGCGGTCGCGGACTGCGGCGACGAGCGCGCCCTCGTGGTCGCGGATTACCACGCCGGCATCGAGGTCGGCCTCCGCCGCGACGGCGTCGAACTCGAGAGCCGCGCCGCGGACCGCCGCGAACGGCTGCTCGCGCTCTTGGCCGGCGTTTCGGTCGATCGGGTGGTGTTTCTCGGCGACCTCGGCGACGGCATCGGGACCGCCGGGCGCGAGGAACGCACGGAGCTTCGGGCTCTCCTAGGTCGTGTCGCGGCCGAGTACTCCGTGACCGTCGCGAAGGGCAACCACGACGGCGGTATCGAGGCCGTTACCGACGGGATCGACGGCGTCGAGGTCACCGACGGCGACGGCGTCCGCATCGGCGACGTCGGCTTCTGTCACGGCCACACCTGGCCCGCGGATCGGGTCGCCGCCGCGCCGCTGGTCTGCACCGCCCACGAGCACCCCCTCGTCCGGTTGACCGACGCGGTCGGCGGGTCCCGGACCGAGCGCGTCTGGCTCCGGGGGCGGATCGATCCGGCGGGGTTCCCCGACTACGACGCGGTCGGGGATCGACTCGTCGTCTGCCCGGCGTTCAACGACCGCTCGGGCGGATCGGCGGTCAACGAGGGCGAGGGCTTCCTCTCGCCGTTTCTGCCCTCGGGGCTCGCGGACGGGGAGGCGTACCTGCTGGACGGCACGCGGCTCGGCCCCTACGAGCGGGCGTGACGGCTCATATGTTGACGTCCTCGACCCGCTGGGTCACCACGACCTGGCCGTGGGTGGTCAGCGAGATTCCCGCCGGCCCCTCCTCGATCAGGCCCTTCCCGCGCAGCGAGTTCACGACGTTTGTGGCCCGGGCGGCGTCGCCGTCGAGGACGCTCGCGAAGTCGATGTCGCCCCCGGTGGCGTAGACCGCGACGAGAAGCTGCGTCTCGGGTTCGCTGAGGTCGACGTCGGCGACCGCCGAGAGCAGTTGGCCGTACTCGATCCGGAGGAACCGCCCGAGGAGGTTCAACCGACGCGTCGAACTCGGCGCGACGAGCGACATCGTCACCTGGCCGTCGTCGGCGTGTCTGACCAGCAGCGTCGGGCGCTCGGTCCCGTCGGGGGCGCGCTCGGTGCGCTCGAACCCGACGACGTTCGTGATGTCGATCCCGACCGTCCCGGCCTTGGTCTCGAACGCGACCCGCTCGGACGTGATCGAGAGCTTCGCGGTCCGAACCGGGCTGTCGGTCACCCGTCCGCCGACTCTGGCCGGGTGTTTGACCCGCGCTTTCGTCCCGTTGAGAAGGCACTTAAATAGGACCGTCCGGAACTTCGCCATCGTCTCGTCGCCCCCCTCGATGAGGACGGTCTCGACGCTGTCGTTTTCCCGATACCCCACTGTGACGGTCGAATCGAAGAGATCACGGAGGTTCGGCGGGACGTTGCCGACGACGACGTCGACGACGGACGAGAGCGGGACCGTGATCCGGTCCTCGGCCGCGACGACGAGCCGCTTTCGGCTCATCACGACGCGGGCGCGTTCGGGCTCGTCGCCGACGCCCGTCTTCGGGTTCCGGGCGAATCGGCCGACGAAGTCCGCGACGGCGCGTTCCTCCCCGCTCATAGGTCCACGTCGAGGAGCATGCTAATCAGCGATTCGGTCGCGACGGCGGTCAGGCAGCCGACCCAGATCAACGCGACGAAGTGCAACAGCGCGTTGCCGTAGTGGCCGCCGTCGGCGGTTCGGATCGTCAGCGAGGAGACGACCGCGTTGAACAACAACACGAGAAACAACAGGTATCGGAGCAGCGGGACGTTGTACATCTCGGTGTGGATGAGCTGGCCGAAGTTGGCCGCGCCGCCGCCGACGTCGATGTCGAACCCGGACATGATGACCGCGATCTCGAGGCCGGTGAAGAAGGCGAACGCCGACGCGGCGCTGATCCCGTACAGCAGTCCGACGAGCGTCACCGTGACCTGCCGGCGGCGCTCGCGGAGCTGGGCGAGTTCGTTCATGTTCTTGCTTATCAGCTCCCCGAGCAGTTTCGGGTCCCCGCCCATCTCGCGGCCGATGAGGTACATCTCGCTGAACTTCTGGATCACGTAGGAGTTGGTGTCCTCGGCGAAGTACCGCCAGGCGCTCTCGGTGTCGAGCCGCATGTTGAGCCGGCGATAGAGGTCGTCGAGGTTCTCGGTCAGCGCGCCGAAGTCCTTCTTTCGGAGCGTCCGCAGCACCATCGACGTGGTCGATTGCTTCGCGCTCTCGCTGGCCCCGAGCGCCCTGATGAAACTCGGGAACTCCTCGTCGCGGTCGATGATCGCCCGCTCCTGCCGGCGGAAGACGAGCGCCGGGAACAGAAACGGCAGCGTCGGGAGCGCTAGGTACAGCGGCTGCGGGATGGCTCCCATCGGGACCAGGGTCGGAAACGGCGCGACGCCGAACGTGCTCGCGAGCATCGAGAGGACGACGAGCGAGAACAGCGCCACCGCCACCGCGGAACTCCCCACGAGGAGCTGTTTCGAGCGCGTCCGGTAGCCCTCCTCGACGTACCACAGCGGGTCGTAGGGGACGATCGCGCGGATGACGAGGAAAAAGCCCAACTGGACGAAGACGAACATGGCGATGACCGCCGCCACCGTCCACGTCGGGTTCGTCCCCGTCAGGATCGGGAGGACGACGGCGAAGACCAACGCGAACGTCATCGACAGCACCATCGACAGGTACAGGTCCTTCATCACGTCGAGGTTCTCCAGGGACTGCTCGTAGATCGTGCTGTAGTTTTCGATCATGACGCTTTGCTCCTCGAAGAGGAAGTCCGACATCTCCTGGCCCGCGCCGAGGGTGTAGGCGAGCCGGTCGTAGAGGTCCGTAAGGGAGTCGCTCGGGACCTGCTTGGCGCGGCGGCGCAGGGCGTCGTCGAGGCTCTGGTTCCAGGTGTCGACCAACTGGACGATCCGGCTGTTCTCGACGGTGAGTTCGCCGTACTCCTCCTCGTTTGCGAGCTTCCGGAACACCTCCATCCGGTCGATGTTCGTCGTCGAGAGGACCGTCATGTGCGTGACCATCAGGTGAAAGCGGTTCTCCATCCCGATTCGGCGGCGATCGACGGCGACCTTCGGGTAGGCGACGCCGGTCACGAGAAACACCGACCCGAGCACCGGCAACAGCAACCGGACGAGAAACAGCGTCGGCCAGGCGATCGCGAGGACGACCGTCCCGACGAAGAGGACTGTCGTCGGGAGCAGGACCGCCAGCACGTACCGCCGCGTGTCCATCTCCATCCGGTCGTAGGCGTCGAGGATCGACCCGGCGAGTTGGGTCGCCTGGGCGGTGCGTCCGGCGGCACCCACGGTCAATCACTCCGGGTGACGGTGAACGGGAGGCCCTCGATGCCGTCGCGCTGGAAGTTCGCGATCGCCTCGTTGACCTCGTGGTAGCCGAGGATGTCCTCCTGGATCATCCGCTCGATGATGTCCGCGCGGTACTGGAGGTCGTCGTAGATCTTCCGGGTGTCGGGGTAGCCGAGCAGCTCGGCGATCTGGTCCTCGAGGACGTAGGAGTTGTTCATCCCCTGGAAGACGATCTCGTCCTCGACGGGGTCCCAGTAGAACGCCTGCCGGGTGACGACGCCCTCCATCTCCTTGGAGTAGCCCTCGATCTCCTGGACGCTCGTCACCCGCCGGAGCACGTCGTCGCCCTGCTTGACGCGGTTCTGGAACAGCGCGACGTCGGCGTTGTCCATGAACGTCTCCGGGACGTTGATCGGTTCGCCGGTGAAGCGCTGGATCATCGAGACGATGTCGGAGGCGTGAAACGTCAACATCACCGGGTGGCCGGTCTGGGCCGCCTGGAAGGCCATCCGCCCCTCCTCGCCGCGGACCTCGCCGACGATGATGTACTCGGGGCGCGACCGCAGCGCCGCCTCGACGAGGTTGAACATGTCGACGTCCTGGGAGTCCTCGCCGCCGCCCTCCCGCGTGAGCAGTTGCTGCCAGGTGTCGTGGGGCGGCATCACCTCGGCGGTGTCCTCCGCCGAGTAGATCTTCGAATCCCGGGGGATGAACGACATGATGGAGTTCAGCGTCGTGGTCTTCCCCGAGGCCGTCTCGCCGACGACGAAGACGGTCTGTTCGTTCTCGAGACAGAGCCACAGGTACGCCGCCAGTTCCGGCGACAGCGTTCCCCACTTCGTGATCTGGTTGACCGACAGCGGGACCTCGTCACCCTGGCGGATCGTGAGGCTCGGCCCCTTCAGGCTCACGTCGTCGCTATATATGACGTTCAGCCGGGAGCCGTCGGGGAGCGTCGAGTCGACGATCGGGTCCGAGTCGCTCAGGGGATCGCCGATCCGTTCGCCCATGTTCCGGAGCCAGTTGTCGAACTCCGCCTCCGTCCCGAAATCGACCGTCGTTTTCAACATCCCGTAGACGCTGTGGTCGACGTAACACTCGTTGGGGCCGATGACGTGGATGTCCTCGTTGGCCGGATCGCGCATCACCGGTTCGAGCGGGCCGAGGCCGACGATGTCGCGGTTCAGCCGATAGCGGATGTTCTCGAAGGTGCCCCGCGAGACTTCCTCGGTGTTGGGGTCGATCCGAAAGCGGATGCGTTCGAGGAGGTCCTCCGGTTCCTCGCCCTCGATCCGCGTCGCCTCCGAGAGGAGCTCCTCGATCCGGTCGCCGTACTCGGACTCGCTTTGGGGGGCCGCCTTCGTGACGCTGCGCCGGAGCAGTTCGTCCTTGATCCCCTCGAACACCTCCTTTTCGTCGCCCGACAGCGTCGGCTCGATCGCGTAGTACTTCATGTCGCGGCCGACGTCGCCGTAGATGTGACAGTAGATCGGCCCGCCGACCGGGTAGAGGACGTTCGGCCGGTTCGTCTCGTACTCGCCGTCGGCCTCCTCGATGAACAGGGGGAACTCCCCGGTTATCTGTTTGAACTTCTTGAGGTGCTCGCGGAGGTGGGGTCTGTTCGCCGCGGCCTGTCTGAGTTCGTCCGAGGGGTTTGCGGTTCCCAGTTCCGTCATTATGCGACGCTTCGGCTCTCGATGACGATTCCGGTCCCCGATCGGACGGAGTACCCGATCGTGTCCCCGACCTGTTCGCCCATGCCCGCAAAGCGTTTCACCGAGACCTGTCGGCGCACGTCGTTGCCGACCTCGATCATCTCGAGTTCGATGAACACGTCGGCGATGGCCCGGAACGGCCCGATCGCGTCGCCGTCGACCGTCGAGGGGTCGACCGTCAACACGATGATCTTGCCCTCGGAGATCATATCGCGGAAGAAGGAGATGATCTCGAGGGCTGCCTGTCGTTCCTCGTTCTTCCGGATCAGCGCCTCGAACGTCGGGTCGTTCCGGAGGATGGCGTCGAAGGTGTCGACGACGACGACGTCGGCAGTCCACATCGTTTCGGCGTCCATCAGGCGCGTGAGCAGGTCCATCCGGCTTTCGTCGTCGTTCCCCCCGGAGAGGACGCCGCCGGTGTCGAGGTCGGCGTGCAGGAACAACAGCCGCTCGTCGAGGAGGTGATCGACGACGTCGTAGGACAGCGAGTGCATCTGATCGAGAAAGCCGCCGACCGTGAGCTCCGTCGAGAGGAAGCTGACGGTCGTCTCCTCCTCGCAGAACCCGTAGGCGAACCGCTGGGAGATGGCGCTCTTGCCGGCGCCGTAGTCGCCCTCCATGAGGACGATGCTCCCCCGCGGGATCCCGCCGCCCAACTCCTTGTTGAGCCGATCGTGGTCCTCGAGTCCGAGCGAGCGTATGTTTCGTGTGTCTTGCATAGTGGCGTTACTCCGTCCCCTCGTCGCCCCAGTCGAATCCCGATTCCGTCCGGTCAGTCCTCCCCTCAGCGGGCCGTTTTCCCGACCGCGATCCGGGTTCGGAGCGACCCCTATCGCGGGAGCCCCCGGGCGCCCGATCCCGGCCTCCGGTGAGGTTCCGGCCGCCGTCCGATTCGACGCCCCGCCCGTCGGGCCGCCCGGACCGGACACCGCGCCCGTCGGACGCCCGCGGCACCGGTTCCGCGTTCGATCCCGACCCTCGCCCGGGTGCTCCAGCCCCGGCCCGCTCGTCGAACGCCACCATCTCCATGTCCGGGTTCGCGATCCGGCTGATGAACCGGAGGCTCCGGTTGTGGTGGGCGACGGTCAGCGAGGACCTGGGGTCGGGGTCGGACTCGACGCCGTCGCCGAACCCCTTCAGGAACGTCTGTAGGGTCTCCTCGGCCGCCTCGTCGAGCCAATCGATCGCCTCGTAGTAGGCGATCGTCCGGGCCGCCCCGTCGACCCCCGCCTCCTCGACGAGGAACTCCAGCCAGTCCATGACGACGATGTCGGCGACGTATCCCGACGGCACCGACCCGAGGTAGGGTTTTCCACCGTCCACGGGCGATCCGGTATCGGCCGACGCCGCCCCGGCGCTCCCGGTGGAGTCGGCGTCTGCGACACCCTCGTCGACGTCTTCCGTCGCCGTCGTCGCTAGGGAGGCCGTCGATCCTTCGAGCTCTTCGTCGGTGTCGGAGCCGTCAGGATCGAAAACGCCGTCTTCGAGCCCCTCGGTCGGCTCCGCGTCGGCTGCGTCCCCGACCGGGTCCGCCTCGTCGTCGGCGTCTCCGTCCTCGTCTCCGTCTTCGTCGTCCCAGTCGGCCTCGCCGGAGTCGTATTCGGCTTTGAGTTCCTCGAAGGACTTCCCGTCGCCCCCGCCGTCGCCGTCGTCACCGTCGAGGTCGTCGTCGCCGTCCAGGTCGTCGAAGCCGTCGTCATCGAAGTCATCGAAGCCGTCGTCGGAGTCGTCGAAGCCGTCGTCGAGTTCATCCCCGCCCTCATCGAGGTCGTCGAAACCGTCGTCGTCGAAGTCGTCGAAGTCATCGTCCCCGCCGTCGAGATCGTCGTCGAGGTCGTCGTCGAAGAACTCGTCCGCGTCCGCGTCCGAGACGGCGTCGTCGACGTCGGCCTGTTCGTCCTCGTCGTCGCCGAACAGTCCCATTGATCCCCCATCCCCGGCCCCGCCACCGCCACCGCCGCCACCGAACGCGTC
>Ga0209965_1000664_pt1 | contig 12077 bp, 26 predicted proteins | sample SalPon2_B_H2O_MG_FD_185707 | JGI IMG/M metagenome (GOLD analysis project Ga0209965, IMG submission 185707) | Salt pond water microbial communities from South San Francisco under conditions of wetland restoration - Salt Pond MetaG R2_B_H2O_MG... | ecosystem: Environmental > Aquatic > Non-marine...
TAGCAGACTGATTCTAAAACAGTTTGCATCGCAAACCGTCAAATTCGGCTGATTTCCCATGTCCAAGACACAAACCAGTAGCGACAGTGACGACGTATCGCTTCCAGAGTCAGACGACCGTTTCAATTCCAGGGAAACTGCATTGAACTGTCGTGGCACACTCAAAGGAACGGATAGACAGTTCGTTCGACAGTTCATCGAGAACTTCAACAACAGTCTCATAGATACATACGATCCGATTGTGGTAAAGAACGTGTCCCGTAGCGACAATGGCGACGAACTACGTCTCCGACTACAAAACACGGATACGGCGGTTGGATACAACCGTGCTTGTCGGGCCACCCGTGGCACCCAGTACGATGTTGAAGATATGCGTCTGTTCGCAAGCGGTATTTTGAGTCTGACTTTTTCTCACACTAACGAATAACTCCCCTCTCTTTTTCCCGAAAATCGGTTTAATCCGACAATCGGGGTGGGTAATACCAATGGCAACGACAGACACCACCACAGACGACACAGACGACGTTGTACAGGCGTTCAACGAAGCCTTCGATTATGTCTCCCCGTTTCACAAAGCGTTACACCATGACGACTACGACGGCGACGGGTGGCTTGCTGGCAACAATGCAGTAGTCCTCGTCGGCCCCGACGTTACCCACGTCGGTGATATCGACATGGACTGTTTCGAGTCGACCGAATACATCGGAACACAGACCTTGGAATACGAACCAGATACGGGTGACACGGTTACTAACAGGGTGTACAGTTTCACCACGGCAAACGGCGACGATCAACACGTGCGTGTCGAGTACGTGCGTACACTTGCTAACGAAGTGTTCGACACTGATTACAGCACAGTTCGGTCGTGGGCACAGACGACGACAGACGAATCGTGTATGCGTGAGGGTGACGCTCCTGTGTTATTCAGTGACCCCGACAGTAAGTGTCGTGTGATAGTGTTACCCGTTATCACTGAGTAATGTCACCACCGAGAATTTTGCACGGTGGTTTTTTCACTGTTGTGGCTTCGCAGAGCGAAGCCACCATGTAGAAGTCTTCGCTGTGCGAAGACTTCACTTTCACCGAGGTAGCGACACCATTAAGTCTCAGGCCACGCGATTGTTCACTACGTTATGAGTATCAACCAACCAGCAGACAACATCTACGAGACGGTAAGCGAACGACTGGAGTTGGACCGACCTGTTACGTTGGACGAATGTAACAAACTCGTCATTACAGAACACGTGAATGAGTGGTCCCACGAGGATTGTTACAACGTCCTCGACAGTGATATCCCACGGTTGGATTTCATCGAATTGGGAGAGTACGACGACGTTCCACAGTGTATCGAAACACAAAGTGGGACTGACGTGGAACGGCGGTTGCGATATCAGGTTGCTGTCGAACTGGTAGAACGTGTGCTTGACCAGTACGATGATCCAGTTGTGAACCACGACTTGCGGTTGCACGGATAGCAGTAATCAGGGTCACACTATTTTTTTGTCAGAGCCAGTACGTTACTGTACACTCTGACATTCACTATGAACCGACTATCTGACCCTGCCTGGAAGAAGGGGCCAAAAGGTCCAACGCATAGTCACAGTGAGCACAAAATACACCCTGAGTCGTTCGTCTACGACTTCGACGGCCCTGGCCGTGACGAAGCCGACGAGACTGACGGGAGCATCCTCACAGTCGTCATAGAAGCCGCTACGTGCGCTCGTGACGGCTGTGACGCAGAGATACATCATCGACATTGCTACACGGCTGAGTCGCTGTCAGACCGACTACAGCAGACGCTGCTGTACGCTGTCAAGAGGAAGTACGATTTCGTAGACGAGCCTGTGATTACTGATGATGTGATAGCCGAATACGTTGCTGCAAATGCCGTCGTGATAGATCATGACAGTGAATACCCTATCATGGGTATCCAGTTCGACGGTGACGAGACGTACAATCGCCCACTGTCTTACGACGGTGATGGTAACGACGTTCTGGGGTACGTCTACCCAGAACGGACGTTCACCACGAACACTGCTGGTGGAGAGTGTTACGGGACGCCAGATCGACAGTCACCAGAGCCATACGGACTATGAGTACGATACCAATGTACGAATTTGAGTGTCGTCACTGTAACGCTTCGTTCCGATTTGATGAAAACATCGGAACGTCGTGTGCATACGTAGACTATTGCCCATCGTGTGGACGTGTGTGTTCGCATGACGACTGGGGACGTGTAGAGTCGTAACACGACCCCACGAATTTTTCAGGGCTGTCTGAATTACCTCAGCAGTCCGTGTTCATTATGGCGACAACACAAACATACAGCGCCGTCAGTGGTATCGAACACCGTGACAAGATCATTGCACCGAACGACCGACTGTACCGTGTCAGAAATATGTACATCGACAGTGAGGGCACACAGCGAGTGAAGCTGCGTGCCAACCCCCGTCGGCAGATGTACGTTCCGCTGCACCGACTGAACCACCTCGTCAGTGAAACCGACTGGAGTTACGTGCCGACTAATGAGTGAAACACAACCCGAGAACACGTCCCCACGACAGGCACAACTTGCATCACTACCCTGGATAACGTATGTCGGACCCACTGCAAACCACGACATTAATGACGGACGTGACGCCACACATAGGGTAGAAACAGATATATCAGAACTACGTTGGGACGAGGAAATACATGAACTACAGCAGTTTGCTGAAATTGTTTCGATTTCAACAGTGACAGGACGGACACCACGTGTGTACGTGAATATATAACTCATGTTGAAGGTACTACTGGGTGCCATGTTGTGGGTATCGTTGTTAAGTGAGTTACACCCACGAGTGAACGGTGAAGGTGTCGTTGCGTTCCTCGTCACACTGTTAGTTACAGCCATCGTTATGCCTATAATAGTGTGACTACTCACGTATTTTAGTAGTATAGCCAGTTACACGACTATTTGCTACTACCCATCATACCAATAAACGGTCGGTAGTTATTTAGGTTGGAAAGTACCACATTTAGACACAGAATGTCAGACAGTATTACGGAGTGTGAGAGGGTATGAGCGGTGATGTAGAACGTCGCCGTGACAGGCGTGATGTAAAGACACCACTCACCCAACTCTTCGAAACAGAGACACAACGTCGTCTCATCGAGTACGCGCTAACAGAGATGGATGACGACCGTTACTACCAGACTGGTGAGCTTGCTGATGTTATTAATAAAAAACGCAACTCCGTCGCCCATGTGATACAGCGACGTGAAGGGGTCATTGGACCGATGATTCGGTTTGGTGTGATAGAACCAAAACACAACCCGATGAATATGCCCAACATCCCACACTACAAAAAAGCTAACAGTGCTGTTATGGGTCTGCTTGAACAGTGGGACGGGTATCCACTTTGTGACCTATTCAAGACGACAGTACGACAGAAACTCGTCTCGTTTTTCGTCAATAAAGGTCCCGATGAGGCGTACTCTGTAAATCAGATCAGGCACGAGGGTCCGTTTGGGTTCAAGTCTGTCAAAGAGAACATCGGTGTATTAGTTGAAGTAGGTATTCTGACGACAGAAGATCGACCCAGAACGACAGCGTACCGACTCGACGTTGACAGTGACATATATCAGTTCCTCGGTGAACTGAATAATGCTGTTGTAGAATCAGCAGAATCGTTCCAGCAATAATTTCTTTGGTGACTAACGGAGTGTATCCGTTGTCACAACAACGACATAGCAAACGATGTCAGCAACTACAGCAATTCAGAGAATTGCTTTGCAGCAGACAGAATGAATTATGTCAGCAACACCTAACAAATATCAGGCGAACAGTCGCACAGTAGACAACCCACAACGACTCCGAGCACTGTACTGTACACGTGGGTTGACTATCGAACAGATTGCTGAACAGTACTGTACTGTCAGTTCCTCACGGGTTGGACAGAAACTCAAAGAGTACGGGATAACCGATACCAGTTCGACAGATTCGACACGAAGCGGCAACCGTGGCAGTGACCCACCTGAATCAAAGATTCAGCAAGGTCGTTCGTCAGACACGTCTGACTCAGACCCGCCGACTGTAGACTGGTCCGAGGTATAGACAACTAGCCAACCTTCATTTTTGCAGTGGTAATGGTGTAATCCAACCACTGGATACTATGAAAAACTACAGTATAAACAAATTAGTAGAAATAGCACAGGCGTTTGATCAGCGGGCACAGCATAGTGAACGTGAAAAATATCCAGCATACAGACGCATGGCATTTCTTGCCCGTGCATGGGCACAAAATAAAGAAGGCAATGACAGTAACAGCTGATTGCAGTGACTGTGACAGCGTTCACACAGTCGCTGTACGTGTTCGAGCAGGACCGACAACCAAGTGTCCTAACTGTGATTCAAAGTCCTACAGTAGCCGCTGTGACTCCACAACAGCGTCTGAAGACGAACTACGGGACCAACTACTCAATGTAGATAACGTCGGCCCTGGGATCATCGACAATCTGGAGTCCCAATTTGGAACGTTGACGTTGTTGAAGACTGCGACAGTCTCGGAAGTAGTCAATGTCGACAGTGTAGGACCCACGACAGCAGAACGCATTTTGAACGTCGTGTAACCACTACTTTTTTCATACGTGAAGTCAAACACATATCTGTCCAGTTCGTCAGTTAGACGACGGCTGGACGCAAACATGAGTACTGAAAACCCATTCAGCGACGTGTACGATACGCAAGCACTGAACAACGGCGGTGTTGCCGCCAAACGAAAACAGAACCTCAAGAAATACGACGCCCCACTACACGTACTCGACAAGGAAGGTATCGACGTACCCCATCGGGATTTCAGCCCCGAAGACGAGTACGAGTTTCCCACAACTGTGTGTATCGATGGGACCCGTGTCAGTCTCTTTCAGGACGTTCGTGAAGACATGGACGATTCCTTTGGGGACTTTGGGTCCATCGAAGACGAAGATGACGAGGATGTCGTCTGGACCGTCTCTGACCTAAGCGATGGAACAGTGAACCTCATGGTGGTTGGTTCGTGGTCCAAGCGACGTGAGGTGGACTACGAGACATTTGCCCAGAACTACAGTCCCGTGACTGTCGAAACTGCACAGGGTGAGATTCCCAAGTTGGGGTACTGACTGTGGTTAGTGAATTAGAATCAGAAGTACATGGCGTCTTGGTCAGTGCGTTTGTCGACACCGACCATGAGACATATGCCAGTATTACGATTACTGAACAGAAGAACCCATACTCGACACGTAACTCACCAGACGATCTCCGCGAAATAGCACAGATGTTGGAAAACTTCGCTGATACGATAGAGGCAAACGATGAGGGATGAAATAAACATTCGCAAATGGATATCATGTCCTAAATGTGGAAACGAAGATGTAGAATTACCAGTAGCACCACCACCTGGACAAAATGCGTACTTCTCATGTGAAGAATGTGGACAAAAAGGTGTTTGGCCACGATGAAACCTGATTGTCCTGAGTGTGGTGGTCCACTGGATGTATTTGTGTATCGTGGTGACTGGAGTATCGACTGTATTGATTGCGGAGAAATAATTGAGATAGTTCAACGATGACACACGTACCTGAAAAATACCAACCGTCGAAACGGAAGTACGAACAGAAAGAGTGGCTGTACGAGCAGTACTGGGGTGAACTACTCCCGCTACGTGTGCTGGCAGAAACGTGTGGTGTCAGTCACCACCAGATACGAGAGTCGTTGGACGAACACGGTATCCCACGTCACCCAGATCACTGGACCCGTGAAAACAACGTCTCACCGTTTCACGGGTTCTACAACGACAGCAATGCTCGTACCGAGGGAGACTACTACGAAGATATTCACCCCGACGAACCAGAGTGTTGGGGTGACGAGGCAACATCGCAACACTGGGTTGGGTTTGGTGACTGAAAAACATGAGTGACTATTCAGTAAATCTCGTTGGAACGAACAGTTATCTAATGCCAATGAATCGTGTATGGAAACTCCAAATAGAGATTGTGGAACGTGACCTTGATGCGGGTGAGTGGGAATTTGTCGACCCAGACGGATTTCGAGAGGATGCTACAGAATTGAAACAGGAGTTAGACAACAGAGAAATAGATTATCCATGTGGTGAAATGGACCTATCAAACCCAGAAGCATACTCTTGGAAAACGGAACGAACAGAGGTTGCTGAAGTGTCAGTGACTGCAACCTGTAAACAGTGCGGGTGGGAATTTAGCGGCAGTGAGCATATTTCATTGGAGAAGTGATTGACGATGAAATCAAAAGACAAAATCCGTGAACGTATTGAACAGTACAAAGAACGTGAGCAAAAATACAATGAGAACTATGGTCCAAAAATTCGCTTACTTGAGTGGGTGTTAGACGATGACAGTTGAGACAAGAGACGAAGAAATCCCGACAGGACATGGTGAGACAGTTAATGTCGAAGTGGTTGACTGTTGCTCCTGTGAGCAAACAACGCCTGTTGAGAAAACAGCACTGGTTGTGGTAATGGACTATGATGAATCAGATAAGAGATACAGCAATTCTACTGAGTGGGAATCTTCTGAAGGAAACTACGAAGAAGGCCGTATCTGTGAACGATGCCGAAGTGAGCCAATAAAATGGCCCGATAGATACTGGATTAATGCAAGTTTGGGTGGACTAATCTGGGGATTGATTTTTGGTGCGATGTTGACCTACACGCTCATGACTGCTGCTGGGGTTGTGTAGACCACTTCTTTTTTTCACCTTTGTGACGTTGTACTCACCAAGGTTTTATATATCACAAACCAGTACTGTAGGGTACGCAATGTCAAGTACGCAAACGTCACCAACTCAATCGACAGACGACGTTTCCATACCAGTAGACATGACCAGAGAGGAAGTTATTACAGCGTGTCAACGGACGGCACAACGTGATAACGAAATGAGTGACGTTGCCACAGAACTGCTCAAAGTGCTATAGTCGGTCCTGAAGAATCTCTACTGCCAGCTCTGGATTCTCTTTCAACAACCGTTCTATTTTGTCACTGTCCTGTACTTCTTCGACAGTCTCAGCGTCGGCTAACACGTCCTGTTTCTGTTCTTCAATGGTGTCCAGTGCCTGCTTTGCAGATGGGGCAAACACAGTGCCACATCCTTCACACGCCTTTGCAGTCGGGTCTAACTGCGTATCACAGGTGGGGCATATCTGTGGCGTTAGCGTATCGCCTTCTTCTTCCTCACGAAGTCCTGCGCCGATTTCAGCGGCTTTGATATGATCGTCGTCGGTCAAATGGGAATACGTCGTTTCCATGACCTTTGAATCTGGAGCATGACCAATCAGATGTTTGATCGTGTCGTTGTCCAGTCCGTAATCCCGTTTACAGATTGTGACAAACACGTGCCTGAAATTATGTGGATTCGGGGGTTTCGTCACTCCTGCATCCTCAGCAATCCCTTTCAGTATTCGATTGAACGTCGTCTGGTGTAACATTCCACCAGGGTCGGATTTTGCCGAACTTGGACGGCCAGTAATGAGATAATTGTCTGGGTCGTTCGTCGGGTGATACTGTAGCCAGTCGTACACCGCCCGTTTTGCACCTAACAGTGGCCGTTTGTATCCGTTCTTTTCAGCACCTTTGAGTCCGTCAGCGTCAGTGTTCAACCAGAATACCCCCTCGTCGGTATCTACGTCTTTCAGTCGTAACGTCTGAATGGCCCTGATACGCTGTCCAGTGTTAATCAGTAGTTCAAAGAGACATCTATCTCGTGGGTTGTCAATCACGTCACGCATGGACTGTATTTCCTCACGGGTGAACATATCTCGTTCATCGACAGTCGTATCTGGACTGTCGAAAATGACTACTGTCTCGGGGTCGGCTACAAAGTCGTGATAGCGGTAAAATTTCCGTAGCGCACTCTGTTGTTGGATGAGCGTGTTCGTAGACAGGCCAGTGTCTTTCACAGACGAATGTTCGCCCATTTTCATAGACTGCATCAACTCGTTGATGTCGTCTGCTGTACACTGTGTGAGCGGTGTTTGTGACCGTGTTCCAACAGTGCGAAGGCTCTGGCCATAGGAAGCGAGTGTCGAATACTCCATGTTCTCACTGTCGGGATCGACAACAGTCACATCGTGTTTGTCTTTCGCACTCAGAAACTCCCTGATTGCATCAGCGTCAGCCTCACTAAGACTGCCAACAGTAGTATCGAGTCGTTCGTTTCGACCTGCTACAGCGTCGTCGTCTTCGACAGCAGCTTGTATCCTGTTCAACTCTTTTCTGTACTGGTCTTTGGGCGACCCTGATACCATGTTTATGAGTACGAGATAGAATATTGTAAGTATGTGGGGTTGACTATGATTCGCTTAGTCAATACCATGTGCAAACAATATTCCATCTTACATCAGTCATACTCACTGACTCAGCATACCACACACTCACAGTAAAATCATACTATCCACGCCAGAATTACGACACAACACAGATCACTGATGTGGTCGTTCCAAGAGATAGAATATGACGCCAAATATCCCCAGGAACAACGTCGCAGTTGTCCACGAGACAGGATCAATCCCAAACCGTTTCGCGTCTTCGTAGACAGCATACGTCAATCCAAGTTGTAGCCCAATGCCGATTAGTAGTATCCAGGCAAGCACCATACACTAACGTTTGTGTTTCCAATTAATAAAAGTACAAGCCAGTCGCCCGATTTGAACAGGCGAACTGTCCCTTACAAAGGAACTGCTTGGACCACCCAAGCTCGACTGGCACAATGCTGATGACTGGATTTGAACCAGTGTCTCTCGTTCCCGAGGGGGATAACCACTACCCTACACCAGCGTTTGTATAGCGGTAATTACGCGATTCGCTTTGTGAACCGCTCATTAGATGTCTGTACAACAGACATCGTAATTGGGCCGCTCGCCACAGTGGTGCGCTCGCCACTCGCCATCGTTAATGGACTGGGGTGGATTTGAACCACCGCAATGGGTATCCCCAAGTGTTGACCACGGGTGGCCTGTTCCTGACCACTCCCACACGTTACGCAGTCCAAATATTAAGGCCCACAAAGGACCCGTCCTAATCCAGTTCAATGTTATAGTTGGTAACTTAAAAATGTTTGGTCCACCAGTCGCACATTCTCTGATTCGTTCTCAACTATGGTGTGGTGGGTCCTTCCTGTATGTACTCACATACAAGGAGTACTACTTCACCACATGGAGTATACCGTTACACAGTATGCTGTACTGTAAAAAATATAGCACTACCCAGAAGACAAGAAGTATACTTCTATTGTAAGGATAGTAGACGTGTGCTTTTCTTGTATGATAACACACGTTGTATCCTTCGTGAGCCAATGACGTGGAGTGTGACTGGTTATTGCATCCATGTCAAGTGGAACATGGATGGTTTCTCGACCACCGTTCCCAGTGGTGTCACCCGTTCACAGGGAGCACCTGTGTACTGTTGGGCCATCTCCATCCAGTGGCAATACCCATAGAGGATAAAGCCACTTGCGCTTGGCAGCTCGGGGCGTACTTGTTACTCTACAGTAACGGTTTGCGACATATAAATGTTGGGTTAGATGTAGTACCTAAGTTTTTTGTATCGGAAAGTACTACTATAGTGTGTATGAGCGTTCCACAAATTTCAGTGTTCTCACCGAGAACACTGTCAGAGACTGTTCGCTGTGCGAACAGTCAAACGAGTGGTGAGGTGAAACGGGCTGTCGAAGTTCAAATCCCACTTGACGGTGGTACTGATTCTCAGTGGTTTATTGAGTTAGAACGTGGTGACACATCTACTGTAGTGACGTTTATTGATGGGGCTGAACGATTCCATGAGCATGAAATAGCGGATTTTCGTGTGGTTGAAACTGATGTGAAAACGGTACTGGCGTATTACAGTCTCGATTTGTGTTGTACGTTCCAGAAAGAGTTTGTCGATTATGGTGATGTCTGGGGCTATTCAATGAAACGTGGACCAGAAACACAGTTTGAGGCAGCTACGACAGCACGACCGACTGTTATTCGTCATATGGATGGTGATACCAATGAGCAGTGAACAAGAGCGTTTGAACGCTTTCAGCGACCTGTACAACGATTCTATGACCATTGGGGACGTGTACCCTGACTCGGCACAGGAAGCGTATGCAAACACACACAGCGACTATGAGGGGCAATTAGGTAACAGACGAGACATTCCAACTGTACTGGAGTCTGGCGGTGATCGAGAACGGTGCCCGTACTGTGGGAATTGGTATAAACGGATTGGGTCGCATTGGTCCCAGTCGTCATGTGAGCATCCACCAATTAGTGATTACAAAATAGAGTTATTAAAGGGAATGATGCTTGGTGATGGGAGTCTTAACTTTTCTAATAAATATCCTCTTTTTGATATTGCAATGACAAATGTAACGTTTCTCAAGTGGCTACAGATGGAACTTGGTTGGTTATCAGGAACGTTTTCAATACAAAAAACAGCTTCTGAGATAGCACAAAATGACTGTGAACGTGATTTCAACACAGATGTAGATGGGTCACATTACCTTGACTATTATCGGTTTTATACAACAACCCACGCACAGTTTGAACAATTTGGTCAGTGGTACGACACAGGAGAAATTATTTTTCCTGAAAATTTGTCTGTTTCTCCACTTTCATTGAAAATTTGGTACGTTAGTGATGGTTGTTTGAGTTGGAGTACTGATTCAACGTGTTATGTGGTATTTTCATCACAAAATGAATCTGATCGTCCAGGTGAAATTATTTGTGCATTAGAAAAATATGGTTTTACAGTTGGACAATCAAGTGAAAATTTTAGATTATCAACGTCTAACACTGAAGACTTCTTTGAGTTGATTGGCGACCCAGTGCCAGGCTTTGAGTACAAGTGGGCGTATCAAGACAGAGAGCGATACAAACGTCTGAAAGAACAACATCGAGAACAACACTGTACGCAGACATTGGAATAGTACCTAACTTTTTTATATCAGTAAGTACAACATACGTTCGTGACGCTCTATTTCAGCGACACTGACGACGACCGTGGTGCAGCTACAGAAGGGGCGAGACAGATCATCGAGAATCACCCTGACTACGTTACTGAGGGTGAGGATGGAGAGTTGATTATCAATGTTGATGCAATACCTCATGAAAAGATTCGTGCGCTACTGAACGTTGCAGAGACAGCAGCCGATACGTCACAGGAGTATCGACTGACCCAGAGTGCGACTCTTGAGTGGGTCCCGATAGACGAGCGTGATGACGATGAGTGATGTGCAAAATGCAGCAGGCGACGAATCAGTTCAGAGTACTTCTGAGTACGATCCAAACATTCCAGCAACGTGGGCTGTTCGTGACGACGTAGACGGCTGGAATGAGAACACTCGTGTCTACATCCAGGCCCCACCGTCAGATGTACCTGACTCTGATTACAACTTTATTGACGCTGAAACGGACAACCTCTGTGTCGAAGTGTTCTCGTGGGGTGAAGTGAACGTCTATTCTGAGGGTTTTGACCCATCCTCGATGGAGTGTGACATTCGACGTGAGTACGATGGAGAATTTACTGACACCGTTCCACTGTGGTGGATTACGGAACTGCTCGTGGACGAGGGCTACATTGACGATGGTGAACTGTATGATGGGTTAGAACAGGATGTGCAAGCACATAGTGCCCCTGGGTTCACGCCAATAGACGCTGCGAGCGTTTCTACTGACGAGGTGGCTGTCCCTGAAGATATTAAGGAAGCCCAGTGGGAGGCATACAGAGAGGTTGTGAACCAGTACACGAGTATGAACACGATGGATGATTTGGATGAACGTACTGCTCGTGTAAAGTTCGAGAACTGGTACGAGATGAACTACCGTACAGAGTAGCTCGTCCATACTTTTTTATATCGGTAAGTACTACTATAGCGTGTGTCGAAAACGCAGTCGTTGGTTGGCGTTACTCAACCACAACCAGATGAACAGGAGTACAGTGACATAGAACAGTTCATCGAGAACTGGAAACTTCCACAGCGGTCCCATCGTGCAGCCTTGCACATCTACGAGGGTTGTGAACGACTTCAGTGTCAAACTGGATCG
>Ga0209965_1000665_pt1 | contig 12073 bp, 10 predicted proteins | sample SalPon2_B_H2O_MG_FD_185707 | JGI IMG/M metagenome (GOLD analysis project Ga0209965, IMG submission 185707) | Salt pond water microbial communities from South San Francisco under conditions of wetland restoration - Salt Pond MetaG R2_B_H2O_MG... | ecosystem: Environmental > Aquatic > Non-marine...
GACCTGCTCGTCGTCGAGGGACAGGGGAGCATCGTTCACCCGGCCTACTCGGCGGTCACCTGCGGCATCCTCCACGGGTCGATGGCGGACGGGCTCGTCCTCTGTCACGCCGCGGGCCGCGAGGTCGTCCACGGCTACGAGGAGTTCGCCCTCCCGCCGCTCGCCGACTTCGTCGACCTCTACGAGGACCTGGCGACCCCGGTTCACGAGACGAGCGTCGTCGCGGGCGCGGTCAACACGAAGGACGTCGACGGCGACGACGCGGCCGCCGAGGCGGTCGCCGCGTTCGCCGCCGAGACCGGCGTCCCCGCGACCGACCCCGTGCGACACGGCGCGGACGCCATCGTCGACGCCGCCCTCGACGCCGGACTGGGCGCGGGCGACGCCGCGGACGCCGACGGGGAGGAGGCGGCCGAATGAGCCTCGACGCCGAGTTCGAGCGGGTCTCGCTGCCGCTCGAGAACGCGTTCACCATCTCGCGGGGGACCCAGACGGCCGCCGAGAACGTGATCGTCCGAGTGACGGACGACGCGGGGATGACCGGGGTCGGCGGCGCGGCGCCGTCGACCCACTACGGCGAGACGGCCGACACGGTCGCGGCCGTCATGCCTGACTTGCTCGACGCGGTCGAGCGCGTCGGCGACCCCCACGCAGTCCACGAGATCGAGGCGGAACTGCGGGGAGTCGTGAACGGCAACCCCGCCGCTCGCTGCGCCGTCTCGATAGCGGTCCACGACCTCGCGGCGAAGCGGCTCGGCGTCCCCCTCCACCGCCTGTGGGGGTTCGACCCGACCGACGCGCCGAAGACGTCGTTCACGATCGGTTTAGACGAGACCGACCGCGTGCGCGAGAAGGCGGCCGACGCCGTCGCGGCGGGCCACGACGTGTTGAAGATCAAGCTCGGCACCGACCGCGACCGGGAGCTGATAGACGCGGTCCGCGAGGCGGCGCCCGACGCCCGGCTCCGCGTCGACGCGAACGAGGCGTGGACGCCGAAGGAGGCGGTCGCGAAGAGCGCGTGGCTCGCCGACCGCGACGTCGAGTTCGTCGAGCAGCCGGTCTCGGCCGACGATCCGGAGGGACTCCGGTACGCCTACGAGCGCGCCGAACTGCCGATCGCCGCCGACGAGTCCTGCGTGACCGCGGCGGACGTGCCCGCGATCGCCGACCGCTGCGACATCGCGAACCTGAAGCTGATGAAGGCCGGGAGCCTCTCCGAGGCGCGACGGGTGATCGCCGCCGCGCGGGCGCACGGTCTGGAGGTGATGTGCGGCTGTATGATCGAGTCGAACGCCTCCATCGCGGCGGCGGCGCAGCTCGCGCCCCTGCTGGACTACGCCGACCTCGACGGGTCGCTGCTGCTCGCCGAGGACCCGTACGAGGGTGTCGACCTCGCGGACGGCGAGATACGGCTCACCGAGCAGGACCGCGCGGGGACCGGCGCGCGCTCTACGTCGGAGTGAAGCGGAGCGAGTAGGACTGAAGCGGGGAGCACCGATAACGGGCGAACAGCGCAGAGACCGCGGAGACCACGACAGTGGGAGGGGTCGCGGGGACTACGAGGACCGACTCTCGGCCGTTCTCGATCAGTTCCGCGGTTCGTCGGCCGTCGAGTCGGACTCCTCCACCTCGACGTCGAGCTCCTCGTCGAGGTTGACGTCGGAATCACCGTCGTCGAGGTCGGCCTCCAAGTCGTCCGCGTCGATCTCCGACTCAATGTCGGAGAGCTCGGCGTCGACGTCCTCGTCGCTGACGGCGTCGTCGCCGTTCGACGACTCGCCCTTCCCGAGCTCGCCTTTCAGCGTCTCCAGCTCGGCGTCGACCTCGCTGTTCGTCGAGAGGCTCTCCAGCTCGCGGTCGATGCTGTCCTTGTCGGAGAGCGCGTCCTCGAACGCGCCGGAGTCCTCCAGCTCGTCCATCGCCTCCGCGCGCGCCTCCATCTCCTCGGTGCGCTCCTCGGCGCGCTCGATGGAGCGGCTCACGTCCTCCATCTCGTCGCCGACGCCCGTCATCGCCTCGGAGACGCGGGAGGACGCCTCGGCCGCCTCGTAGCGGGCCTTCATCGTCTCCTTCTTCGTGCGGAACTCCTCGATGCGGTTCTGGAGCTTGTTCTTCTTCTCGACGAGCTGCTCCTGTGTGTTGTTCAGGTCGGCGATCTGGCCCTCCAGCTCCTCGATCTGGGCCATCTTCGACTTCTTCTTCTCGAGCGCCTTCCGCGCGAGGTCGTCGCGGTCCTGCTGGACCGCCTCGCGGGCCTGACGGTTGTGCTTCTCGACGTTCTCCTCGAGCTTGCGCTGCTGGATCTCCAGGCGCTTCTTCTGGGTCGTCAGGTCGGCGATACCCTGTTTGACGTCCTGGAGCTCGTCGCGCATCTGTTCGTACGAGTAGTCGAGCGACTCCGTGGGGTCCTCCGCCCGGTTGAGGAGGGAGTTCACCTTCGAGCGGATGACGTAGGAGGCGCGAGAGAGGATACCCATGTCGCGTCATACGCGTTCCACCCGTTAAAACCTCATGCGGTTCGCGGCGCAGCGCCGGCGTCCGCGGCGGGAACGCGAGGCGGTCCTCGGAGACGGCCGTCTCCGACACCCGAGCGCCGCGGCGACCGCCCTGAACACTTATTCCGAGCGTCGGTGTAGCCGTGCGCATGGACATCGGCGTGCTGACCGTCCCCCTCGGCGGCGAACCGATCGACGACGCGGCCGCGTACCTCGCCGATCTCGGGGTCGACGCCGTCGAGCTCGGCGTCGGCGGGTGGCCCGGCGAGGACCACGTCGACCGCGGAGCGCTCCTCGACGACGGGGCGGCGCGGGAGGAGCTGCTCGCGCTGCTCGACGGCCGCGGGCTGCGGATCTCCGCGCTGGCGACGCACAACAACCCGCTCCACCCCGACGAGGAGCGGGCCGCGACCGCCGACCGCGAGCTGCGCGAGGCGATCGAACTGGCCGACCTGCTCGGCGTCGGCACCGTCACGTGCTTCTCCGGGCTCCCGGCGGGCGCGCCCGGCGACTCGACGCCGAACTGGGTGACCGCGCCGTGGCCGACCGAACACGCCGACGCGCTCGACTACCAGTGGGACGAGGTGGCGATCCCCTACTGGCGCGACGTGGCGGCCCACGCCGGTCAGCACGGCGTCGACGTGGCGATCGAGATGCACCCGAACATGCTGGTGTACGAGCCGACCGGACTGGTCGCGCTCCGCGAGGCGACCAGCGACCGGATCGGGGCCAACTTCGACCCCTCGCACCTCTACTGGCAGGGGATCGACGCGACGGAGGCGATCCGGTTCCTCGGCGAGCGCGACGCGATCCACCACGTCCACGCGAAGGACACCGAGGTGTACGAGGTCCGGAGCCGCGTGAAGGGCGTCCTCGACACGACGGGCTACGCCGAGGAGGCCGACCGCTCGTGGCTGTTCCGCTCGATCGGCTACGGCCACGGCGAGGGACACTGGAAGGACGTGGTCTCGACGCTCCGGATGGTCGGCTACGAGGGGGCGCTGTCGATCGAACACGAGGACTCGCTCACGTCGTCGCGAGAGGGGTTAGAGAAGGCCGTCGACGTGTTGGACCGGGCGGTGTTCGAGACGGAACCGGGCGACGCGTACTGGGCGGAGTGAGGCGGGGGAGGATCCGATGACACGAGAACCACTGAAGATCGGCGTACTGGGGTATCGCTTCATGGGCAGGGCGCACGCGAACGCGCTCGCGCGACTGCCGATGTTCTTCCCGGACGCGCCCGACGTCGAGCGGCACACGCTCGTCGGGCGCGACGAGGCGGCGCTGGCGGACGCGGCCGAGCGGTTCGGCTTCGCGCACACCGCGACCGACTGGGAGGCCGCGATCGACGAGGTGGACGTCTTCTACAACCTCGGCCCGAACCACGTCCACGCGGAGCCGTCGATCGCGGCCCTCGAAGCCGGGGTTCCCGTCCTCTGTGAGAAGCCGCTCGCGCCGACGCTGGAGGAGGCGGCGGCGATGCGCGACGCGGCGGCCGCGACGGGCGTCACCGCCGGCACGGCGTTCAACTACCGGTTCGTCCCCGCGATCCGCCACGCGAAGCGGCTGATCGAGGACGGCGAACTCGGCGAGATCCGACAGGTTCGCGGTCGATACCTCCAGGACTGGCTCGTCGACCCCGAGGCGCCGTGGGCGTGGCGGATGGACGCCGAACTGGCCGGCTCCGGCGCGCTCGGCGACCTCGGCGCGCACACGATCGACCTCGCGAGGTTCCTCGTCGGCGACCGGGTCGGCGGGCTCGACCGCGTCTCGGGGAAGCTGACGACGTTCGTCGACGAGCGCCCCGTCTACGACGAGGACGGGTCGGTCGCGGAGCATCGGGACGTGACCGTCGACGACGCGTACAGCGCGCAGGTCGAGTACGAGACGGGCGCGACCGGGACCTTCGAGGCGAGTCGGGTCGCCGCGGGCCACAAGAACGACCACGCGATCGCGGTCCACGGGACCGAGGGGAGCCTGACGTTCTCCTTAGAGCGGCTCAACGAACTGGAGGTGCTCCGCGCGGGGAACCGCGGCTACGAGACGGTGCTCGTCACCGAGGAGTCGGACCCGTACGTCGACCGCTGGTGGCCACCCGGCCACGTGATCGGGTGGGAGCACACGTTCGTCCACGAGAACTACGAGTTCCTCTCGGCGGTCGCCGACGGCGACGCGTTCGAGCCGTCGTTCGAGGACGGGTACGCGGTCCAGCGGGTCCTCGCGGCAATCGAGCGCGCCGCCGAGCGGGGCGAGTGGGTCGCGGTCGAGTGAGCGCTCGTCGACGGCGAAACCGGAGGAACCGCGTCTGCGCCGCGCCGCCTCGTCGGCTTCAGACGCCGACCGCGCCGCCGGGCGCGCTCCCGCCGTTCTCCTCGCTCCACTCGTCGATCGCGGACTCCTCGCCGTCGTAGCTCCCCAGCGTCTCCTGGTTGTCGAACGCGACCGGCTCCCAGACGACGTCGAAGTTCTCGTTGCCCGTCGCGTTCGGAACGGGAACTTTGTCACCCGGCCTGACGACGCCGTCGCCGGGCCACGCGCCGAACTGGACGTTCCCGTCGGGGTCCTCGCCGCGGACGTACAACTCCTCGGCCGGGACCGGTTCGGGGCCGAGCGCGACGACGACGAGGGTGCCGTTCTCCTGTTGGCCCTCGAACTCGGCGTCCGGCGGGGCCACGCCGTCGATGAGGCCGAACACCGCCGCCCCGACGATGGCGAGCAGTAACACGACGACCCCGACGAGCAGCCCCGTCCCCGCCAGCGGGGTGAACCCGCGCTCGTCGTCTCGGAACGCGACCATTCGACCGACACTCAGACGGGACCGACATAAGGGTTTCCGGACCACGTATCAGCGCTGATAAGTTTGGTCGCGCCGCGCCCGCCGACCCGGGACCGCCCCCGGGCCGAACCGGAAGCGGGTTATTCCGCGCGACCGAACTCCGACCGTGTCTGGGATGAGCGATTCGTCGGGCGGTCGCCCCCGCGGGCTGCGCGGCGTCGCGCGGACCTGGGTCGAAGTGCTCGTTCGGCCGCGGCGCGCGTTCGTGAACGGGATCACGCCCGGCGACCAAGCGCCGGCGCTGACGTTCGCGGTCGCCGTCGCCGCCGCGTTCACGCTCGGGTGGATCGTCGCCGACCCCGGAGCGATCCCGGGCGTCGTTCCCTCGTCGCCGGCGCTCTCGGGGATCGTCACCCTCCTCGTCGTGATGGCGCTCGCGGCGCCGGTCGGCCTCCACCTGACGGCCGCGATCGCGACCGTCGGGGTCGTAGTGGCGAGCGTCGAGTTCGCGGACGGGCTCGGGTTCCGCGAGCGCGGCGGCGTGAGCGAGACGGTCCAGGTCGTCGCGTACGCGAGCTCGCCGATGGCGTTGGCCGGGCCGGCGATACCCGAGCTCAAGATCGTCTGCGGCGCCTACGCCGCGGTGCTGCTGTTCGTCGGGTTCCGCGCGGTCCACGGCCTCTCCCCGGTCCGGACGGTCGTGGCCGTCCTCCCGCCGGCCGCGCTCGGCTACGGCGTCGGCTACCGCGTCGTGGCCGCGGCGCGGACGCTGCTCGGCGCGTGACGTGACCGCCGGCGCTCGCCTCGTGGCCGTCGTGCGGCCAGCGTGCTTTCGACAACCGTTTTAGGCCCGAGACTCTCGGTGTATTCAAATGGGATCCTGTATCATCTGTGGCACCGACGTCGGGGGGGGTCGCGTCTGCGACTCGCACCAGGAAGACGTCGTGTTCGACTTCCGCGGCGACGCACCCGACGATCTGGTTCCGAGCCGATTCTACCGGGGCGTCGTCGACGGGTACGCCGAGTTCGGCGTGTTCGTCGACCTCGCGCCGGGCGTCACCGGACTGCTCCACCGCTCCGAGCTGGACCGCCGCCTCGACAGCCTCGACTGGGAGCCGGGCGACGACGTGTTCGTCCAAGTGAAGGGCGTCCGCGACAACGGCAACGTCGACCTCGGCTGGTCGATCCGGCAGGCCGACCGCGAGTTCCGCGGCGTCCTGATCCAGGAGTCGTCCGGCGAACACCTTCCTGACGAAGACGTCGACGACGACGCCGAGGAGTCCGCGGCCGACGACGAGAGCGACGCCCCTGAGTCCGGGGACACGGACGGGGCGGAAGCCGACGCGCCGGTCGACGAGGCCGACGACGCTGCGGAGGTCGACGAGGGTGACGGGGCCGACGACGCCGAGGAGACGGACGACGTCGACGAGGAGCCGGTAGAATCCCAGACGACGAACACTCACGAATCGGACGCGGCCGCGGACGACGGCGGCGAGGCGGCGGAGTCCGCGTCCGCGACGACCGCGGACGGAGAGGAGTCCGCCGAGGTCGACGCGGGCGGGTCCGACGCGGACGATTCGGAGCCCGAACGCGTGTCGATCACGACCCTCGGCGACGCTGTCGGCGACTCGGTCCGGATCGAGGGCGAGGTCGTCGGCGTCCGCCAGACCGGCGGCCCGACCGTGTTCGAGATCAGCGACGAGACCGGTGCGGTCGACGTGGCCGCGTTCGTGGAGCCGGGCGTCCGGGCGTACCCGGACGTCGAGGTCGGCGACGCGGTGCGGGTCGACGGCGAGGTCGAGAGCCACCGCGGCGACATCCAGGTCGAGTCCGACGCGCTCGTGCTCCTCGAGGGCGAGGACGCCGAGACGGTCCGCCGCCGGCTCGCAGAGGCGCTCACCGACGAGGCGCGCCCCGAGGGGCTCCAGCCGCTGGCCGGCGACGAGACGGTCGCCGAGCTCGCGGACGGGCTGCTCGACGCCGCCGAGGCGGTCCGCCGCGCGGTCCTCGAGTCCCGCCCGATCGTCGTGCGCCACCCGGCGACCGCCGACGGCTACGTCGCCGGCGCCGCGGTCGAGCGCGCCGTCCTCCCGCTGATCCGCGACGAGCACGCGAAGAGCGATGCGGAGTACCACTACTTCACCCGCCGCCCGCTCGACGAGCCGGTGTACGGGATGGACGCGGCCACCAACGACGCGACGCGGATGCTCCAGGACCGCGACCGCCACGACGAGAAGCTCCCGCTGTTCCTCCTCGTCGGGGCCGGCTCGACGACGGAGTCCGCCGACGGCATCGACCTCCTGTCGGTGTACGGGGTCGACGCGGTCGTCGTCGACGCCGCGGTCGCGGACCCCGAGACCCGGGACGCGGTCGACACGCTCGTCTCGCCGGAGCTGGCCGACGCCGACGGCGACGAGACCCTCTCGACGGGCGCGCTCGTCGCCTCGCTGGCGTCCGCGATCAACGACGAGGTCCGCGCCGACCTGCGGCACCTCCCGGCGGTGAGCTACTGGGCGGACGCCCCCGAGCGGTACGTCGACCTCGCGCGCGACGCGGGCTACGACGCCGAGCGCGTCGCGGAGCTCCGCGAGGCGGTCGCGCTTGAGGCGTACTACCAGTCGTACCAGGACAAGCGCGAGCTGATCGCCGACCTGCTGTTCTCGGACGGCGGCGACCTCGCGGCGCACGTCTCCGAGCAGTTCCGCGAGAAGCTGGAGACCGAGGTCGAGACCGCGGACGCGAACGTCGTGACCGAGGCGGTCGACGGCGTCGAGTTCGCGCTGCTCGACACCGACGGCTACACCCACCGGTACGACTTCCCGCCGACGCCGCTCCTCTTGGACGACCTCCATCGCCGCCGCGCCGACGGCGAGCCGTTCGCGACGGTCGGCGTCGGCACCGACGAACTGTACGTCCGCACGACCGCTGACGTCTCCGTCCGCGACGTAGCCGCGCGCGCGGCCGAGCTCGCCCCCGCGGCGGACGTCGCCACGGCCGGCGTCCGCGAGGGGAAGATCGAGTTCCTCTCCGGCGAGCGCGACGCGGTCGAGGACGCCGTCGTCGCCGCCGTCGCCGAGTCGTTCTGAGGCGCTTCCCGGTCCGTTTTCTCGGCCGCGACCCGGTCAGCGACGCGTGAACGGTCCCGGCGGGAGGATGAGGTCGTCGAGCTCGGGCCGCTGTTTCACGTTGAACACGACCGACAGCTCGTCGGTCAGCGGGTAGCCGTTACAGGAGAGCCGGAAGCCCCGCTCGGCGAGGTCGTCGGGCATGATGTGGTCCGTCGGCTGCGAGAGGTCGCCCTCGGCGAGGTAGACGGCGCAGTTCGCGCAGGCGCCGCCGCGACACGAGAAGGGCCACGCGAAGCCGCTGCGCTCGGCCGCCTCCAGCAGGCTCTCGTCGGGGTGGACGAGCAGCCGGCCGTGGGCGTCGGGGCCGAGGTCGGCGTGGGCGGCCTTCCGGAACAGCTCGTCGTCGTCGAGCGACCAGCCGTAGTCCACGACGGCCTCGTAGTCGAGGAACTCGACGCGGGTCGACCGCGGCTCGCGCGCGCCGTCGTCCTCGGTGAGGTCGACGTCCGCCGGGTCGACCCCGTCGTCGCTGCCCTCGCCGTCCCCGTCGCGCTCCGACAGCTCCCGATAGGCGCGGCGGACGAGCTGGAACTCCTCGGTCGAGCCGCCCTGGTCCGGGTGCGCGCGCTTCACGCGCTCGCGGTAGGCCCGTTCGACCGCCTCGTCGTCGGCGTCCTCGTCGACGTCCAACACCTCGAACGGGGAGACCATTCAGACGGCGCTCCGTACGCGCGTGACGCACATAAACTGCCCAGAAGTCGGCAGGCGGATCGCGACGGGAGTCGAGCGGCCGTCGGGCGGGAGTCGCGGGCCGACCCCCACCCCGACCCGTCAGCGTTTAACAGCGACGCGCCCCAGAGTGGGACGATGGGAAACGCCGACCTGCGCGACCTCGCGTCGATCCGCGACGTCCCCTTCGCGGAGCTCGAAGGGAGCGTCGTCGCCGTCGACGCACACAACTGGCTGTACCGGTACCTCACGACGACGGTCAAGTGGACGTCGGACGAGAAGTACACCACGGCCGACGGCGTCGAGGTCGCGAACCTCATCGGGGTCGTCCAGGGGCTCCCGAAGTTCTTCGAGCACGACCTCATTCCGGTGATGGTGTTCGACGGCGCGGTCACCGACCTGAAGGCCGACGAGGTGGCCGACCGGCGCGAGAAGCGCGAGGCGGCCGAGGAGCGCAAGGCGGCCGCCGAGGAGCGCGGCGACGCGGTCGAGGCCGCGCGCTTGGAGGCGCGCACGCAGCGGCTCACCGACACGATACAGGAGACGACCCGCGAGCTCCTCGAACGGCTCGACGTGCCGGTCGTCGAGGCGCCCGCGGAGGGGGAGGCGCAGTGCGCGCGGATGGCCGCGACGGGGACGGTCGACCACGCCGGCAGCGAGGACTACGACACGCTGCTGTTCGGCGCGCCGACGACCCTCCGACAGCTGACGAGCAAGGGCGACCCGGAGCTGATGGACCTCGCGGCGACCTTAGAGGAGCTCGGCCTCGACCGGCAGGGACTCGTCGACGTCGCGATGCTCTGCGGCACCGACTTCAACGAGGGCGTCCGCGGGATCGGGCCGAAGACGGCGGTGAAGGCCGTCACGGAACACGGCGACCTCTGGGGCGTCCTCGACGCCCGCGACGCGGAGATCCCGAACGCCGAGGCGATCCGCGAGCTGTTCATGGACCCGCCGGCGACGGAGGTCGCGGTCGATACGGACGTGAACCCGGACGTGCCCGCCGCCCGCGAGTACGTCGTCGACGAGTGGGGCGTCGCGGCCGACGAGGTCGAGCGCGGGTTCGAGCGCATCGCCGAGTCGCAGGTCCAGACCGGGCTCGACCGCTGGACCTGACGGGCCGCGGCGCGGGGATCTGACCGGGCGGTCCGTGGCGGCGTGCGGCGGCTCAACCGCCGCGAACACACCTTTTATTTCCTCGTCGTCAGAAGGGTGAAACACACGTGTCGCGGACCGCCTCCCGATCGCGGACGCCGCCGGCGGCCGGCCGACGAGTCGTCGCCGTCGACGACGCCGTCGGCCCGGCGACGTCGCGGGCCGGCGTCCGATCGGGCCGCGGCGACTCTGACCAATGAGCTTCGACGTTCCCGACGACAGACGGTACTTGGAATCGCACGAGTGGGCGACGACCGGAGACCCCGTTCGGATCGGCGTCTCCGACTTCGCGCAGGACGAACTGGGCGACGTGGTGTTCGTCGAACTCCCCGCGGTCGGCGACGAGGTCGCCGCCGGCGAGGCGTTCGGCGTCGTCGAATCGATCAAGGCCGTCTCGGACCTGTACGCGCCCGTCGCGGGCGAAGTCGTCGCGGTCAACGAGGAGCTGTTCGACCGCCCGGAGCTCGTCAACGAGGACCCGTACGGCGACGGCTGGATGCTCGAGGTCGCCTCCGCCGAGGGGGGCGACGCCGAGGGGCTCCTCGACGCCGACGAGTACGACGACCAGATCGCCTGACCGCCACGGACGCGACCCCGGGGCGGGCGACGGCCCCGGTCGAACCACTACCCGGACACACGACCATGACCACGCTACCTTCCGACACCACGCGACCCGTGGACCGACGACCCGCGACCCGAGGAGCCACCGACGACCGACCGACAGACTGCGGACCGAACGGGACGAACCGATGAGCCGGGCCGACGGCACGCCGTACGCGCCCCACACCGACGCGGAGACCGCGGCGATGCTGGCGGCCATCGGCGTCGACGACGAGGAGGCGCTGTTCGACATCCCCGAGCCGGTCGCCTTCGACGGCGACTTCGGGATCGAGCCGCGGACGGAGCGCGAGATCCGCGACGAGTGCGCGCGGATCTTCGAGCGCAACGACGACCTCACGGAGTTCCTCGGCCGGGGCCACTACGCCCACTACGTGCCGAGCGTCGTCGACCACCTCTCGGACCGCGCCGAGTTCCTCACGAGCTACACCCAGTACCAGCCGGAGGTGTCGCAGGGGTTCCTCCAGGCCCTCTTCGAGTACCAATCGATGCTCGTCGAGCTGACCGGGCTCGACGTCGCGAACTGCTCGATGTACGACGCCGCGACCGCCCTCGGCGAGGCCGCGACGCTCGCGGACCGCGTCCGGTCCACGTCGGGCGACACCGTCCTCGTGCCCGAGCAGCTCCGCGAGGGGAAGCGGGCGGTGCTGGAGAACTACTGCGACGGGGCCGACCTGACCGTCGAGACGTACCCGATGGCCGACGGCACCGCCGACGTCGACGCGATCGCCGACCGCGCGGGCGACGACGTCGTCATGCTGTACGCGGAGAGCCCGACCGTCCGCGGCTGTCTCGAGGAGCGGCTCGCGGCGATCGGCGACGTCGCAGACGAGACGGACGCGCTGTTCGCGCTCGGCTCCGACGTCGTCGCGCTGTCGGTGCTCGAATCGCCCGCGGCGGTCGGCGCCGACGTCGTCGTCGGCGAGGCCGGCTCGCTCGGGCTGCCGACCAGCTACGGGATGGGGCTCGGCATCTTCGCCTGCCGCGACGACTTCTTGCGGCAGGTTCCGGGCCGACTCGTCGGCGCGAGCGAGGACGCGAACGGCGACCGCGCGTACACGCTGACGCTTCAGACGCGCGAGCAGCACATCCGCAAGGAGCGCGCCACGTCGAACATCTGTACGAACCAGGCGTGGGTCGCGCTCCGCGCGGCGATCCACGCGGCGACGCTCGGCCCGGACGGGCTCGTCGACCTCGCGAACGACTGCGTCCGCGAGGCCGAGGCGCTGGCG
>Ga0209965_1000666_pt1 | contig 12069 bp, 12 predicted proteins | sample SalPon2_B_H2O_MG_FD_185707 | JGI IMG/M metagenome (GOLD analysis project Ga0209965, IMG submission 185707) | Salt pond water microbial communities from South San Francisco under conditions of wetland restoration - Salt Pond MetaG R2_B_H2O_MG... | ecosystem: Environmental > Aquatic > Non-marine...
GTACGGCAGCTACGGGTTCGTTGCAGCGAGAGAGGAAAGCGCCCGGCCGGATGAAAAGGGCCGGACGGGCGCTTGCCGCCCTGAATTGGTCCCCGCTGACGCTTCGGCCCTCCAAGCGAAGCGTCGTTTATTTCCAGAGGTCACGTGCATATAAATCCAGCGAAATCGTGGGAAGGCATCGGCCACGGTGTCGGTCACATCTGCTCCTCTTCGAGGGCCCACCCGAGCGCGCGTTTGTAATACGTGAACATCTGTCTAACCCCCTCGTGGTTCATTTCCTCGTCGTCGAGTTCGGCCTTCAGAAACTCGTATTGCTCGCGTACTTCGTCTTCGTCGCGCATGTGCGTGCTACGCCGACCCGACGCATGAAACTTCGTCCTCCAGCGGATTTGGGCGCTATCCCACCGGTGTCCGATCGAAACGCCCAATCGTCCGCCGGTGGAGACGCCGACATGGACGTACACGTCATCGCGACGGGCGGCACAATCGCATCGACCGCCGACGGGGACGGCCGGGGGGCGGCCCCGGAGCTCTCGGGAGCGGAACTGCTCGATGCTGCCCCACGCGTGGGCGAATACGCGGACCTCACCGTCGAAACGGTCGCCGACCGACCCGGGTTCGATATGTCACTGCCGGTGTGCGCCCGCGTGGCCGAGCGGATCCGTTCGGTCGGGCCGACCGTCGACGGCGTCGTCGTCACCCACGGAACCGACACGCTGGCGGAGACGGCCCGGTATCTCGACCTCACCTGCGAGTCGCCTGTCGTCGTGACGGGGGCTCAACGGCGCCCCGACGAACCCGGCAGCGACGGAGCGACGAACCTCGAGACGGCGGTTCGGGCCGCTGCGAACGAGCGCGTCGATTCCGGAGGGTTCGTGGCGTTCGACGAGGAGCTACACGCCGCCGCGACCGTTCGGAAGTCACACACCTGCGCACTCGATACGTTCCGGTCGCCCGAAGCGGGACCGATCGCGCGGTTCACGCGAAAGCGGGTCCACTGGCACCGATCTCCGCAAGGGGCCGATGCGACGTTCCCGGTCCCCGACCCCGACGATCACCCGACGGTCCCGCTCGTCGTGTCCGCCTCCGGCGTCGGACGCGCGGCGTTCGACGACGCCGAACGGCGCGGAGACGGCGTCGTCGTCGCCGGAACCGGGCTCGGGAACGTGACTGGACCTCTGGGGGACGCCATCCTCGACGCGTCGTGTCCCGTCGTGATCGCCTCGCGCTGTCACGCCGGGCCAACCGAGCCGATATACGGGACGGCAGGCGGGGCAGCGACGCTCGCGGCGGGCGATCACGTCCGGTTCGCCCACGCGACCCCGTGGGCGGCGCGCATCGAACTCGTGCTCGCGCTCACGGCCGACCGCGTCTCTGAGCGCTTCAACGGCTTCGACGGGTAGCCGAGGGTGTTTTGGGCGGCCGGACACAACCGCTGGCATGAAGATCCGCGGCCGACGGGAGTGCAAAGCGTGTGGAGCGCAGTGGTCGTACTACGAGACGGGGGCGATATCGTGCCCGGACTGCGGGAGCGCCCACAGCGTCGGGACCGACGAGGAGCGCGCGCTCCACACCGCGACGGCGGCGACACTCGATCTGACGCCGATCCGGGCCGACATCGACGCCGAACCGCTCGGTCGGCTCGCCGAGCGGGCGAGCGACCGCGCTCGCGAGTTCACGCGCGGCTACGGGTTCATCGAGGCAGGACGACTCCGGCCGCTCGACGACACGTACTTGGCCGCGATGGAACTGAAACACGCCGCCGCGGAGATCGGACGCCGGATCGACGTCTCCGACGACGAGGCGTGGTACGTCACCGAGTTGCTGCGGGCCGACGAGGGCGCGCGGCCGACCCCCGACTCGGTGCCGGGATCGATGCGGGCCACGCGGGGGCTCGCGTACGCGAACGCGGTCCGGGAGTACCGCGCCGACCTTCGAGCGTACCTCGAGGAGCATCCCGATCCGGCGGTGACCGGCGCGCTGGAGCGGCTCTCGACGCACGTAAAGCGAGTCCGCGCACTCGACGGCGACGTGCCGCCACGGGAGTCGGAGACGCTCGTCTCGGCGGCGCGGTCGCTCGGGCGGTATCTGGCCGACGGCGAGGAGGGGGAACTCGCCGCCGCCGAGGAGCGGCTCGACTCGCTCGGGTGAGCCGGCGACGCGTCTCGGGTAGCGAACAGGCGACACGTCGAAGGACTCCGCGCGCCGCGTGTCGCACTCCCGCCTCGGCGGCGCGCGGTCGGTCGGTCAGGACATACGGCCGGGTGGCCGCGTTTCGATAGTTAAACGTACGCCTCGAAGAGTCGGACGACGAGTTCCCGATCGAACGTCCGTTCGGGGACCGCTCGACGCCACGCGGCCTCGTCGATAGCGTGGTCGTCGGATCGGGGGCGTTCGGGAGTCGGCGCCACCGGCCGGCCGACGAAGGTCGCAAAGCGGAACTCGTAGGTCTCCCCCGTGTCGCGGTGGACGAACGTCTGCTCGGCGACGGCACCCAGATCGGTCATTTCGACGTCGATACCGGTCTCCTCTCGGACCTCCCGGCGCGCGCCCGCTTCGGGCGTCTCGCCGTCCTCGAGGCGGCCGCCGGGGAGCAGCCAGGTGTCGTCCTCGCGAACGAAGAGCCCGCACTCGCCGTCGACGACGAGCGCGCCGACGCCCCACGCGCCGTCGTCGCCCCGCTCGAGCCCCTTCTCGAAGCGTTCGGGGTCGAGTTCGATCCGCTCCCGTTTCCGGTAGTAGTCGTCGTACGCGTCGAACGGGCCGGGATCGGGCGACGACATTCGCGAGTCAGGGCAACTCGACGTCGACGTCGTTCTGCAGCCCCGCGGCCTTGACCGTGTTGTACAGCAACATCGCTCGGGTCATCGGCCCGACGCCGCCCGGGACCGGGGTGATCGCCCCGGCCACCTCGGCCACGCCCTCGTAGTCCACGTCGCCGACGAGTTCGTAGCCCTTCTCGGTGTCGGCGTCGACGCGGTTGACCCCGACGTCGATCACCGTCGCGCCCTCGCGTACCATCCCGGCGTCGACGAGTTCGGGGATGCCGACCGCCGCCACGACGATGTCGGCGCTTCGGGTCTTTTCGGCGAGGTCGTCCGTCCGGGAGTGACAGACGGTGACCGTCGCGTTCCCGTCGTCGGCCTTCCGGAGGAGCAGGTTGGCGAGGGGTTTGCCGACGATGTTCGAGCGCCCGACGACGACCGCGTCGGCACCCTCCGTCTCGACGTCGTACGCCTCGAGGAGCTTCTGGATGCCGTGGGGCGTACAGGGCCGGTAGCGGTCGTTGCCGGCGACGAGTCGGCCGACGTTCTCCGGGTGAAAGCCGTCGACGTCCTTCATCGGGTCGATGCTTCGGAGCACGCGGCGGCTGTCGATGCCGTCGACGAGCGGCATCTGCACCAAAATGCCGTGTACCCCGGGATCGTCGTTGAGGTCCTCGATCGTGTCGTACAACTCCGCCGCCGGCGCGTCGGTGTCGATCTCGACGTGGATGCCGTCGATGCCGACCGCCTCGCAGTCGCGCTGTTTCATCGAGACGTACGTCTCGCTCGCGGGATCGTCGCTCATCAGGACGGTCGCGAGCCCCGGTTCGATACCCTCGGCGTTCAAGCGGTCGATGCTCCCGCTCAGCGAGTCACGAACGTCGGCGGCGACGGCCTCGCCGTCGATAACTTCGGCCATTATCGGAGAGGGGGCGCTCCGGACCTATCAACGGTTCGGGTTCGTGGTTGGTCCGGGGGACTCGGGCATCTGTACACGGTCCCGCTACAGCTGCCCGCCGAGCACCTTCGCGGCGGTCAGGATCGGATCCCACGTCGTGTTGAACGGCGGGGCGTACGCGAGGTCGTAGTTCGACAACTCGCCCAGCGTCGTCCCCTCCGTGACCGCGCCGACCAGGGCGTGGCTGCGGTGGACCGCCCCCTCGCCGTACTCGCTGACGAGGCTCCCGCCGAGGACGCGGCCCGACTCCCGATCGGCGGTCAGCGTCACGCGCACCGTCCCCCCGTCGGGGTAATAGCCCGCCCTGGACTTCGCATCGATCGTCTCGGTGACCGGGTCGAACCCGGCCTCCCGTGCCGCCTCGTGGTCGAGGACGCCCGTCCGCGCCGCCTCGACGTCGAAGGCTTTCACCGCCGCCGTCCCGGCGACCGCACCGCCCTCGGTCGGCGCCCCCGCGACCGTCCGCCCGATCGCGCGCCCGTGTCTGTTCGCCGTCAGCGCGAGCGGGACGTACGCCGGTTCGCCGGTCACGACGTGTTCGGCCTCCGCGCAGTCGCCGGCGGCGTAGACGTCCGCGACGTTCGTCTCCCGGTAGGCGTCCGTCGCGATCGCACCCGTCGGGCCGAGTTCGATGCCGGCGTCCTCGGCGAGGTCCGTCCGCGGCCGGACCCCCGTCCCGAGCAACACCATCTCGACCGGCACGCGCTCGTCGGCGGTGACGACGGCCTCGACTGCGCCGCCGCCGGCGAGCGATTCGACCGCGGCGTTCAGATACACCGAGACGTCCTGCTCGCCGAGGTGGTCGAGGACGGTCTCGCTAGTCGCGTCGCTGAACCCCTTGAGCACCCGGTCGCCGCGCTGGAAGAGGTGCACCTCGAAGCCGTTCTCCGCGAGCGCCTCCGCCATCTCGACGCCGATGTAGCCGCCGCCGACGATCCCGACCGGCCCGCTGCAGTCCTCGAGGTACTGACACGCGGGGCCGCTGTCGGGTTGCTCCGTGGGCGACGTCTCCCGCGAGCGGGCGACGAACTCCCTGAGTTCCTTCCCGTCGGTCATCGAGCCGAGCGTGTAGACGCCGTCCAACCCGAGCCCCTCGATCGGCGGTTCGACCGCCGCCGAACCGGTCGCGACGAGCAGGGCGTCGTAGGGCTGGACCGTCTCCTCCCCGTCGCTCCGTGCGGTCACCGTCCGGTCGTCGGGGTCGATGTCGACGACCTCGTGGCCCGTCCGGAGGTCGATGTCGCGCTCCTCGCGGAACTCCTCGGGCGTGACGGAGACGAGCTCCTCGAGCGTCTGGATCTCGCCTTTGATGTAGTAGGGCAGCCCGCACGCGCCGTAGGAGACCCACTCGCCCTTCTCGAAGACGACCACGTCGAGGTCTGGATCGTCCCGCTTGGCCTTGCTCGCGGCCGACATCCCGGCCGCGTCACCGCCGACGACGACGAACGTTGTCATGCCCGAACCGACCCGTCGCAGCGTTATAAATCCGGCCGCGGCGTGTGCCGCGGCTGCGGACCCTCCCCGGACGCGCGGCCGGCAGATCACTCCCGGGCCTGCTCGGGAGGCGGCCGGGTGTACCAGAGCGCCCAGAGGACCAACACGCCCTGCAGCGGGAGTCGCCCCCAGCGGACGAACCCGGAGGGGTAGCCGCCGCCGGGCAGCCCCTCGACGACGACGCCGTGCGTCGCCATGTAGACGTTCGCCGGGAAGACCGCGAGAAGCACCGCGACCGTCGCCCACGCCGCGTACCGGCGGGTCCGCGGGAGCAACACGCCCACGCCGACCGCGATCTCGGCGATCCCGGAGAGATACACCAGCGCGAGCGGCGCGGGGAGTACCGGCGGCACGATCTGGACGTACAGCTCCGGGACGACGAAGTGGAGGACGCCGGCGACGACGTAGAGCGGCCCCATCACGAACAGCAGCGGCCGTCGCAGACGGTTGGCGTCGATCATCTCCCGAACAGTAGCGGCCGCCCCAACGAAGCGTTTCGGGTCGCGGGAGACGGTGCTACTCGAAGTCGACGAGGCGACCCTCGCGGTCGTACAGCGGGTACTCCGCACAGAGCGCTTCGACCTCGGCCTCGGCGTCGGCCTTGACGGCCTCGTCGTCGGGGTTGTCGACGACCCGGTAGATGAGGTCGGCGACGCGTTCGCAAGCCGCCTCGTCGAACCCGCGCGTGGTGAGCGCGGGCGTCCCGGCGCGGATCCCCGAGGGGTTGAACGGCGAGCGCGTCTCGCCGGGGACGGTGTTTTTGTTCAACACGATCCCGACCGCCTCCAGGGCCTCCTCGGCGACCGTCCCGGTCGTGTCCGGGTGCGAGTCGCGGAGGTCGACCAACACGAGGTGGGTGTCGGTGCCGCCGGAGACGAGCGAGAAGCCGTGTTCCTGTAGCCGCGCGCCGAGGGCCTCGGCGTTGTCGACGACCTGTCGGGCGTACGATTCGAACTCCGGCGAGAGCGCCTCCGCGAAGCCGACGGCCTTGCCGGCGACGTTGTGCATCAGGGGGCCGCCCTGCGCGCCGGGGAAGACTGACGCGTCGATAGCGTCCGCGTACTCCTCGTCGCACATGATGATGCCGCCGCGGCCGGCGCGGATCGTCTTGTGGGTCGACCCGGTGACGAAGTCGGCGACGCCGACCGGCGACTCGTGGACGCCCGCCGCGACGAGGCCGGTGATGTGGGCGATGTCGGCGAGGTGGTAGGCGTCGACGGCGTCGGCGGCCGCCTGGATGCGCTCGAAGTCGACCTCCCGGGGATACGCGGAGTAGCCCGAGACGACGATGTCGGGATCGAAGTCCTCGGCGTGCTGGTGGAGCCCCTCGTAGTCGATGTACCCGGTCTCGGGGTCGACCTCGTACTGTTCGACTTCGTAGGTCTGGCCCGTGAAGTTCGCCGGGTGGCCGTGGCTCAGGTGCCCGCCGTGTTCGAGCTCCAGCGAGAGGATCTTGTCGCCCGGATCCAACATCGCCAGGTAGACGCCCATGTTCGCCTGCGTCCCGGCGTGGGGCTGGACGTTGACGTGGTCGGCACCCCACAGCTCCTCGGCGCGCTCGATGGCGAGTTCCTCGACGGTGTCGGCGTGCTCGCAGCCGGCGTAGTAGCGCTCGCCCGGGTAGCCCTCGGCGTACTTGTTCGTCAACTCCGAGCTCTGGGCCTCGAGGACGGCCTCGGAGACGTGGTTCTCGCTCGCGATCATCGCGAGCGTGTCCTCCTGGCGCTCGCGTTCGCCCTCGAGGGCGTCCGCGAGCGCGGGATCGGTCCGACGGACCTCTTCGTAGCTCATACGTTTTAGTCCGGGGCGACGGGACAATAAGGTGTCCGTTCGTGGCGGGCGTTCGCCGCGATAGCCGGTCGATCGGCGGAATCGCATACGGGCGATGACAGCCGACGAAACGTCGCACGGACGGCGAGGAGCGTACTCAGCGGGCTAAAAGAGTTAAATATCTCCCCGGTCGTATACGTACGTACGCCGATGAAACAAACTGTCGTGGAGCCGACCGTCGCGGACGTGCTCAGGCGGGTTCTCGACGCGGACGACGGCGGGGTGGTCGCAGTCGCTCCCGACCCGGAGACGATCGAGGGCCTCGTTCGCGTCTTGGGCGAGGACGCCCCGTCGGTTCGGCTTCTCGCCGACGTGGGGGCGCTGAAGGCGGCGACGAGCGACTTTCTCGTCGCGGGACGGGCGGCGAACCACGTCGAGGACGGCGTCCTCGAGATACGGCGCTACGACGAGGGGACGAACGCGCTGTTGGTCTCGGAGTCGTCGGTCACCGCCGTCGTCCGCGGCGACGACCACGCCGCCGGGCTGGCGACGGACGACGGGACGTTCGTCGCGGACGCGAGCGGTCGGTTCGCCGACGCCTGGGCCGACGCGGAGGCGTACGACCTCCGGACGCCGCCGCTCGCCGAGGTCCGCGAGACGCTCGAGGCCGAACTCGGCGAATCGACGGCCGGGGACTTCGACGCCGTCCTCTCGGCGCTCGATTCCGTTCGGGACGGGGCCGGCCTCGACGAGGTCACGGTGTCGCTGCTCGTGGCGGCGCGGAACGGCGACCTCCTCTACGACATCTCGCGATGGGGCGAGGACGTCGGCATCGCGTCGAAGGCCACGTTCTCCCGGACGAAGACGCGGATGGAGGAGTCGGGCGTCATCGAGACGGAGAAGGTTCCGATCGACGTCGGGCGGCCGCGCCTCCGGTTGCGGCTCGGCGACGAGCGTCTCGACGTCGACGACGACCGCGAGTTCGCGCGCGTCGCCCGTTCGATGCTCGCGGGCTGACGCCTCTCCCGTGGGGCGACTCCGGTTCGATGCTCGCGGCTCTCTCCGGGTCGTCCGCCACCGAGACGGCGCCCCGTACAGCCGTGAATGCGATCCGACGTCCACGGCTTTTATCGCCCCTCGACCGGACGTGAGCGATATGCACACCAAAGCGCATCCGGGTCCGACGATCGGTGATCCGGCGTGACGACCGTCGGACTGCTCGGCGAGGGCGTCGCGATGGAGGCGGTTCGGGCCGCCCTGGCCGACACCGACGCCGGAGCGGTGGCTGTCGATCCCGCCGGCGTCGGCAGCTGTGACGTGGCCGTCGCGGTCGGGCCGTCCGGCGGCGAGGACGCCGGGGAGGGATTTCTCGAGCGGGCGGGGGCGCAGGCCCGGAAAACCCACACGCCGCTCGTCGCCGTCGAACTCGGCGGCGTCGGTGGACAGCCGGTCGAGGGCGTGTCGGCGTCGGCGTCGGGTCACGCCCCCGGAACGGCGTGTCGGGCGTGTCTCCGCGAGCGCGTCGCGGCGGCCGACCCGGCGACCGACGACGGCGACTGCGAGGCGGCGGCGGCCAGGTTCGCCGGGGCGGTCGCCGGCCGCGAACTCGCGACGCTCGTCGGCGGCGGCGAGTCCGCGCTCGTCGGCGGCGTGATCGAGGTCCCACACGCCCGGCGTCGGGTGTTACCGGTCCCCTACTGCGAGTGCGGCGCGGGCGACGCCGAGGGCGGGGCGGGGGTCGAAGCCGGAAGCGGCGACGGCGATGCCGGAGTCCCTCGCCACCACGAGGCGCGATCGCTCGAGGAGTCCATCTCGATGGCCGAGGTCGCCTTCGACGAGCGCGTCGGACCCATCTCGGCGATCGGGGAGGCCGAGTCGTTCCCGGTTCCCTACTACCTCGCGACGCTCGCGGCGACGCCGTTTTCCGACGCCGACGCGCCCGACCACGCCGCCGGCGTCGGGATCGACTGGGACCCGGCGTTCATGAAAGCGCTCGGCGAGGCCCTCGAACGGTACAGCGCCGCGGTCTACCGGGAGCGGGCGTTCGAGACCGATCCGGCGGCCCCGATCCGCCCCGACCGGTTCGTCGCCCCCGAGGAGGCCGATCCCGAGGTGACGCGATGGTGCGGTGGCGAGCACCTCCCGACCGGCGACCGCGTCCAGCTACCGGCGGAACTCGTCGTCTTCCCGCCGCCGGAGCGGACGATACGGCCGGCGATCACGACCGGGCTGGGACTCGGAAACGGCGGCGTCGGCGCGCTCCTGTCGGGGCTCTACGAGGTGCTCGAGCGCGACGCGACGATGCTGTCGTGGTACTCGACGTACGAGCCGATGGGCCTGGCCGTCGACGACGAGGGGTACCGGACGCTCGAGAACCGGGCGAAGAGCGAGGGGCTCGAGACGACGGCGCTCGTCTGCACCCAGGACGTCGACGTGCCGGTCGTCGCGGCCTGCGTCCACCGCGAGGGCGAGTGGCCCCGGTTTGCGGCCGGATCGGCGGCCGATCTGGATCCGGAGGCGGCCGCGCGCGACGCCCTCGCGGAGGCGCTGCAGAACTGGCTCGAACTCCGCCGGATGGGCGAGACGCGGGCGGACGAGGAACGCGGCGCGATCGGAACCCACGCCGCCTTCCCGGAATCGACGCGGGCGTTCGTCGACCCCGCGACGACGGTCCCGGCGGCGGAGATCGGTCCCTCGGAGCCGCCGACCGGCGCGGCGGAACTCGACGCGCTGGTCGGTCGGGTCGACGACGCGGGGCTCGACACCTACGCCTCGCGGATCACCCCGCGGGACGTCGAGTCGATGGGATTCGAGGCCGTCCGGGTCCTGATCCCCTCGGCGCAGCCGCTTTTCACCGGCGACCCGTACTTCGGCGAGCGGTCGCGGCGCGTCCCCGAGTCGCTCGGGTTCGAGCCGGATCTCGACCGGGAGTATCACCCGTTCCCGTGAGCGAACGGTCCCCACCCGTCCCGACCGGGGACCGCCCCTCGCCACGTCGGTCGGCACCCCATCGCTGTCCCGGACTCCGGATCGATCGACGAGCAGTGGGGAACGCTTTTTCCGACGCCCGCTGAGGGGGACGTATGGACCCGGTGGTGTTACAGGCGGAGACGCCCTCCCCCACGTTCCGCGACGGCCCGGGGCTGGCCCCACCGGAGTGGCTGCCCGGCTACGTGCCGGTGTTCGTCTACCGGCTCGTCCTCGCGGTCGCGATCGTCGTCTTCTCGTACTACCTCTCCCAGCTCGCCCGGCAGGTGCTCGGGCGGCGGATCGCCCGCCAGTTCAAGCGCCCCTCGGTGAGTCGGACGATCCTGCGCAGCCTCCAGATATTCATCGTGCTCGGGGCGGTGTTGACGGCGCTGAGCTTCTTCGGGATCGGATTCGGCAACATCGCCCTCTCCGTCGGTGTCTTCTCGGCCGTCGTGGGTATCGTTCTCGCGCCCATCATCGGCAACGTCATCAGCGGCGTGTTCGTCCTCTCCGAGCAGCCCTACGAGATCGGCGACATGATCGAACTCAGCGACACGGAGACGAAGGGATTCGTCGAGAACGTCACGCTCGTCTACACCAAGGTCGTCACTCTCGACAACACGTTCATGGTTCTCCCCAACGGGACGATGCGCGAACGGGACGTGATCAACTACTCGGCCGAGGACACCCGTATCCGGATGACGCTGGACGTGGGCGTGACCTACGAGAGCGACGTCGACGTCGCCCGCAAGCAGATGGAGGCGGCGGCGCGTGCGGTCGAGGAAGTGATCAATGGCGGCCCCGACATCCGGGTCGGAAGCGCCAGGTACCCGGCGTCGCCGACGTGCTACATCCGCGAGTTCGGCGAGAGCGAGGTCTCGTTGCGGCTCCGGTACTGGGCCAACGAACCGTACAAACAGACGACGGTTCGCTCGAGGGTGCTGACCGAGGTCTGGGAGCGCTTCGAGACCCACGACATCGAGATCCCCTACCCGCACTCGCACATGGTGTTCGACGACACCAGCGGCGAACTGCAGGTCTCGACGCGGTCGGCGGAGGCGGCTGCGCCCTCCCGACCCGGCGGGGCGACGACGCGGGGATCGGACGCCGAAGCCGAAGCGGACGCGGACGGCGGAGAGGCCCCCGGAACCGGGGCGGATGGGGGCCCGGACGACGGACGCGATAAAGAAGACGGTGGGACAACGGACCCCGAGTCGTCCGCTGAGGAGGCGACGGACGCGGATACGGGGGATACGTGAACGGGCGATGCGGCTGTTCGATCGTCGAGGCCGCGGGATACGTCGTTCCGAGCGATCACAAAACGAGCTTATAAATGGGGACGCCCGTCAGGCACTCGCCGTGATGACGTCGCAGTCGAGTTTGCTCCGGAGGTACCCCTCGATGTCGGGGTCGTCGATCAGCTGTCGGACCATGCGCCGCCACCGTCCGGCCTGCTTCCGTCCGATGACGACGTAGTCGGCGTCCTCGGCCGCGACCTCGTCGAGGATCGTCTCCTCGACCAAGAATCCGGGGCGGACGACGAACCTGGCGCGGTCCAGGCGGCCGAACACCGCCTCGACGGCCGATTTCAGTTCCGCCCTCGTCACCGTCTCGTCGTTCTGATAGAGGTTGACGTGTAGTACGGTGAGGTCGGCGTCGTGTTCTCTCGCGACCTCGATCGCGCGTTCGAGCGTCGCTCGGGAGTGTCGCGAGAGCGGGTATCTGACGGGCACGACCACGAGCGTCATTATCGGGGGAAGTACGGCCCGCTTCCTGAAGCTTCCGGTCGGTCCGACGGGCGTCACACGCCGGTTCGGACGATGCGTCCCTCGAGGGTCGGGTCGATACCGACGGTCTCGGCGTACTCGATGAGGATCTCGTATTGGGTGTCGAGCCGCTCTACGACGTGCTCGCGGCGCAGCGTCGGGAACTCGATGTCGGTCGCGAGTAGGAACGCCGACACCGCGAGGCGGTAGGTGTCCCCGTCGTCGATCGGCGTCCCGGTGACGGTCGCCTCGCACAGCCCGCCGTCGGCGTGATCGTAGCGCAGTTCGGCCCCCGAGACGTGGGCGTGCCACCAGTCGGCCTCGCCGAACCCCGGGGTGTCGGCCG
>Ga0209965_1000668_pt1 | contig 12053 bp, 9 predicted proteins | sample SalPon2_B_H2O_MG_FD_185707 | JGI IMG/M metagenome (GOLD analysis project Ga0209965, IMG submission 185707) | Salt pond water microbial communities from South San Francisco under conditions of wetland restoration - Salt Pond MetaG R2_B_H2O_MG... | ecosystem: Environmental > Aquatic > Non-marine...
TGTGACATGATCCTTCCAACTGCGAGTGCGGCGGCCGCGAAAATAAGTGTCCGGCAGATTGGTACCGATAGCGCACTAGCTGATACCCCCGATTACTTGACGAGTCGAAGATACCCAGTATTCGGCTCATACGCCTCGCCGCGACGGTACAGACGCTGGATCCACGCCCAAGCCTGTTCGCGGTCCGTCCCAAGACTGCGGGCCTGCTCTACGGTCGTCGGAATCGGGATGGCCTGCTCTTTTAGGGCCATATGCCGTATTAGGGCTTTCAGGTCATCCGGGTTCTCGAGTTGAGGACTTCGAGGATGCAATTAGCTGGCCGTTCAGGGCAGTAAAACACCATTCCGGTAGCCCTCGCACACCAATTCGGCTTATCGCTCTTCGACGACAACGCCGAGGGGCTCAGGCGACTATACCCCTGTGTCGACCAATATAAGCGCAGCATGACAGACCGGTTCACCGTGGGTCCAATGATGAGGAACGTCGTCGGCAGGATAACGTTCGAGGCAATAGTCAATTAATTCACCCTGGGGCCTCCGGCGAAACACTTAGCATGGTAGCAAGCCGCCGTCTGATATACTGATGCCCTCGTTGGGAAATAATATGACTGCTGTTGCTGAGGAGTACAGCAGCATTCCTGCCTCGATTGAAAACGCGCTTGATTCAATGGATGGATTCATCTATAACCTGCAGTCGTCGTTTGAGGATGGCGAGTTACCGGAAGCAGATGCGGTGGTTGCGCAGTATCACCGAGTGCGGACGGACCTTGAGACATTCAACCACGAGATCGACAAACTGCTATCGTATTTGCGGGGCGATGCTGAACCGGAAACTGTCGATGACATCGATCAAATCGAAACCGCCTCCAGAAATCTGATGCAGTCGACAGCGACGTTTCGGGACCGGTGCCAGGATCTTTCGGTGAAGTTCTCCGAACTCGGGCTCAGCGAGCTGGCAGAGTCGCTGATAGACATCGTTGCAGCCTTTGGTGAATTCCCCACCGAGATCGAAGACTCCCTCCTCGAAAACCAACTCCTCCTTGTTCTCAAAGCTGAGCATTTTCCTGGCGCTGTCAAAGACACTATTCCGGAGTTGATTCTCGAACTGGATGCCGACGACTGCGGGCGACGCCAGAATTCAGCGTTCATTCTTGGCAGACTTGCCGCGGACTTCCCAGCTGCTGTCGGCCAGTATCACGACCGATTAACGACTCGACTCCCCGAGGCGCCTGTCGACGAGCAACAGAACCTCCTCGGGGCGCTGCTGTTTATCTCCGACGCTGACGCGATGCCCGATACCGTTGCCAAAGCGGAAGCACTCGAACTCATCCACGCAGACGATACGACTGTGGCTCTCTATGCGGCGCTGGTGTTGGGAACCCAATCAACGACGGCCGAACAGGCACGGCTCATCGCCACCCGGGTTGTGTCGCTGCTGGACGTAGAATCCGGCACTGACACGAAAGTGAACGCAACCATGGTCCTCTATCAGCTTGCCGAGTCTCACCCCGATTCTGTCAGCGAGTTTGCCCCCGATATCGCGCCGTTGCTCGATGATCCCTCCGCGCAAGTCCAGGAGCACGTGGTCGAATTGCTCGGTCTCCTCGAGCGTGCGGAGTATCGAGCGGAGATTGTCGCTATCCGCGAGGAAACCGATGACTCATCGCTTGAAGGGGCAGCGACAACCGTTCTCGAGGAACTTCCGGAGGACGGCCCCAGCGAGGGGGAGACAAAGTCAACCGCCTCGGATGACACCGTTGATTCGGGCTCCGTCCTCGCGGAGATCGAAGAAGAATTCGACGTGCTCTGAATCCCTTCCCAACCGTAGATGACCTAGCCAACTCGTCGCATTCTCCTGTTCAGGACACCTGAACGACGAGTTCGATGGACGTACGCACTCCTTGCTGAAGCATCCCGCCGAATGCGGTTTGGTTGTTCACACACAGACGCATTCAGCGGGATGTCATGATACTCACGCTGTTTCACTGTCTTCGGTAAGAGCCAATGAGTTAAATCAATGCACAATCAACGTCATCCAGTAACACCGTTGTGAGCTGTGATATAAGAATATGACTGAGAACAAACAGGCACAAGAGCTTATAATCACGGTTGTTGATGGGAACAGCAATCCGATACAGGGCTCCGAGATACGTATTTCGGAAGGTTCGTTTGACTCTTTCATCATATCTGATGAAAATGGCGAAGCTACAACACCCATACCGTCAATCCTTAACGGAGTTGATGTCAAGTGTCAACATCCTATATACGAAGGAAAATTAATCAGACTTCTATTGAATGGACAAGACACCACGAGTACGATTCAATTATCGGACGACCCGGAGGCACAGCTAGATATATCGATTACCCACGACAAAGAGAAATCAGCTACAGAGGATCAACCAGTTTCAGCTGAAGAATTAGTCGATGAATTTGAACAGGTCGGAAACCAACTTGAAAAACGACCAACACGGTCGGAATTCGAAAAGCACTCACAGTTTGAAGCAGACGACGTGTATGACCACTTCGACAGTTGGTATGGGATTGTTCAAGCGGCTGAAATCAACTCTGCAACCAGACAAGATCTCCTTCATGAATTATATCGGTTAAAAAAAGAACTCGGTGTACCACCGCTTGCAGCTCAAATCAAAGAAGATGGTCGCTTTTCCGCGTATGATTATCAGATGGAATTCGGCAGTATGGAGGAAGCATTAGAAAAGATCGGAATAGATATTAAGTCAACACTATTACATGAAATCGTACGTATAATTCACGATAGTGATGATGAGCCAACACTGGCGGATTTTATTGAACTAACGCCCTACTCCCAGGGTGCAATATATAAATGGTTCAACAGTTGGGAGGGGGCTATTGATACTGCAAAAGGGCAGCAAGCGTCTGCCATACCTTCATTTAACGACGGGGATGTGGGGGAATATACCCTTATCAGGAATGAACTTTCTGAGCTGTACGAGCTGGTTCGGAACTTGCGTATGTTGACTAATACGGTAGTTCAGGTACGAAACAAACTTACTAACGACGGTACCGCAGGGTCGACTGACCCGATGGATGGGTGGGCAAAAAAGGTGGACAAGTTCTGGAATGGAAAAGCAACGAACGAACCTGGATACAAATCACAACAAACCAACCGAAATCCATTCTCTATGATAGAGTACCGGCAGAAGTATGGTAACGGGGACCGCATAACAGAATTCGAACACGCTTCGGCACGTCAGGTAACCCCCGCTGTTGCCGCACTCATTTCTTCGTATGTATATCTTGACACAGAATCGATATACTTGCCAGTTGATCCTGAGAACTCAGTTCCGATTCCCGTTATTGTAGAATCGGAGGATGCACTACGCAGCGCATCCAACATGTTGCAACGATTGCCATCACGCCCTGATGCGGCGATAAGCGCAGAATTTGAAGATACAGACTCAAACATCGAGTAGCGTGGCCGATATTGAAATCAATATGCGGAATAAAAGCTCGCCCGTCGTTATCTACTCGTGTCTTCGCTTAGGTGCTTTTCTAACTCTCGACTGAGTCGCTTGAATTCGTCCGGTTGTGTGTATGAATCGTCTTCAGATACGTCGTCTGTTGATGAAGCACCATTTTCAAGATGATCAGTGTCACGCGTTGCAGTAGTATCTACAATCGACTCGATTACGTCTACTTCTTTTCTCCAGCGTTCTTCGCTCTTGATTGTGAACTTTTGACGACGTCTCCAGTCACCGTCTACCTCTTGCCAGAGATATACCATTACTTCCTCGGTTTCGTACGATCCCTTCTTGGATATTTTTAGGATGGCCTTCCACCACCCATCCGATTGGAAAACTGTCTCCCCAGTAGCAATCTCATAATAGTCACTCACCGGAAAATCTTCGACTGAAGCTGTTATTGACGAGTCCGAAAAGAGCTGATTGATTATAGTTTTGTCAGCTTCCCATGCTTCAGGGGTTTTGATGACGTACTTGTTTTTGCGTGTCCATCCATCGTCGTTGTGCCACATATATACCGCCACTTCGTCATGCTCTTCATCTTGGTTAAATCGATATCGGACGGCACTTTTCCACCAATCTTCATTTTGATATATATCCTCGCTGTTCACCACGTGGAGTGATTCGTGAATAGGGGGACGAGATCCAGACACCATCTGTGTTCAATTACAGAGATACAGCACCTCATTTAAATAGTTACTACGTCTCACGAGCCATGTTGTCGCCAGGCGTTTTTCCCAAGTATACATCGACGTTAACCGGGGTTATATTATCAACGTGGGCGAATATCTGGGTTCAGCACAGAGTTCATCTGCGGTGGTTCCGTTAAACTCCGGTTACAGCGTCGTACTCCGGTAGGCAGTAGTTTCAGGATTGATAGCACCGTTCGGTGAGTTACCTTTGTCACTCAGTTATATAACAGCATTCGGACGAGATATCTTTGCGGGGGAGGTTGCATACCGAGGGTTAGCAGCTTCGGTACCACTCGTGGCACAAGCTCCGCTAATCATCGTCATCAAGCCGGCTCAGCCGGGCGACCCCGTTCGTCAAGTTTCAAGCGATTAAATTTCGTCGAAGTCGGACATGATATCGTCAAGTAGGTCATCGTTGTCGACTTCCGGATTGTCGTCCTCGCTGGAGTCCTCGTCATCGACCGTCGGGGCAGTGTCCCGGTTGGTTGCCGCGGAATCAGGCATACCCTCGGAGGTTTCCTCGCTAGTAGCTACTCCCGGCTGCTGTGATGTAGGTCCGGTTCCCGATGTGTCCCCGGTGGACAGAACGTCCGAATCGAACTCCGAACCGAGTTCGATGACATTGATGTCCTTGGTGCTGCTGAGATGTTTTTGTGTTGTTCCGTCGCTTGACTCCCACACCTTCCCACGAGCGTTCTCAAGAGCGTACCACTCACCCTCGCTCCACTCTCGGTTCACGTTGTGTTTCGACCAGATGTTCATCCCGAACGCCCGCCCGTTTTGATCCTGGACATCTAGCCGAGCGGTCTTTCTATCGCCGGCTTGCCGTTCGACGCCAGTCACCTGGAGCAAGAACTGCCCGTCAATCCGCTCGTTCGGCGGTATCGTTTCCCACGAACTGTCTAGTGCGCTGGGCTGGATTCGACCGGATCCTATCCCTGTTGCCGACGGAGAGGACCGATTCGTACTTGAGTGAGCCTCAGAAGACTGCTCCGAGGAAACTCCGTTAGTGGATACGTTCTCCGTAGCGAATCGAATCAATGTCTGAGCTTTCGTCTTCCCAATCCCCTTGTACTTCGTGACGTCTCTAACTTGGGCATCGCACAGCTCTCCTAGTGTGTTGTATCCTGCTTTTTTCACCGCAGAAATGCTGCTGTGGCCAACACCATCGACACGGTGCTTAATATCATCGAGCGGCGTGTCCGGATCCAGCGTCGAACTGCCCGCCCGTTTCCCGCTCGTCGCGTCCGCCCCGCTGGAGAAAGTGGGAGCTGAATCATGGTTTCCTGACTGCTCCGTTGAACCGGCCTTCTCTTTTGAGACGTTCTCAGTAGCAAAGCGAACTAGCTCGATGGCCTTTTTTTGTCCGATACCCCTGTGTTTCGCAATCTCTCTCGGTTCGACATTGTACAAACTACCCAGTGTAGTGTAGCCAGCGCTTTGTAGCCGCGAGATGCTCCGGGGACCGACACTGTCGATGTGAGACGTAATGTCTTCGACTGGTGTTGATGTGGATATCGCCGCAGCGCCACCGGATTTTCCCTCCGTCCGTTTTTTATTCTCTGTCGCCGTACCCATAGTTGAGAGGCCAGCCGCCTCGAGTGCTGCATCCCACGACCCGAAATACTTCTGGTGCATTCCGGAGGAGTACGTTCCAAATTGGTCGACGTCTGGCGTTCCCGGCTTGCCGTTCACCTCCGCTGTGACCCGCTTGAGATCATCGACGAGATGCTGCTGTTTATCGATTCCCGCCGCTTCCAGTGCCTCGTCCCAGCTTCCGAAGCTTCTGATGTAATCGTTCTGACTGACGCCAGGCACGCCACCGAGGTCGGTCGTCTTTGGGAGTCGACCGAGGCGGTCATGCAGAGACTGAAGCGTCTCGAGCAACGTCTCATCGTGATCGTCGTTAACTCCGGACCGTTCCAGTGCGGTGGTCCAAGAGCCGAAATACGACGAATAGTTCGACCCCGAGTAGGTTCCATGCTCATCCATATCACTGGAGTTGGGAACGTGTCCGAGCTTCTCTGCCACCCGCTTGATGTCGTCCAGCAGCGCTTGCTCCTTATCGATGCCCGCGGCTTCCAGTGTCTCGTCCCACGTCCCAAACTCATTATAGAAATCGTTCGGCGAGTACTCACACCCCTCGGGGAGCTCAGTCGTTTTGGGGACGCGCCCGAGCTGTTTGTGTAGGTCCCTAACGACTTCCAGCATCGCCTCTCTGGCGTCGCTGTCGGAACTGGTGATCGACAATCCGGGCGACGTAGTGGAATCTGCCTCCACCTTTTGTACGGGTGTTTCTGACGGGCTTTTATCAATCTGCTGTGATTTTTTCTCGATGCTTTCTTTTTCCTCTTTTAATGGTTCTACTGAAAGATGGGATCCGTCTGATTGAAACCGTGATTGGTTGTACCGCAGTGCTGTCTCAATCGCCTCCGAGAGCGCATCTAGTGCTTTTTGATACTCATTGGCTGCTCTCGACGGCTTCCGTTCCGTGTTCTGATCGCCCTCCGATTCGTGCTGCCGTGTCTTCAGAAGCTGATAATTTATTTTCTGCTTTGCTGCTTCTTTTGCTGCCGAATCGTGGTGCTTTTTTACTGCAGTAATCAGCTCATCAAGCTTTTCAGGCACATAGTCTACGGTGCCAAAGCGGGTGCGTATCGACTCAAAAATCGCTGCAGCCTGTTGGAACTGAACTGCCGCCTGCTCATGCTTTTCTTCGTCCGAAAGGGATTTGCCGTCGCTGAACAGCTGTCGCCCGCGTTTAATGAACGGCTTGCCTGCCTTGATTACGGGGCGGCGCGCATCACCAGTTAGCTGCAAAAAATCAGTTGCATCGATATTGATTTCTGCTCTGAATCGGTCTCTGAGTATCCGGCCTACCTCGGTTTCGTTTTGTACGCATTCCTCAGCAAATTCCGAGACCGGAACGGGGGTCCTTTCCGTAAGGTAAAACGCTAGCTGCTCTTTGCTGACCTCCCGAAGGTCGATCGGTGTTTCAACATCGCTGGATACCTGCGGGGGGTTCTCTTTTTGTTCTGTCATACATGCCAAGATTGTCGCTGTTGGTCTATCTCTTCAAACAAGCCAAGAGTGGGTACGACTGCTATCCAACATCGCATATGAGTTCAGTCCTGCTCTATCCCCATCATCTGGTCGTCAAACGCAGAAACAATCTCCCCTAAGGTCCCCTGATACGGTTCCGTGTCTTGATGACTTTTGATGTAATTCACTATTGCATTCGTCGGATCACCCGCCGTTTGGCCGAACTCCCGCTCGGCGACCTGTAGCCCGCCTGCGGAGTACTGTGCGAGAATCTTTTCTTGACGATCAGGGTCAACGAGTGCCCCGGGGTCGCCAGTATCCTGAAAAGCGAGACTCGCCATAATGATCCGATACAGCTCTTTGTTTTGCAGATTCTCGAGGCCGATCTCGCCGTCTCCTCTGTACTCCTCTCGGTCGGAGTTCCCCTCTCGGTACCCCATAACCGCGAGAAAGACCATGAATTCGTAGCCGTAGTCGAAGATTTCGTACTCGTCTACGACTCTGTCGTACAGATCCGATTTTTTGTACTTGACCGTCTTTCCCATCGTTAGTCACCCCGCACGGCTGTCTGCTCTGTTTGGATTCGGGTTTGTGGATATTCCTGAGCGCCTTCCCCATCGTCGAAATCAAGCCAATATTGTTCCCCAACGATGGCTGACATCTCTTCCTCAACCGGACCTTTCCACTGTGAGTCCGTTGCGAAGACAACGACCTGATTTGCGAGCTCCGGTATCACTCGACTCACTTCCCTGCGATGTTCCATATCGAGCGCACCGAAGGGAGAATCCATCACCAGCGGGTAGATACCGCCGGTGAAATACTCGGACTCGGAATCGGCCTCGTATTGCCGTCGAGCAATAGCGACTAAACTGCCGATGAATGCGAGACTGGCAATTTGTCGTTCACCGGTTGATTTATCGACCTCAACTCGTTCACCACCGACGCTCTGCCAAATCTTCAATTCAAAATCCTCGGTTATCTCGGCGGTCAGATCCTTGCTCGCGATTGAGCCAAAGGTGTCCCTGATTTTCTGATTCGAGAGCTTTCGCACTTTGTTTTTGAGATCTTCGAACGCTCGATCCAGTTCGTCTTCAACGAGTTCGGCGGCCCTCTGTCGTCGTTTCGCAAGGAGGGCTTCTTTTCTCTCATCCCGCTGGTCGTCGATATCGTCTTCGAGTTCCTCGATTCGATCCTTTTTGTTTTCGATTTGCTGTTCGATTCGCCCTAATTCGGATATCTGCGTTTCTTTTTCTTCCTCTTTCGTCGCCCGTTTGGCCTCGAGATCCTTGACTGATTCACCGGACTCGGTGGTTTTATCCATATCCTGCAACTCCGAGCTCACCTCATCTATTTGCTCGTTCAGGTCGTCGATATCGTCATAGATCGACTTTCGCTCCTCTATGATTTTGTCAACGGTTTCGAAGAACGAGGATTGCATCTCCGAAAACTGATTGAGGTGGCTGATTATTCTGAGTGCGCTCTGCTCGACTCCCTCTTGTACGCTGTCACCTTTCATAGCTTGAAGCTGATGGTAGTGATCGGTTCCAGGCTCAAGTGGGCGGCCACAGACGCACTGCTCAGCATCGAGGAGGGAATCAATGTATGAGTCGTTCAGCTCAGATGGGATGACTCCCTCCTCACGCATTTGATCGAGTTCCTCGGCCGTTTCCTGTAGGAGCGGCATTCCCAGCGGAACGAACCCTTTGTTTTGAATTTCGTTCCGGATGTCTTCGTTGAGACGCTCAACCTGCGTTTCGAGTTCGTCCCGGGTCTCACGGTACTCAGCTCGTCGTTCCTGTAGTGCTGCACTCTCGTCGAGGCGCTCCATCTTCTGTTCGATATCCCGGATTTCTTGATCAATTCGATCCTTCGCACGCTCGGTGTCTTGATACTCCCGCTCCAAGTCTCCGATTTCGTCCTCGACAGTGCGTTTCTTTTCGATAAGGTTGGATAGTTCTTCGCTGGCGTTCTCTTCGACCTCATCCTCGAATCGACCTGCGACTGCCCCCAAATGACGCGTCGCGCGCTCAAGGATTGTGAGCCCCATTATATTCTGTATCGATTCTTGAATCCGGCCCTGGTTGTTGACGCCTGCCAGTTCTTCGATATCCTCGCCATCAAAAAAGAACAGACTACTTAGACGTTCGGGAATAATCCGATCTAGTGTATTCCCCGGATTTCCCCGCACAGACCATCCGCTATCGTCTCTGTATTTGACGCTTAGCTCCATATCGAGCTGCTCTCCATCAAAATCATTTGCAGATCTCTTTTCATAGATTGCTTTCCGTTGGGCGACATACTCCACGCCCTCGTGTTCAAATTTGAGACGAACCGAGACGGTTAGTTGATCCCCCACTGAGGCCTCCGCAATCGACCCCTCATTCACGAGGCGATCCGGTCGTGTATCGAAATCAACTTCGTCATAAAAAAGCCACGTGAACGCATTCAACAACGTTGTTTTCCCTGACCCGTTCGATCCGTGGACGACGGTGACCCCTTTTTTAGATCCTTGAGAAAACTGAATAGCCTCGTCTTTGAACTGTCGGAAATTCTGTAGTTCAAGCTGTGCTAGCTCCATTAGTTGATTTCCTCTCGAATGATATCCTCGATGTTGTTGACGACCCCCCGTGGATTATCGAGATGGAGTTTCTCCTTTTCGGCTTCCAGCACACGCTCCCGGATGTGGCGTAGTTTATTTGAATCGAATTCAAGTTCCTCTTTGTCAGATGGAGCTTGGTCATCCGGCGTTTCACTCATTACCGGAACTGGCGGGGCCTCCTACTTATATGTTAATCGCCATTAGATGGTGGATTACTCAGGCAGTTAGGAGATCGTATCGGCGCTTGACTTCCTGAAGTGAGCGTCCAGTTGTCGGCACTCCGTCCACGTCCGCGTCGGGATGGTTTCGGGCCGAGTCAGCGAACGTTGTCACCCGTTCGAGTTCCTTCCGAATGAGGGTACGTTCGGCATCGTATTGGTCCTCTGAGAGCAACGCCGGGTGGCGAGTCGTATCCGGAACCGTAATAAAGTCGTGAATGACAGCGAAGTCCTTGTCCTCGTGTTGGCGTAGGATCCGTCCCCGCCGTTGGACGTACTGGCGAGGGTTCGACGTGCTGGCAAGAAGATACGCTGTCCGGGTTGCGGGAATATCGACTCCTTCATCTAGACACCGGATAGACGTTAGCACGGGGATTTCACCAGCTTCAAACGCTGACAGTAATCGCTCTCGCTCGGCTTGGTCTTCGCGTGCTGTGAAACGTTCGACGGAGAGTCCACACTCGTTTCGAAGTCGTTCCGTCGTCGCATCGATATGGCGTTCCCCCTCGTCATCGAGTCCGACAGAACCGTCACTACAGTACACCAGCGAGTGATCCGGATCCGATCCACGTTCGAATAAATCCACGAGTAAATCGAGTTTTTCACGAGCCGTCCCGATGAGCCGGGCGCGCCTGAATAGTGCAGCTTGCAGAGATTGGTTGTCATCCAACTCGAAGTCACCCCCGGTGTTTTGTTGTGCGAAAAGCCGCCCGATTTTCCCCGTCAGTTGCATGTACTCATCCATCTCGTCATCCTGCAACTCCACAATATGCGGAATGTAGTAGTACTCACAGAGCGCTCCGGATTCGATTGCTTTCTCCAGCCCATAATCAAAAACGGTCCCGCCAAAGTACGAGTTCAGCTTTTCAGTTCCTTCCTCGTCATACCAGCGTTCCGGCGTCGCCGAGAGTCCGAGCCGGAGTGAAAACTCATCCATGAGCGCGTTCTGGGTGTGGTTCGCACCGAGGTGGTGGACCTCGTCCGCGATAAGCATCATCTGTCCTGCAGTACGACTGAGTGTCTTCCGTGCAGATCCCATCGAGAGCGTTCGGTGGGTAGTGACTACGACACAGACGTCACGGACTCCATTGTTGAACTCGAGGATTTCGCGTTCCAGCCGGGGCTGCCAGTTCCGTCGTGATTGATACCCAAGAACCGGATGTGTTCCAAAGTCAGTCAGATCCTCGGACCACTGATCTACGAGGTGTTGATACGGAACCGCAACGACGAGGACAAACTTCCCGTCAAGCGACCGTGCGACGTGAGAGGCAGCCAACAACGCTGTGATCGTTTTGCCTGTCCCAGTCGCCATATGCAGAACCCCCCGCCCACCGGCTTCCAGCCAACTGCGGATAGCGTCTTGCTGATACGAGCGGGCTTCGATCCAATCCGGTGGTTGCAGGTTGGTCATGGGTGGTCGCGGCTGTCGCTGCTATTACTGGAACAGAAATACGTGTTGTGCTGTGATTGCTTTCCCTCTCTTTATTTCGAATTGTTGTCATTATGCACAAATAAGTACCTTACCTTGGTGGACGGTGGATCGGTTAAACGGAATCAGGAAGGGTGACGTAGATTGAACTAACCGCGTATTTGCCGAACAGTATCAGTTGTACTGCCCACAGAAAGTGTCGTACGCAGCCGGTATAGATGTGCGTGGCGTCCGCCGACTGTAGTAACTCGAAAGACATTGTTCGTACCGCAAGGTCACATATAAATCAGTAACCGACTTAATATGTTCCTTAATAAAACACCGACTCACTCTCCTCGAAACAGCCGTTCACCGGTTTTTGATGGGAGACCGTCCAGAGCGATTTTATGTTTGACGCGGTCGATATCGTACTCGGTACGTTGGAGATCAACCGTGTTAGCGGCCGTATCGAGAACCGCATAGGCAGCTTTGGGGTCGCCGTCTCGCGGCTGACCGACGCTACCGGGATTAACGACCAACCGATCGTCGACGACTTCCTTGTGTTGGACGTGCGTATGCCCAAGTATCAGACCAT
>Ga0209965_1000669_pt1 | contig 12042 bp, 12 predicted proteins | sample SalPon2_B_H2O_MG_FD_185707 | JGI IMG/M metagenome (GOLD analysis project Ga0209965, IMG submission 185707) | Salt pond water microbial communities from South San Francisco under conditions of wetland restoration - Salt Pond MetaG R2_B_H2O_MG... | ecosystem: Environmental > Aquatic > Non-marine...
CCTCGACGGTCGTCGGGTCGTCCCCGCCGTCGTCGACCGCGGTGTCGATGCGGTCGAGGAGTGTTTCGGGGTCGGCCTCGTAGCCGGCCTCGTCGAGTTCGTCCGCGAGGAGGTCGCGGTCGATCTGGTCGCGCTCCAGCGCCTGGCGGAACGTCTCCGGGCTGGGGTAGCCACGGCCGCCCAGGGTATCGGCGGCCTGTGCGACCGCCTCGGCAAAGGGCTGGTCCTCGAACCCCGAGAGGGGGTTGGCCGTCACGAACGAGTGGATCGGCCAGACCGAGCCGACGGTGTCTGCTGCGTCGTCGATGCTGTCGTGGATAGCTTGCTCAGTACTCATTGTAGTCCTCCGTGGCGGTCAGGACGGTGTCGGTCGGCGGCTGGCTGGCGTTCAACAGCGCCACGTAGAGGCGCTGGCTGTGCTCGTGGACGCCGGTTTCGATGGCGAGGTAGACGCCGACGAAGAAGACGGCCACCGCGCCGTGGAGCAGGGTCAGTTCGGTCGTCGCCGTCCCCACAGACAGGAGCCCCGAGATGCCCTCGTAGATGACGGCGTAGAGGACGATAGCCGGGAAAAAGACCAGTGGGACGACCCCGTAGCGGGCCTTCGCCGGTAACTCGGTGTGCGCGACCGCGTTGCGGGCCGCGTGCAGCGTGGTGAACACCACGAAGAAGGTCAGCAGGAGGCCGCTGTCGACCTTCGCCCCCTTTCCGGTCAGCGTCGCGAAGAGCGCGCCGCCGGCCAACGCGGTCAGGATCGTCACGAAGACGCCGAGGACCCCCTCTCGCACCCCGATCTCGTCGGTCGGACTGTTGTGTTCGACACCGTCGCCGGAGGAGAGGAACTGGTAGGCCTTGTAGAAGCCGTGCAGGATGAGGTGAGTGATCGCGGCCCCGAAGAAGCCAAGCCCCGCCTGCATGATCATAAAGCCCATCTGGCCGACCGTCGAGCAACCGAGCTTGCTCTTGACGTCGGTCTGGACCGACTTCAGAAGCTTCCCCCCGAGCGCGCTTGCCGCGCCGACGCCGACCACGGCGAGCATGAGCGCCGGGTCGACGGTGATGACCGGCGCAAAGCGGGTCAGCAAGACGCCGCCGGCGTTGACGAACCCGGCGTGCATCAGTGCTGACGCGGGCGTCGGCGCGGTCATCGAGGAGAGCAGCCACCCCTGGAACGGAACGAGCGCGGACTGTATCATCGCCGCGAGGACGAGCGCGCCGGCGGCCAGCAGCCACACCGGCCCGCCGAGCGTGTCCGAAGCCGCGGCGATTCCGGAGATCGTCGTCGCGCCGGTCGTCCACCACAGCGCCGAAAGCGCGACCCCGAGTAAAGCGCTGCTCGCGAGGAAGTACTTGCGGGCGACCGACGCGGCCACGCGAGCCTGTTTCCAGCCGCTGATGACGCCGATGAGCCGTGCCATCAGCAGTCCCATCGCCAGCCACAGGACCCCGAACAGGGCGATGTGGTCGGCCGCGACCAGCGCCATCACGACCACGGTGAACCCGAACACGGTCGCGAAGAAGCGCGTCTCGTGGACGCTACCGGCCATGTAGCGGCGCGAGTAGCTGTGGACGATACCCGAAAAGAAGGTGACGACCGTCCACATCAGGACGGTCAGGCCGTCGACGGCGACGACAGTCCCCAGCGTCGGAGCCCAGCCAGTCGCCACCCGGCCGATCAGGGCGACCAGGCTCAGGCCCCACAGCAGCCAGACCGCTCGGGTCAGGGCGGCCGGCGTACTCGGTACTTGTTGCCCTATCCCGCTCGGAAGCGGTCCGACCGTCGTGCGTTGTGTTTCGTCTGACATTTGTAGCGTAGCCGTCGACTGGCACCGGCCGGGCCGGCGCCCGGAGCAGTGCCGGTCGTCGTTCACGCATACAACGAACAGACTGGTTATTAAACTCTTCTGTTTTACCAGTCTGTTCGACGATAAGGGTACTAAAGAACATTATAGTCTTTAGATGGATGTCGGCAAGGATGGCCGCCGGGTTCGCTCCCGTCGCGGTCACACGAACGCCGTCGAGACCCACCGCAGCGGGCTACTCGCTGACGAACTCGCCAAACGGCGTCGTCTCGTGGCTCCGGACCAGCACCTCGTCGACGACGGTCAGCCCCAGGTCGAGCAACTCCTGTGCGACCGGGGTGATGTCGCTGTCCGTCTCGCCGACGACGGTCACCAGCAGGTTCCGCTCGCCGGTGACCAACTCCTGGACCGAGACGACGCCGTTGATGTCGAGGATATCGGGAATCTGTCCGCCCCGTTCGGGAATCGGCGCGGTGCAGAACAGCAGCATCCGAAGGGGGTAGCCGGACTTCTGGTAATCTATCTCGGCGCTGTATCCCTTGATCACCTCGTCGCTTTCCAGCCGCTGGATTCGTTTCCGGACGGTGCTTCCCGACGTGCCGGTCCGTTCCGCAATGTCACCCGACGAGATGTTACGCGCGTCCTCCTGGAGCGCGTGGAGGATCGCCTCGTCCACGTCGTCGATAGCATCGTCTGCCATACACCGTGTAGCACCGTCGCTGTCAAATGAACTTCGCATGTATCGACGCGTCGCCCGGTAGTGGGAACGGTGCTTCGCCGTCGGGCACACACGCGAGCGAAGCGGCGGCAACCGCTACTGCCCGAACTCGAACTCGCTGATGGCGTCGCGCCACGCCTCGGGAATCGGCTGCGGTTCGCCGGCGTCGCGGTCGTAGGTCACGACGGTCGTCTCACCGGTCGCGGCGACCGTGCCGTCGTCGAGAATCTCGTACTCGATGGGGAAGCTCGTCGTGCCGAGTCGGGGGACGTGAACGCCGACGGTGACGCTGTCCGCGCTCCGGATCGGCCGCTCGAACTCGATTTCGAGCGTCTTGATGACGATCCCGTCGTCGCTGTCCGCGAGGAACTCCCGGTCGCCGTCGCCGACTACCGTGGCCAGATAGTCGATGCGGGCTTCCTCCAGATAGGTGCCGTAGCGAACGTTGTTGACGTGGCCGTAGGTGTCGAGATCGTCGAAGCGCAGCGGGACCTCGGTCTCGAATTTCATGCCAGGAGGTCGGCGTGTTTCGCCCGCAGCTTGTCGAGCTTGGGCGGGATGGTCAGCTGGCAGTAGCCCTGGTTGGGGTTCTTCTCGAAGTAGTCTTGATGGTACTCCTCGGCGGGATAGAACGTCTCCAGGGGCTCGACCTCGGTGACGATGTCGTCGTCGTAGCCCGGCTGAATCTCGTCGATAAACGCCTCGACGGTCTCGCGCTGGCCCTCGTCGTGGGAGAACACTGCCGAGCGGTACTGCGTGCCCACGTCGTTGCCCTCCCGGTTCAGCGTCGTCGGGGTGTGCGTCGTGAAGAACACCGCGAGGAGGTCCTCGTAGCTGACCGTCTCGGGGTCGTAGGTGAGCTGAACGCACTCGGCATGGCCGGTCTCCTCCCGGCAGACGGCCTCGTAACTGGGGTTCTCGACGTGGCCCCCGGCGTAGCCCGAGACGACGTCCTCGACGCCCTCGACCTGCTTGAAGACGGACTCGGTACACCAGAAACACCCGCCCGCGAACGTCGCTTGTTCGGTCATCGCCCATCAGTAGGCGTGGGACGTACAAAAGCGGCCGGTCGGCCTCAGTCGTCGTGTAACTGGTCGACCTCGTCGACAGTGGTCGCCGGCGGCCCCCTGACCTCGACGGCCTCAAGCTGTTCGTCGAGTTCGCCATCGGCCGCGTCGTAGGGCTCGAGCGTAGGGACATGCGCGGTGATGGAGTGGAAGTAGTTCGGCTCGAACAGGACTCCGGCGCGCGCATCGAGTATCCTCGCGGGTGTGTCCAGCGACGGTGTCTGTCCCGCTTCCAGTTCAGCGTCGACGAGCAGGTATCGCTCCGATCCCGGAACCCGGCCGACAATTCTGAGCGCCACTGTGTGAGAACATGGGCGGGGGCCGCTTAATGACCCATCCCAGACCGTTTCTGGGGTCATGGTAGCCCCACAGTTGACAGCCACGTTCGGGCGACCTGTGTCACAAAGCCAGTGTCAGTCAGCCCTCGTGGGGCCGCTGGTCCCGGCTCCGACTGTCGGGCTGTCCCGGCCGCCTTCGAGCGACCGCGCGGAGTTTGCCACCACGAGCAGACTGCTTGCGGTCATCGCCAGCGCGGCAAAGAGCGGGTTCAGCAGGCCAGCGAGCGCCAGCGGCAGCGCCACGGCGTTGTAACAGAACGCCCACGCGAGGTTCTCGCGGATGCGTCGTCGGGTCCGGGTCGTCAGGTCGAACACCCGGGGGACCGCGCCGAGGTTGTCGGTCGTCACGACGGCGTCGGCGGCGTCAGCCGCGAGCGCCGTCCCGGACGAAAGCGAGATGCCGAGGTCGGCGGTCCCCAGCGCCGGCGCGTCGTTCGTGCCGTCACCTACCATCGCGACGGTGCCCCGAGTCTGGAGTCGCTCGACCACCTCGGCCTTCGCGCCCGGCGGGACGCCAGCGAACACCTCGTCGACCGCGTCGTGGCGCTCGAACGGCGCGGCGGCCGCCGGGCCGTCGCCGGTGACGACGACGACTTCACGGGGCGACAGCGCTTCGACGACAGGCTCCCACTCCTCGCGCATCCGGTCACCGCCGACCACGATGTCGCGGGCGCGCCCGTCCCAGCCCACGAGCGCGGGTATCTGCCCGTCCGCACGGGCCCGCTCGCACCGCCGCCGTAGCGCCGCCGGGACCGTGAGCCCCTGCTCGGTCAGCAACGAGGGGGTCCCGACGACAACGTGTTCGCTGTCGACGGTCGCGTCGTTCGCTTGCCCGACCGCTTCGACGGCCGCGTCGTCCGCCTGTGCGACCGCTTCGACGGTCGCGTCGTCCGCCTGCGCAGCCCCGGAGACGGCGGCATCGGCCTGTGTGGCCGCTATGACCCGGGCACTCACCCCGCGGCCGGGATGGTTCTCGACGTCCTCGACGGTGATTTCGGCAGCAGGAGCGGCCCCGGAGAGGTCCGCGTCGTCCGCCTGCGCGGCCGCCACGATAGCCGTCGCAAGCGGGTGGTCGGCGAACTGTTCGACCGCCGCGGCCCGCCACAGGGCGTCGTCGTCGGGCCGCTCGACCAACTGCATCTCGCCGGAGGTGAGCGTCCCGGTCTTGTCGAGGGCGACCACGTCGACTTCGCTGGCGGTTTCGAAGGCCGACTCGTCGGTGACGACGATGCCCTCCTCCAGCGCCGCACGGACCCCGGCGGCCGTCGCCAGCGGCGTCGCCAGGCCGAGCGCGCAGGGACAGGACACTACCAGCACCGCCAGCCCGGTCAGCAAGGCGTCAGTCGGGGCCGCACCGCCGATCAGGTGTCCGGCCCCCGCGAGGACGGCCAGTCCCACGACGAGCGGAACGAAGACGGCCGCGATGCGGTCGACGAGACGCTGGACGCCGCCGCGCTCGCTCTGGACCCGCCAGAGGCGCTCCGTGAGCCGGTCGACGGTACTCGTTGCCTCGGGACCGACCCGGACGACCACCTCGCCCTCGGTCACTGCGGCACCGCCGACCACCTCGTCGCCCGGCGTCTTCCTGACCGGCAGGGACTCGCCGGTCACCAGCGACTCGTCGACGCCCGCGGTCCCCTCGGCGACGCGCCCGTCGACGGGGATTCGCTCTCCGTCGTCGACGAGAACCTCGTCGCCGGGGGACAGCGCGTCGACGGCGACTGTCTCCGTCCCAGAGGCGGTCCGCAGACGGGCTCGCTCGACCCGCTGGCTGGTCAAGTCCGTCAGCCGCCCCGCGGCGGCCCGGCGAATCCGGTCGCGGTAGTAGTCGCCCACAGAGACCGCCAGCACGATCACCGTCGCCACGTCGAAGTACACTTCCGTCTCACCGAGCCCCACCGCGACGACGCTGTAGGCGAAGGCCGTCGTCGCGGCCATCGCCACGAGCAGGTCCATGTTCGGTCGCCCGGTCCGGAGGCTCACGACCGCGCCACGCAGCAGCGGCCAGCCCGTGTAGCCGACCACGACGGCGGTCATCACCGCCGTGTTCCAGAGGAGATACGCGCCGGCGGGACCCCGGAGGTCGACCAGTCCGAGGTCCAGCCCGAGGTAGGCGGGGTACAGAAAGAGGAGATACCACAGCATCGTCATCATCCCGAAGAACCCGCCGACGAGCAGGCGCCCCTCCCGCTCGCTGTCGTCAGCGGCGTCTGCCTCGCGGCTGTCGACGTCGTAGCCGGTGCCGGACAGACGGTCGGGCAGGGCCTCGGCGTCGACCACGTCGGGATCGTAGGTGACTTGCATCGTCCCCGTCGCGTAACTGGCCGACGCGCCGACAACTCCCTCGTGGGCAGTCGCTCGCCGTTCGAGGAACAGCTCACAGGTCGCACAGTGCATCCCCGACACCGAGCAGAAGGCGGTCTCGCCGTCGGCGTCGTCGGGGTCGCTCCCGGTGTCGACGGCGTCCGGATCGGTGTCGGCGGGGTCGTCCAGGGTGCGGGAAACTTCGAGACAGCCCCGACAGCAGAAGGCGCCGGCCACCTCGCTGTCGGTGACGGGGTCGTCGGCTGCCAATCCGCAGAGCGTGCAGTCGGTCATGTCCAGGGCATCGGGAGCGGCGGCTTCGGGAGGGCGACGCCGAAGACCGCCAGTCCGTTCGCGAGCGGTACCAGCGCGAGCAGGAGGAACAGCGCCCCGAGCACGCGGTGCAACGACGCGCGCCGGCCGGGCGAGAGCGTGCCGAAGGCGGTGCCGTAGGCGAACACGAGCGGGACGGTCCCGACGCCAAGCGCCGCAAGCGAGACGGCCCCGGTCACCGCCGAGCCCGTGGCCGCGGCATAGAGGAACGCCGGGTACAGCAGCGGGCAGGGAAGCAGCCCGTGTATCGCGCCCAGCGCGACCATTCCCGGGCCGTCGACCAGTCGGTCGAGCCGTGAGGCCAGCGCCGAGGACACCCGGGCGAACCAGGCGCCGACGACGGGGAGTCCCCGAGCGAGGTCGACCGCCCGGCCACGGGTCAGGTAGCCGACGCCCACGGCGAGGATACCGAGGCCGACGAGGACGCCGACCCCGCCTCTGACGAGTTCGCCGACGCGTGCGAGCGCCGCCAGATCGAACAGGAGCGCCCCCGCCGCGCCGAAGAGACCGCCAAGCAGCGTGTAACTCACCGTGCGACCGACGTTGAACAGCGCCTGCTGGCGTATCTCCGACAGTGACAGCGGCCCGCCGTCGTCGAGCCGGTCGGCGTAGGTCGTCACGAGCGGACCACACATCCCCAGACAGTGGACGCTCCCGACGAGCCCGAGTCCGACCATCGCGGCCAGCCCGGTCGTCTCGCCCGCCGACAGTAGGGGGGGCATCTCAGGCGGCCTGTCCCTCGTGGTCGGCGGTCATCAGGTAGAGGCTCGCCGTGATGATGACGACGCTGACTAGCGAGAGCGCGACGACGGTCCGGCCGGTGCCGAAGATGTAGTAGGCAACTGGTGCCAGACCCAGCAGTGCAAGCAGCGTGACGAGTCGCGGGCTGGATGATGACATGACTGACGGTAAGACGGACGTAATATAAAAACGGTTGGCGTGTTCCAAGTCCGTAGGAACGCCGTCCCCCCTTTTTTTGGCGCCAGTTTCATCGGTCGACCATGGAGACGGAACGCATCGGTAGTGAGTGTGTGGTCGGCGCTCCGGGAGGTGGCCGATGACTGTCGGACGGCGGCAGTTCCTGACGGCGACTGCTGGGGCGGCGGCTCTCGGTGTGGCCGGGACCGCCAGCGCACAGAGCGAACCGGACTACGGCGGCTGGTTCGACGACGTCTCGAACTACGACGGGACCGTCGACAAGCGCGGCCAGGACACCGTCGAGATAACCGTCGGCGCGGAGGGGAACAACGGCGCGTACGCCTTCGGCCCGGCCGCGGTGAGAGTCAATCCGGGCACGGAGGTCGTTTGGAAGTGGACCGGGTCGGGCGGGGGCCACAACGTCGTCTCGGACGGCGACGGGCCGCTGGATTCCGGTGACACGGTCTCGGAGGCCGGAACGACTTACAGCCACACCTTCGAGAACACGGGGACGTTCAAATACGTCTGTGAGCCCCACAAGGGGCTGGGCATGAAAGGTGCCGTCGTCGTCGAAGAGGGCACGCCCGGCCCGAAGGGGCCGCCCGCCGAACCGGACTACGGCGGCTGGTTCAGCGACGTCTCGAACTTCTCCGGGGACACCGTGGACAAGACCGGCGCCGACAGCGTCGAGATTTCGGTCGGGGCCGAGGGCAACAACGGTGCCTACGCCTTCGATCCGCCGGCGGTCCGGGTCACGCCCGGGACGGAGGTCACCTGGACGTGGACCGGGGCGGGCGGGGGACACAACGTCGTCTCGGACGGTGACGGGCCGCTGGACTCGGGCGACCCGGTCTCGGAGGAGGGAACGACCTACAGCCACACGTTCGAGGAGTACGGCGTCTACAAATACGTCTGTACTCCCCACAAGGGGCTCGGAATGAAAGGCGCCGTCGTCGTCGGCGGCCCGCTGGAGGGCGGGAGCGCCGGTGGCGAGGCAGGTACCGACATCGAGCTTTCGGGGCCGGACTGGCTGCTGGCTGGCTCGGTGCTCACGGCATTTTTCTCACCGCTGCTTTTGGCCGCGGTGATGCGTCGGCGCTACCGCGAACAGCCGGTGGTGCCGTCCGACGCGGACCTCGAACGGGCGAGCGGTCCCACGCCGGTTGCGGAGGCCGAGGAGGCCGAACCCGCCGTCGAGGTCGGCCACGACGAGTTCGACCCGTGGGGAACGGCCTCGCTGGTGGCGGCGTACTTCGTCCTCATCGCCCTGTTGTGGGTGTTCATGTACTTCGTGGAGTTCCTCGGCCGCGTCTCGGTGATCGGGTGATACGATGCAGGTTCACAACTTCGAGAAGATCTGGCTCGGCGCAGCGCTCCTGCTCATCGTCGGCTTCATCGCAACCATCGCTTACGGCACCGTCGGTGCCGGCGTGCAGATGGTCGACGATTCGGGCGGCGAAATCGACTCGCAGGCAGTCCAGAACGGTGACACCGGGACTACGTTCGACGACCCCGGCGTCGTCAGACAGAACGACAGCCACTACGTCGTCTACGTGGTGGCCCAGCAGTTCCAGTTCTCCCCCGGCACCGGTGACAACCCCATCCGCGTCCCCGCCGACACGCGGGTCACGTTCCGGGTGACCAGCGCCGACGTGATACACGGGTTCTCCATCGTCGAGACGAACGTCAACACGATGGTCATTCCGGGGCAGGTGTCGGAGGTCACCGCTCGCTTCGACGAGTCGGGGACCTACGGTCTGGTCTGTCACGAGTACTGCGGGGCCGCACACCACGAGATGGGCGGCTCCATCGAGGTGGTCCCGAAATCGGAGTACGAACACAACAGTACGGAGGTGCAAAACTGATGGTTTTCGTTGATAGCTACCCACAAACGTCGAAACTCGTTCGAAGCCAGTTCATCGTCTCGTTCGTCGCGCTCGGCATCGGCGCGCTCTTTGGCATCATCCAGGCGCTGCACCGCACGGGCGTCTTCCGCGGGCTCATCAGCTCCGCGGACTACTACACCATCCTGACGGGCCACGGCGTCCTGCTGGCGCTGGTGTTTACCACCTTCTTCATCGCCGGGTTGTTCAGCTGGGCGGTGACCAACACCCTGGAGCGGGAGCTCCCACAGCGGGTCGCCTGGGGAGCGTTCTGGCTGATGCTCGTCGGGACGGTGCTGGCGACCGTCGCCATCCTCGGCGGGGTCATGGGCGCGCCGTCGATTCTCGGCCAGGACCTGAGCGCCGACGTGCTCTTTACCTTCTACGCGCCGATGCAGGCCCATCCGATGTTCTACGTCGGCGCGGCGCTGCTCATCGTCGGCTCGTGGTTCGCCGGCCTCGCGTACTTCAAGTCGCTGTGGGCGTGGCGCTCTGAGAACCCCGACGAACGCATTCCGCTGCAGACGTTCATGGTGCTGACGACGATGCTGATGTGGTACATCAGCACTATCGGCGTCGCCGTCGAAGTGGTCGCCTTGCTCATCCCGTGGTCGCTTGGCCTCATCAGTCAGGTCGACCCGCTGCTCACGCGGACGCTGTTCTGGTACTTCGGCCACCCGGTCGTGTACTTCTGGCTGATGCCCGCTTACCTCGTGTGGTACACCATCCTGCCGAAGCTCGCGGGCGGCCGGCTGTTCAGCGACCCGCTCGCGCGCGTGGTCTTCGTCCTCTTCTTGCTGCTGTCGACGCCGGTCGGCTTCCACCACCAGTACGTCGACCCCGGCATCCCGGAGGGGTTCAAGGCCATCGCGATGACGAACACGATGTTCCTCCTCCTGCCGTCGCTGCTGACGGCGTTCACCGTCGTCGCCAGCGTCGAACACGGCGCCCGGCAGCGCGGCGCGACGGGCTATGTCTCCTGGCTGCGTGAGTTGCCGTGGGACAAGCCGGCCTTTACGGGCTGTATGCTCGCGGGGCTGATGTTCGCCGCTGGCGGCTTTTCGGGGATGATAAACGCCGGGATGAACATCAACTATCTCGTCCACAACACGCTGTGGGTGCCCGGCCACTTCCACCTCACTGTGGGTACGGCCTTCGCGCTGACGGCGATGGCCATCAGCTACTGGCTGGTGCCCCAGCTCACCGGTAAAAAGCTCCGGCGGCGCTCCGTCGCGGTCGCCCAGCCCTACGTCTGGTTTATCGGGATGGCGCTGATGTCCAACGCGATGCACCGGGCCGGGCTGGCGGGCATCCCCCGTCGGACCGCCGAGCCGACCTACGACGAGTTCGCCTTCCAGGGCATCGCCGGGAGCGTCGGCGAGATGCGCCTCCAGATCGCGATCGGTGGGACGCTACTGTTCGTCGGCGCGGCGATGTTCCTGCTCGTGATGGCCGAGACGTGGCTCGCCCACCGCGGCGGGACCCTGTCGGTCAACGGCCATATCCCCGAGCCGCTGTCGGGAGCGGACCACAGCCCGCGGGTGCTCGACAACTACAAGCTCTGGACCGCCATCGCGCTGGTGCTCATCGTCATCGCCTACGGGCCGCCGCTGGCGAGCATGGTCGCCGACGGCATCACCGCCCCGGGCAGTCCGCCAATCCCGGTCTGATGCTCGAGGACGTCGACCCGCCGGAGGTGAGCATGGTGCGGGTGTTGCTCGTCCTCGCCATCGGCCTCCCCATCGCCATCGAGGTGGTGACGTTCGGGGGGTTCATCGGCCACTACGTCGGCGGGGGCGACGGCGGCGTTGCAGCGACGCCGACCTCGACACCCGGGGTCGACGACGCGACCGTCGGCGACGAGATACTGCCCGAGACGGCGGCCACCGAGCGTCTGGAGGGTGCGACAGTCAGCGACGGCGACAACACGACGCAGTTCGTCCTCACGGTGACCGTCGCCGACCCGCCCGGTGACTACGAACTCCGGTTCGGGGCGGTCACCACCCGGGCGGGCCGGACCGTCGGGGGGTCGGGAGCGACGACCGGTTCGCTCGACGCCGGCGAGGACGGGCTAGTCACCGGCACCTGGCAGCTCCCCCGTGGCGACCGGCCGGCCACACTCTCGGTGACCGTCACCTCGGCACCGGGCAACGACACGCCGACCCCCCGCGAGTACACTGTCGAGTTCGGCGAACTGGACCCGTCGTAGCACCGGTCTACCGGTCGACCTCGCCCATGATGGTGTCCAGGCTGCCAAGCGTCGCAACGAGGTCCGGGACGTACTCGCCTTCGGCCATCTCGGAGAGCGCCTGGACGTGGGAGAACGAGGGGCCGCGGATCTTGAATCGCGCGGGCGTGTCGGTCCCGTCCGACCGGATGTAGATGCCGAGTTCGCCCTTCGCGGCCTCGACCGCCCGGTAGATTTCGGTGTCGGACTCGGGGCGCAGCGTCCGGGGGACGTTCGACTGTATCTCTCGGTCGCTCTCGGGCCAGTCTTCCAGGAGGTCGACACACTGCTGGATAATCTTCGCTGATTCTTCGACCTCGCGCAGCCGGACCAGCAGGCGCGCGAAGTTGTCGCCGCCCTCGTCGGTGACGACCGACCAGTCGAGTTCGTCGTAGTAGCCGTAGGGGTCGTCCCGCCGGAGGTCGTAGTCCACGCCCGAGGCCCGCGCGACG
>Ga0209965_1000670_pt1 | contig 12037 bp, 10 predicted proteins | sample SalPon2_B_H2O_MG_FD_185707 | JGI IMG/M metagenome (GOLD analysis project Ga0209965, IMG submission 185707) | Salt pond water microbial communities from South San Francisco under conditions of wetland restoration - Salt Pond MetaG R2_B_H2O_MG... | ecosystem: Environmental > Aquatic > Non-marine...
CGTCGCCCTCTCGGTCGTCAACGCCGAGCCGTTCGTCGGGACGCTGCTGACGTGGCTCGCGTACATCACGCTGCCCGCGATCGCCTTGGGGACCTACTTCATGGCGCTCATCACCCGGCTGACGCGGTCCGGGATGCTGGACGAACTCAGCCAGGGCTACGTTCAGGCCGCGCGCGCCAAGGGGCTCCCGCGGACGCTGATCCGATACAAACACGCGCTCCGGAACACCCTCATCCCCGTGATCACCGTCCTCGGACTCCAGCTCGGGACGCTGATCGGCGGCGCCGTGATCACCGAGGCGGTGTTCTCCTGGCCCGGGCTCGGCACGCTGGTCATCGAGAGCATCAACCAGCGGGACTGGCCCGCGCTCCAGGGGAGCCTCATCGTCATCGGGACGAGTTTCGTCCTCGTCAACATCCTCGTCGACGTTGTGTACGCCTACCTCGACCCGGAGGTGGTGACCGACTAACATGGTCTCTTCACGTGTCATTCGCAATCTCAAGAAGGAGTTCAGACAGAGCGGGCTCGCGAAGCTCGGGCTGGCGCTGGTGGTGATCATCGTGTTGGCCGCCGTGTTCGCCCCGTTCATCGCGCCCCACAACCCGAACGACCAACAGCTCAACCAGAGCGAGCTGCCGCCGATCGGCTTCTCGCAGACGGAGGAGCGGACCTCCTCGCAGATGGTCGACGGCGAGATCCAGACCGTCACCGAGGAGGTCGAGATCACCGCGGACCCGGCCCACGTGTTCGGCACCGACGGGCTCGGTCGCGACATGTTCTCGCGAGTGGTGTACGGCGCCCGGACCTCGCTCGTCGTCGGCGTCCTCGGGACGCTCTTGGCGGCGTCGATCGGGGTGCCGGTCGGCCTGCTCGCCGGCTACCACCGCGGACGGGTCGACGACGCGCTGATGCGGATCGCGGACATCAGCCTCGCGTTCCCCTCGCTCGTGTTGGCGGTCGCGCTGATCGGGCTGTGGGGCCGCGCGGCGGTGAACGTCCCCGACCCCTTCGTCGTCGCCGGGCTCGCGCCGGAGATGCCGGAGAGCTTCGTGTTGCCGATAACGGTGGTGATCGTCGTCGGCCTCGTCAACTGGGTGTGGTTCGCCCGCGTCGCCCGCGGGGAGGCGCTCTCCTTACGCGGGCAGGAGTACGTGAAGGCGTCGCGCGCCCTCGGGGCGGACGACAACACGATCATCCTCCGGCACGTCCTCCCGAACGCCGTCACGCCGATCATCGTCCTCGGGACGGTACAGGTGGCGGCGATCATCCTCTTGGAGAGCTCGCTGTCGTTCCTCGGGTTCTCCGGGACGACGCTGTCATGGGGCTTCGACATCGCGCAGGGGCGCGACTACGTCTCCTCCGGCCAGTGGTGGATCGCCTCCATCCCCGGGCTCGCGATCATGCTGTCGGTGATCGGGATCAACCTGCTCGGCGACTGGCTGCGTGACGCCTTGGACCCCGGCATCGAGGGCGAAGGGGGTGCCGCATGACCGACGCCGGGCGGAGCGAGGACGACCGGGCGGCGACCGACGGCGGCGCGAGCGACGCCGCGATGACCGAGCCCCGCGGGGTCGGGGACGCGGCGCCGACCGGGGCTCCCGGGGCCGACGACGTGCTGTCGGTCCGGGACCTCTCGACGCGCTTCTTCACGGAGGAGGGCCAGATCAACGCGGTGGAGTCGGTGTCGTTCGACCTCCGGGAAGACGAGATCCTCGGCGTCGTCGGCGAGTCCGGCTCCGGCAAGTCCGTGACCGCGCTGTCGCTCGTCGACCTCGTCGAGACGCCCGGTCGGATCACCGCCGGCGAGGTGTGGTACCGCGACCCCGACCTCGCCGAGGAGTTCCGCGGGACGGAGGCGGTGCGGGTCGACGGCGATCACGTCGACCTGCGCACCGTTCCCCCGGGCGTCCGGCGCTCGCTGCGCGGCCCCTCGTTCAGCGTCATCTTCCAGGACCCGATGAGCAGCTTCAACCCCTCGATCACGGTCGGCGAGCAGATCGCCGAGGCGGTCGAGGTCCAGCGTCGGGCGCGGGCGAACCCCCGCTCGACGCGCTCGCGGACGCAGGGGTACGGGCTGGGGAAGTACCTGCTCGACGGGATCGTCCCCGGCCGCGACTACACCAGCGAGGAGAGCATGGACCGGGCGGTCGAACTGCTCGGGCAGGTCGGGATCCCCGACCCCGAGGAGCGCGTCGACGAGTACCCCGGCCAGTTCTCCGGCGGGATGCTCCAGCGCGCGATGATCGCGCAGGCGCTCGCCGGGGAACCCGACGTGCTGATCGCCGACGAGCCGACGACCGCGCTCGACGTGACGATCCAGGCGCAGATCCTGAACCTGCTGACGGAGATCCAGTCGGACCGCGGGATGAGCATCGTGCTCATCACCCACGACCTCGGCGTGATCGCCGAGATGTGCGACCGCGTCTGCGTGATGTACGCCGGCGAGGTCGTCGAGCGCGGGACGCTCGACTCCGTCTTCGAGGACACGGTCCACCCGTACACGCAGGGGCTCCTCGGCTCGATACCGGACGTGGACGACCCGCGGGCGCGGCTCGAACCCATCGCGGGCAACGTCCCGAGCCTCCTCGACGCCGAGATGGGCGACCGGTGTTACTTCGCCGACCGGTGCCCGAAGGCGATGGAGGCGTGCCTCGACAAGCCGGCCGAGGCGACGGTCGACGCCGCGGCGGACCACGGCGTCAAGTGCGTGCTCGCGGACCGCGAGTACGATCAGGCCGACGCGCTCCCGGACGACCACTTCGGCTCCGGGCCGGACGCCGCCGCCGGCGGCGGGGGTGACGGCGAGTGAGCGACTCGCTGCTCTCCGTCGACGGGCTGAAGAAGTACTACGCGAACGACCCGTCGCTCGTCGACCGCCTGCTCGGGCAGGAGTCGGCGAGCGTGAAAGCGGTCGACGGCGTCTCCTTCGACGTGCGCGAGGGCGAGACGCTCGGGCTGGTCGGCGAGTCCGGCTGCGGCAAGTCGACCACCGGCGAGACGGTGCTGCGGCTCCGCGAGCCGACGGCCGGCGAGATCACCTTCGACGGGCAAGACGTGCGCGGGATGAGCGACCGCGAGCTGACGGAGTTCCGGCGGCGCGCGCAGATCGTGTTCCAGGACCCGTTCTCCAGCCTCGACCCGCGGATGACCACCGGCGACATCGTCACGGAGGGGCTCCGGATCCACGACGTGGCGGACCGAGCGGAGCGCCGCGAGACGGCCCGCGACCTGCTCGAACGCGTCGGGCTGTCCGCCGACCAGATGGACCGGTACCCCCACGAGTTCTCCGGCGGCCAGCGCCAGCGGATCGGGATCGCCCGCGCGCTCGCTTTAGACCCCGACTTCGTCGTCCTCGACGAGCCGGTGTCCGCGCTCGACGTGAGCGTCCAGGCGCAGATTCTGAACCTGCTCGAGGACCTCCAGACGGACTTCGGGCTCACGTTCCTCTTCATCGCGCACAACCTCGGCGTGGTCCGCCACGTCTGCGACCGCGTCGCGGTGATGTACCTCGGCGAGATCGTCGAGATTGGACCGGTCGAGGAGATATTCGACGACCCCGCGCACCCGTACACGAGGGCGCTGCTGTCGAGCGTCCCCCGCGCGAGCACGGACGCCCGCGAGGAGGAGTTCACCACGCTCCGCGGCGACGTGCCCTCGCCGCGGAACCCGCCCGCTGGCTGTCGGTTCCACACCCGCTGTCCGGAGGCCCGAGCCGCCTGTCGCGAGTCGCCGCCGCCGGCGTACGACCTCGGCGACGGCCGGACGGCGACCTGCTTCCGGACGGACGACGACCACGCCTACTGGGACAGCGAGCCCATCGGCGAGAACGCGGCCGTCGAGGAGCCGGCGGACGACTGAACACACCCGCGGGCGACCGCGCGGCCCGGTCGCCGCGACCGCTGTTTCATTTATGTGCTCGCGGGCGAACTCGTTCGTCGGCCGTGCCTCGAATCGGGAAGCCGCGCCCGGGTTATCTCTCCCCCGGCCCTCGCTTCGGACATGAGGCAGAACGACTCCGGCTCCGACGGCGGCTTCGCGCGGCGAACGATCCTCCAGGCCGCGGGCCTCTCCGGCGTCGCCGGCCTGGCGGGCTGTCTGAGCGAGGCGACCTCCACCGGGAGCGCCGGCGGCGACGCGGACGCGGCGCAGACCGACGACGGGCCGACGCTCCCGGAGACGGGGTCGCCGGCGATCGTCGACCTCGACGAGCGCGGCCGCGAGGTGACGCTCCGCTCGGTCCACGCCCGGCACGCCGCCCACCCCGGCGGCTCGCTGGGCGGCCCGGTCGAGATGCCGGTGACGTGGGCGTTCCAGGCCGACGACGGGACGCCGAGCGTCCCCGGCCCGGTGCTCCGGGCGACCGAGGGCGACGACCTGTCGATCACGCTCGACAACACGGACGGGGAGATGCCGCACACGCTCCACTTCCACGGCGTCTCGAAGTCGTGGAAGGACGACGGGGTCCCGTCCACGACGGGGCTCACCGTGATGCCCGGCGAAGAGCACACCTACGAGATCGGCGCGGACGTGCCCGGCACCCACCTCTACCACTGCCACTTCAACACCCCGATGCACATGGACATGGGGATGTACGGGATCCTCCGGATCGACCCCGAGGGCTACGAGGAGGCCGACGTCGAGCGGTTCATGACGCTGAAAGACTGGGACACGCGGCTCTCCCGGTCGTACGGCGGCGCGGACGCCAGCTACGACGTCCAGGACCGCCGCCCGGACGCGTTCACGATCAACGGGCGCGTCGCGCCGTACACGTTCAACCCCGACCGCGGCTCGCCGATCGTCGTCAGCGAGGGCGACACCGTGCGGCTCCACCTGGTCAACGCGGGGTTCATGTCGCACCCGATGCACACGCACAACCACCGGTTCCGGACGGTGGAGAAGGACGGCGCGCCGTACCCCGAGGTGCTGCAACTCCCCGAGGACGTGGTGAACGTCGCGCCCGCGGAGCGGTACACCGTCGAGTTCGAGGCGGACGCGGACCCCGGCATCTACCCGATGCACTGTCACAAGGTGGACCACGTCCAGAACGGGGGGGTCTACCCCGGCGGGATGCTCACCGCCATCGTCTACGAGGGGGCGATGGGGACCGAGGTGTTCGCGGACCTCATGGAGAAGGCGGAGTACGAACTCTGAGCACCAAGTAAGCGGACCGTCCGCGGAGCGCTGCTCTCCCTACCGCTCCCGCACGACGACGAACTCCGCTAAGTCGCGCAGGTACTCGATCGCCTCGGTCTCCGGCGGGTCGGCGTCGTCGAGGGCGGCGAGCGCGCGCTCCGACTCGGACCGCGCGCGCTCGTTGATCTCCTCGGGCGACAGCGACGTCACCTGGAGGACGCTCGGTCGGTCCATCTCCGCGTCCTGCCCCGTGGGTTTGCCGAGGTCGTCGGCGTCGGCGGTGGCGTCCAACACGTCGTCGCGCATCTGGAAGGCGACGCCGACGCGCTCGGCGTACTCGCCGAACGAGTCGACCGCGTGCGGGTCGGCGTCGCCGGCGACCGCGCCCAGCTCGGCGGCGGCGCGGAACAGCGCGCCCGTCTTCCGCCGCGCGAGCTCCATGTACTCCGCCTCGTTGGTCGGGCGGGCGGCGAGCTCGGTCGCCTCGCCCTCGCCGAGTTCGACCATCGCCTCGGCGACGGTGCGCATCGCGCGCGGCTCGGCGGAGAACAGCGCGAACGCCTCGCCGAGCAGGCCGTCGCTCGCGATGATCGCCGGGCCGTAGCCGAACTCCGCCCACGCGGCGGGGGTGCCGCGGCGGACCTCGGAGCGGTCGATGATGTCGTCGATCACGAGGGAGGCGTTGTGGACGAACTCGATGCCGGCCGCGAAGTCGACCGCCTCCTCGGGGTCGCCGTCGAACGCCTCGCAGGCGAGGACGGTCACCGCGGGCCGGACCCGCTTGCCGCCCGCGAGGACGACGTGCCCGACGTCTTCGGACAGCTCGTCGGGCTCGACGTCGTCGATGACCGACTCGATGCGGTCCTCGACCAGCCCGACCCGACGCTGCAAGTACTCCATCTACCGTTCGGAGGGGCCCGGCGCGCAAAGGCCTAACGGAACGCCGTCCGCGGGCGGGATTCGAGCGACGGCGGCGCGGTCGGTCCGCGCTTCGTCGCCGCTCGGCGCTCGCCGTCCGGTCGTTCCCGGCCGCCCCCGCGCTCGCCCGCTACTGGAACCGGACGCCGAGGTCGTTGAGTCCGTCGTTGTTCGAGGCGACGTTGATCAGCAGCGGCGTCAACCCCTCGATCTCCGGTGCGTTTGCGATCCCGCCGGCGTCGAGCGCGCGCAGCCCCTCGATCCCCTCGGCGACGTCCGCGACCGTCCGCTTCGCGTCCCCGTCGTCGCCGATGACCAGCGTGTCGACGCCGAGGTCGGCGTCGAGGTTCGCCAGCCGCGCGGCCGCGAGGTTGTGGAACGCGCCGACGACGGCGACGCCCTCCGGCGCCGCGCCGGCGACGATCGCGGTCACCGAGCCCGCGCCGGGCTTGTGGTAGTGGAACCCCTCGTCGTCGCGTTTCATCCCGGTGGCCGGCGAGACGAGCACGTCGCCGTCGTCCAGCGACGCCGCCACCGCCTCCACGGTGTCGCCGACGTGGTACGGCGGGACCGCGAGGACGACGATCCGGGCGTCGGCCGCGACCGCGGCGTTCTCGCCGCCGGTCACCGCGGCGTCGAGCCCGTGGCTCTCCAGTTCGGTGGTGTACTCCTCGGCCTTGGTCTCGGCCTTCTCGGCCTCCCGCGACCCGACCGCGACCCGGTGCGGAGTGTCCGCCGCCAGCCGCAGCGCGAGCCCCTCACCGATGTCGCCGGTGCCGCCGAGTATCGCTATCTTCATACGCACGGTGGGGTCGCTCGCGTCTTAGGGGTTGCGTGACCGGCCGTCCTCGCCACCGTTCGGAACGGCAGGCTTCTTCATCGAGCCGCGGGAGGCGAGCGTATGGACGAGCAGGACGACGTGGCCGCGTTCGTCGCCGAGCACGGGCTGGAGACCGACCTCGCGCACCGCGTCCTCGACCTCGAGAGCGAGGTCGGGGAGATCGCCAAGGAGGTGAACACCTCCACCGGCTACGGGAGCGACCCGGACGCCGCCGCGGTCGCGACCGACGAGGTCGGCGACGCGCTGTTCGCGCTGCTCGCGCTCGCCGAGACGGCGGACGTCGACGCCGCCGCGGCGCTCGACGAGTCGCTGGCGAAGTACGAGTCCCGGATCGCGTCGTCGGGGGACGCCGGGTCCGGGCAGTAGGGCCCGACCGGCGACGTCGGATCTGGGCAGTAGCCGCGTCGACGCAGGCGTCGGTTCAAGTGCGTCGGCCGCCTACCGGAGGCATGACCGACACCCCGTCGCTCGCGCTCCGCTACGTCGCCTGCGACGACTGCGAGACGGTGTTCGCCCGTGCCGACGCCGCCGCGGCGCCGGAGGCCTGCGACCGGTGCGGGGCCCGCGCGCTCCGCGAGCTCTCCGACGTGCGAGGACCGGACGCGTACTTCTCGCCCTGAGTTCGACCCGCGAGCCGGGGCTCCCGCGCCTTCGACGCGCCGGTCACCCCGACCGGCTCACCGGAGGTCGTCCATCTCCAGGTCGCCGGCCGCGATCGCCCGCAGTTCCTCGTCGGAGAGGCGGTCGATCACGAACTCGGGCATCCCTTCCGGCAGCCCGTCCGGGATCGACCGGCCGCCGTCAGTCACCGACGCCGCTTGGAAGCCGTCGGCGCCGTCGGCGGACAGACGGCGCACGCTGCGTTCGACCTCCTCGACCGCCGCGGACTGGCACTCGCTCTCCTCCGCGAGATCCCCCATCCGCTCCGTGATCCGGTTCGACTGCTCGACCACCCCGTCGATCGTCGCGGCGATCTCCTCGGCGGCCGCGGCCTGCTCGTCGGTCACGTCCGAGACCTCGTCGATCCCGTCGGCCGTCTCCGTCACCGCCTCGGCGATGGCGGTGAGGCTCTCCGTCGCGTCGCCGACGCGCTCGCTTCCCTCGTCGACCCGGCCCGTGGTCTCGGAGAGGCTCTCGACGGTCTCCTGGGTGTCGGTGCGAATGCCGTCGACCATCGACTCGATGTCGCTCGCGTGCCCCTGCGACTCCTCCGCCAGCGACTTGATCTCGTCGGCGACGACGCCGAACCCGGCGCCGGCCTCGCCGGCCCGCGCCGCCTCGATCGAGGCGTTCAGAGCGAGCAGGTTCGTCTGGTCGGCGATCCCGTTGATCGCGTCGACGAACTCGTCGATCTCCTCGACCCGCTCCTGAAGCGCCTCGACGTCGTCCGCCACGTCGTCGACGGCCGCGCCGATGTCGTCCATGGCCGCCGCGGCGTCGTCGGCCGCGTCCCGGCCGTCCTCAGCGAGGGCCTCCGCCCGGCTGCTCGTCCGATCGACCTCGTCGGCGGTCGACGCCACCTCCTCGACCGTCGCCGAGAGGTTCGCGACCTCCGAGGAGATCTCGGCGACCCGCTGCGACTGGTCCTCGGCCGCGTCGCCCACCTCGGCGGCGCTCTCGGCGACGTCGCCCGCCGACTCGCGGAGGTCGCCGATCGGCCCTTCGACTTCGGCTTCCACCTCGGCCATCAGCTCCTCGTTCCGCTCGACGGCCGCCGAGAGCTTCTCGCTGTACGAGTGGATGTACGTGTCCGTGACGACCTGCATGTCGAGGTTGACGATCCGGAGGACGGAGAGCAGGTCCTCGATCGCGTCGTCGACCTCCGCCTCGACCGCCGCCGCGGTCTCGTCGTCCACCGTCGCGCCGGCGGCGTCGGGGGCCAGCCGGTCGGTGAGCGAGTCGATGAGGCGGTCGCCGATGAGCGGGAGGATCAGGTCGTAGTAGACGCCGTACTGCCCGAGGTAGTGTTTCATCGGCATCTCCAGCATGTCGTGGATCTTGCCGATCCGCGCCCGGTCCGCGAAGTACTCCGCCCCGTACTCGCCCTCCGCGAGCGTCACGAGGTACGCCGACTGGGTCCGCTTGAGCTGTTCGAGCCCCTTCTCCGACCGGCCGATCACGTCGACGGTCTGCTGGTGGCCGGTGAGGTTCTCGTAGAAGTCGTCCGCGATCTGCTCCGCGTTCTCCGCGAACGCGTCCTCGTACCGGCTCAGTCGCCGCTCGTCTTCGTCGTCGAAGCCGACGAACTCCTTTCGCCACGCGATCTCGTCCCCGTCGAGACCGATCTCGTCGACCAGCTCACCCACGTCGAGCCCGTCGTTCAAGCCGCCCTGACCGAAGTCGTGCCGGCCGTACTCTCCCGATGTAGCCATACTGAGACCTCTCCGATTGGGTTATATAAACGGCCACCCCCAGGTCTCACGGCTGATACCGGCGATTCGTGCCGCCTATCCGCGACGGACGGCCGACCCCGCGTCGGCGTCCGTTCAGTCGGCACCGGCCGCGTCGCCTTCCGCGGGCGCGTCCCCGTCGGCGGCCGGCTCGACCGCGACCGCCGAGTGTTTGAACTCCGGGATCTTCGCCTCCGGGTCGAGCGCGTCGCCCGTCAGCGCGTTCGCGAGCGGGTCCGCGTAGTGGAAGGTACAGAACGCGACGCCCTCGCGCACCGCCGGCGTGACGTCGGCCGTCACCTCGACGCTGCCGCGCTCGTTCGAGACGGTCACCCGGTCGCCGTCGTCGATCCCGCGCTCGGCCGCGTCGTCCGGGTGGATCTGGAGCGCGTCCTCGCCCCGCATCGCCATCAGCCGGTCGGAGCGCCGGCTGAGCGCCCCGCTGTTGAAGTGCTGGAGCACGCGGCCGGTCGTCAGCGTCAGCTCGCCGGCGTCGAGCTCGTCCGCGGGCGGGACCGGGTCGACGACCGCGAGCGGGGCGGTGCGCTCGCCCGTCGCGAACGTCTCCGCGTGTAACACGTCGGTCCCGGTCCCGTCGCTCGCCGAGAACGGCCACCGTTGGTAGCCGTCGCCGATCCCCTCGTAGCTCATCCCCTCGTAGATGGACGCGACGCGGGCCAGCTCGTCGAAGGCCGCCTCCGGCCCGCCGTAGTCGAACGCCTCCGGGCGGTCGGTCAGCCGCCGGCCGAGGTCGGCGAGGATCTCGAAGTCGCGCCGCGCGTTCCCCGGCAGGTCGGCGTTCGGTCGCATCCGCATCACGCGCCGGTCGGTGTTCGTCACGGTGCCGGCCTTCTCGGCCCACGCGCTCCCGGGGAGGACCACGTCCGCGTGCTTCGCCGTCGCCGTCTCGAACAGGTCGATGACGACGCAGAAGTCGAGGTCCTCGAACGCCGACGCGACCGCTGTCGCGTTCGGCTCGGTGACGGCCGGGTTCTCGCCGAAGACGACCGCCGCGCGCACCTCGTCGCCGAAGCGGTGGGTCGCCTCCACCTCGGTGAGGCCGGGCTCGCTCGGCGGCTCGACGCCCCACTCGTCGGCGATCCGCTCGCGGGCGGCCGCGTCCGTCACGGGCTCGTAGCCGGGGAGGACGCCCGGCAGTCCGCCCACGTCGCTCGCGCCCTGGACGTTGTTCTGGCCCCGCAGCGGGTTCACGCCCGTCCCGGGCCGGCCGACGTTGCCGGTCAGCAGCGCGAGGTTGAGCAGCGCGTGGACGTTGTCGGTGCCGCAGCGGTGCTGGCTCGTCCCCATCCCCGTCACGATCGCGGCGCGGTCGGCCTCGCCGTACGCCCGGGCCGCCTCGCGGATCGCCTCGGGGTCGACGCCGGCCGCCTCGGCGTTCGCGGCGACGTCCACCTCGGCGAGGCGGTCGCGGAGCTTCTCGAAGCCGGTCGTGCGCTCCGCGAGGAACGCCTCGTCGACGAGGTCCTCCTCGACGAGGACCGCCGCGATCGCGTTCGCCACCTCGATGTCGGTCCCGGGGCGCAGCGGCAGGTGAACGTCGGCCGCCTCGGTCGTGTCGTTCGCGCGCGGGTCGACGTGGACCAGCGTCGCGCCGTCGCGGATCGCGGGGAGGAGGTACGACCGGAACGCCACGGGGTGTTGCTCGGCCGGGTTCGCCCCGTTGACGAACAGGCAGTCCGTCTCGCTCAGGTCGTCGAGCGTGTTCGTCATCGCGCCGGCGCCGAGCCGCTCGCTCATCGCGGCGACCGTCGAGGAGTGACAGAGCCGCGCGCAGTTGTCGACGTTGTTCGTGCCGAGGACGCGCGCGAGCTTCTGGAGCACGTAGTTCTCCTCGTTCGTGCAGTTCGAGGAGGCGAAGAACTGGACGGCGTCGGGCCCGTGTTCGTCGACGACGCCCCCGATCCCGTCGACGACGCGGTCGAGCGCCTCCGCCCACGGCGCGGTGACGAAGCGCCCGCCGTGTCTGACGAGCGGCTCCGTCAGGCGGTCCTCGTGGTCGACGACGTCGAACGCGGCCGCGCCCTTCGGACAGATCTCTCCGCGGGCGTTCACCGGCCCCTCGACGCCGGTCGCGCCGCCGCGCTCGGCGTACTCGATCTGACAGCCGACGCCGCAGAACGGACAGACGGTGGGGTTCGACTCGAACTCCCGCTCGGTCGGATCGGTCATCAGCGGTCCGTACGCGCCCCACGCACGTCCGACCACTCCCGGCGTAGCGTGGTGTTTTATCAGCTCTTCAGCGCGGCGGCGGTCACCCGGTCACCGCGTCGCTCCCCGTCGGCGCGAGCAGGCGCCCCAGCGACAGGACGCCGGCGGTCGCGAGGCAGGCGGCGAACGCGATGGTGCCGAGCTTCCCCCCGAAGCCGACGAAGTACGGGGTCGCGCCGACGAACGCGAGGCCCGCGGTCCCGCCGGCCAGCAGCATCGCGCCGGGGCTCGGGATCCGCGCCGGCGCGGCCATCCCGGCGAACGACGCGCAGAAGGCGACGGCCGCGACCGCGTCACCGCCGGCGAGGAGCGGCGGGCAGACGAGGCCGGCGACGAGGCCGACGACCGCGGAGCCGACGACGGGGCCGTGACCGAGCCGGACGCTCACGGCGAACGTGGTGAGCGCGGCGACGGCCGCCGCGACGACGAGCCCCGCCGCGGTCGTCGGCCCCGGGACGGTCCCCGTTCCGGGGGCGAGCCCGCCGAGCGCGGCCACCGACAGGCAGCCGACGAACGCGGTGGTGCC
>Ga0209965_1000671_pt1 | contig 12033 bp, 12 predicted proteins | sample SalPon2_B_H2O_MG_FD_185707 | JGI IMG/M metagenome (GOLD analysis project Ga0209965, IMG submission 185707) | Salt pond water microbial communities from South San Francisco under conditions of wetland restoration - Salt Pond MetaG R2_B_H2O_MG... | ecosystem: Environmental > Aquatic > Non-marine...
CGCGAGACGAACGGCGGGATGAAGCTGATTCCCGGTTCGAGCAGCTTTCGGAACTCACCGAAGACGGTGAGCGCCTCCTTGTCGTACGCGTCGACGATCGCGACGGACTGCCAGATCGTGACGACCGCGAGGAGAAGCACGAGGAGCCCGATACCGGCCAGTCCGAACCCGGCCTGCAGGAGGAATGATAACATACGAGTCATTGGGCTATCGGCGGCTTAATTGTTCGCCTGCGCGACCGCCTGAACTCACCCGTCGTCAGCCGTAAATCGAGCCGCGACGTTGTCGAGCGTCGTTCGCAGCTGCCGCGCGTTGAACCGCCGGATCACCGGCGCACCGGCAGCTGTCAGCAGCGACTCGGGCAGCTGGTAGGCCGCCTCGTATCCGAGCACGGTCTCGTCGTCGACCGCCTCGAAGGTGAGGTCGATCGTCCCTGTGAGCCGTCCCCGAAGCTCGAAATACATCCGTTCGCCCGGCTTGTGAACCGTTTGGACGATCTCGCCGTCGACACCGATCCCCGCCATCCGGTAGGTGTACGTCAGCCGTTTCCCGCCGTTATCGAGCCGCTCGACGTCCCTGACTTCGGTGAGCCCGGGTGTTACTGCCGCGTGGTTGTGTGGGTCATCGAGGAAGGCGAACACCGTCTCGACATCGGCCGCAATCTGACGGGTGTTCGCCGCGGTGATCGTTCGGCTCACGGGTCGACGTACGCCTCGACGAGTTTGCGTTCGGCCGCCCTAAGGTGTTGGTGGAACGTCTGGCGGGTGATGCCCATCTGTGAGGCGATCTCGTCGCCGTCGACCGGTCGTGGCCACTCGAAGTAGCCGTTCAACGCCGCGGTCTTGAGCGCCGACCGCTGTCTGTCGGTGAGTCGGCCGTCGACCGCAGCGGCGAACTCGGTGAGGCTGCGATCGCGGTTCTCGCGCTCGACGCGCGAGTGCAGCGTGACGCCGTCGTACTCGCTGCGGAACACGTCGAGGATCGACCTGACGTTCTGTTCTGGAGGCACCTCAACTGTCAGGCTGGCCGTGCTCGACTCCGCGGTTGCCGCGTCGACGACGCCACCGTGTTCGGCGAGCCGGGCGAACGGCGGCGACTCGGTCGTTGTTACCGCGAACGTAACGTCATCATCCGTCTCCGAGACGACGCGGAGCGATGCCACGAACGGCAGCCGCTCGACCGGACCGCGGTCGAAGTGGGTTACGTGGGTCGTGAAGTAAAGCTCACAGCCGTCATCATCGAGCCGCGTGGTCCCCAAGTGGGTTATCTGTCCGCCGATCGCGTCGGCGATCTGCGAGAAGGTGAACTCCTCGTCGGCGATGTCGACACAGAGTTCGATCACGCGATCGGTGGTCAACATGCGGGTCGTCTCCAGTGAGTGGAGCCCGTTCGCGATCATCTTCCCGAGCGACTCACACACCTTCTGCTCGCGTCGGTCGAGTGCGTCAGCTTCGCTGCTGTAGATGCCAAGCAGTCCGTACCGGTGGTGGCCGTACGTGATCGGAACGACGAGAAGCTTTCTGGCATCGATGATATCAGGTGCCAGCGAGCGATCGGCCGCCTTACCTGGCGCACAGCCGTGGACCTCGTCCGTCTCTTCGGCTTGCTCGACCGCCGCCGGCACCGACTCCAGATCGAATGACGCCTCACCGTCGACACCGACACCGCTCGAGGCGGTGATCTCGAGCCGACCGGTGCTTTTCGATACCTCGCCGATCCATCCCCCGGCGTACCCCGGCTCCTCGGCGATCTTCTCACAGATGCGTCGCGAGGCCGTCTCGCCGTCTTCGCCCTCGACGAGGATGCGACTGATCTCGTTGAGGAGGCCGTTCACGCGTCCGAGCACGCGGTCGAGTGCCTCCCGCTCGGCGGCGATCTGCTCAGCGCGTTCTTCGGCGAGCTGTTCGGCCATCTTCCGGTCGGTAACGTCGTTTTGGAAGCCGACGTAGTGGACCAGCTCGTCGCCGTCGTACACGGGAGCGATCGTGAGCTCGTTCCAGAACGGGGTCCCGTCCTGCCGGTAGTTTCGAACCTCGACAGTGACGGGTTTCTCCTCGCCGATCGCCTCACCGAGCCGATCGACCGTCGCGGGGTCGGTCTCTGGCCCCTGTAAGAACCGCGGATTTCGACCGAGCACCTCCTCGCGCTCGTAGCCGGTGTGTCGCTCCCAGGCGCCGTTGACATATACAAGTGGGTAGTCCGGAAGGTCCGGGTCACAGAGGCTGATCCCGATTGGTGACTCGCTTATCGCGCGCTCGATCTCTGCATGAGTTGGCTTGTGACCGCTCACGTCCTGTTGTGGCTGTGCGATCCCAGCGCGGGCGCTCACGGTGACTGCCTCGTTCGCGAGCTGGTCGGCGGTTCCTGCGCCGTCGCGCCGGATGACCCGATCCGCGCCGCGATCGTACGCGGTGGCCGAGACGCCCGCTTCGTCGGCTACCAGTACAGTCGGAAGGTCGACACGTGACTCCGCGAGGGCATCAAGCAGCGCGAGGCCGTCGTCTCCCGGGAGGTCGTGGGCGGCGACGAGGCAGTCGAACGCGCCGGAGACGGCCTTTGCCACGCCGGTCGCAGCTGTGTGGGCGGCCGTCACATCGAATCCCTCGGTTTCGAGCGCCGACACGATCCGATCGATCCCGTCCGCTGCGTGGACGACCAGCACCCGCAAATCCGACATTACCCCCGCTTCGGGCCGGGGTACATTAACGATTGGCAGTTCTTTCACCGAGTCGTCACGCGCCGGCCCCGCATCGCCGCCCGACGGCGAGGCCTCTTTGACGTTCCCGCTCGTACCGATCGGCATGTTGGTTTTACCCGGTCGATCGTCGCGACCCGTCCACCGCTCACAACTCGCTATTGTCGCGCCGCCGGTCGAGAGCCCGGTGCGATCATGAGCACCCGCGTTGCCGTCGTTGAGCCGCCTGCGTCGTTGCCGTCCCGTCGTATCGGTGTCCCACCCTCGGTGTGTGCGGCCCTTGGCGTCGACACCGGCGACCTGCTCTCGGTGACGGGTGACGACCAGACCGCAGCCGTCGTCGAGCGTGTCAGCACTGACCACCAAGGCGTCTGTCTCGGCCCATCGCTGCGTGCGAACGCGGACGTAGCCGCCGGCGAGAGTGTCGCGCTTGAGCGCGAATCACCCGTCACGGCCGAGACGGTTCGAGTCCGACTCGACCGCTCGCTTTCGCTCACCCGCGTCGAGGAGTCGCTGCGCCGCCGGCTGACGGACACGGCCGTCACCATCGGCGACGCTGTTACGGTCAGTCACCTCGACGGCGCGCTGACGCTCCGATTTGTCGTGGACACGCTTGAGCCGTCGTCGCCGGCGATAGTCGAGCCGTCGACCGACCTCGACGTGGTGACCGACGACGACCCCGACGCGGTCGCCGTGGAGACGACCGTCGACGATCCTGACCGGACCGTGCCACAGTCGACGTACCGGCGACTCCGTGATATCGTGACGACGCGGCTGGATGAGACGTCTGTGTTCACAGCCGCCGGCCGCCCCGCATCGGTCGGGCTGCTGCTCTCCGGGCCACGCGGGGCCGGGAAGACATCACTTGTCGAGGCGGTCGCTGCGGCGGCGGCCGCCGAGTTCGTCCCCGTCTCGGTGGCGGCACTGCAGGCGGCGCCGAGTGCAGACCAGACTGACCGACTCGATCGGGTCGTCGCGGCGGCGCGCGAGACGGACCGGAGTATCGTCCTCCTCGACGACCTCGAGGTGCTCGGCGACCGCGGCACCGGGTCGTCACTCGGCGACCGGCTTCGCGAGACGGTGGACGAGCTGCGCGCGACCGCCGGAACGGTCGTCATCGGGGCGACGACTGACCCTGGATGCGTCCCGGGAGCGCTGCGTCGTGGCGGTCGGTTCGATCGGGAGATCGCGCTCGATCACCTGACCGGTGCCGACCGGTGTGACGCGCTCGAACTGCTCACCCGAGATGTCCCGCTCGCAGCCGACGTCGATCTTGAGGCGACAGCGGTCCGCATCAGCGGTTTCGTTCTTGCCGACGTTGCTGCCGTGGTTGACGCGGCGCTCGAGCGTGCGGTTCGGCGGGCTGGCGAGCCGACCGTCGCGCAGGCGGACCTCGACCACGCCATCGACGAGATCGAGCCGACTGGCCTCCGGACCGTCTCACTTGAGCTCCCTTCGGTGTCGCTGGATGACGTCGGTGGGCTCTCGGCCGCCAAACGCGAGATCGTGCGGACGGTGTACTGGCCACTCGCATATGCCGATCGCTTCGAGCGGGCCGGAATCGAGCCGCCATCCGGTGTGCTGTTGTACGGCCCACCAGGAACTGGGAAAACGCTGCTCGCGCGCGCAGCGGCCGGCCTCAGCGACGCGAACTTCATGTCGGTGAATGGTCCCGAGCTGCTCGACCGCTATGTCGGTGAGAGTGAGCGCGCGGTCAGGGAGCTGTTTGCGACCGCTCGCGAGAGCGCTCCTGCGGTGGTCTTTTTCGACGAGGTCGACGCGATCTCTTCGGCCCGCCGCGGCGACGACACCGGCGTCGGCGAGCGTGTCGTCTCACAGTTGTTGACCGAGCTCGACGGGCTTGAGCCGCTCACGGACGTCGTGGTCGTCGCGGCGACGAATCGACCTGAGACGATCGACGAGGCGCTGTTGCGGCCGGGACGCATCGAGACGGCCGTCGAGACACCGCTGCCGGACCGCACGGCTCGCCGAGAGATACTGGCTATCCACACGCGAGAGACGCCGTTAGGTGCGGACGTCGACCTTGACTCCGTGGCCCGGCAAACCGCTGGGTACAGCGGTGGCGACCTCGCCGCGCTGGTTCGGGAGGCGGCGATGCTCGCCATCGAGACGACCCTGACCGACGGCGCCGCGGACGCCGATCCGACCGCGGACGTCACCGTCAGTCGCGCGGACGTAGAGCGGGCGCTTGAGAAGACCGAACCGTCGGTTGACCCGGACGGCCGGTGGGACGTCCCGGCGGAGTAACGCTGGTACGGCGTCGGTTCAGCCGCGTGTTTCGTGCAGGTTAAGCACGAAGTACGCGATGGCGAGTGCCGTCACCAACTCTACCGCCGAGACGAGCCAGAAGGCGGTGTTGAATCCAAGGCCGGTGTTTTGTAGCGTCGGAAGTGCGAACAGCGCTCCCGCCGCGATGACGAAGCTAACGCCGATGCCGACGGCGGATCGAACGTTCAGTACCGCGACTTCAGTCTCTGGTGTGTCTGACATTGCGTGATAAAATACGTCGGCAGCGGGTCAGTTCGTCGGTCAGTACGTTAGTCAGCGGTCGCCGTCTCACCCGCGGACGGCTCGGGTGCGTCGCTGTCCGGAAGGATGGCACGGCTGCTGAGCAGCACGAAGCCGAAGCCGACCTTCGCGGTCACATCGAGTACCATGAAGCCGAGCGTCTCGAGCCCGAGGCCGACGACGCCAGCACCTTCGGTGCCGATGATCCACAGGATCGGATACGCGGTCCACAGTACCGCGGTAATCACAGTGAGTGTGTTGAACGTGCTCTGAACCTCAGCAGAACGCCGCTTTGCGGCACTCCGGAGGCTGGTGAGCAGGTAGTAGAGCACGAAGATGAACGCGATCGTGCTGACGAGCCACCAGCTGTACCGCGCGAGCATCGTCTGTGAGAGCGCACCGATGAGACCGGTGACGATCATGAGCGCGTCAACGCCGATGAGCGTCCCGATCGTTACGCGGTCGACCTTCGCGAGTAGCGCGAGGTCAAGGAGCAGCAGCGGCGTGGTGAAGAGCCAGTCCGCGTACCGCGCGTAGTAGATGTCGAGTGTGCCTCGACCAGCCACTTCGACTTCGGTCAATCCGATGCCGAAGAACATCGACAGATACGCAGCCGTCGCGATTCCTGGCACCAGGATCGTGATCGCGTAGTACTCACGGGCTTCTTCGTCGGTGACACCCCATCCCTTCGCGATGAAGTAGAAGGTCCCGATGAGCATCAATATCGTCCCGATTCCCAGCCACAGCGTTTCTGGCCGACCATCCCCCAGAAGGTCGAACCCTGCCTGCATCACTGTCGGATCCATGTTGCAACTCCATATATACACTATTAGGTAATGAACGGTAGGCCGACATAGTAAGGATCACACCACAGCCCGAACAGAAGCGCTCACGTCGCCGTCTCCGACCGGTCCTGTGCGTTGCGTGTGCCACACCGGAGTGAAATTCGGCGGACGTGACAACAATACAGCAGTACGTGTGACGCCCACGACACCGTCGACCCTTACTAGTAACCCAAAATCACATCGCCGAGGCATTCCATGTACCACTATGGCCGAGGAAAACGCCGAGGAGGAGCTGACAGAGGCCGAATCGACCGCCGAGGAGCGCGTGAGCGAGGAGACGGGGGATGCGATGGCACTCGATGTCGAGGCGCTGGAGGCGTACGAGTCACGTGTTGACGAACTCACGGACGCACTCGAGGACCGCGAAGAGACCATCGAGGAACTCGAATCGGTCGTCGAAGCCCAGTCAGAACAACTCGACCGACTCGAAAACCAGTTCCTCGACCTCTCTGCACGCGTGGCCGACGGCCGAAACCTTGGGGTGTGTCCGGAGTGTAACGGACCGACCGAGAAGAAAGAACGGCTCTTCCGGAGTGACACAATCGAGTGTAACCGGTGTGGCCACGTGGTCCACACGTACTAAGTCGGCCGTAACTCGTCTCGACTCCAGCAAATAACAAGCCCTAAGAGCGGCGTCGTCGACCATTTTGCATGCCTATGCGGGCCGTCGACCGGTTAGGGCTCGCCGACGCGGTCACAGTGGCCAACGCCGCGGTCGGGTTTCTGGCCGTGCTCGCCGCCACCATCGACCTCGCACTCGCCGCCAGACTCGTTCTCGTCGCCGCCATCGCCGATGGCCTCGACGGCGTCGTCGCCCGCCGCCGCGGGTCGACGCCCGCGGGTCCCTACCTCGATTCGTTGGCTGACGTCGCCTCCTTTGGCGTCGCGCCCGCGACCATCGTCGCCGTCGCTGTACTTGCGTCGCCAGCACCCCAGGGGTCTTGGCTCGTCGCGGTCGGTGTCGGCGTCGCCGCGCTGTTCGTCGCGATGGGCGTCGCTCGACTTGGAATGTACACTGCCTACGACAGTGAGTGCCGCGAGACTGTGGGCGTCCCGACGACCCTCGCGGCGACAATCTTGTCAGCCGCCGTTCTCGCGGGGTACACCGATCCGCTACTGCTCGTTGTCGGCGCTGCGGCCTTCGCGCTCCTCATGGGATCGTCGGTTCGGTACCCGGACCTCCACGCGCAGGACGCGCTCGTGATGGGACTGGTGCAGGCGGCCGTGGTGGTGACGCCCGTCGTTCGTGCGGTCACGGACGCGCTCCCGGTGTGGATTGGCGAGGGCTTCGCGTTCGCACTGTTATTCCTCGCAACCGGGTACCTCCTATTGGGACCGTGGCTCTACTGGGGTGACGAGACACGTCGACGCAAGGCGGATATCGACCGGTTGTGAGTTGTTGACATTTCCCCGCGCTGAAGCGTGAGACGTTCGCCTCGATTCTCCGTCATCGGGTATCAACCATCGTTGTGACTCATCGAGCAAGGATGAAACGAACGGTGTACTTCCCGTTGATTATAACAGCGCTTCGACGTCGTCGTGTCGGGTGATATCGACACCCTCCTCGGTGACGACGGCGACGTTGATGCCGTTTCCGGACGCGAGGTCACGCTCGACGGCCGACTGGATCGCTTTTGCGGCGACAGTCGTGGCCTCGTCGATCGAGAGGTCCTCGTCGTACTCCTGTTCTAACACACCGAGTGCGTACTGCGACCCGGAGCCGGTGACGGTGTACTCTTCTTCTGTGGTGCCACCAAGCGCGTCGATCGAGTACACGTGTGAACCCTCATCGTCGACGCCGCCCAGGATCGGCTGGACGATGAAGAACGCGCCCGTTCGCAGGAGATTCCCGGTGAGCGTCGAGAGCGCTTCCATCGACATATCGTCGCCGCGACGGGTCTCGTAGAGGCTCGTCTCCGCTTTGAGCGTGGAGATGAGATTCTGGGCGGCGGAGACCGAGCCGGCGATCGTGAGCGCACCGCGCGGGTGAATTTCTTCGACCTTCTGGACGTCCTTCGAGGAGACCATTCCACCGAGCGAGGCGCGCATGTCGGTCGCCATGACGACGCCGTCGGCCGTCTTGATCCCGACCGTCGTCGTCCCGGTCTTGGTCTCGCCCTCGCCGTCCGCCTGTGCGGCGCGACGTTCTGTATGTTCGAACTCGCCAAGTTCCGGTCCGAAGACCGGCTGGTCGCGGCCGAGATCGGCGGACAGCCCGTTCGAGGAGTCATCGGTCGGTGTTCGCATTACCAAATTGTTGGCCCCTCGCGTTCATAAAGGCAACCCTTCGTGGACCGGACACCGGTTCCGACGGGTCTTTGTGTGGGCAGAGCGCCTCCCTGGCGACGAGGTCAACGGCTTGTCCTAGTCTCTCTCTTCCGATTCCGTCCGTTCGTACGCCTCACCGGTGGTCTCGACGAGCCGTCGGATGGGGAGTGTGATTCCAAGTTGTTCACGAGCGAACACGGCCACCGGGAACGCCGATATCCCGACGGCGACGGCCGCCTGATGTGCGCCGAAGAGCACCGCGGTGCGGATGCGATCGAACATGACTGCTCTGTCGTCGCCAGTGTGGTCTCACACATAAATATTTCGGGCGCACAACGGAACTGACACCGCCGCAGTCTGGCGGTTTTCTCGATCAGGCGCTTTACGTCCGCCCGTCAGCTCCGACGCCGGTAGGTGGCGTATCAGCGTGCCAGTAGATACGCGTCGTCGGCATAACGTACAGAAATATTCGAGCGCACGTCCGCCTCGCATCCATCCGCTGTGGCTCGCCCTGTCGCGTGGCTCGGTGCGTGTCGGCCGGTACCGAACCGGCTATTATTACTCGTCTCCGTGTTCTGGTCGTGAAAAACGTCACCGACCGCACGCACAACCCGTTCGGGATGCAGCCTGACTGCCCGTCGTTCGTGCCCGGGTACGGCGACGCCAACGCCGATTTTCACGTCATCGGCGACCACCCTGGCGTTCACGGCGGCCTCGAGGAGTCGATACCGTTCACCGGCAAGTCGTGGTCTCCGGCCCTCTTCAATGCGCTTGCGGAAGCCGGGCTTGTGACCGACGCCGACGCGGCCACGGTGAACCACACCTTCTTTTCGTATCTCCACATGTGTCTCCCAGACGGCGACCCTACGCCGTCGTCGTACGACGACATGGAGCGGTTCTTCGACGCGGAGCTCCGCGCTATCGCTGCACATGTCCTATTGCCTGTTGGCGCACGCGCGACCGAGCACGTGCTTAAGACGTACACGGCCCGTGCCTGGAAGACGGAAATCGACATGGAAGCACTCCACGCTACCGAACTCCTCGGCTCCGGCTGGCTCGTCGTCCCGATCCGTGACCCCGCCACGTGGGAGGCAAACGACGCAACCCAGTTGGTCGAGGCCCTACGCGACATCCAGTCGACAGACTTCCGTCGCGAGAGCGACCTCGGTCGGTTCTTCGCCGGCAACGATCCGTACTTGGTTCGGTGAGTCGGCGCCGGCAACCACGTCACCAGCTGGGGTGTCAGCCAGACCGCAGCAATCGAAACCGTCGAATTCTGACCCCTGACTGCCGACGCTATCTGACGTTCGGACTGAAACAGCGCGTAATTTGTTACGATCGCTTGAGGTCAGACGGTTTCGGGGGTCATATTTGTCGCGAGACCGCGGATTTTATACGACACCTCTCTTCCGGACAGACGACGCCCGGAGCGATCGGGCGTCGGCCGCAGGACTGGTACTCCACACGCGGCTTGGTCAGGGCCGACTCACCCGAGTCGGTTCTTTCTCGATCGGGCACCTACGCTTGTCGTGGGTCCGAACGCCCGTCGGTTTCGGTCGCCTCCGCGAGGAGCGCCTCAATGTACTGCCCGACGTGGTCGTCTAGCCGCCGCTTGAATCCACGCTGACGCGCAAGCCGGTCGAGTTCTCGTGAGACGTACGTGCCGTACTGTACGGCCTTCTTCTCGGCCGTTCGCACAGACTCGGGGACGCGGTCCATCGCGGCGCGCCGAAGTGCGATCTTCCGCGCTGTTGGCGTCGCGAGCAGTGACGCCGGCACCCGAAGCGCAGCCGCGACGAGAGCGTCGTCCAACAGCGGTGCGACCGGCTCGACGCCGGCCGCTCGCAGCGTGAGTACATCGCGTTCGAGCTGTGCGGGCAGCGTCCGCACCGTTTCGGTTCGCGCACCGCGCACCGTGTCGGCGTCGACGCGATGGTCGTCAGCCGGCTCGACGACCTTACTATACCCACCGAACAGCTCGTCGGCCCCCTGGCCGACCGCTAGTCGGTCGGCCCCGTCGGCCGCGGCTGCCTTTGCAGTCAGGTACAGCGGGACGGAGATAGCGAGGTCCATCGGGTTCCGTCGACCGGTCGCGAGTGCGACGTCCACGACGGCCCGCCGGAGTGCATCGTGGGTGATATCCACCACTCGAAGCGTGCGATCCATCGCGGTCGCCGCCTCGCGGGCGGCCGCAATGTCGTGACATCCCTCGAACCCGGCGACGTAACACGGCGCGTCTGGCGCCCCACTTGCGACGAGGGCGGAGTCGACCCCCCCAGAGAACGCCACCGCGAGCCCTCCGGTGGATTCCTTGTTGCTTTGTCCGTCGTGGGCGTTATCCTCACCGGCTCCGGCAGCTTCGTCTCTAGCAGCTTCGTCTCGATCGAGTGTTGCGAGCGCGGCCGTCAGCGCCGACTCGACGGCCGCCTGTGCCCGCGCCGGTTCGGCGGCCGACGGTTCCGGGAGCGACCAGCACTCGACGGCCCCGTCCGCAGCAACGACCGTTCCCGGCGGCACTGGTTCGGGAGTCGTAAGCGAACCAGGGTCGAATCCCCACGCGTCTGGTTCGGTCGGGTCCGCGGCCGTCGCCTCAACGAACAGCGGCTGGCGACCGAGCACGTCTCGGACGAGCACGGGGCCGGCACCATGTTCGGTGCCGGACCACGCCGACGCGTCTACCTGCAGGCTCCCAGCGAATCCACCAGTGCCAGGAAGTGGGTCGCGGGCTCGCATCGCGGCTCGGATGGTTGCGGCGTCGGCTCCGCGGAGGGCGTCGTGGTCAGGGGGCTGTGTGTGGTCTCTTGACATCGAGTGAGGGAGGTCGTCTGTCACCGTAGGTCGGCGATGGTTCGAAGCGCACGTCGCTTGGCACCACCGGCGAACTGCTTGAGCGAGACACGCCACGGAGTCCGTCGGCCGACCACGCTCGTGCGGCCGTCGGCGATCGCACGAAGAATTGCGGCGGCGTCACGCTCATCCGTGTCGACTTCGGTCACCGCCTGTCCGACCATCTCAGAGATATGCGCGTCGCTGCCGGCGGTCGTTGGAAGGCCGTTCCGGAGTGCGAACCGCTCGGCCCGTCGGTTCGCTCGACCGGTGAACAGCCGGGAGTTGTACGCCTCTATCGCGTCCGCGCTGGCGAGTGCTTCCGCAGAGATGTGCGCGGCAACACCGTGGCGCGTCTTCTGGAATGGGTGTGGAACGACCGCGATCCCGCCGTCGGCGTGGATCCGGTCGAGCGTCTCCGTGAAGCCGAGACCGCTCGGAATCAGGTCGTCGATGCCGAACGCAAGGACGTGACCGGCTGCGGTCGTCACCTCCATACCCACGATGCCAACGAGCCCGTACTCGGCGGCGCGTTCGGCCGCGTCGATGCTCGCGTCGATCTTGTCGTGGTCGGTGACCGCGAGCGCGTCAAGCCCGACGGCGGCCGCCTGCTCTAAGAGGAGGTCGACCGGGTCCCGGCCGTCGTGTGAGAGCGCGGAGTGGGTGTGGAGCTCGACCGATAACACGGCTCTGTGTTCGCGTCTCGGCTAAAAAAACTCCCCGGTACGGGGGGCCCTGTGCCCGCTCGATCGGAGCCGACCCGACACGGACACCCTTAAGAACCCGTGCGGCGTCGCTCACGATGGGAACAGCACAGCTGCGGATCCGACGCGCCGGGGATTGTTTCGCCCACGGCTTGGGAACGTAGCA
>Ga0209965_1000672_pt1 | contig 12029 bp, 7 predicted proteins | sample SalPon2_B_H2O_MG_FD_185707 | JGI IMG/M metagenome (GOLD analysis project Ga0209965, IMG submission 185707) | Salt pond water microbial communities from South San Francisco under conditions of wetland restoration - Salt Pond MetaG R2_B_H2O_MG... | ecosystem: Environmental > Aquatic > Non-marine...
TCCCCGAGTCGCTGCTCGCGGTCTCGGTCGGTCTCGTCGGGGTACTCGTGGCGCTCCACGTGACGAACCTCGTCGCGTACGCCAGCCGGCAGATGGCGACCGCGCTCCTCGGGGAGCCGGCGGCGATCGAGGATGGCGCGACGGGCGACGACCCAGAGGCGACCGGGGATGGCGCGACCGGGGACGAACCCACCGCGTCGCCTCCGTCCGCGGGGTTCGCCCCGGCGGACGCCGGCGAGTCGGAATCGGAGTTCGTCCCGGCGGACGCGGTCGAGCCGGAGCCGGCCGGCGACTCGGACCGCGACGAAGGCGGCACCTAACCCGCCGGCTCGCGGCGGTTCTGCGGCCCGGTGGGCTTATTCTCGTGGGACCGTCAGGGTCGGTATGGCACCGACGCTGGTCGCCGCCGCCATCGGGGCGATCCTCGCGGTGGCCCTGCTCGGCGCCGCGTTCGACCGGCGCGCCGTCGCGGTGGTCGTCGCGGCCGCCGTCTTCCCCGACCTCGACGCGGCCGCCAGCCTCGTCGTTCCGGGCGCGACCAACGCCCTCTTTCACGCGGTCTGGCTCCCGCTCGTCGCGGGCGTCGCGCTCTACTGGGACACCGCGGCGGCGACCGACTCCCGCCTTCGCGCCCGGTTCGGGTGGCGAGGCGTCCGGGTCGCGTGGGTCGCGCTCGCGGCCGCTCTCGTCGCGGGAATCGGGCCGGACCTCTTCGGCGGGGCCGGCGCGAACCTGCTGTACCCATTTCACGACGCCTACTACCGCATCGACGGGCGCCTCCTGTTCTCGACACGGGAAGGGGTCGTACAGACGTTCGTCGCTCTCGGGGCCGAGGGGCCCGGACTCCTCCCGTTTCCGAGCCCCGGCACGACCGCCTCGTATCCGATACCGACGTGGGTGAACCCGGACGGCCGTCCGGGGCTCTCGATCGGCGCTGACCGCGAGCTGGTTCTCGTCCGAAGCGGCTGGCAGCTCGTCGTCGTCGCCGCCGGGACGGCCCTGCTCGCGGTCCGGGTCGCGCAGGCGCGGCGCTCGGGCGAGTCGGACGCCGACCGCGATCGGAGGGAGGTGGCCTGACCGATGGTCTCGACGGTCGTCCACGCGGCGTTCGCGCTCGCGCTCGCGGCCGGGCTGCTCGGCGAGTACTACGACCGTCGCGCGCTCGCGGCCGTCCTCGCGGTCGTCCTGTTGCCGGAACTCGACAGCTTCCTCGGGCCGGTGATGCCGGGCGCACACCGAACGGTCGGGCACAACCTCGTGTTCCCGGCGGCGGTCGCGCTGCTGCTCTACTACGACACGCGGCTCCGGTCTGTGTCGGTGCTCCGCCGGCGACTCGCTCGGTGGACCTCGGAGCGAAGCGCCGAGCGGTGGATCGCGGTCGCGTGGGTCGCCATCTTCGTTCACGTGTTCGCCCACGTCGCGCTCGATTGGGTCCACCTCGACGGCGTGAACGCGCTCTGGCCCCTCCGAGACCGGTTTTACGCCCTGTCCGGCGAGATCGTTCTCTCGTCGGCGGACGGGTTCACGCAGACGTTCGTCGACGTGCGGGTCGACCCGGCGACGGGGAGCCGCCAGATCGACGCGGGCGCGGGCGGCACCACCGCCACGGTCCACGTGAGCAATCCCGTCGAGCCGCGCGCGCCAAGCGAGGTCGCCGACGAGCCGGTCGACAGGCGGTTTCCGGTCGCGAGCGCCGGGTGGCGGCTCTACCTGATCGGCGTCGGCCTGTTCACGCTCGTCGCGCGGCGGCTACAGAGCGCGGACCCGCGTCAGTAGGCGGCGTTTCCCACCTGCCGAGGTGTCTTCGACTCGCGTGCGACGCCGCCCGCTTTCAGCCCTCGTCGCGGGGGTCTCGGTCGGTCGGGTCCGCGACCGCCTCCTGCACCGCGGCCCAGTGAGTGATGGTCCCGTCGGCGCCGGGGAGCGGTCGCAGCGAGACGCGGTTTAAAAACGGCGTCCCGTCGCGGCGGTGGTTCCACACCTCGACGGTGACCGGCTCCCAGATGGACACGGCCTCGCGCAGCGCCGCGACCGACTCGGGCTCCGTGCGCGGCCCCTGGAGCAGTCGCGGGTTTTCGCCCCGGAGCGCTTCCAGTGAGTAGCCCGTCAGCGCGCGGAACGTCCGGTTCGCGTAGAGGATGGGGGTGTCGCGGTACGCCGGGCCACACAGGGTGATACCGACCGGAGCGGTGTCGAGGGCGCGAACGCGGTCGATGCGGCGTCTGTCGGCGTCGCCGAGGGTCGGATCGTCGGCTCCATTCGCGTGGTCGCGGCTCGCGTCGCTTCCGGCGGTGTCCGCGTCATCGCCACGCAACTCGGGTTCGAGTTCGTGCCGAGCCACCAGACCGTCGAGTCGGTCGCGAGCCGCCTCGTCGTCGCGGCACGCGAGATAATCGAGAATGTCGCCTCTGAGGCCCATCTGCTGGCTCAGTTTACGCCTCGGTCGGGCAAGTGACTGTCGTCCGCGGGGCGCGGTTGCTCGCGGCGCAGAAACATGGACTCGCGGGGGTCCCGTGAGCGATAGCGAACGGGACCAAGCGAGGGAACGAGACGAACGAAGTGAGTCGAGTGGACTCGCGGGGATTTGAACCAGAACCAGACGTGCTCGCTCGCTTCGCTCGCTGTGCGCGACTGGCAGGGTTCAAATCTCCGCTCGTTGCAGAATTGCGCCGCTCGCGACGTTGATCGCAGCGCAGAAACATGGACTCGCGGGGGTCCCGTGAGCGATAGCGAACGGGACCAAGCGAGGGAACGAGACGAACGAAGTGAGTCGAGTGGACTCGCGGGGATTTGAACCCCGGGCCTTCCCCGTGCCAGGGGGATGATCTACCACTGATCTACGAGCCCTCGAACGCATCCAATCGTTCCCCGCTGGATATATTAAGGCCTTCGACTCGCCGACCTCGGCGACACGACCTGACACACCCGGTCAGATCCGCGCCGAGTCGACGTACACGTCCAGATCCACGTCGCGCGTCGACCCTTCGAGGTCACGGACCGCGCGCTCGACGACGCGCTCGGCCTCGCCTCTGATCAGGGGGATCGCCTTTTTAAGCACCCAGTCGAACGAGACGAGGCGCGGCAGATCGAGCGCGTCCGAACTGGCCGAGCCGGGGTCGAACGCCACTTCGAGCGCGACCTCGCAGGGCTGGCCGGTCGGGCTGTCGTCGGTACCGTCGGCGTCGTCCGCCGACTCGGGCGGCGTCACGCGCCAACACCCGCCGGCGTCGATGTCCTTCGTGATCTCCCAGTCGATCCGTTCCGGCGGTTCGACGCCCGTCACGCGCGAGTGGGCCGTGTACGTTATCTTCCACCACGCGAACGTCAGCGCGTAGCGGGTCCCCGGACCGCCGTCGCCTCGCATCGTTCGCACCTCTCGGAGGTACTCGGAGTAGTTGGCGTACTGCGGAAAATCGAGCAGGAACGCGTACACGTCCTCGGGGTCGGCGTACACCTCCGTACTCACGACGAGTTCGTCCACGCTCTGAGGTTCGGCCCACGCGTAATAAGCAGTCCGGCGCGGACGGCCGGGCCGACTAGTCGTCGCTCGACGCCTGCCCGGTCGCGTCGGAGGCGGAGCCGGGGACGGCGGCGGCGGGCTCCGGCGGCTCCTCGCGCACGTCGGCGCCCGTGCCCTCCGCGATGACCTCGGCGTACGCGTCGGGGAAGACGCGGACGAAGTCGTCCACGGCGGCCGCCCAGTCGTCGAGGAGTTCGCTCGCGCGCTCGCTGTCGGTGTACGCCCGGTGGTTCTCCACGAGCCGGCGCAGCATGCGCTCGTCGGACTCCTCTAAGCTCTCCGATACCGATACCATCCCGCGGTTCACGCGGTCGGCGAAGCGGTCGTCTGGGTCGTACACGTAGGCGACGCCCCCGGACATCCCGGCCGCGAAGTTGCGGCCCGTGTCGCCGAGGACGGCGACGACGCCGCCGGTCATGTACTCACAGCCGTGGTCGCCGACGCCCTCGACGACGGCCTTCACGCCGGAGTTGCGGACGCCGAAGCGCTCGCCGGCGACGCCGTTGACGTACACCTCGCCCTCGGTGGCGCCGTACAGCCCGACGTTGCCGGCGACGACGTTCTCGGCGGGGTCGTAGCCGGCCTCTTCGGGCGTGTCGATGATGATCCGGCCGCCGGAGAGCCCCTTGCCGACGTAGTCGTTGGCGGCGCCGGACAGCTCCATCGTGACCCCGGACGCGAGGAACGCGCCGAAACTCTGGCCCGCGTAGCCGTCGAACCGGCAGGTGACGGTGTCGTCCGGGAGGCCGTCGCCGCCGTGCTCGCTGACGATGCGGTTCGAGAGCGTCGCGCCGACCGCCCGGTCGACGTTCTCCACGTCGCGGGTGAGCGCGACCGGCGCGCCGTCCTCGATTGCCGGGCTCGCCTCCTCGATGAGGTCCCAGTCGAGCAGGTTGTCGATCTCGGCGTCCTTCTGCTCGCGGGTCTTGGTGCGGGCGTCGCCAGCGGGCTCGGCGATGACCGCGGACAGGTCGAGGTGTTTGGCCTTCTCGTGGTCGGTCTCGCGCTGGGAGAGCAGTTCGGGCCGGCCGATGAACTCCTCGACTTCGGTGTAGCCCAGTTCGGCCATGATCTCTCTGAGCTCCTGGGCGATGAACGTCATGTAGTTGATGACGTGGTCCGGCTGACCGGGGAAGCGCTGGCGGAGGTCCTCGCGCTGGGTCGCGACCCCGACCGGGCAGGTGTTCTCGTGACACTGCCGCGCCATCACACAGCCGGCGGTGACGAGCGAGGCGGTGCCGAACACGTACTCCTCGGCGCCGAGCGCGGCGGCGACCGCCACGTCTCGGCCGGTCTTCATCCCGCCGTCGGCCGTCACGCGGATGCGGTCGCGCAGGCCGGTCGCGCGGAGCATCTGGTTGGCCTCGGCGAGGCCGAGCTCCCACGGGAGCCCCGCGTTCTTGATCGACGTCTTCGGGGAGGCGCCCGTCCCGCCGTCGTGGCCGGAGACGTGGACCACGTCGGCGTTCGCCTTCGCGACGCCCGCCGCGATGGTGCCGATACCGGCCTCGGAGACCAGTTTCACGTTGACGTCGGCGTCCGGGCTGGCGGCCTTTAGATCGAAGATCAGCTGTTTGAGGTCCTCGATCGAGTAGATGTCGTGTTGCGGGGGCGGCGAGATGAGCCCGACGCCGGGGGTCGAACACCGGACGTGCGCGATCATCTCGTTGACCTTCTTGCCGGGGAGGTGGCCGCCCTCGCCGGGCTTTGACCCCTGTGCCATCTTGATCTGGAGCTCGTCGGCGCTCGCGAGGTACTCGGAGGTGACCCCGAACCGCCCGGAGGCGACCTGCTTCACCGAACACTCCTTTTCGGTGTCGAACCGCTCCGGCGGCTCGCCGCCCTCGCCCGTGTTCGACTTCGCGCCGATCCGGTTCATCGCGATGGCGTTGTTCTCGTGGGCCTCCGGCGAGATGCTCCCGAGGCTCATCGCCGCCGTGGAGAAGCGCTCCACGATCGACTCGACCGGCTCGACCGCTTCTACCGGGACCGCGTCGCGGTCGGAGTCGAACTCCAGCAGCCCGCGAAGCGTCTGTAACTCCTCGGACTGGTCGTTGACGAGCTCCGCGAACTCCCGGTACTGCTCGTAGTCGCCCCCGCGGACCGCCTGCTGGAGCGTGCCGACCGTCTGGGGGTTCCAGCCGTGTTTCACGCCCGAAGAGCGGTGTTCGTACTCGCCGATGGTCTCCAGGTCGGGGTCCGCGCCGAACGCCATCGCGTGCCGGGTCCGGAGGTCGTCTTCGACCTCCGCGATCCCGATCCCCTCGGTGCGGATCTCGGTCCCCTCGAAGTACTCGGCGACGAACTCGGAGGCGAGCCCGACCGCCTCGAAGATCTGGGCGCCCTGGTACGACTCCATCGTCGAGATGCCCATCTTCGCCATCGTCTTGAGGAGGCCGTCCTCCAGCGCGTGGCGGTACGCGGCCAGCGCCTCCTCCTCGTCGGCGCCGTCGGGGCCGGCGACCACGTCGGCGATGGAGGCGTACGCGAGGTACGGGTCGACCGCGTCGGCGCCGTACCCGACGAGCGTCGCGACGTGGTGGACCTCGTGTGGTTCGCCGGACTCGACCACGACGCCCGCGCGATTCCGGAGGCCGTTCCGGACGAGGTGGTGGTGGACCGCGCCGGTCGCCAGCAGGCTCGGGACGGCGAGCCGGTCCGGGCCGACGTTCCGGTCGGAGAGCACCACCACGTCGGCGCCCTCGCGGATCGCGGTCGCGGACGCCTCGCGAACGCGGTTCACCGCGTCGACGAGCGAGTCGTCGCGGTCGTAGGTCACGTCGACGGTCGACGCCGAGAACGCGGGGCCATCGCCGGCCTCAGACGCCCCGTCGCCCGCGGGCTCGCCGTCCAACCGCTTCAGCGCGGCCGTCTCGCTGTCGGTGAGTATCGGCGTCTCGGAGACGATCTGTTCGGCGTGTGCCGGCGTCTCGTCTAAGAGGTTGCGCTGGTTCCCCATCCGGGTTTCGAGCGACGTCACCAGCTCCTCGCGGATGTAGTCGATCGGGGGGTTCGAGACCTGTGCAAACAGCTGCTTGAAGTACGTGAACAGGGGACGGTCGACGTCCGCAAGCACCGAGAGCGGCGTGTCGTCGCCCATCGACCCCACCGGGTCCTTCCCGTCTTTCGCCATCGGCTCGACGAGGTGGTTCAGCGAGTCGGTGGTGTAGCCGAACGCCGCCTGGTGGGCGCGCACCGTCGGCTCCGGCTCGTCGGGGTCCGCGTCCGTGTCGCCGTCGGCCGCCTCGCCCTCCGCGCCGTCGCTCTCGTTGCCGTCCGCACCGACCGGGTCGATGCCGGCGGCGATCCCGTCTTCCTCGACGAGGTCGTCGAGGTCGACCTGCCCGTCGTCGACCCACTCGCCGTACTTCTCGTCGGTGAGGTCGTCGAACACCTCGTCGTCCGGGACGATGCGGCCCTGCTCCGGGTCGGCGACGAAGATCTCGCCGGGCTGGAGGCGCCCGCGACGGCGCACGTCCGCCGGTTCGGTCGGCAGCGCGCCGACCTCGCTCCCGACGATCAGCCGGTTGTCCTCGGTCACCTCGTACCGGCACGGGCGGAGGCCGTTGCGGTCGAGGACGCCGGCGACGCGGTCGCCGTCGAAGCCGATGACGAGGGCGGGGCCGTCCCACGGCTCGACGAGCGACGCGTGGTAGTCGTAGAACTGCTTCCGGGCCGTCTCCATGAGGTCGTCGTTCCGGAACGCCTCCGGGATCAGCATCCGGAGCGTGTGCGGGAGGTCGCGGCCGGACTGCAAGAGGAGTTCGACCGCGTTGTCGACGCTCGCCGTGTCGGACTGGTTCGGGTCGTCGATCACCGGCTTGATCGTGTCGAGTTCCGCCCCGAACGCCGGGTGTTCGAGGTCGTTCTCGCGGGCCCGCATCCAGTTGACGTTCCCGCGAATCGTGTTGAACTCGCCGTTGTGGACGATGTTTCGGTACGGGTGAGCGAGATGCCACGCCCCGAGCGTGTTCGTCGAGAACCGGGCGTGGACCAAGGCGACGTGGCTCGCGAACCGGTCGTCGGTCAGGTCCGGGAAGTAGCCGGCCAGCTGCGAGCCCTTCAGCAGTCCCTTATAAACGACGCGCTGGCGGTCGAGCGAGCAGACGTAGAACTGGCCGGCCCCGTCGACGTCGGACACCGCGTTCTCGATCTCGCGGCGCGCGGCGTACAGCGCGCGGTCGAAGCCGAGGACGTCCGGATCGACGTCGTCGGGGCGGCTCTCCTCGTTCGTGAACCGCTCGGCGAGGCCCGCGCCCTCGACCGGCGCGGCGAACAGCTGGGCGACCTCCGGCTCGGAGTCGAGCGCGGTCGCGCCCAGGTCGGCGTTGTCGGTCGGAACCGACCGCCACGCCAACACCTCCAGCCCGTACACGGAGAACACCTCCGCGATGACGTCGTGGATCTCGGCCTGGACGCTCGGTTCGGTCGGCATGAACACGGAGCCGACGGCGTACTCCTCGGGGAGGTCGGCGTCGACGACCTCGCGGAAAAAGTCGTCCGGACGCGCGACCATGATCCCGGCGCCGTCCCCGGTGTCCTCCTCGGCACCCGTCGTCCCGCGGTGTTCGAGGTTCTCGAGCAGTTCAACGGCGTCGGTCACCGTCCCGTGGCTCGGGTCGCCGTCCAAGTCGACGATTCCGCCGATCCCGCAGTTCGACCGCTCGTCCGTTACTGCCGCAAGCCCCCCACTGTGGCCCGAGGATCCCTGTTCCGGCTCTCGGGTGTTACTACGTGGCTCGGTCATGATACACACTCGTGATCCGCCACTTAAAGGTATGACCCTGATAGGGGTAGGATCCATCGTACACACATTAGGGAATATAAGGTAATTATTGATCAGGGGTGTGTACCAATACGCCGGCTCCCTGTTCGATCAGAAGATACCCGAATTTGAGTAAACTCCCCCTCGCTGGCGGCGTCGAGCGCGACGGACGGGGACGAATCTCGGTCGCTACTGTCTGATTGTCAACCACTCGCGGACCACGGATTCACGAGGGTGAACCGTTCACCGAGTAGATATGATCGACCGGCCAACACGAGCGCCGAGCCGAGTGGCGTCGGCCGCGCGCCTGCTACCTACTCCACGGTCACCGGCGTGAACGTCCCGTTGATGTCCCACTCGTGGATACAGTAGACGTTGCCGGCGTCCCCGTCGATCCGCCACCCGGTGGCCTCGTCGTCCCACCGCTCGTCCCGGCCGCACAGTTCACACTCGCGCTCTCGTGGGGGGGTGATGGTGACGCTCATACCGTTATACAGCGTGTCGTCCAGCAAAAGGATACCGCTGACACCGCCGTCTCACCACGAATGATCGCCGCTCATCGGGGTCGTGTCCGTCGAACCGCCGTCAACGCTGTTACCGCGAGCGCCGCCACCGAGTGAAGCGGACCGAATCCCGGAACGTCTTCGGCGGTCGCCCGAATCGGCGCGTTCTCGTAGGTCGGCGTCGGCCGCGCCGAGGCGTCTCCCTCCGGATCGCTCCGGCCGCCCCGTTCGGCCGTGGCCTCCCCGAGTTCGCCGGCGTCGTTCCCGCCTGTGGGCTGTGCGCTATCGACGGGCGGCGCGCTGTCGGCTGATGCCTCGGGCGATCCGGCTCGGCCCGCTCCCGTCGACACCACGAGCCCGTTCGACCCGTGCTCGAACGGAAGCCACCCCGCGGCGGTCGGGAACGGCGCAAACCGAATCGCGCGCTCGGACGCGTCCTGCTCGTCGCTCTCACCGGCGCTGGGCGCGCTCGTATCGCTCGCGCCGTCCGAGCGGCCGCGGCCAGACGGGTCGGTCGGAGTCGCGCCCTGCGTCGCACCCGCGGAGCCGGCGCTCCCCGCTCCGCCGGCACCGGCGGCGCTACCAACATCGCCGCCGCCACTACTACCGGCGCCACCGCCACCACTCCCGCCAGCACCACTACCCACTGCGCCACCGCTACCTCCAGCAGCACCACTTACCGCGCCGCCGCCAGCGACGCCCCTGGCTTCCCCTCCCGCCGACGCGCTCTCGTCGTCGGCGACGAACGTCACCGTCTCGTTCACGCGGTGATCATTCGACCGGTCGGAGGCGGTGGTCTGCAGGTGGTCGTCGACGACGCGAAACGCGGCCGTGAACTCCGCCCCCGGTGTTGGTGCCCCGTCGGTCGGAAACGCGTCGTCGCCGTCCGTGACGACGTAGAGCCCGGTCCGGTCGACGTGAACCGTCGCATTGGATGGGACCTCGCCGAGCGTGTCACCGTCCGACCGGGTGCCGTTGGACTCGGCCGGGTGCACGCCGAACTCCACGCCGTCGAGGCGAGCGAGGCCCTGTCCCGTCTCCAGGGTGGCGTTTCGCGCGTCCATCAGTCCGGTGAGCCCGGAGGCGTTCACGGCGTACACCACGGTGTCGGTTGCGTCGATACGGTCGGCCTGCGAGAGGGTGCCCTCCGCGATCGCGTCTCGTACTGCCGTGGGGGTCTCGAGAGTCGACCGAACCGCTTCCGGTCCCGTGTAGGCGGTGAGTCGGTTCGTCGACCGGCGGGCGAGCGTCAGCGTCGCGTTGTCGCTCGTCTCTGCGAGCCCCTGCGTCGAGCGAACCGCGAGCTCGTAGGTGCCCGTAGAGAGGGTTTCGTCGTTGTCCGGCGTCGAAACCGACGTGATCGATGCGTTCGAACCCCGTACGGACACGCTCTCGTTGAGCGACTCGGTCGCCGCTAGGTAGGTGTTGAGTTCGAGCGTCGTCGCTCCTCGCTTTGGGGTTGCGAGTTTGATGGTGGCGGCAGTAGAATTCGATCTTTTGATACTAACTCTTGACTCTGGGGTGTGATGCTGAATTCGAAACTCAACGACACTACCATTTGCTACTGAATTTCTTACTTGGTCAAACCGCACATATTGGTCCTCTGAGCCAATTATTCTAAAAGGATATCCATCGGATGACTGGTTTTCATTAAGCATATACTCCCCAGATTTCAACCCTTTTGTCCTGTATCTTATTTCACTACCGTTATGTGTTGAATACCCAACTGAAGATAGGACGCGTGTACTCTGGCTAACAGAATATAAATTTCTAGATTCTACCACACTACTACTATTATCAACTATTGTTGTTCCTGAATATATGCTTCGCTTTGCTGTGCCTCCATGATTTAATTCAGTAATGTGAATCTGTTTGTCGCTAGCATTTGGTTCTTGATCAGCCGCCACTGTTGCTGTATCTGAAACACCTGTACCTACAAATCCACTCTTTAGGTCTGAGTTAGGGAGACGTACTATTGACTCAACTGAAGCACTATCTGTAGTAGTATTATTGTACAGTTGTAGTACTGCTGCTAGTTTGTTTTTGGCATATAATTCAGAGTTACTACTGTGAATATCTAAATTCACACTTACATTCCCATCTCTACCAACCAGCTTGTCAGTGTATCCATAAACTGTATCATAAGCGATCCGACGATTGCTCGTTATTGGATGAACTGAAACTATATATGGCGTAGATCCGCCTCTCATGTCAAGTAAATCTACAGTTCGTATCGTTAGGTTAGATCTAAGTTTACTGTTATATGTCTGATTCTCTATATTTATTATTCCTGAATATACGTATGCTGTATCTGTTGCAATAGCGGAATTAAGTACTGAATCTGAAATGGTATCTCTAGGGTCTTCCCTGTCCAATTTTATTTCACTATCTGGAATTATGTGGACTCGCTTTTCGCCGCCGATTGTATTTAATCTAACAGAAATATTTTGTTTACCCCGTGTTGGTGTTGCAGGTTGTTCGGCAAAACCGGCTAACTCGTTCCCATCGTATCCTTGTGTGATGACTATGGTCGAATCAACATCTGCAACAAGATTATCAATTGTCAGTGAAGATGAAGTAGGGAACTCAGAGAATGCCTCAGTCGAGACCGTCGCTTGATCTGATACACTAACTGAATCAGTTACCAGCTCAAATGGCCCTGATAATCTTACTTTATCATCAGCTAGCAGATGAGAGTAATTCACATCTGATTTAACCTCAGATGCTGATATTTTGAAGCTTACATTAACTGTCGAATTAACTTTTGAACTGTCTAATCCAGATATTGTAAGATGGTCGATTTTTAGAGTATCTTCGTTGCTCTTATTAGAGATAACCTCAAAGACAGTGTGGTTCTTGTGCTCAAACCGATTTATTCCAGTTACTTTACCGCCTGTGATCTTATAATCAGTTACATTGCTAGATGCTGCGTCTATCTCTTTATTTTCTATAATTTCAGTACTAATAAATATGCGTGCACCTGATCCGTTTGTTTTGACGGATACATTTTGCAATGTGGTTCTATTTTCATGCATAAATACATCTTTACCCTCTCCTGTGTCAGTTATAATTAGTGTCTGTGTTTCATTATTAGTTGATTTTGCACCAGTAGTTCCTACCCCAACGACCGCAAAGACACTGACAACGAGAACAAGCGCACAAATGGCGACACGCCGACCCGACATGTCTTGGATCATTGTTCGGTCCGCGGTGGTCAGAACGGCGGCGACAGGGCTCGAAA
>Ga0209965_1000675_pt1 | contig 12023 bp, 13 predicted proteins | sample SalPon2_B_H2O_MG_FD_185707 | JGI IMG/M metagenome (GOLD analysis project Ga0209965, IMG submission 185707) | Salt pond water microbial communities from South San Francisco under conditions of wetland restoration - Salt Pond MetaG R2_B_H2O_MG... | ecosystem: Environmental > Aquatic > Non-marine...
TGGACCTCAACGCCGGGAGCCGGCTCGACGTCAACTCGCTCATCAACACCAGCGTCTACAACATCCCGCTCATTGAGTTTCTCCTGGTGGTCATCATCATGTTCTCGGCCATGCTCTCGGCGCTGATGATCCGGACCATCGACGGCGGCCACAAAGCGAACACCTACCTCCACTTCGTCTTGCTGGCCTGGATCGGCGGCGTCACGGGGACGTTTACCAAGTGGCTGGTGACGCAGTTCCTGCAAATCTGAGGCTCACGTCCTGCACGGGGGCTCTGTGCGGTGGCTTCTCGCGCGGCGGCGGCGCGCGAACGGGCCGAAGAAGCTCTGTTGTCTCGCTCTCGGCGCCACGCCGCTCGGTTGCGTGCCGTCGCCCGAGACGAGAACGCCGAGCAAATCGCTGCGTGTCCGTTCCGGCGACGCTGGTGCACACACAGCAGCTGGCACCACCCTCGTGGGAAATATCGCCCCTCCTCGGCACACGGCCTCATCTGCATATCGAAACTGCGACGGGACACGTCCAGTCGAACACCGACCCGGAAAACCGCAGTGTCCCCACACACAGGCGAATCCCGATCCACCTGGGTTCCCGAGCTCGCCGCCCTGACAGGGCACGGACTACCCGTCCCGTTCCGATGCGTTCGGCCTGCACTCCGTTCGTTTTCCCCGACCGCGCCCACTCAGTTCGCGGCTCCCGGCGGCGTCACCCTCGTTTCGACCACCCGACGATGTTGCCGTAACTGGTCCAACAGTTTCCCTTTTTCGAGGTTCAGCGGTCGCCTCGTCGGCGAGTAACTTGGATACCCACCAACGGCGTCTTGGCTGTCGATGATGCCGTGGCCGGGAGTCAACCGATTGTCGATCAGGTCGGCTTCTACCTGTGGGCGGTTCGCTGGGCGCGACCCAGCGATAGCCGTCACGAACTGCCGCACCTCGTCTGCCGGTACGACGTCGGTCTGTAAGTTCAATCCCGACGGTACGAGCTGCGGGGAGTCGACGCGGGTGACGCTCTTCCCGTAGAGGCGCAGCGGACTGGCGACGTCCTGGATGTCCTCGCCATAGACGGTCCCGCCGTTCTGAAACACCGCCGCCCCGGGGTCGGTGTCGGGGCCGGTTTCGGCCGCGATTCCGGCGGCGGTGATGTCCCGGTTGGTATGGAAGAAGTGGATGAGCAGCTCCCCGGGGTTGTAGATGTAGTTGTTCACCAGTACGGCCTCCGAGCGCGTCGCCGGGTTCCGGCGGTGGTTGTGCGCGAACAGCGTTCCCATGATACAGAGTTCCGTGTTCTCGTCGTTCGCCAGGAAACCGCGTGAGTGCGGTCCTTCCGGATGGATCGAATCGTACAACGACTCCGCGATGATGCAGTTGAGAAACGAGTTGCGGTCGGCCCCATCGATCGTTCCGGCCGTCTCGTCCACGCCCCACATCGCGGTGCAGTGGTCGAACAGCACGTCCGCGGAGTCAGAGTACATCGAGTCGCCGTTTTCCGGGTCGTTCACGCCATCGCCACACAGAAACGACAGGTGCGAGACGACGACCCTGTCCGCGCTGACACGGAACCGCCCGCCGGTGATGGTGACGCCCGGATCGGGCGCCGTCTCGCCGGCGAGCCACGTCCGCGAGTCGGCCACCCGCAACGTTTCGAGACCTTCGATGTCGATCACCCCGCCGACTTCGAAGACGACCACGGTCGGCTGCCCCGTCGCCTTCTCGGTCGCCCGGGTGATCGACCCGGGACCGGTCGGATCGAGGGTGGTGACGGTCTCGACGTTGAGCGCGTCTCCTGCGTTGGCCACCCACGAGGTGTCCGTGAACGTCTGGCCCCAGTTGAAGCCGCCGGTACTGCCATCGAACTCGTCTTTGTCCTCGTCGTCGATGAGCGTAAACCCGGCGTAAGCCGCCCCAGCGCCGGCTGCTCCGAGACCGGCGACTTTCAGGATATCCCGGCGCGACAGCGAGTCCAGTCGTGACGCGGGGCCGGGTTGTGTCTCCGCCTCTCGACTGTCGGACTGATCCGTTTCCCGCTTATCCATGCCATCTTTATATAAGCTATCCAAGAGGTATTAACTTGTTGTTGGCATCCGAAAGCGGGACACCGAACGAAGAGCGCGCCGACGCGTGCTGCGCAAGCCACGCCGTGAGCGACGGGGCGGTCAACGGCCCGGCAGAGACGTCGAGCGCCCTCGACGCGGGTAGCAACACTGGGTCAATCGATCACGCGCCGAGAAACTCGCTACCGGTCTGGGCCATGCGACCCGCTCGGGTGTCGACCCACGGACAGCTTTATCTCCGGTACCGGGGCTCACGGACTGTGTGAGCGAAAAGCGAGTACAGATACCGAATCGGCTCACGGTACAGAGCGCCGCGAGCCACCGAGGGATTTCGCTTCGTCGTCGGACGGCGGTGCCGCCAGACTGCGTGCGGGACCGCCGGTCGCTCTCCGTCCAACTCCCCGCTTCAGTCCCGCGGGCGGGGGTCGGCTCGGGTATCCGAAGTCGCGCGGGCGTTAGTCGTCTGCCGGAGCCGCGCCGCCTTCTTCGTGCTGGGCCTTCGTGTGGGGCAGCTTGCCACCGGCGGCGAGGATCTCGCGCTCGCGGGCGGAGGCGTCGAGCTCGGCAGTCGCTTCCCAGTCGCCGTTGATGGAGATGGTGAACTCCTCCTGGCCGGACTCGACGGCCTCGGCCACGTCGTCGACGATCTGGATGTCGTCGCCCTGCTCGATCTTCTCGTAGGTCTCCGCGTCGATTTCGAGCGGGACGATGCCGAAGTTGAACAGGTTCGCCTTGTGGATGCGGGCGAAGCTCTGTGCGCAGACGGCCTCGATACCCAGATACATCGGACACAGTGCCGCGTGTTCACGCGAGGAGCCCTGACCGTAGTTCTCCCCGGCGACGAGGACGCCGCCGTCGCTGTCGAGCGCGCGCTGGGCGAACGTGTCGTCGACTCGCGAGAGCGTGAACTCCGAGAGCTTCGGGACGTTCGACCGGTACATCAGGATGTCCTGGGTGGCCGGGATGATGTGGTCCGTCGTGATGTTGTCCGCCATCTTCAGGAGCGCCTCACCGCCGACTTCGCTCTCGAGCGGGTCCTTCAGCGGCACGTCGCCGATGTTCGGGCCCTTGATGAGGTCGTCGTCGACGGCCTCGTCGGGGGCGATGAGGTCCGACTCGGAGTTGCCGATGTACTGGTCGGGCATCTCCAGACCGGGGGCCTCGAGGTCGCCCAGTTCCTCGGCGAGGTCGCGTGGGTCGACGATCTCGCCGGCGATGGCCGCCGCGGTGGCGACCTCCGGCGAACAGAGGTAGACGTTGTCGTCCTCGATGCCGGAGCGCCCCTCGAAGTTGCGGTTGAAGGTCCGCAGCGAGACCGAATCGGAGGCGGGGACGTGGCCGATGCCGATACAGGCACCACACGTCGCCTCGGAGAAGTTGACGCCGGCGGCCATCATCTCCGCGGTCCAGCCCTCGCGGGCCAGCATCTCGGAGGCCTGCTTGGAGCCGGGGGCGACGATCATCTCGGTCGTCTTGTCGATGTTGCGCCCTTCGAGCATCTTCGCGCCGGGGAGGATGTCCTCGTAGGAGCCGTTGGTACAGGAGCCGATCATCACCTGATCGACGTCCGTCCCGGCGACCTCGCTGACCGGGACGACGTTGTCCGGCATGGAGGGCTTGGCGATGAGCGGTTCGAGCTCCGAGAGGTCGACGACGATCTCGTCGTGGTACTCGGCGTCCTCGTCGGGGCCGATATCCACGTGGACGTCCTCGCGGCCGAGCCGTTCGAGGTAGTCTTTCGTGTTCTCGTCGGTCGGGAAGATAGAGGAGGTCGCACCGAGCTCGGTCCCCATGTTGGTGATGGTGGTCCGCTCGGGGACGGTCAGGCTCTCGACGCCGGGACCGGTGTATTCGAGCACCTTGCCGACGCCGCCCTTGACCGTCAGCCGACGGAGCAGCTCGAGGATGACGTCCTTGGCGGTGGCCCACTCGGGGAGTTCGCCTTCGAGTCGAACGTTGGTGACCTCGGGCATCTCGATGTAGTAGGCGCCCCCGCCCATCGCGACGGCGACGTCGAGCCCGCCCGAGCCGATGGCGAGTTCACCGAGGCCGCCGGGTGTGGGCGTGTGGGAGTCCGAGCCGAGCATCGTCTTGCCGGGCGCGGCGAAGTTCTCCTTGTGGACGTTGTGGCAGATACCGTTGCCCGGGCGCGAGAAGTGCGCGCCGAAGGTCCCGGCCGCCGAGCGGAGGAAGCGGTGGTCGTCCGTGTTCTTGAAGTCGAACTGGTAGGTCTGGTGGTCACAGTACTGTGCGGCCAGTTCCGTCTGGACTTCCTCGAGGCCGAGCGCTTCGAACTGCAGCCAGACGAGCGTCCCTGTCGTGTCCTGTGTCAACACCTGGTCGATCTCGATACCGATCTCTTCTCCGGGGGTGAGCTCCCCTTCGACGAGATGTTCGTCGAGAATTTTTTCTGTGAGCGTCTGTCCCATAACGTCAGACAATCGACGGCGCGCGGGTATAAATCCCGCGTATCCCGCCCTATTTTTCATGATCCGACAGCTCGTGACCGTGGCTTTTCAGGGTTCGAACAGCAGCGTTTTCGCAGTGGCCGTGCCAGCGACAGTATGTTCAAAAGCGGGCGGTTCGTGGCGGAGCGACTCGACGAGCTCACCGAAGCGCAGGTGCAGCCAAACGGCGTCGACCTGACGCTGGGCGCGGTGTACGAACAGGTCGAACCCGGCCGTATCGGTCTGGACGGCAAGACCGTCGGCGAGCGCCGCGAGGTCGCGCCCGAGGACGGCGTCTACGCGCTCGATACGGGCAGCTACGTCGTCGAGTACGGCGACCGGGTGGTCATCCCCGATGGCCACGTCGGCTTTCTCTACCCCCGGTCGTCGCTGCTTCGCAACTCCTGTATGCTCGATACGGCCGTCTGGGACGCGGGCTACGAGGGCCGCGGGGAGGGGCTGCTGGAGGTCCACCACCCCATCGAGCTAGAGGCCGGCGCGCGCATCGCCCAGCTCGTCCTCGCCGAGGCCGCTCACGAGGGGACATACGAAGGGAGTTACCAGGGAGAGAACATCGAGTAGCGGGGGCGACTGACAGGTGCCGGAGAGGTCAAACGGCCCAGAGGGCGCCAACGCCGAGTAGCAGGCCCACAGGTCCGTTACAACCTGACACACCGTGCTGCGAATTTAAATACTATCGGCGAGTACTACTGACTGGTGGTGGCGGTGTCGGGCGATTGGTGCCTCTGACAGCGCCCGTCTCGGCTCGCCCCACATAGTCTGTTCGGCCGTCGACGTTTGCCAGAGTTTTATATAAGTTGCAGTCGCAATTTGTTACGTGATAGTCACATTTCACATAGAGACAGGGTTCCTCCGAGAGGCCGCGGGACGCCTCCCCGACGGCGCAGTCTCGATACAGCGACTCCACCGCGTCGACGGTGGCTGCCGGGCGGCGATCTGGGTCGACGTCGCCGACCGCGACACTGTCGATACGGCGCTGGCCGGCGACGACACCGCCGGCCCGACGTCGCATCTGGGACCGGAAGCAGAGGGCCACTGGTACGTCGTCACGACGGCCGACGAGCCACTCGATGCCATGAGCCGCGGGTTGCTCACCGCCGACGGAATGCTGGTCCGGGCGGACCTGCTCGACGACGAGTGGGTCATTCAGGCCCGGTTCCCCGACCGCAGTTCCTTGCTCACGTTCCGTGAGGACCTCGTCGCCGACGGGTTCGACGTGGAGGTAAAGCGAATGCGAGAGGACGAGGACGAGGCGTCGACGCAGTTCGGCGTGACCGATCCACAGCGGGAGGTCCTGTTGCTCGCGCTGGAACGGGGCTACTACACCGTCCCGCGTAACGCGTCGCTCTCGGATCTCGCTGCGCAGCTGGATATCTCCAGCCAGGCGGCCTCCGAGCGGCTCCGTCGGGGAACCCAGACGCTCGTCGCGAACACACTCGCCGCGCCCGCACGCCCGTCTATCGGGTCGCGCCAGCACTGAACTCGGGGACCAAGAGGGGCCGTTGCCGTCCGGCGCGGCTTCAGGGGGAACCAGCGACTGCTCCGTCTCGCTGGGTGGTTGAGTTTCTGTAACTATCCGGGGTGTACCTGCGGGGGAATCGACTATCTCTATCTGTGCTATCGGACTACGAGCCGGTGGGCGGAGACGGGGACACGACGCGGATATCCATTCCCTCGGGTCCGACGTCGACGCGGCGAAGCTGCGCGCTCTCGTCGACACCGAGGGCACCGTGACGGCCGGCGGGTAGCTGCTACTGTCGACTGTAACAGTACGGAAGAAATCGGCACCTCGGGGTGCTGATTATCTACATGTGCGTACAGTATCAGTATGACGCTTGTGTGACCGGTATCCAATAGCGATATATCCCGTCCCGGCGACGCGCGAGGTGTGACACGAGTCGCACTCATCGCCCACGACGACGAGAAGCCGACGATGATAGACCTCGTCGAGGAGTACGAGGCTGTCCTGTCGAATTTCGACCTGGTCGCGACCGGGACGACCGGCGGGCGCATCGCGACCGAGACGGACCTCGACATCGAGCGCAAGGAGAGTGGCCCCGTCGGCGGCGACACGCAGATCGGCGCGGAGGTCGTCGATGGGGAGATCGACGGAGTGGTTTTCCTGCAGGACCCAATGACGGCCCAGCCACACGAGCCCGACATCGGCGCGCTGGTCAGAATCTGTGACGTCCACAACGTGCCGCTGGCGACGTGCCGGTCGGCCGGCGAATACATCATCCAGGGGCTCGCCCGCGACGCCGGCGTTCAGTAGTCGGGCCGCCGCTCGTACTCGATTGGATCACGCCCGGCGCCGCGACCACCCTTCACACGGTGTGGTCTGGGCGCCGCTCGTACTCGATTGGATCACGCCCGGCGCCGCGACCACCCCTCACACGGTGTGGTCCGGGCGCCGCTCGTACTCGATTGGATCGCGCTCGCCCAGCGCCTGAAACGCGTTCAATCTGAACGCACAGGCGTCACAGGTCCCACACGCGGGTTCGTCGCTCCGATAGCAACTCCAGGTGTCCTCGTACGGCACCCCCAGGTCCAGACCGCGCTCGGCGATGTCGGTCTTTGCCCACTCGACGAACGGCGCGACCAGCGAGATATCCGTCTCCGGTTTCGTCCCCACGTCGACAACCTGCTGGAACGCCTCGAAGAAGGCGGGCCGGCAGTCGGGGTACCCCGAGAAGTCCTCGCTGTGGGCGCCGATGAACACCGCCGCGCAGTCGTTCGCTTCGGCGTAAGAGACCGCCATCGACAGCAGGTTGGCGTTGCGGAAGGGGACGTACGAACTCGGGATCTCGTCGCTCTCGGTGTCGGCCTCGGCGACCGCCATCTCGTCGTCGGTCAGCGACGAGCCGCCGATCTGCTGGAGGTGGCTCGTTTCGACGTGACAGAAGTCGGCCGCTTCGACGTGCTCCGCGAGCACACTCGCACACTCGTACTCTCGTTTTTCGGTGTTCTGGCCGTAGCTCGTGTGCAGGAGATACAGCTCGTCGTAGCCGCGTGCCTGTGCCTCGTAGGCCGCCGTGGCGCTGTCCATGCCGCCCGAAGCGAGCACGACAGCGCGGTCGTTGGGTGGTGTCATCGTGGTAGTAGCGGTAGCAAAAGCTAGTCAGGTGCCCGGCGCGTCGTTCCAGAGGTCCACGTGGAGCCGCGGCGTGTACCGGTAGCCGTACTCCAGTGCCAGATCCGCGACGACGCGGCGCGTCTCGCTCAGTCGCTCCCGGGTCTGTCCCTCCGGCATCAGCAGGACCTGCTCGTCAGCAACGTGCGTGTCGGCCGCCTCGCGGACGCGAGCGACCAACTCCTCGATCTCGGCCATGTCGTCGGGTCCGGTGACGACGAACTTCAGTTGGGTGTCGTAGGTCTCGACGAACTCGGCCAGCACGTCCACGTCCAGCCGTCGCGCTTCGTGGCGGTCGGCCCACTCCCCGTCGCCTTTCGGGTCCCGCTCGGGCGTGGGCGTGCTCGATCCGAGTTTGGGACTCACGCTCGCCAGGTCGATGGGCGCGTCGCGGTAGATCGTGCCGTTCGTCTCGACGGTGGTGTGGTAGCCACGGTCGGCCAGTTCCGTGAGCAACTCGACGCTCCGGTCGTGGACCAGCGGTTCGCCGCCGGTCAGCACCACGTGGTCGGCGTCGTACGCTTCGACCGCGGTGACGAGGTCGTCGACGCCGTACCAGTCGCCCGTGGGCTCCCAGGAGGTGTGGTACGAATCGCAGAACCAACAGCGCAGGTTACAGCCGCTCGTGCGGACGAAGACGCTCGGAACGCCCGCTAACTGTCCCTCGCCCTGCAGCGAGCAGAACAGCTCGTTGATCGGGAGGTCACCGTCGGCAGCGTCGCTGCTGCGCGCGACGGCCTCGCTCAGTCCGTCGGTATCGCTGGCGACCGGCATCAGCGGGTGCAGAGTTCGCTGGTCTCACGCACGGTCACGCGCACGTCCGAGACGGTGTCGGGGAGCCGGTCGCTCAGGCGTGATTCGAGGACGGCGGCCATCACCTCGGCCGTCGGCGGGTGGTCGAGCACGACGAGTGCGTCCCCGTCGCCGCTCTCCTCGAAGGCCTCGACCAGCGGGTCGCCGGTCTCGAGGAGAAACCGGTGGTCCCACTCGTCGATGACACCGGTTACCTCGCCCTTGTCGACGACCCACCCCTCGTCGGTGAGCTCCCCCGTGAGCAGGACGGTAACCTCGTAGTTGTGGCCGTGCGGGCGCGAACACTTCCCGTCGTGGTGCATGAGCCGGTGGCCCGCCGAGATGCGGATGGGCCGGTCACCGCCGACGACGAGCTCTCGCTCGCCCGCTGTGGCGACGGGGTCTGCCGACTTCGATATTCGCTGGGGCATATCCAGTGATTATCCGACGCCGATATAAGTCGTTCGGCAGGACCGCGCCGTGGGTGTTCGGCACAAACGATAGGGTGATCCAGTCCCCACTGGCGTGTATGACCCGAGACGCCGTCGAGCAGGGGTTCGAGCGCTACCTCTCGGACCTCGTAGACGAGACGTACGAGGCCTTCGACGTGGCGGCCGTGCTCCGGGGGTCCCGAAGCGGCGGGTCCCGGGCGGTGAGCAAGCTGCTGAAGAACAGCCGGCCGCTGGAGCGCCACGTCGTTCGCCCGAAGCTCCGTGAGTACCAGCGGACCATCCTCCGGCAGTTCGACCCGGTACTGGACTACGCGGCCGATCAGGAGTCCGGCTTCGCGGCCTACGCCGACGAGGTACTGGCACGGGACCTCTACTGGGACACGCTCCGTCGGGACGTGCGCGGGGACCGCCGCGACGAGATAAAGGAGCGCCTGCTGGCCCGCCAGCGGGCCTTCGGCGACGCCCTCGCGCCGCTCGTGGCGGCCGATAGCGACGACTTCTTCGGGGCCGTGGTCGCGGCCTACGACCGCGAAGCGGCGCTGTCGATGGTCGAAGAGCACTTCGTGTTCACCACGCCGCTGCAGGAAGAGCGCGAGGCCTTCGCGTTCGAGTTGGCCATCGATCCCGGCGACGTGCTGGGCGGCCTGGCTCGTGCGCTCCCGAATCTGACAGTCGACTTCACCGACGAGGCGCTGCGGTCGATGCGCCGGGCCGAACAGCGAGTCATCCCGCAAGCAAAGACCGACATCGAGCAGGCCTACGAGACGTGACTTACTCGACGGCCCTGAACGCCTCGTCGACTAGCTCCTCGTTGTACGTCCACAGGCCCTGGTAGCGGCCGTCCTCGGTCTCCCGGGCGATGAGCGCGCAGTTTTGTGCACCGCTCTCGCCGTCGTCGAACAGGATGAACCAGTAGCGGCCGAGGTCGCCGTCTCGCGTGTGCAGCGTCACCGGCGAGTCGGCCAGGGCGTCCGTCGAGACACCGCCGGGGACGTAGACGTGGACGTCGATATCGGTCGCCGCCAGCTCCCGGTAGACCGAGGTCTGTGCCTCGAAGGCGTCGGCGCGCTGGAACCCGGCGTGGAGGCGGCCGTGGCCGGTTCGCCACGCCCGGTCTTCCAGCTCGCGGGACGTGGCCAGCAGCTGTCGGCGGTCCAGCGTCACGAACACGGTGTCATCGAGCAGTTCGTATATCACCCGGTGCTTCCGGGCGAGCGAGTCCAGATCTTCGGGGCGGCGAATCGGCGGGGTGAGAAACGCAAGCAGGTCCGCGAGCGAGAGCGCCCCCTGGAACTCCCCGCCGTCCCTGATGATGACGAAGGCCTCGCTGCTGATAGCCGGGAGCTGGCGGTGGTCGACGGCCAGGTTGCGCGTCGCCAGTACGTCTGCGAGTTCACTCCCGGTGTCGTCGGGCGCGTAGACGACGACCTGCTTCTCTCGGTCAGCGACATCTGCGAGAATCCCCCCGAAGCTCATCAGCGGGGCTCGTCAGCCGCGATTGCGTCGTCGTACTCCCCGGCAAACGCCACGAGCTCTTCGACCGGTTCCGGATACTCGGCGCGCGCTACCTCCTCGTCCTCGTAGGTGACTAGCCCGGCATCGGCCAGTAGCGGTAGATGAGCGTGGACGAGCTCGATCTTGACTTTCGCCCACTCGTCGGGACCGGCGGGACCGTCGGCTGTGCTCTGCCAGCCGACCAGGATATCGGTGAGGTCGTCGAGCGTCATCGCCGAGTGGGATGGGAGCGCCGCCAGCAGGCGGCGGCGTTTGCTACTGGCCAGCGCTTTGAAGACGCCGTCGGGAGGCGGATAGTCGACTTCGCTGGCGCCGGCGGGGAACTCCAGCCCGGTCGTTTCGTTTTCGTGAGCGGTCATACAGTTGTCGTCTCCGTGTTTGTCCACGCCGCTAATATATGTTGCTCAAAAACCACTACCGGCTTGCCGTTCCACTGGTAACAGTTGGTTTCGTGCCACTCCCCAGTCCGCTGCCGCCTTGTTCGACCGAACGGCCGCCCGTGCACGTGTGTTGCTAAAACCTCGCCTTTCATGTGGAACCGGATGATCGCGCCCGATTTTCCGGATCACTGTACAGTGCGTGCTCCCAGGGGTGGTGGTTCACAAACGGCGGTGAGAAATTCGCGGCCGGCGGCCGACGACTAGACCCAGTCTTCCAGTACGACGACGGCGTCCGAGGAGACCCACTCGCCTTCGATTTCACTCTGCAGCACTGCGATCTGGTCGCGCTCCTCGTAGTGTACTTCGCTCATTGTAGTTTCTACTCTCGGGGCTATAGACTTCTGATCCGCTCCTCACTGGTTAGGTATACTGCGCTGTCGGGACAGTTCGACCGGCAGGCGAACGCCAGAGCTACCCAGTTCAGACGCTGCTTGGACCGCCAGATAAATGTAATCGCCCGGCTACGGCGACTCGCTCGTCTCCAGGGTGAACTCCTGGGTCGGGTAGGCAGTACAGGTCAGGCAGTAGCCGTCGTCGAGGTCGTCGTCCATCAGCGAGCCGTTGTTGCTGTGGCGGATGTACTCCTCTGCCGGGCCGTCCGTAATCTGGCCGGCACAGGAGATACACTGGCCCTCGCGGCAGGCATACGGGAGGTCCCAGCCCTCCTCTTCGCCGGCGTCCAGCAGCGTCTCGTTGTTGGCGACCTCGATGGTCTGGCCCTCCTTCGCGAACTCGATTTCGTAGTACTCGACTTCGTCGTCGGCGATGTCGTCGGGGTCGAAGCCGGCCTCCTCCTCCTCTTCCTCGGTCTCGCCGAGCTCTCCCTCGGCCTCGCCGGCCGGGATGGCCGCCGCGCCGCCGCCACCGATGCCGCGGTTGTACGGCTCCGGGAAGTCGGTCTCCGGAACCGCCGCGGCCCGCTGTTCGAGGACCTCCTGCGAGATGTCCTCCGGTGCCTCCCAGCCCGTCCCTTTCGCGTAGTGCAGCGCTACGACGATGAGGGTAAGCGTGAGCCCGGAGAGGACGCCTACGAGTGATACCATGTGCGCGGCTATGGAGTACTGATTTAATTAGCTGTTGTTTCTTCGGTCGCTGACTCGCCCCGAGGGCGGCGTGGGACCGCCTTGCGGTTACTCGCTTCCGATGGATCCTGTCCATCGGCATTCGCACCCACTC
>Ga0209965_1000676_pt1 | contig 12022 bp, 11 predicted proteins | sample SalPon2_B_H2O_MG_FD_185707 | JGI IMG/M metagenome (GOLD analysis project Ga0209965, IMG submission 185707) | Salt pond water microbial communities from South San Francisco under conditions of wetland restoration - Salt Pond MetaG R2_B_H2O_MG... | ecosystem: Environmental > Aquatic > Non-marine...
GGCGCGCCGGACGCCGGCTCGAGCGCGCTGCGGTGTGGAGTCTCGTCGGCTGTGGGCTCGCGTTCGCCGGTAGTACGGTCGTCGGTTGGTCCGGACCCGTCGACACCGTCTCGATGGCAGCGACCGACCCGTTCGTGATCGGGTGTGTCGTGCTCACGCTCGTCGGCGTGGTTGGGTTCGCACGGACGGGTGCCGGGGGCGGACCGTCGATTATTCTCGCTTTCGGTCCGATGTGTGGTCTCGCGCTGTCGCAGGTCGGTTGGGGCGTCGACCCACGGCTCGCCGGCGCCGCGGGTGTCGCTGCGGTCCTCATCGGCGGTGTCGGGGTCGCCGCCGCTCGGATCACCGGCGCGTCACGATCCGATCGCGCCCGGTGACTGCCCGGCGGGGCCTGCAGGCCGGGTCGTTCACGACTCGAGTGACCCACGTAGCACCTTGGCTGCAACGAGCACCGGGTCCCACACCGGGCTGAACGGGGGGGCGTACGCGAGGTCCAGTCGCTCCACTGCCGCGACAGACAGCTCCGCGTGGATCGCCGTCGCGAGTGTGTCGATGCGCACGGCTGCGTGGTCGGTGCCGGCGATGCTCCCACCGAGGAGTCGCTCAGAGTTGGCGTCCGCGACGAGCGTGACGTCGGTCTCGGCCGCCCCAGGGTAGTACCCCGACCGTGACCCGGCGGTGACCGTCTCGCTCACGGGGTCGAACCCCGCGTCGCGTGCCAGTGCCTCGGTGGCGAGTCCGACCCGCCCGCACTCCATCTCGAACGCCTTGACGACGGCCGTGCCGGCGACGTCGCCGACCGGTGTCGGGTCACCGGCGACGGTCGCACCGACCGCCCGGCCGGACCGATTCGCCGTGAGCCCGAGCGGAACCCACGTCTCTTCGCCCGTCACCGCGTGTCTCGACGCCGCACAGTCGCCGGCCGCATACACGTCCGGCTCGGTCGTCTCACCGTAGCGGTCGGTCCGGATCGCACCGCGAGGACCACATTCGACGTCGGTCTCGTCGACCACCGCAGTGGTGGGTTCGATGCCCACGCCGACGATCGCGAGTTCGACCGGGACGGTTCGGCCGTCGGCACGGACGCCCTCGACACGGTCCTCACCGAGGATGGCGTCGACCGACGTTCCCGTGTGGACGGTCACATCGTGTGCCGCCAGCGTCGAGGCGACGCGGTCGCCGACGGCGGCCCCAAACGGCGGGAGGAGCCGATCGGACCGCTGAAACAGGTGGACGTCGAGGCCGCGCCCGCGGAGCGCTTCGGCCATCTCGACGCCGACGTATCCGCCACCGACGATCGCGGCGGTCTCGGGAGCGGGGTGAGCGGCGGCGCGGTCGACGCGGTCGCGATCGACCGCCGCGACGTCGGCACTGTTCGGGTCGTACTCCTCTGGGTCGGCGATGTACGCGTCGATCGCGGCGGCGTCGTTCAGTCCGTGGAGGGTGAACGCGCCGGCGAGTCCGTCCACGTCGAACGGGCCGGTGACCGCGTGTGCGCCGGTCGCGACGAGCACCGCGCTGTACGGCTGTTCGCCGGTCGTGCCTCCCGGCGTCCGGACGTGGACCGTCTTCGTCTCTGGGTCGACTCCGGTCACCTCGTGGCCTCGCCGGAGATCGATCCCACGGTCTTCGACGTCGGCGGGCGAAAGCGAGAGCAGGTCCGAGAGCCGGGACACCCGCCCCTCGACGAAGTACGGCGTGCCACAGTGTGCATACGAGATGAACTGTCCGCGTTCGAAGACGACGACGTCGCGGTCGGGTCGCTCGCGTCGGAACTTGCTGGCCGCGCTGAGCCCGGCCGCGTCGGCACCGACGACGACGAAGGGGTCCGTCATGCTCGTCGAGTCGACGAGGGCGAACAAAAAGCCACGGCGTGCGTGCGGTGAGCGAACACGCACCGTTGGAGACACCGGCGAGAGACGTGCTACCGTGGCCTATCGGACGGCTACGAGCCGTTACCGCCTTCCGTCCCGCCTTCGACACCCAGCGCCTCGAACAGGTTCCGTCTGACCGCCTCCTCGGTGAGGTGCAAGAGTGTGTCGCGGTTCCCGCCGCTCGTCTCGATGCCGGTGAAGATGCCGAGTGGAATCTCGACGTATCCCTGTGTGGAGTGGCCCGCCGCGTCGCCCATCTCTGCGAATGCCTCCTGGAGTACGTTGCCGATGTCGAGACGGATGTCTTTCGACCGAGCCGCGAGGTAGATATGGTCGTCTGCGATCCCGAGGACGGCCGTGGTGGTGATCCCCTCGAGGTTGAGGAGGTGTTGGGCGGCCTGTGCGAGCGCCTCACGGTCGCGGATGAACCCGGCGGTCGAAAAGAGGTGGCTTCCCTGCACCTGACGGCTCTGGATCGCCTCGGCGAGCACGTCGAGCGTCTCTGGAGACATCGACGGCGACTCTACCTGCTCGAGGGTGTCGTGGTTCGCGAACGGGTGGAGGTACGCCGCCGCGGTGAGATCGCCCGGTGTGGTGTCGCGTTTGAAGTCGAGCGTCTCCGCACGGATGCCGTACAAAAGCGCGGTTGCGACCGCCTCGGAGGGCGACTGGTCGAACTCTTGGAGGTACTTCGTGAGGATCGTCGACGTCGACGAGACGTTCGTCCGGACGTCGACGAAGCGCGCGTCCGGCGGGGCGTCCGACTCGAGGTGGTCGAGGTAGACGTCGATCTCGACGTGTCCCGGGACGACTGCCTCCTCGGCCGACTTCGCGAGGTCGACGACGGCGACCGTGTCGTACTCCGCGAGCGGCGGGGTGTCGGCCCGCGACTGGAGGTCGATCCCGAGCAGGTTGACGAACGCGCGGTTCTCCTGGTGGCCCACGTCGCCGGAGTAGACGATGTCGGCTTCGACCCCGAAGCTCGCTGCTATCGCCTGGAGTGCGGTCGCCGAGGCGATCGAGTCGGGCTCGGGATTGTCGTGGGTCAGGATCGCCATCGTACCGTCCGTCCCCTCGATTATCTCGGCGAGCTGCCGAGCCATGTACTCGAGTTCACCCGTCTCGAGCGACTGGAGGGCGCTGTCGGCGATGACCGTCGAGGGGTTGATCACGACGTCGGCACCTCGCTCGCGAAGTTCGTCTTCGCTCACCGGATCCGACGCACGGACGACGACGTACTGGTCGCCGCCGCTGTCACGCACTGCGGCCACCGCCTCCTTGTTGGCCTCGACGTCGGACGCGAGGATCAACAAAATATCACGGTCCTCGACCGCGTCGACGACGTCAGGCTCTGCGATGTCTTGGACGCGCGCGTTGAGGTCCTGATCCCGCAGTGCTTCGACGCGGTCTGCGTCGCGGTCGAGGATGAGCACGTCCTTGTCGCGCTCCGAGAGCGCGTCCGCGACCGCGTGCCCGACGCTTCCACAGCCGAGGATCGCGTATCGCGTGCGTGCGGAGCCGGATGCGCCACTACTCATTGTCCATCGGTTCCGCGGCACGCCACTTAACGAGTACGCTCTCACCCGCAACACGGAGGGATCGGCTCGTCGTCGTCGCGGTGCCGCCCGTCGAATGAAAAGGTCTTTTACCCACACAACGGTACGAAACAATGAGGGCCGATAGCTCAGTCAGGGAGAGCGACGGACTCTTAATCCGTCGGTCGCGTGTTCAAATCGCGCTCGGCCCGTACCCCATATATACTCTTCCCGAGGGTGTCATAGAACTCTTGTCACGATGTTTGTTTCACAAACTTACAACTGAATCAGCTGTAAGGATGGGCTTGCGAATTGGTCGTCTGAATTCTGATCGGATTCAGATGATGGTCTGTATGCTGTACAAGATATACAGCGCGTATCCGTCTCAGCAGTCTATGGCCCCAGGAATGATGGGCAGGTATGGCAAGATAGAAGAAGCACCGGTCATTCAAGCCGTGCCTGAAGCTATTCAGGAGGGTTAAGAGGGTGTCATAGAACTCTTGTCACACCGTGATGATCGTGCTTCCCGGATTGTCTCCGCGTTCGTAGTTGGTGATTGCGACGACGAGACGAAGGCACAGGGCGAGAAACACCTGCGCTCGTGCGTGGACGCGGCCTCGGGCGTGCGTTCGCCCGAGGCCGCAGTCCTTCACTGATTCATTAGTTCGTTCGACTCCAGTACGGCGGTTGTACGTCTCATCCAACGTGGACTGCTTCAACTGAACGTCCTCGCTGTGTTGTTCGATGCGGTCTTCGACCCTGTACTCGATGTCTTTCGGGTCGTCAGTGTTTCGCGCGTTGTATGGGGCGACTGGCACGACCCCTGCGGCCAGCAGGTGGTCGTGCCAGTCAAGCGTGTCGTAGGCGCTGTCACCAACCATCCAGATCGGCTGTGCGACGGCGAGCGCGTCACGTGTGACGCGCATCGCCGTCTCCTCGGGCGCTTGTTTACTCTCTGTGAACTCCGCCGCGATCGGGATCTTTTGCCCGGTCGAGACGATTGTACAGCCGTAGCCGTGGTAGTACTCGTCGTCAGTTGGATCGTAGCACTTCGAGGCGTCTTGATCGGCGGGCTTCGCCCTCACGTCGGTTGAATCGATGCAGTAGGTCAGGTCGAGCAGGCCGCGGCGGGCGGCCTGCTCGACGAGCCGGTCAAAGACTTCGTCAACGACGTGTTCGAGGTCGGTGAGAAAGCGATCGACCGCGTCTCTCGACGGCGGTCGATCGAACCCACAGCTCAGCCAAACGACCGTGTTCCGAAGCTCTCGTTCAACGGGGCGAATACCGTAGATGTCCTTGTAGTAGCAGTGGAGAAAGCCACGCATCAGCTCTGGTGGCTCGTGGTCTCGTGTTCGCCCCGTCTCCGCCGGGGCGAACACGTCGAACTCTTCGAGAAACTCGAAGGAGAGATGCTCAAACAACGCGAGCGTCTCGGTCTCCGCGACATTGAAGAACGACTCTACCGAAGGATCATCTTGCAGGGTCGCTGGGCTCATTCCACCTCAGCGTTCACCCTGCTCTTTGGTGTGCTACTCGTTCTATGACACCCTCTAAGCGAGAAACTGCGTGACAGCGGGGGGTTATTGAGGCACCCTTCGGAAGGAATGAGGAAGTCGTGTCTGTGCACAACAATGATTCCTCAACTCGAATTCCACGAACTCGGTGAGTGCCTCGGCTACTCACCACCGCCGCTGCTCAAACGGCTGATTGAAGACACTCAAAAAATCCACAAGCACCGACCAATCCTATAAGAGACGCTCGCTACCGTCACACAACCGAGGTGTGAGGATTAGGTAAAGACAGATGGTTAGGTTCCCTCATTCCACTCGCTAAGTCGGCTCCTCAACAAGGACGCGTCCTTGTTACCGGTACCGGTGTTCAGCAACACGACGGTGTCGTCGTCCTCAAACTCGCCGCGTTCCGCGAGCTTGAATGCGCCGGCAGCGGCCGCAGCACACGTTGCTCCCATCTCGACGCCTTCCTCTTGTGCGATGCGAATCGCGGCGTCAGCGATCGCGTCATCGCTCGCAGCCACGGCACCACCGCCGGACTCCTCCAACGCGTCTAGGACCAACGGGGATGCGCCTGGGTCCGGCACAGCGATCCCACCGAACACCGTCGAGATTCCCTCCCAAGCGTCGTGGATCTCCCTGTCTTCCTCCCAAGCCTTGACAACAGGTGCACAGCCCGTCGACTGGGCGACGTACATACCAGGGAGTTCGTCGGTGATCCCCAACTCGACCAGTTCCTTAGCCCCCTTGTGCATGCCGACCAGCCCGACGCCCCCACCAGTCGGGTACAGCACGGCGTCAGGGGCCTCCCAGCCCAGCTGTTCGGCCGTCTCGTACAGCATCGTCTTCTTCGTCTCGTGGCGGTATGGTGTGACGAACGTCTTGACCGAGTACCAGCCGGAGTGGTCTTCCATCGCCTCGGCGTAGCCGGCCCCCGCGTCGGTTATCTCACCTTCCGCGATGTGTAGGTCGCCACCGTGGACCTCGGTCATCGCCTTCTGAATGTATCCTGCCCGGTCTGGGAGCCACACGTGTGAGTCAAGTCCCGCCGCGGCCGCGTAGGCGGCAGCCGCCTGCCCGGCGTTGCCAGCGGAGGCAAGCGCAACTTCCTCCGCCCCGTGTTGCACTGCAGCGGTGACCGCCCCCGTCTGGCCGCGATCCTTGAACGTCCCCGTGGGGTTGTGGCCCTCGTCTTTAATCAAGACCTCTCCGACACCCATCGCGTCTGCGAGAGACGGACAGTCCACAAGCGGTGTCGCTCCCTCGCCCATTGTCACCGCATTATCGCGGTGGAACGGCAGCAGTTCCTCGTAGCGCCACAGCGAATCGAAGGGCCGCGAACTGAACGTCTCGGCGTCAACATCAATCCGACTGAAATCGTACGCTGAATCTAGGATCCCGCCGCACGCTGGGCACCTATGGGTCGTCTCGTCGCCATCGAATCGCTCGCCACAGTCGACACAATCGAGTCCTATGAACGCAGCTGTAGTCTCCATGAGAGTTGCTAGCATAGTTAGGTTATTAATTTGGTGATATTGTTCGGTATATCGGGCGCTGCCCTGCCGGGAGCTCATGTTGATACGCGTCTCTCCTGCGTAGACAACCCCGCTGTCTTGGTATCGGGATAAAAGGCCTAGCCTACCGTGGAACCGACACTGCCCGCTCGCTGCATCCACCCAACGGATCGCGTGCGGTTGTCAGTCCGATAGATAACGCACAATCTTAATTGAACACTGTCTATTTCGCCGGCGATAGATTGATATTATTGGTGCTGGAAAAAATGCCTCATGGCAGCAAAGAATAATTTAGTCGAACTCAATGAAGTGACGAAGCGATTCGGTGATCTCACCGCAGTTGACGGTATCAATTTCTCCGTTCGGCAGGGAGAGTTTTTTACCCTCGTCGGCCCGTCCGGCTGCGGGAAGACGACATCGCTCCGGATGATCTGTGGTTTTGAACATCCGACGGAGGGAGAAGTTCGGATCGACGACCGATCGATGCGGACAGTACCCCCAGAGGCCCGTGATACGAACCTCGTGTTCCAGCATCTCTCCCTTTTTCCCCACATGACCGTGGGGGAGAACGTTGGGTACGGACTTGCGAAAGCGGGCGTCGCCGCGGACGAACGGTCGAGGCGCGTTTCTGAGTATCTCGATCTTGTCGACCTCGGTGGGTTTGAGGACCGCGATCCGACGGAACTCTCGGGCGGCCAACAACAGCGCGTTGCGCTCGCTCGCGCACTCGTGAACGAGCCAGCAGTACTGCTACTGGACGAGCCGCTCTCCAGTCTTGACCGAAAACTCCGAAAACAGATGCAAGTCGAACTCCGCCGGATCCACCAGCAGACGCGGGGGACGTTCTTTTATGTGACTCACGATCAGGAGGTTGCGATGACGCTCAGCGACCGGATCGCCGTAATGAACGACGGACACATCGAGCAGATCGGCCCACCTGAGGAGATATACCGCGAGCCCGCCTCCGAGTTCGTCGCCGACTTCATCGGTGATACAAACCTCATCACGGCACAGACCATCGAGCGAGATGGAACGACAGTCGCGAAGATAGGCGGCGACAGCGGTTTCGGTATTCCAGCAAATGGTCTATCCGGCGAGCTAACCGTTTCGATCCGGCCCGAGGACTTCACAATCCCGAACGATGGCGGCGTCCTGCACGGCACCGTCGTCGAGCGGTACTTCCAGGGCGACCAGACGAACTACATTGTCGACCCCGACGGAGACATCGACGAACTCCAAGTGGTAATCCAAGGACGCGAGTCGGCGGTCAATACGGGTGCGGACATCTCGCTCGACGTAGTCGACGGCGCACCAACCATTTTTTCATCGCCGTGACGCCGATAGCCGCCTCGTCAGAGCTTCTGCTCTCCTGTTTCGCGTTCTTCGAGAACCCCCGAGGTAGGACGACGCCCGTTTCGGCAGCTACTCTTCTTCAGTGACTGTTCCGGCGACGTAGCCGGTCACGTTGCCGACGTTCATCGCAACTGATAATGCGATTGCGATTCCAAAAATGATGAGCGCGGAGACAGCGTTGAGTTCCGGCGCGTCGAGCTGTCTGATCCGGCTGAACATCCAGATTGTCAATACATCTGTGTTGGGGCCGGTAAGGAACAGCGCCCGAATGTAGTCCTCGAACGACCGGATCCACGCGAACAGGAATCCAGCCCCGACGGCAGGAGCGATCACGGGGAGTGTGACATCCCGGAACACTGTGATCGGATCCGCACCCAGATCTCGGGCTGCCTCTTCAAGTGACTCGTCGAAGGTGTACAGCCGGGCGGAGACAATAAGCAGCACGAACGGGATCCCGTACAGCGAGTGGGCCAACACCACCGTGCTGAATCCGGGAAGTACGCCGAGAAGATTCTGGAAGTAGATCCGGAGCGCCACCCCTAGGATGATGCCCGGGATCACCATGGGGATAATTCCGAACGTCCGGTACACTTCCCGAAGACGGAACCGGTAGCGGGTCAGAGCGAAACTCGCCGACACGCCAAGCACCGTCGCGATCGATGCTGCCACCGTCGCAATGGTGAAGCTTCCGACGAGCGATGCACGCATCGAGTCGCTGCTGACCGCTAGCCGAAAGTTGTCGAGCGTGAACCCCTCAAACGGAAAGAGCGTCACAGCGTTTTCCGCGAACGCGAGGAAAATGATGATTGCGAGCGGCACCCACAAGAAGAGCAGTAACAGTCCCGACACGACGTACAGCGAGCTGCTAAGCAGCTTCTCGACTTGCTGGTGGCCAACGAGTCGATCGGTCGCCATCTCAAGCACCCCCCAAGTCTTCGATGCTCAGGTATCGGAAGGCGAGAATCATCGCACCGACGATAGAGACGAGCACGAACATCGACGCCGCGCTCGCATGCCCGATCGAGTAGCTCCCGGCGACACGGCTCTCGATTAGCATGCCGATCATCTGGACTTTTCCCTGTCCGAGGAACGTTGGCGTAATAAACGCTCCGACGCTCGGGACGAAGACAAAGAGGCTCCCGCCGATGATCCCGGGGAGCGTGAGCGGGACCACATGGTCCCGAAGCACCTCGACCCGTGACGCGCCGAGGTCACGGGCGGCCTCGATGATCGAGAAGTCGAGGCCGTCGAGGCTAGCGTACAGCGTCAGGAGCATGTACGGGAAGTACGCGTGGGCGAGCCCGACGATGATCGCTGGGATTCCGTAATTAAATATGCCGAGCGGGGCGTCAATCAACCCCCAGCTCATGAGCGTGCTGTTGATCACGCCGCCCGGACCGAACATGAGGACCCACGAGTACGCCCGCACGAGGTACATCGTGAAGAATGGCAGGAGCACAAAAAAAATGACAATCTTGAACAGTTGGCCGCCCTTTCGCGCCAGCAGGTATGCCAGCGGAAACGCGAGCGCCAGACAGAGCACCGTCGTCACGGTAGCGATGACGTACGAGAGCCACAGCGCCGTGACGAACGGGGTCTGCCAGATTAGGCCGCCGCCATCGAAGAGCGACCGGTAATTGTTCAGCGTCGGCTCGTAGATTATCTGGTACGTCAGCGAGCTGACCTCGAAGAAACTCACGGCGATCATGAACGCCAGCGGCGCGACGAGCAGGGTGAGTATCCACGCTGCGCTCGGGCCGGCCGTGACGCCAAGTCGACTACGTGGTCCGCTCAGCAGCCTCACCACTCGTGCGCGCACGCTCTCGTCCGGCTCATCCGTCGCCATCTATGCCGCTTTGACCTCTTCCCACGTGGAGATGTATGCCTCCTCGACGTCCGAGGCGATATCCTTGATCGAGTACATTCCCTCGAGGCGTGAGGGGTCGATGCGCCCGTACAATTCGTTCTGCTCCTCTGTCAGCTCGTCGGCCACATTGGGGTTCGTGCTGGGTGAGAAGCCGGCCTCTGCAAGCGCCGCACCGTTCTGCGGCGTGATGAACTCGTTTATCACCTCCCAGGCAGTCTCTTGGTTCTCCGAGGCAGCGGAAACGACCGCGGTCTCGTACCACGCCAGCGCACCCTCGCTGGGTGCGACGAACTCGACCCAGTCGTCGCCCTCGCTACGCATTTGGACGGTCTCGTTGCGCCCACTGTGGCCGACGAGGAAGTTCCCCTGCCGGAACTCTTGGATGAACGTCGGGTCAGGAGCGATGTACCCCTGTAGCCGTGGCTTCTGTTCGATCAGCAGCTCTTGTATCTCGGTGAGCTGATCCTCGGTAAACGTCATTCGCGCCCCTGACATCGCGTCGTCCATACCGAGGTACAGCGCCGCAGCGGGGACCGACTTCGCCGCCTCGTCGTACATGATGATCTCGCCGTCGAGACTGGCGTCGACGTAGTCCTCCTCAAACAGGATGTCGTAGCTCGGCTCGTGGTCCGGCACGCTCCGGGAGTCGTAGGAGTAGCCGTACCAGCCGAACCGGATCGGGACCCCGTACGCATCGCCGTCTTCAGTGAACTGGTTGTCGACGAACGACTGGAAACGGTCGTACATCGAGCCGAAGTTGTTCACCATGTCGTTGTTCACCGGCGCGACGAGGCCAGCATCCATGAACCGCGGCACGAGGTTGTTGTTCGGGACGGCGATGTCGTATTGGGCGTCCTGGCCTGCGCTCCACTGGGAGAACATCTCGGTCGACGAGGTCGAGGGCGTGATGTTCAGTTCTACGCCGTCGAGCGTGGATTCGATGTTTTCCTGCATTTCGGCGTACTCCTCCCAGGTAATGATGTTGATTGTGGTCGTTCCATCGCCGCCCATGGTGCCGCCGTCACCACCGTTGCCATCGCCGCCATCACCGTTGCCACCATTGCCACCGCTGCCACTACAGCCAGCGAGGGCAATCGTGCCGGCCGCACCAGCGCCGGCGATGAATTTGCGACGATTCACGTGTCTGTTCGATTGTGCCGAGTCATTGCGACTCATTGGCATATGTTCGCAAATGGAAGCATTACTTAAAAATATTCTCCACGTGATTCAGCTTTGAACGGTGAAGTAGAAGCATGACGTAGGCGGTAGCGAAGACAGATGATGCCGATTGCGGACTTCTTATTATGCACGCGGATGTTTCTGTCAAAGCTAATGGATGTAACGACGTGGACTGCGATGCACATGGAAGCAGCCGTCTCTTTGCTCACGCTAACAGTCTGACTCCGCTATCTCGCCGTGACTGCACTCATGTATCTCAACGGTAGGAAACTGTTATAATCTGCTGTGTTGAATAAATGCTGAGTCACGGTCACAGCAGTTCACACAGCGGTTCTATGTTGCTGATGGCGAACATGAGGACAATCTCACGGAACTGCCGATACCAGCTCAGCGCTCGCACGGCATCGCCGAGCGAGCACTTTGTTGTCGAGTAGGATGTTTCGGCCATCCACCGCTGAGCGTAGCCATTTGCTCGATTGAGCGCGTTGTTCGCGGTTGCTTTCGCTGACGAACCGCGGTAATGAACGAGGTACTCACGTCATGTGCGGCGATTTCGTACTCGGTGTGCCAGTCTTGGAAGCCATTATCGGCGACGACGGACTGCAGGTCGTCCGCGTTTCGGCGGACGACCTGCGGTCCGGTCTTTGTGTCATGCTTCCACCGAGCTGCGATGTGAACGTCAAGAATAGCAAGCGATTCCACATCAGTCAATGTCGTCACTTTCAGTGTCTGTATCGTCCGTCCTGCCCGCTGGCGGAAGTACGATGACGCACGGCGTCGGTCGAAAAACGTGCTGTCGAGCGCTGCGTGACCAGACTGCGGGTGCTGCTGCGCAGAAACGAGCAGCAGCGCCCGCCACACCCACATTTTCAGCCGATCAAACGACTTGTAGATCGTGCTGTAATCCGACCCACATTGACCGTGCTGGAGAAGCTCTTGAGCAACCCAGATTTGAGTTCAATGTGCTAGGCATTCCGATCGATCCAGGCACAGAACTCGTCAAAATCCTGTGCACCCGCTCCGTCAGCGATCTCACGGAGCGTCCCGGTTCGAAGTTCGTCGTGTAGTGGAACAGTCACGTGTCGTCGATCAGCTTCGTTTGTCGGATGCTCATAGTACAATTGTGCGTGGTCTCCGGCTGTCCGCCGTCACTCGAAGCCGCCAGCATTGACGAGGACCTTGGCAACCT
>Ga0209965_1000677_pt1 | contig 12021 bp, 4 predicted proteins | sample SalPon2_B_H2O_MG_FD_185707 | JGI IMG/M metagenome (GOLD analysis project Ga0209965, IMG submission 185707) | Salt pond water microbial communities from South San Francisco under conditions of wetland restoration - Salt Pond MetaG R2_B_H2O_MG... | ecosystem: Environmental > Aquatic > Non-marine...
CGACCACGACTCCCGGGCGAGCGCGGCGAGGTCGACCTCCTCGCGCCCGCCGATCGTCCGACCCTCGTTGGTGAGGAAGAGCAGGTCGTCGATGAGCGACTCCATCCGCTCGACCGCGGCGCGACACCGGCGGAAGTGGTCCGGGTCGCCGGTCTCCTCCGCCAAGTCGAGGTACCCGTCGACGATCCCGAGCGGATTCCGGATGTCGTGCGAGACGACGCGGGTGAACTCCTCCAACTGGTCGCGCTGCGCCTGGATCCGTTCGGTCGCTTGCTTGTGGAACAGCTCGTAGCCCACCCACTGGGCCATCAGCTCCACGAACGTCTCTTCTTCTTCGGAGAACGGCCGATCCCGCGGCGCCGAGTCGGCGAAGCAGAACGTGCCGTACACGTCGCGGTTCACCACGACCTTCGCGCCGATGTACGCCTCCAGTCCGAACTCCTCGTAGGCGGCGTCGTTCTCCCAGCCCTCCACCTGCGCGTGCTGGACCGTCAGCGCGCCGTCGACGGTGATCGTCCGCTTACAGTACGCCTTCGACAGCGGGCAGCTCTCGCCCGCTTGGAGCAGCTCGTGGTCCCCCCGCGCCTCAGCGATGAGCTGTACTCCGTCTTCGATTTTGGTGAGGAACCCGGACTGCACCCCGAGGTACCGCCGACCCAAATCCAACAGATCCGGGAGCTTCTCCTCGAACGACCGCTCCTGATCGGCCGTGATCCGGTACATCCGGCGCAGGGCGTCCCCCTCGGAGAGGCGTTTAGTCATGCATACTCACCATTCTGTTGCGCGGTCAACGTCGTGCACCGCTTTAAGATGAACGGTGCCGGGCGATCGGTGCGGATTTGTGTGATGCCATCGGGATATCGGCCGATCGGACCGTCACATCGGCCGAAGCCGTCGGATACATGGGGCTCGCACCGCTCCTACGTCCATGGCCGCCGACGATCGCAACGCCTTCGAAGTGTACCGCGACCGCGTCGACCGGCCCCTCCTCCGGCTGTTCCGCGAGTACGGCGCCGCCGAGGTCCACTGGCTCGCGATCGGGATGGCCGCGAACGTCGTCGCCCGCGTCGCCGGACTGGTCCCGCCGGTCGTGCTCGGCGTCGCCATCGACGCCGTGTTCACCGGGAGCGGTCCGTACACCCTCCCGCTCGTCCCCGACGCGTGGCTCCCGACCGCGGGGCCGGCGCAGTTCCGGCTCTCCGTCGTCCTCATCGTCGGGTCCTTCCTCGTCACCGGCGTGTTCACGTGGATCTACGGCATCGCCGCGAACAACTTCGCGCACCGAGTGATGCACGCGGTCCGGACGGACTCCTTCGACCGGATGCAGCGACTCGACATGACCTTCTTCGACGACAAGCAGACGGGCGAGGTGATGAGCGTCCTCAACAACGACGCCTCGAACCTCGAGGTCTTCCTCGACAACGCGCTCCAGAACTCGGCGCGCCTCGGCGTCATGGTCGTCGGCATCGCGGGCGTGCTCTTCTACTACAACTACGAGCTCGCGGTCGTCACCCTCTCGGCGATCCCGGTGATGATCCTCTTCACGCTCTGGTTCATGCGGGCCGTGGAGCCGCGCTACGTCGCCCAGCGCTCCGTGGTCGGCGACCTCAACACGGCCCTGGAGAACGCCCTCTCCGGCGTCGAACTGGTGAAGACCTCGAACACCGAGCCCTACGAGAGCGAGCGCGTCGAGACCGCCTCGCACCGGTACTTCGAGCGGACGATGTCGATCCTCCGGCTCAACTACGTCTACCGCCCCGGGATGGAGCTGTTCGCCGGCCTCGCGTTCGCCGCCACCTTCGCGGTCGGGGGGTACTGGCTCTCCGCCGGGCCGCCGGGCCCGTTCACCACGACGCTCACGGTGGGGACGTTCGTCACGTTCGTCCTGCTCACCCAGCAGTTCGTCGCCCCCCTCGCCGAGGTGTCGAACATCATCGACCAGTACGAGAACGCGAAGGCCTCCTGCGAGCGCGTGTTCGGCCTCCGCGACATCCCGATCCGGATCACCGACGCCGACGACGCGGTCGCGCTCGGGAGCGGACGCCCGGGCGACGCCGCCGACGGCGACCCCGGCGAGTCAGCGACCCCCGACCACGGCGGGGTCGCCGGCGCGGTCGAGTACGACGACGTCTCCTTCGCGTACCCGGAGAACGCGCTCGTCGACCCGACCGACGCCGACGAGCCGGTCATCAGCGGCGTCTCCTTCGCCGCCGACCCCGGCGACACCGTCGCCCTCGTCGGCCCGACCGGCGCCGGCAAGTCGACGCTGCTGAAGCTCCTGCTCCGGCTCTACGACGCCACCGACGGCGCGGTCCGGGTCGACGGGCACGACGTGCGCGACGTCACCGTCGAGAGCCTGCGCTCCGCCGTCGGCTACGTCGCGCAGGACACCACGCTGTTCGACGGGACCATCGCCGAGAACATCCGGTACGGGCGGTTCACCGGAGTCGACGACGCGGTCGAGAGCGACGCGGTCCGCGAGCGGGTGATCGAGGCCGCGACGGCCGCCGAGGCCCACGAGTTCATCGACTCGCTCCCGAACGGCTACGAGACGCGGATCGGCGAGCAGGGCGTGAAGCTCTCCGGCGGCCAGCGACAGCGCGTCGCCATCGCCCGGGTCGTGCTCCAGGACCCCGCCATCCTGATCCTCGACGAGGCGACCTCCGCGGTCGACACCGAGACGGAGATGCTGATCCAGCGCTCGCTCGACGAGTTGGCGGCCGACCGCACCACGTTCGTCATCGCGCACCGGCTCTCGACCGTGACCGACGCCGACACGACCCTCGTGCTGGAGGACGGCGAAGTCGTCGAGCGGGGGAGCCACGACGACCTGCTGGCGGCCGACGGGCTGTACGCGAAGCTCTGGGGCGTCCAGGCCGGCGAGATAGAGGAGCTCCCGGAGGAGTTCGTCGACCGCGCCCGCGAGCGCCACGTCGACCGCGCGGTCGAGCGGGCGACGGACGGAGCGGCGGTCGAGAGCGAGACGCTCGACGACTGAACCGCTTCGACGGGGCGGAAAACCCGCCCCCGTGCCGACGTCAGTCGTCGCTCGACGCCTGCCCGGTCGGGTCGGTCGCGGCGCCCGGGACGGCCTCGGCCGGCTCCGGGGGCTCGTCGCGCACGTCGGCGCCCTTGCCCTCGGCGATGACCTCGGCGTACGCGTCCGGGAAGACGCGAACGAAGTCGTCGAGCGCCCCCGTCCAGTCGGCGAGCAGTTCGGCCGCGCGGTCGCTGTCGGTGTACGCGCGGTGGTTCTCCACGAGCCGGCGGAGCACCTGCTCGTCCGACTCGTCGAGGGTCGCCGAGACCGAAACCATCCCGCGGTTCACGCGGTCGTCGAGCCGGTCGTCGGGGTCGTACACGTAGGCGACGCCGCCGGACATCCCGGCCGCGAAGTTCCGCCCCGTGTCGCCGAGCACGGCGACGACCCCGCCGGTCATGTACTCGCAGCCGTGGTCGCCGACGCCCTCGACGACCGCCTTGACGCCGGAGTTACGGACGCCGAACCGCTCGCCGGCGACGCCGTTGACGTACACCTCGCCCTCGGTGGCCCCGTACAGTCCGACGTTGCCGGCGACGACGTTCTCGGCGGGGTCGTAGCCGGCTTCTTCGGGCGTGTTGACCACGATTCGGCCGCCGGAGAGCCCCTTCCCGAGGTAGTCGTTCGCGGCGCCGGTCAGCTCGAGGGTGATCCCCGACGCGAGGAACGCGCCGAAGCTCTGGCCCGCGTACCCGTCGAACCGGCAGCTGATGGTGTCGGCCGGGAGCCCCTCGCCGCCGTGCTCGGAGACGACGCGGTTCGAGAGCGTCGCGCCGACCGCGCGGTCGACGTTCTCCACGTCCCGAGTGAGCGCGACGGGCGCGCCGTCTTCGATGGCCGGCGCGGCCTCGTCGATGAGGTCCCAGTCGAGGAGCGACTCGATTTCGGCGTCCTCCTGCTCGCGGGTCTTGGTCCGGGCGTCGCCCGCGGGTTCGGCGATGACCGCCGAGAGGTCGAGGTGCTTCGCCTTCTCGTGGTCCGACTCGCGCTGCGAGAGCAGTTCGGAGCGTCCGATGAACTCCTCGACCTCGGTGTAGCCGAGCTCGGCCATGATCTCGCGGAGCTCCTGCGCGATGAACGTCATGTAGTTGATGACGTGGTCCGGCTGGCCGGGGAAGCGCTGGCGGAGGTCCTCGCGCTGGGTCGCGACGCCGACCGGGCAGGTGTTCTCGTGGCACTGCCGGGCCATCACGCAGCCGGCGGTGACGAGCGAGGCGGTCCCGAACACGTATTCCTCCGCGCCGAGCGCGGCGGCGACCGCGACGTCGCGGCCGGTCTTGAGCCCGCCGTCGGCGGTGACGCGGATGCGGTCGCGCAGGCCCGTGGCGCGGAGCATCTGGTTCGCCTCGGCGAGGCCGAGCTCCCACGGGAGCCCCGCGTTCTTGATCGACGTCTTCGGGGAGGCGCCCGTCCCGCCGTCGTGGCCGGAGACGTGGACGACGTCGGCGTTCGCCTTCGCGACGCCCGCCGCGATGGTGCCGATGCCGGCCTCGGACACCAGCTTCACGTTGACGTCGGCGTCGGGGCTCGCGGCCTTCAGGTCGAAGATGAGCTGCTTGAGGTCCTCGATCGAGTAGATGTCGTGCTGGGGCGGCGGCGAGATGAGCCCGACGCCCGGCGTGGAACACCGGACGTGCGCGATCATCTCGTTGACCTTCTCGCCGGGGAGGTGACCGCCCTCGCCGGGCTTGGACCCCTGCGCCATCTTGATCTGCAGCTCGTCCGCGCTCGCGAGGTACTCCGACGTCACGCCGAAGCGGCCGGAGGCGACCTGCTTGACGCTACACTCCTTCTCGGTGCCGAACCGCTCCGGCGGCTCGCCGCCCTCGCCGGTGTTCGACTTCGCGCCGATCCGGTTCATCGCGATGGCGTTGTTCTCGTGGGCCTCCGGCGAGATGCTCCCGAGGCTCATGGCGGCCGTCGAGAAGCGCTCGACGATCGACTCGACCGGTTCGACCTCTTCGACCGGGACCGGGTCCCGGTCGGACTCGAACGAAAGGAGGCCGCGGAGCGTCTGGAGCTTCTCGGACTCGTCGTTCACCAGCTCCGCGAACTCCTGATACTGCTCGTAGTCGCCGCCCCGGACCGCCTGCTGGAGCGTCCCGACCGTCTGCGGGTTCCAGCCGTGCTTGATCCCAGACGAGCGGTGCTCGTACTCGCCCGTGGTCTCCAGCTCGGGGTCGGCGCCGAACGCCATCGCGTGGCGCGTCCGGAGGTCGTCTTCGATCACGCCGATCCCGATCCCCTCGGTCCGGATCTCGGTCCCCTCGAAGTACTCGGCGACGAACTCGGAGGCGAGTCCCACGGCCTCGAAGATCTGGGCGCCCTGGTACGACTCCATCGTCGAGATGCCCATCTTCGCCATCGTCTTGAGGAGCCCGTCTTCTAGGGCACCGCGGTACGCCGCGAGCGCCTCCGCCTCGTCGGCGCCGTCCGGCCCCGCCACGACGTCCGCGATGGAGTCGTACGCCAGGTACGGGTCGATAGCGTCGGCGCCGTAACCCACCAGCGTCGCGATGTGATGTACCTCGTGCGGTTCGCCCGACTCGACGACGAGTCCGGCGCGGTTCCGCAGCCCGTTGCGGACGAGGTGGTGGTGGATCGCACCGGTCGCGAGCAGGCTCGGGACCGCGAGCCGGTCCGGGCCGACCGCCCGGTCGGAGAGCACGACCACGTCGGCGCCGTCCTCGATGGCGGTCGCGGACTCCCTGCGGATCCGAGTCACGGCGTCCACGAGCGAGTCGCCGCGGTCGTACGTCACGTCGACCGTCACCGAGTCGAACGCCGGTCCGTCGGCGCCGACCGGCTCGCCGTCGAGCCCCTTCAGCGCCGCCGTCTCGTCGTCGGTGAGTATCGGCGAGTCAGCGACGATCTGCTCCGCGTGTTCGGGGGTCTCGTCGAGCAGGTTCCGCTGGTTCCCCATCCGGGTCTCCAGCGAGGTGACGAGTTCCTCGCGGATGTAGTCGATCGGCGGGTTCGACACCTGCGCGAACAGCTGCTTGAAGTAGGTGAACAGCGGGCGGTCGACGTCGGCGAGGACCGACAGCGGCGTGTCGTCCCCCATCGAGCCGACCGGGTCCTTCCCGTCTCTCGCCATCGGCTCGACGAGGTGGTTCAGCGAGTCGGTGGTGTAGCCGAACGCGGCCTGGTGGGCTCGGACGGTTAGGTCATCCTCGCTCTCGTGGTCTTCGTCGCTCCCGGCGTCTTCGCCGGCCTCGTTCGCTGCAGCCGTCTCGGCGTCGGAATCGATCCCCTCCGCGACGTCGTCGAGGTCGACCTGCCGCTCGTCGACCCACTCGCCGTACTTCTCGTCGGTGAGGTCGGCGAACACCTCGTCGTCCGGGACGATCCGCCCCTCTTCGGGGTCGGCGACGAAGATCTCGCCGGGCTGGAGGCGCCCGCGCCGCTCGACCTCGGCGGGGTCGGTCGGCAGCGCGCCGACCTCGCTCCCGACGACGAGCCGGTTCTCGTCGGTCACCTCGTACCGGCACGGGCGGAGCCCGTTGCGGTCGAGGACGCCGGCGACGCGGTCGCCGTCGAAGCCGATGACCAGGGCGGGGCCGTCCCACGGCTCGACGAGCGACGCGTGGTAGTCGTAGAAGTCGGTGCGGGCCGCGTCCATCAGGTCGTCGTCGCGGAACGCCTCCGGGATCAGCATCCGGAGGGTGTGCGGGAGGTCGCGTCCGGCCTGCAGGAGCAGTTCGACCGCGTTGTCGACGCTCGCGGTGTCCGACTGGTTCGGGTCGTCGATCACCGGTTTGATCGTGTCCAGCTCGGCGCCGAACGACGGGTGGTCGAGGTCGTTCTCGCGGGCGCGCATCCAGTTGACGTTCCCCCGGATCGTGTTGAACTCGCCGTTGTGGACGATGTTTCGGTACGGATGCGCGAGGTGCCACGCGCCGAGCGTGTTCGTCGAGAACCGCGCGTGCACTAGGGCGACGTGGCTCGCGAAGCGCTCGTCGGTCAGGTCGGGGTAGTAGTCGGCCAGCTGCGATCCCTTCAACAGTCCCTTGTAGACGACGCGCTGGCGGTCGAGCGAGCAGACGTAGAACCGCCCGGCGCCGTCGACGTCGCTGACCGCGTTCTCGATCTCGCGTCGGGCCGCGTACAGCGCGCGGTCGAAGCCGAGCAGCTCCGGGTCCGCGTCGTCCGACCGCGTCTCCTCGCTGGTGAACCGCTCGGCGAGGCCGGCGCCCTCGACGGGCGCGGCGAACAGCTGGGCGACCTCCGGTTCGGAGTCGAGCGCGGTCGCGCCGAGGTCGGCGTTGTCCGTCGGGACGGAGCGCCACGCGAGCACCTCCAGCCCGTAGACGGAGAACACCTCCGCGATGACGTCGTGGATCTCCGCCTGGACGCTCTGTTCGGTCGGCATGAAGACGGAGCCGACCGCGTACTCCTCGGGCAGGTCGGCGTCGACGACGTCGTCGAAGAAGTCGTCCGGGCGGGCCACCATGATCCCGGCGCCGTCGCCGGTGTTCTCCTCGGAGCCCGTGGTCCCGCGGTGTTCGAGGTTCTCCAGCAGGCGGACCGCGTCGGTCACCGTCTCGTGGTCGGGTTCCCCGTCGAGGTCGACGATCCCGCCGATCCCGCAGTTCGACCGCTCGTCCGTTACTGCCGCGAGTCCCTCGTCCTGACCCGAGGGATCCGCGTCCCCCCGGGTGTCACTACGTGGCTCGGTCATACCTCCCACTCACGAGCGATCAGTTAAAGGTATGACCCTGATACGGGTAGGATCCCTCGTACACACATTAGGGAATATAAGGTAATTATTCATCAGGGGTGTCTACCCGCCAATGCATATGCCACTCGATCACTTTCTAATCGTCTCGGCCGAAGATATGATTATAAAACCGGAGAATGCTGCGGACAAGATACACGCGTCGTGCCAAACGGAGCCACTTCTTTCATTCGGGTGGCGCAACGCCCGGCGGGACTGACGCCAGTGACGTTCGCGGGTCCCGCGGACGTCGACCGGCGGCCGACTCGTCGAGCGGTCGAACCCCGACGAGCGGTCAGTCGGCAAACGGCGTGAACGACCCGTTGATATCCCACTCGTGGATGCAGTAGACCTCACCCGGTTCGTCGGTGATCTGCCAGCCGGTGGTCTCGTCGTTCCACCGCTCCCGACGACCGCACAGCTCGCACTCTCGCTCTCGTGGCGGGGTGATGGTCACGCTCATGGCCGGAAGAACGGGGCGGCCCAGCAAAAGAATGTCGCCGCGCCCGCCGCGTCGCCGACTCGCTCCGCGCTCCCCGCTTCGCGTGTCTCACTCACGACCCCCGTCGCCGCGCGCCGAGGCCGCCGACGAGGAGGAGCGCGACGACCGTCACCGGCGGGCCGAACCCCGGCACGTCTTCGGCGGTCGCCCGGATCGGCGCGTCGTCATAGCTCGGCGTGGGTGGCTCCGCGTCCGTCGCGTCGCCCCCCGCCGACGGCGCTTCGGTCGCGTCTTCCACCGTCGTCGACCCTTCGGTCGCGTCGGCCGCGTTCGCGCCGTCGTTCGCCGCTGCCGACCCCCCATCGTCGGCGCTCGCTGCCGCCGTTTCCGTCGCACCGCTCGATGAACCGCCGCCGGACGGCCCAGCATCGCTCCCGGGCCGGTCGCTCCGCACACGGGCCGGGCCGGTCCAGACCGAGGCGCCTGCGGGCGGGACGGCGGACTCGCCGCTCGCGACGCCCCGGACGTCAGCGGCCGGCCGGATCTCGGTCCGACTCCCGGCGCGTCTGAGTCCGAGTCTGGTAGGACCCCCGCCGCGACCTCGCGCCCCCTCGGCCGTCGGCCCGGTCGACGAGGCGTCTCCCGCTGACGCCGCCGCGGACTCGCCCCCGCCGGACTGACCCGGTCCGCCGGCACCCGAGCCGCCGCTTCCCCCGCTGTCGGCGTCACCCCCGCCACCGGCACCCGAGCCACCGCCTCCGCCGGCGGCGCCTCCGCCTCCGAGCGAGCCGCCCCCGTCGGACGGTTCGCCGTCGTCCCCGGGCGACTCTGCGCCCTCGAACGTCACCGTGGCCGACACGTCGTGGTCGTCGGCCGAGTCCGAGGTCGCCGCGCGGAGGCGCTCGTCCTCGACCCGGAACTCGGCGGTGAACGTCTCCCCGTCTGTCGGCGTCTCGTTCGTCGCGAGGGCGTCGATCCCCCGGCCGACGACGAACAGCCCGCGCTCGTCGAGGTGTACCGTCGAGTTCGTCGGTACCGACTCGACATCGCCGGTCGCCGTCGCGACCGCTGACGCGTTCGACCGTACGCCGAACGCGAGCCCGTCAAGCCGGGCGAGGTCGCGTCCGGTCTCGACCGTCGCGTTTCGGGCCGCCGGCAGTCCGGTCAGCCCCGTGGCGTTCACCGCGTACACTACGGTCTCGCCCGCTCGGACGGTTTCGGTTCGCGAGAGCGTTCCCTCGTCGATCGCCCGCCGAACGGCCCGCGCCGTCCCCAACTCGTCGCGGTCGAGATCCGCCGTGGAGTACACGCGCATCCCGTTCGTCGCCCGACTCTCGACGGTGACAGACGCTTCGTCGGACGTCGCGGCGAGTCCCTGGTCAGAGCGAACGGCGACTCGGTACGTGCCCGGCGATAGGGTGGCGTTCGGCAGGGACGTCTCGACCGATTCGACCGTCGCACCCGATCCCGCGGTGATGGCGCTGCCCGTCAGCGACTCGTTTCCGAGCGCGTACGTGTTGACGCTGATCGATGTGCGTCCAGGGTCGGGAGTGGCAATGTCCGCGGTCGCATAGATTTGGCTTGCATTTGAGTTGGTGACTGTGGCTTTCACTCCCGATACGTTATGATGTAGCTGATATTCTGGGTGTCCTCCTATCTTAGTACTGTTATCAGTTGTTTGAAAACCGGTGGTTTGGTCATCCTCCCCGACTATTCGGAATTGTTTGCTTCCACTATCTTTCGATAGTGAATAAATCCCGGTTCTTAACCCGGTAGTATTGAACACCACTTTCTCTGTTCCTTCCACAGAAGAGCCGATTCCAACCACCACAGATCTACTGTCTGGTCTTTCTCTTTGCAACTCAACACTCTTATTAGATGTTGAGTTATGCTCAAATCCAACTACTTCGCCAGAATACAGTATCTCTCCATCGTATTCTGATCTGTCGTATTCATAATGAAACATGTCCGTACTGCTTGAATATGATGCGACATTTGAGATGCGTATCTCCGCACTATCTGAGACATCACCGTCTACAAACTGGTCTGATATGTCTGAGTTTAACAACGGTCTTGTTGAGCTAATATCTGCAGAATCACCAGGAACCTGTCCGCCTGCGAGTCGAATTGTTGCTATGTATCGGTTACTACGGCTAATTTTGCTTGATTTCCCATTCGAATTTTTAATTGGGACTGATAACTCATCATGCACACCAGTTAGGACATTCGAATATCCCACATATTTCTCATAATGAATTCTTCCGTCAGCGGTCATTGGATGAATTGATACAATATATGGCGTTTTCATCCCGATAGTATCTCGTACTTCTGTTCTCGCAACGGTAACTTCCGTTGCCTCTCCAGAATCATATATTTGGTCTTCAAACTGGACTGTCCCTAGATATACATGGAATTTGTCTCTATCAACAGCCGAATCTTTCAGCCTATCAGGCAGTTCTGAGTCGATTTCATATTCTCCCTGATCTGCCTCTTCGCTAGGTATCAAATACGCATTATATTTTCCACCTAAGTTAGATGTATTGAGTGAAATCATTCGGCTCCCATTCATCTCTTTTGCGTTCTTAAACTGATATCCGACAACTTCTCCGCTCCCCCTGTCTGTGATGACGACCGTTGAATTCACATTAGACCTGATTTTGGTAATTGTCACCCCTGAGTCAGTTCTGCTTCCTCTCTGATAATTCGTTGAGACTGTAGCTTGCTCTGATATCTCTATTGAGCCGGTTAAGTGTCGAAAGCTTCCAGATCTTTTGGTTAAATTCTCTTCTTTTAAATCTGCGTACGTTCTTGTAGTGTCCTGATTTACTACACCTAATTCGTATTCAATGCTCCCTGCGTTCTCGGCTGTTGACGAATTTACTCCATCTAATTGTATTGAATTGATCTGAACTGGGTTGGTGGTATTCGAAGCTTTAATCTGAATTGCAAGAACAGAATTTTGTCTATGATCTATTATTTTTGAGCTTGTTATGTTTCCTCCAAAAACTTCTGAGCGACGTATGTTTACCCTCGACATGTTAAATCCCGTATTCTCCAACTCAGAGAAGCCTAGATATAGTGTCAAGTTACGAATATTTGTTTCCTCTTTGTCTGCAGTGATTTCTATATTCGAAATATTCTGTGTATTCTCAAATGAGAAAAGGTCCTCCGGGTCTCCAGGGTCACTAATGTTGTATGTTTGATCACCATGAGCATCTGCAGACACTGTAGTTACTCCCGCTATAGTAACGGAGAATGACACAATGATAACAAGAGTAACTGCCAACCCATGCCAGACCGCGTCGTTTCGATCCATCGTGATAATCCACGCTCAGTAGAGCGGAAGCTAGCAGCGCACACACCGTGATATCCGTCGCGCTCGCTACCTTGCCCGCTGCCTCGTATCGTGGAACACGCTCACTCGGTTGATTATTTATTAAAGCAGTTACGGACGCAGAAGCTTCCACTCGCGGAAACGTCTTCGTACATTCGGCTCACGTCGCGTGCGTTGAGCGGTCGCTCTGGGCGTTGTGAATCGCGAAAAACGAGCGCGCAGGGGCTCAGGCGGGGGACGGGTGTTCGGTCTGCTCCATCAGCGAGAGGACGGCGTCACCGGCGTCGACCGCGGTCGGGTGGACGCCGACGAGCGCGATCACGTCCTCCTCGTGCTGTACCGTCGCCACGTAGAGGAGGACGGGAACGGCTTCGACGCTGCCGCTCTGGTCGTCGCCCGCGTCGATCTGTGCGTCGATGGTCGTCTCGAGTATCGACACCTCGGTCGTTTCGCCGAGGATCGTCCGCGTCTCCGACCCGCGGCTCTCG
>Ga0209965_1000678_pt1 | contig 12019 bp, 12 predicted proteins | sample SalPon2_B_H2O_MG_FD_185707 | JGI IMG/M metagenome (GOLD analysis project Ga0209965, IMG submission 185707) | Salt pond water microbial communities from South San Francisco under conditions of wetland restoration - Salt Pond MetaG R2_B_H2O_MG... | ecosystem: Environmental > Aquatic > Non-marine...
GACCAAATTGTATTTCATCCCCTTCACGTCTTGCGATTTCGATTTGGTCGACGTCGACCAAACGCTACCAAATCGACCAAAACGCCGACCAAATTGGTTCGGTTTGGCGCAGTCGGCGTCAGTCATCGTCGATGCCTCCGTCTGTGTCGTGTGTGGCTGGTTCATGTGTGTCGCTAGCAGCGCACACGCGCAGCCCCGACTGTCGCGATAGACGCAACAGTCAATAGGCAGTGAATCAAAGGAAAGACTGTCTAGGGGTCTTCCCTTTGAAACCGCCCGGCTAGCGTCGCGTGTGTCGTTCGTCCTGCTGTGTGATTCATCTAGACGCCAGTATGCGTTAAATAAGTTCATGACGGAGAACTGAAATCCTGTAGCCGTGTCTTCGATGTCTGAACCCCTGCTTCAGCCTGGGGAAAACCAGGTTCTAGCGGGGCGGCATCGCGATAGACGCTGTCTAAGTCACGTCCAGACGCTTCTGCGATGATGCAGTCAGCCTGACGCAGCTGATCGACGCCGAAGTATCGCGTTCGTTCGCCAGTATCGGTTCGATGGCGTTCGCCTTCGAGCTGCCCAGCGTCGATCGACGCCATCAGTTCGCGTGTGTCGATCCAGAACAGCGCTGCCAGTCCGTCGTCGACGCAGGCGCGACGCGATGTCGCGACGCCGATGCCGAACAGGTAGACGGACGGCAGATCGCGTCCAGTCCGATAGGCGTCCATCAGACGGACGAACTCGGATGCGTCGCCCGTCGACGTCTGTTCGCGAAGGCTGAAGTCGGGACGATAGCAGCTGCCCCGGAACGCCCGCATCGTTCTGACGCGCTGCGCGACGAAGACGGGCGAACCGGCTGGCGTCTGGACGATCGCGTCGATGCCGCCTGCTGCGTCAGCTGTGACGGCGTCTGCAGCGTCGCTGAACATGGGCTGGATGGCATCGCGGCGAACGTCCCAGTAGGCTGCCATCGCCGGTTCTAGCCAGTTCTGATGCATCTGCGACGCCCAGTCGCGTCTGTCGTCGAATCCGCGCGTCATCGATGCCTCCTGTCGCTGCGCTGCGTCGTATCGTTCAGCAGCGTGATGATCGTGGGCGATGCTTCACTGCCCTTGTAGACAACTAGAACGTCGCCAGCGCGCCGCGCTTTGCCTTCAGGGACGTCTGGATGGCATTCAGCCGTCTGTCCCGTTCTGAACATCTTACGCAGCTGCTGATTCGGATTAGGACAGCTCGCATCGACGCGCTGCAGGTATCGCAGTCGGGCGTGATTCGTGACAGCGATCGAGCTGTCGGACGGTTCTGAAACAGTCGGAGATGTTTTGTTTCTCCGGGTTATGTGTTCGGTTGACATCGCTGGTTGGTTGACTGGATGTCACCGCTGCATCGCGTCCTGCGCTAGGGCCAACTTTTGCAGGACGCGCGCACACTACGTCGATGAGCTACAGTTTTGCGTTCATCATCCAGTCATTACGACGGACGCGATGCGTACACAAAAACGTTCTGCCGGGTGTTCTATCTTGAATACTGTGTAAAACAGGTATAACAGCCGTCAGAAGGCTTTTGTCGCGGGGATGTGTATGTTGGGATGTGATGTCGCGGGACTTAGTGACAATATCAGCGCGCGTCGACGCTGACAGTGATCTGGCAGAACAGATGGAACAATACCGTTCGCAGAACTCGATGACGTCGAAGTCAGAGGCAATCCGTCATCTGCTGCGCGCTGGACTTGAACAGGAACTGGAACAGCCTGACGACGTCGTCGACGACGCTCGTGATGTCGCGCCTGACGATGCTGACAGCCCCACGATCGATCTGAACCTGATCCAGGGGAACGAAGCGATCATTCTGGGCTTTGCGTTCCTGATCGGTTCGAACGACATTCTGACGACGCTGACAGCCATCGCTGGCGGGATGGGCGGCTGGCTGTTCATCTTTATCGGGCTGTTACTCAGCGCCTGGCTGCTGTATGACTTCGCCGCTGGGCTAGATCTCGAGATCCCTGGACTAGGACGGCAGACGGGGGCAGAGTGATGTCGAAAAGCGCGCCTGATGCACCTGAAGACGACAGCCAGGATTCGTCGCGCCCGCAGATCGTCGTCGATGACCCAGAAGACTTCGCTGCGACGCGCCAGCTCCGCGCCATCTTCGACGCGCGTGATGACTATGTCCAGGCGCGACGCGACGCCAACGACGCCCATGATGATTCTGGCGGGATGTCGTTCCCGCAGATGAACGCATATATTTTCAGATATATGCAGGACTTCGCGATGGCAGCTGAACCGCTGCTGCTGTCGTATGACGACGGCAGGGAACTCTGGGAAGAACAGCAGTATGGCATCGAATCAAGCTTTGTTGAACACAGCGCGCTGGCGTCGCTAGATGATGGGCTAGAACTGTTTCAGCAGCTGGCTGACGAAGTCATCGACGGGCATCTGACGCCGCGAAAACTGCAGCTACTGACGAACAGTTTCGGCATCGAGCTGTCTCGCGCAGAGATGCGAAAAGTGATCGATGCCGTTCAGGAACAAAGCCATCAGCAGCAGTCGACGCCGAACGTGACGCTGGAAGCGGAGACGATCGACGACATCAGCGACATGGACATGAACCGTCTGCAGGCTGCTGTCGAACAGTCCCAGCGTCGTCAGCGTCAGAAACCATCTGTCGACACAGGACAGCTGTTTAGCGCGATACAGCGCGTCCAGAACCGTTCTAGCAGCTGGATGACGACAGCGAAAAACGATAAACTAGAACACAAACTGCGTCTGCGCGCGACTGACTGGGGCTGGAAGACGACGGGGATCAAGTCGCTAGTGCGTGAAACACCAAAGCTAGCTTACTCGAAGGCGTCTGGCCCTACGTTTGGAACGACAGCGCCCCCGCAGGTAGTCTCGAACGATGTTTTTCGAGACATCCAGCTGTTCCTGGATGACATCGGGCTGGGGATCACGTTCGATGAAGAACAGCAGACGAAGATCAACGACAGGCTGCTGGATGAAGTCGAAGACTGGAGATCAAGAACAGATGAAACTAACTGAATCAGACCTCGAGGAGATGAATTTAGGCCCAGTCGGTGTATGGGCGAAGCGTCCAGAGCTTCGGGATTCGAAGTTTTTCGGTGAGTACCTGAACAGGCTGGTAACTGGGCGTGACATGAACATCATCATCACGGCAGCAAGTGAAACCGGCGTGGGAAAGACGACGCTTGCCGTGACACTGGCGCTGATGCTCGATCAACACGGGTGGACAGCTGACAAAGCCGCAGTCGCTGATGCAGCAGCTTACGACCATCTGTATGACACTGTCCCGCCAGGCAGCTGTCTCATACTGGACGAAGCAGAGAAGGCTGCAGACGCGCGTCGCGGGATGACAAAAGAGTCTGTGACGCTGACCCAGTCGTTCGCCACAAAACGGTATCGCCAGGTGTTCAGCCTCCTAACAGCCCCGTCGAAGTCCTGGGTCGATAACCGCCTAGGCGGTGATGCAGCTGACTACTGGATTCAGGCGATGGAAACGGATATGGGACGCATCAAAGGCGAAGCGAAGGTGTATCGCCTGAAGACGAACGAACACTACGAGACAGACTATGCACAGAGAACAGAGTATCTACACTGGCCAAACCTGGATGGAAACGCAGAGTTCGAGAAGCTAGACAAACGAAAGCGCGAGCTGCTGGAAAGCGACACAGAACAGAGTTACGTCGATGCTGACGACGTCGAAGAAGCGAAACAAGACGCTGTCGAATCAGCCACAGAACGTCAGCGTCGCAGAGCCATCGACCGACTAAACGACATCGACGGGCTGTCCCAGAGTGACATCGCTGACGTCTTCGACATCACGCAGTCGCGTGTTAGCCAGATAGTGAACAGGAAATGACGCTAATACCAACAGATACGAAAATGCGGGACAGCGCCGGGTTATCAGCGATAAATGAATCTGCTAGCAACTACATAGGAAATAGTCACACGTATAGAACGAAACAGAAGGCAGTTCATATTTTCACCCAGTCATGACACACAACACATCAGCAGACGACGCCGCAGATCGGGCGAACCGTAACCCAACAGACGCAGCCACAGCTGACATCGAGAACACTCTGGAAGGACGTGTTCTGTTCACGAACCGGCTGCCCCAGAAGATCGATGGCTGTCGACGATGCCAGGAAAAGAATCAGAAGCGTCGTTGTGCAGGCATCGAGACAGAAGATCCTACGTTCGACGATGGCGACGACGTCATCCTGCACGCAGTCCATCGGGATGGCTGGGGCGTCGCAGGTGATCACTGGCTAGTGACATCGGCATCGCATCGAGATCATCCCCAGGTTCCATTTGATGACATCGCCAGGCAGGACGTGAACCAAGTTCGCGCACACGCGCGTGTTCTAGATCGTGACGACGAACGCGAAAAGCGATTCACCGACGTCGACATAGTGGAGCGCAGTCGCGCGGGGGATGGGCCATCCCAGTCAGTCGTCGGGCGTCGCGAACAGTCACAGGTGGATGACGATGCCCCCGATGGGATGACAGTCATCGACATCAAGCCAGACGAAGCGCCAGCTCACTGGCCAGAAGAAGATCGACACTGGCTGGATAAGCTAGCGCAGGCGTTCGAGCTGGAACGGCAGACATACAGCATCGAGGAGATGGGTTCTGACGGTTCGAACCCAGGGGGGAAGTGGTGAAGATGACGGGCGAAACCAGCGATTCAGTCGTTGTGAGTGAGGTAAAGGACGCTGATGACATCGTCATCGAGAGACGACTAAACACGATATTCGACATCAGACGTCAGATCCATGAGCTGCGTCGCCAGTCAGGGATGGGGCTGATCAAGCAACACAGTAAATACGAAGTTCAGACTGGATACCGCAGCCTAGTCACGAACTATCTGATGGAGCTGCATCCCCTGCTGCTGAAATACGACGATGTCGGACATCACCTGCTGTATGAACATGACTTCGGCGTCGCGCAGGTGACGCCCAGGATCGAGATTCGTCAGCAGGGGATTCACGAACAACAGTATCTGATTCGCCCAGAACGGGGCGATATTCCATATCAGCAGGCGACGCCTGGCGCTGTGGATCAGGTTGAGCTGAAAGGGCTGACGTCGCTGCAGGAAGTCGACGATCCTCTTACAGGCGTCGTCGTCCAGGAAGTCAGAGATCCAGCGACGATGTCGATGCAGACACAGCGCATTCCGTTCGCCGATCAGATCGGGATGAAGACGCTGGATGATATGACGCAGAAGATGAACGAGTTCATATCCAGCATCGGGCTCGAGCTCGAACCAGATCGTGACGATGACGACCGCGTCCCTGACGTCGAATCGCTGCCGACCGCGTGAACCCTGGGTTAGAACCCTGGGTCAGAACCCTGGGTTCACACGCAGGGTAACACACGCAGGGTAACAAATGCTCACCGTGGTCATTTGTCTGGTAGTCTGATATATGACCTACAAGGTCATTTGTCTGGCAGTCTGAAACAGTCTTTTACAGTCTGTTGCACGCAGTCAGTAGCTATCGCTGAAACGCCTGAATACTGGCAGCTCAGCGTCCCCGACAGTCCTATGTCACTGCAGTGTGAAACATAATCTAAGAGTCTGTTTCAAATGCCTAGCTGGAAACGCGAACCCCTGGAAGACTTCGAAGTCGACGAACTGATCGAACAGGCTGCATCGATGTCGGACGAACACGAGCTGATCGTTCGGACGCTGATTCACACTGGGATGCGCGCTGACGAACTCGCCCACATGACTAGCAGCTGGGCGAACTGGCGCAAAGGAGAAATTCGCGTTCAGCCAGCTGGCGACTGGACGCCTAAGTCCCAGGCTGGACATCGAGTCATCCCGCTGCGCGATCCAGACGTGAAGCGGCTGCTGAACCAGCGCTTCAGTGAACAGCCAGACATCGGGATGTCGCGAACGACGATCTGGCGTCGCGTGAACGACGTCGCAGACGAAACGACGATCTCGAAGAAGATCAGCCCCCACGTCCTGCGCCATACTTACGGGACGATGATCGCTGCGGAAGGGGCGTCTGCCCAGTTCATCAAGCAGACGATGGGGCACACGAACCTGGCGACGAGTCAGCAGTATATCGAGTTCTCTGGACGTCGCATCCATCAAGAGGCAGACGCGATCTGGGGCTGACGTCGAAATCGACGATGTGACGATCTATTTTGCCGATGTGACACCCCGCGTCACATGGAACGTCACATGAAAAACGCACTTAGAGACTCTGACGCGCAGGAATAGACGTCGATGTGACGATGTGACGTTTTCTCCAGACCACCCCACAGCCCCCAGTGTTCATGCGCGAGCGTGCGCGAGCGCGAGCGGGCGGGCGCGCCACGTACCCCCCCTACAGAAAAACGTCACATCGTCACATCAGTACCAATTTAGAACCTATTCAGTAGATAGAGACTCTGTATCCCCCGAATCGATGTGACGATCCATGTGACGATCTATGTGACGCGGCGTCACATCAACGTCACATCGGGCAGGATGCGGCAGTCGACATCAATCAGAACTCGATGTCGATCGTCGAACTCTGTGACTGACTGTCGACGTCACTCAACAGACGCGCTTTCATTCCTGGCTGCCAGCTGCCCCCGCGACAGATCAGCCAGTCATCTTCACGTAACTGATCGAGAACTCGATACATCGTCTGTCTGGACGGGGCGTCGTCGCACTTCTGTGCTAGGTCAGACAGCGCGAACTGCTGTTCACGAAGCGACAGCTCGATAGCAGCGCCAGCTACATGGGCAGATCGATGGGCCATAGACTGCAGTAAGGCGTCCAGATGTTTCAATATTGAGTCAACAGACGCCGCATCGAGAAGCGCCCCGTTCACGTATAAAGAAACAACATTTCAGTAAGAAACCCGAGAGATGCCACATCGCCGCTGTCTGGCGGTTCGGTGATCTACTGCAGATTAGCCCAATAAACATGAGTAGGCGCTGCTGTGACTGCATCGCGACGTCTGAACGAACACATACGCAGAGATATATCTAACAGTAACAGCCAGACGTCTGATGTGTCGCTGTCGTCAGATCACTTCGTATCGGTCCCCATCTCGATCTAGCATCCCGTTATCACGCGCCAGTGTCTGCAGCGCATCCTCGATGTGTTCCCCGTCATCTAGATCAGCATCTATTGCTGGTTCGCCTGCGACGATCGCCTTCGTCAGTTCGTCGCCTGTGTCGCAGCTCGCGATGAACTGCCGCAGCTGTCCTTTGACGCCTTCGATGTCTCGACTGCCGCCATCAGTCTCTGCCAGCTGCTGGTTATCGCCCGCATCCAGTAGTGAAGTGTCGCCAGCGCCCGCCTGGGCAGCCTGGACGATCGTCTGATCGCCAACAGTCAGCTGCAGTCCGTCTTCATATTTGTCTCTCCCGACTGTTGCCCGCTTCACTAGCAGCGCTTCAGCGTCGATGCTGCCATCACTGGCGATGATGTCTGGCATATTCGATTCGTCCCAGATGACTAGCTTTGCTTCGCCTGTATCGTCGACTAGCGTCGCTGTGAAGTGTGGAGCGTTCTCATTCTGGCCTAGTCCGTCCCATTCCCGTATTTCGACCGTCCCGATAGTGCTAGCGTGAACGTGTGATTCTGGCTTGATGTCGCCAATAGACAGCAGTTCGACGTCGTCGCGTTCGTCATCATCGTCATCATCGTCGCTCGCGTCGTCGTCGACGTCGTCTGGGTCCCACTGGAACACGACATCGTCCCGATGCACATCGAGTTCGTCAGTCATCTGTTCAAGATCGATGGATATGCAGCGCTTCTGGCTATCGTTCAGGTATGTTCTGACGCCTGAATTGATGACGAAGCTATCCGGGTTTTCAGCAGCAGAATCGAACCAGCGGTAGTAGTCAGAACGCTGGTAAAGCGTCGCATTAAGGCCGTAGTCACGACTGAACTTCGACAGCTGCGTCAGCAGCGACTTGAGATGGACGCGCATCTCGGTGGGTTCGTCTGTGTTCATATTGACGAACGTATAGTGTTCGCCTTCGACGACGTAGTCCTGCGTTTCTCCGTATTCCCCAGCTGTCCTGATGGCGGCTGCATCGCCCAGCAGTTCCAGCAGCGCGTTCTCGTTGTCGACGCTGGCTGCGTGTTCGCCAGTCTTCTGTTCGATCAGGTATTCCATCACGTCGATGATGTCAGCGTCATCGAACAGCAGATCGGCGTCAGCGCCCGCATCGACAGCGAAGTCTCGCCAGCGACGGAGTCCGAACGCGACTGTCTGCAGCCCCTGCTGATGCATCGCGCGGGGAAGTTCGCCATCGATGTCGACGCCGCGTTCTTCGAGCTGTTCAGTAACCCAGTCGTGCGTCTGATGCCAGTCGTTCACGACATCGATCGGGGATTCAGCGGCTGAACAGACGTCTGCCCAGAAGGCGACTGCGTGATGATGCAGCCCCAGCCCCCAGTCGTCGTCAGACAGCCCACGAAGCGTATTGAACCGTTCTGCTGTGTCTGTCCCCCGTGCAGTCGACAGCGTCTGCAGCGTCACTTCGACAGCGCGACGGGGCAGCGCTGGCATCGATTCAGGCAGCTGCTGTTCGCCTAGAACTAGGGGACTGACTTCGAATCGGTATTCAGTCAGCGATTGATCGGCGTTCCCCTTCTCGATGGACTGGGCGTCAGTCGACTTCTTGAGGTGTTCGTGAAAGGCGTCTGCCTTCCAGGACGCCCAGTTCACGGGGTTATACTCGTCCATCGCGACGGGCATCCCGTTCGTCGCGCTAAACATATGCTCCTGCGCGTGTGGGGTTTTCTCTGCCCCCGTCGTCGACTTCGAGTTCATCCCCAGCGCGCCCGCCAGCGTCTTCGCGACGGCTGACTTTCCAGCGCCCGACTTCCCGCTGACGTGCATCATGTTCCAGGTGTTTACTCGGGACGCAGGCTGATCGAACAGGACGGGACGCAGGCTGCTGGCGAACGCGAACCCCATCATCGACAGCCACTGTTCGCGATCGTCACGGATTCGCGGCAGCAGCTCGCAGACGTCAGCGACTATATCGTCATCAGGTTCGTCGACGACGTCTGGGGCAGCGCGCCAGTCCCCCTGAACGCCATCTGCAACCCCTTCGAAGACGTGTTCTGGCTGTTCGATCCAGCCGTCTGCGTCGATCGTCCCTTCAGGCGTCACGAAGACAGCGCGCCCGTCATCAGTCACGAGTTCGATCTTCTCGTGTGCCTTGCGTCTAGGCGCGTCCTGGGCGTGAACTAGCTGTTTCAGTTCGTTCACTGCCTTCGCCCCCTTCCCCTGAGCGTTAAAGACGACAGACTCTGTTTTGCCTACGAGTTCGTCGCGCAGTTCACGGGACGAATTGAACGCAGCTGGCGTCAGTGTGATCTCCCGCTGTGGTTCGCCATCGACAGTCGGGTTGATTCGAACGCGCCATTCAGTCTGCTGTTCGCGACGTTCTGGATAGTCCAGGCGCGACAGCAGCTCGATGTCAGCGTTCAGGACGAAGTCGTAGGAAACCTGTTCGTCGCCATCCTGATGATAGACTTCGCGCCAGCCCCAGCCAGCGCGCCCATCGCCCAGTTCGATCCATTCCAGATCGACGCCTGGGACGTCCACAGAGTTCGTCACATCACTGACGCAGGGGCGTTTCTCGATGCCGTATCGTTCAGCCCATGTCTTCCCCCTTTCACTGTCTGCAGGGGCGTCAGCGTCGCGTGTGTCGACTTCCTGCGGGACATCTGCGGGACTCTGCTCGATGATGGCAGCGACATCGACATCTAGGTCAGACGCTGTGATGTCTTCGCCATCGGCGTCGACGCGAACATCCTGTAGCTCGCGCCCGTGTTCGATCCCTGCTGCTTCCAGGACAGCGATGATGCGGTTATGCAGGGATGGGATGACGCATCGATCTGATTCATCGAAGGCGACTGCCGGGGCGATGTCCAGCAGTTCTGCGACGCGACGCATCGCCCAGTTCGGCGTTCTGGAGTATTTCACCCTCCCGCCATCATGTTCGTATTTGTCCCCCTTCTGTGGGATGTAGACGGGGACTTTCTCGGGGAACTCTGCGACGAACCACTTCAGGACTGTCTCGATGTGATCTGGGTCGCTGAACCAGTCGTCTGGCCGCTGATTCGACGAACCGATCAGAGAATAGGCGACTAGATCAGCCGGTCCCCCGCCAGCGCCCCCAGCCAGATCGCCAAACGAATCGCCGCTGTCACTGATGATGGCAGAGTCACCACTATCTGACTGCCGCCATGTGACTTCGATTCGCGTCATATCGTCGCGCTGCGCGCGTTCACTCGATGATAGGATGCCCAGGCGTCCTGCAACTTTACGACAGCTGATGTCGTTTATCGCAGCCCAGACGTCGTCACGATCGCTAACGAACTGGATGTCTGCAGCCAGTTCTTCGGCGTCGATGTCGACGTCATCTGCATCGTCCAGAACCTGCGACTGCGCAGTCACATCTGTCGTCTGCTGTTCTCGCGCCCAGTCAGCCAGTTCGTCCCGCCAGCTGTCTGAATCGACATCGAACAGATGCGCGACTAATCGAGCTGCCCAGTCATCAGCTGCAGACGCAGGCGACGTGAACCAGTCTGCCCAGTCGTTCACGTCGTCGATCAGCGCGTCGTCGACGTCATCGAAGTGTGTCAGTTCAAAAGACACATCATCGGCATCGATGGGTGTGACGACGCCTGGCAGCGACTTATGGATGGCCAGCGGGGCTTTGAACAGCCGGTTTTTGTTCGTATTTCCATCCTGGCTGAAGGCGTCCCAGTCGTCTGCTTCGTCGTCGACTTCTCGGTTATACGCTGCCCATCGCGACTGCAGTTCATCCATCAGATGTCGACGTTCAGCCGCATCTAATCGCTCGCGCGCGAACTCTGTGATGGGCGCTGTCACAGCTGGGCGCAGCATCACGTAGGTCCCCCCGACAGAGTCCAGGATGCCGACTGCATCACGATCGTCGACGACGCCAGCATAGGCGTCGCGCCAGTGCTCTAGGATAGTCTCGACGCGATCGCGCGTCGCATCGTCTACTGGGCGCTGCTTTTCGTCAGCGCTGAAGTCGACATCTGCGAACAGCGCAACAGCATCGATGTCGCCATATCCAGGCAGCGGGCGTCCATCCATCCAGCGACTGCTGTCGCCATCGAAAACCTTCGTTCCCCAGTCATCCAGCCCCCGCTGCTGGTAGTTGATCGTCAGATGGGGCAGTCGGTAATCCCAGGATAGCAGTTCGTCGACGATGTCGTCACGATCTGCGCGGGCGCTGTATGGACGCCCAGCGACGCAGTCGTCAGCATCGACATCGTCTGGAAGCGCTGGCAGTTCCTTCTCGTCGTCGTAGTTGTACCATGCGCGTGCGCCTGATGACGACGTCCCAGGGACGATCAGCGATTCGACGTCCTGGAACGTCGACATCGTTTCCCAGACGTCAGCCGCCTGCTCGTAGTAGTCACGCAGATCGGCGTCTGGGATGTCAGCAGCGTCGTCGACGCGATCGGCGTCGTTAGTCATCGTCGATACCTCGCGTGTGTGTCGTGTGTGGCTGGTTCATGTGTGTCGCTAGCAGCGCACACGCGCAGCCCCGACTGCCGCGATAGACGCAACAGTCAATAGGCAGTGAATCAAAGGAGAATCTGTCTAGGGGATTCCCCTTTGAAACCGCCCGGCTAGCGTCGCGTGTGTCGTTCGTCCTGCTGTGTGGTTCATCTAGACGCCGGTATGCGTTAAATAAGTTCATGACGGGGAACTGAAGTCCTGCAGGCGCGTCTTCGACGTCTGAACCCCTGGGTCAGCCTGGGGGAAACCCGGTTCTAGCTGGGCGTTCTGGCGGTAGACGCTGTCTAAGTCACGTCCAGACGCTTCTGCGATGATGCAGTCAGCCTGACGCAGCTGATCGACGCCGTAGTATCGCGTTCGTTCGCCAGTGTTGTTTCGATGGCGTTCGCCTTCGAGCTGCCCAGCGTCGATCGACGCCATCAGTTCGCGTGTGTCGATCCAGAACAGCGCTGCCAGTCCGTCGTCGACGCAGGCGCGACGCGA
>Ga0209965_1000679_pt1 | contig 11997 bp, 10 predicted proteins | sample SalPon2_B_H2O_MG_FD_185707 | JGI IMG/M metagenome (GOLD analysis project Ga0209965, IMG submission 185707) | Salt pond water microbial communities from South San Francisco under conditions of wetland restoration - Salt Pond MetaG R2_B_H2O_MG... | ecosystem: Environmental > Aquatic > Non-marine...
AGCAGCCGCCGATAAGTGCTTTTTCGTCCGTCGTCCGCGGGTTTATATACCGGGACGGGCCCACCGACGGCGTGACCTGACCGACGCGACGGCCCGCCGAGGCGGTTGCGGGGGCGTGGGCACCCTCCGACGCGACCGGGAGTTCTCCCGCGAGCGCGGCACGCGGGTCGTCGTAGCGTCCGTGCCGCCTGTTCGCCAGTCCGCCCGACACCCCGAGCCGATCCGGGACCGACCGGGAACCGGTCTCGATCGGCCCTATTCGGACTCGCCGAGCCACGCGTCGGTGATCCGCACCGCCCCGCGCATCCCGTCGAACTCGGTGTCGTACTCGAGCCGGATGGGCCGGTCCATGTGCGGGCCGTCGGTGACGAGCGTCTCGAACTCCCCTCCCTCCCCAAGGAGGTGGACGCCGTGTTGCTCGCCGAGTCGCTCGAGGTCCGCGAACGCGTCGGCGTCGAGTCGCCGGCCGAGCCAGGACTCGTCGAGCCCCGCCGCCGCGACCCGGACGACGGTGATCTCGAAGCCGGCCTCGAGCATCGAATCGGCCAACTCCCTCGGATCCGCCCGCCACAGCGGCGCGAACAGCTCCGCGTCGAGGCGGTCGCACATCCCCCGGATCCGGTCGGTCTGGTAGCTGCTCTCGACAGCGCCCGCGGTGACGCCGCCGATCCCGCCCAGTTCCGCGGCGAGGTCTTCGAGAGCCGCCTCGAGCGGCTCGAGTTCGCGGTCGCCGCGCTCGCCCGACCCCTCCGCGGGGTCGGCCGTCGCGTCGAAGTCCGCCGGCCGGACGTCGACGAGGGGGATGCCGATGCTCTCGGCCGCGAGCCCGGCGAGCTCGGTCGCCGGGACGTGGTACATGTACGAGTCGCCGCTCGGGTGGACGGTGACCAACCGCTCGAGGGGCGCTCCGCGCTCCAACGCGCGGTACAGCGCCCACGCGGAGTCCTTCCCGCCCGAAAAGAGGCTCACCCACGGGTTCATGTCCGACGTACCCGAGCGACGGCTAAACCGTCGTCGATCGATCGGCGGCCCGTCCCCGCGGTCACTCCGGAAGCTCCTCGAGCGACCGGTCGGTCGTCATCCGCGAGGTGAAGCCGACGCCGACGAGGCTGACGAGGACGCCGGCGGCGACGTAGAGCGCGAGTCGGCCCCAAATCGAGACGACGAACCCGTCGACGGAGACCGCGCCGGCCTCGACGGCCGGGACGACGAGCGGGTCGATGGCGCCGGCTCGTTCGAGGAAGTAGCCGGTGAAGCCACGGACGACGAGCCCGACGGCGACGACGCCGAACGGGAGGTTCATCAGCGCGCTCGAGACGCCCTCGTCGCCGAGCAGGCCGTCGACGAGCCGCCCCGTCGCCGCCGCCATCGCGGCCGCGGCGATCCACGGGACGCTGTCGAAGAGGAACCGCAGGCCGACGAGCAGATCACCGCCGCCGTCCATCCCGGCTGCCCGGATCCCGCCGGCGAAGACGCCGATGAGCGCCAACCCGGCACCGACGACGTAGGTCACGAGCGACACCTGCCCCGAGTAGAGCCCCTCCTTGATCCGCAGCGGCAGCGTCGAGACGAACGCGTCGATGCCGAGGCCCTTGTACAGCAGGAACAGGCCGATGACGCCGGCGATGGCCGACACCGCGACCGCGAGGTCGGCGAACAACAGGAGTAGCGGGAACGCCAACAGCGCGGCCCCGACGGGGACGAGCACCGTCCCGCGCAACTCCTCGTCGCCGAGGAACTGCTTCAGCAGGTAGTACGTCGACTGGATGTCGTGTGACTGCCGGACGACGACACGGTCGACCGCGTCGACCCGGACGCGGCTCTCGATGATCGGCACGAGTCGCTCGTCGCCGGCCGAGTCGGTCACGACGATGGCGCCGTCGAGGTCGTGGTCCGCGCGGAGCTCCTCGATCCCCCGGGCGACGGCGCGGTGGCCGTTGATCCCGTCGCCGCCGCCGGGAACGACCGCCACGACCGCCTCCTCGCCCCCGTCCCGGAGGTCGCGGGCGACGTGGAGGGCCTCGAGCAGGCAGTTGACCCGGCTGTCCTCGGGGTCCTCGAGGCCGACGTCGGTCACGAGCGCCTGGACGGCCTCCCACCCGACGACGGGGCCGTCGCGGCACACGTCACCGCTGCGGTCGACGTAGACGACGAGCGTGCTCACGCGGGGTTCTTTCGCGGCAGCGTTGAAAAAGTTTCACAGGCGGTACGAGGCGGATGCCCCGACCCTCGAGGTCGGGGAGGAAGCCGACAACCAATGATACAAACCTCACTACGATGGCAGGCCGACTCCCAAATAGATAAGTAGCACTGCCCGCATATGTGAAAATGCAGTGGAATACCGTCGTACCGCCGTTATCAAACTCGACACTCCCGAAGGAGCCGACGATTCGCTTCGAGAGACCGTCGAGCAGTTCAAACACTGTGCCAACACCGCGAGCGAGTGGTGCTGGCACGGGCGTCGCCAGATTCCAGAGGAATCTGGCTGCCAATCAGAAACGCCACGCGTTTCTGATGACGACGACGGCTACCACGTCACCTCGAAAGCCAAAGCCGAACGCGCCCTCTACGACCGACTCCGTGACGAAACCGGCCTGACCGCGAACCTCGTCCAGAAAGGGATTCGTAGGGCGGTCGAAGCCGTCAAAAGCGGAGTCTCGCGTCTCGAACGTGGTGAGAATACGTCACAACCACACTTCTCGGCAGACAGCGCGGTCTACGACAAACGGAGCGCGACGTTCCACCGTGACCATGTTTCCCTTTCGACCGTAGACGGGCGCGTTGAGTGCGATTACATTCTTCCCGACGACTCGGAGACACCGCCGACCAAATACGTCTCCGACGAGGACTTCGAGTTTCGGATGGCACACTTGCAGTACCGCGATGGTGACTGGTATCTCCACGCTTCCATGCGGAAAGTCGAGGCAGATGAGGAATCGCCCGAATCCGAGTCCAAGCACAGAACAGTCCTTGGTGTGGATTTGGGCGTGAACAACCTCGCCGTTGCTTCGACCGGGCGATTCTGGTCGGCAGACGAGTTTAATCACTGGCGACGAGAGTACGAGATACGTCGTGGGTCGCTTCAACAGTGTGGGTCTCGCCACGCTCACGAGAACATCGAGTCAGTCGGGCGGAAAGAGTACGGACGCTTCGAGATACGCCTGCACACGGTGGCGAACGAGCTTATCGAGGAGGCCGTCGAGAACGACTGTTCGCACATCGTGTTCGAGGACTTGACCCACATTCGGGAGAACATTCCCGAAGCGACGTGGCAACACGTCTGGGCGTTCCGACGCCTCTACGAGTACGTCGAATACAAAGCCAAAGAACACGGTGTCGAAGCCGTACAGGTAGACCCCCGCAACACCTCGAAGCGTTGCTCGACGTGTGGGTTTACCCACGACGATAACCGTGACAGGGAGTCGTTCGAGTGTCAGCAGTGCGGGTATGAGAATCACGCCGACTACAACGCCTCGAAGAACATCGGTTTGCAGTATCTCCGTCGCAGGCAAAACGCAGGTGATGGAGGCGCACCCGTAGATGTGCGCTTGAATCGCGGGACGCTGAACGTGAGTGGGGAGTACGTACCCCCTGCCTCAACAGAGGCATAGAACGGGAGTCCACGCGAAAGCCTCGGGGTCGTCCGGAAATCTCCGATTTCCGGGATGACGAGAGACGAAGTCTCTCGAACCACTTGACCCCGAGGCGATTTACTCGTCGCGGCCTCAGACGCCGGTCGAGTACCGGAGGATACCGGCGATCCCGCCGAACGCCGTCAGCAACTGCTCGCCCTTCTCGAAGTCCGTCGAGATGAACTTCACCTCCGAGCCGCGCTGTTCGGCCAGGTCCATGAGGTGGTCGATGGCGTCCTCGCGTTCGACGGCCTCGCCCTCGCCGCCGTTCTCGCAGGTGTGTGTCGGCGTCTCCGCGCGGCTGTCGACGAGCTCGAACTCCTCGCGGCCGCCGCAGTCGTAGGTGACGACCTCCTTCCGGAGGTCCTCGCTTATCAGGAGCCGGTCGACCGCGCCCATCATGAGGTTCTGCCGGGTCGCGTCGAAGCCGTAGGTCGCCTTCCCGCCGTCGTGGAGCTGCTCGAAGAACTCCTCCATCTCGGATTTGTCCTTCATCACCTCGGTCTCGGCGAGGACGTCCTCGGCGGCGTCGACGAGGTCGTAGAGCCCGGACTCGTCGGTGTAGGAGACGTCGAACTTGCCGAGCACCATGTCGCCGAGTTCGTGGTGGAGGTAATCGCCGTCGAGGAACTCGTCTTTCGTCGGCGACGGGCCGCCGACCAGGATGCCGTCCATCTCGTGGCGCTTCGGCACGAAGAGGTCGTCGGCCATGCCGGCGACCTCCTGATAGAAGTTGTCGATCGCTTCGAGGCGGAGCCGGGCGAACCGCTGGGCCGACTGGCCGCCCTTTCGCTGCTTGCCGGGGACGAGCGAGGAGGCGGACTTGACCGGCTCGACGCGTTTGCCCTTCAGCCAGCCGACGTTGGCCTCCCGGCGATCGAGGACGACGAGCCCGTAGAGGCCCTTGTCCCCGAGCATCTCCTGGAGCGGCTCGGTCAGGAAGTGCGAGTCGCAGTGATACCGGAACGACTCGATCGGGTCGGGCGGGGACTCGAGCACCTCCGTCACCATCTCCGTTCGGCCGCCGCCCGAATCGACCGCGCCCGAGAAGATCACCATCCCGTTCTCCGGGGGGTGAACGTCGTAGTATTTCAGGCGGTCCTTGATGCTCTTGAGGGCGTCCTGGACCGCGGTTCGGGTCTGCTTGGATTTGATGTTCGACGCTTCGCTGTGCTCTTGGGTGACGTGGGCGACGACGTCGCTTATCAGCCTGTCCTCCGGGATGTAGATCGTGACGAGTTGGGTCCCCGACCCCGAGTAGTCGTCGAGCTCCTCGATGACCTTCTGGAACTCGTATTTTTGTTTCTCGGACTGCTCGCCGTCTTCGCTCATTGGTCGGTGTTGATTCCGGGGCGGTAAAACTCCGTCCTTTGTGTCCGCGGGCCGACGTAGCGGGGCTACCCGTTCAGGCTGATGTACTTCGTCTCCGTGATCCGCTCGTCGGACTCGAGCTCCTCGCGGGCCGAATCCGGCACCTCCTGGTCGACGTTGTACACCGTCAGCGCCTCGCCGCCGTGGACCTCCCGGGCGTTGAACATGCCGGCGATGTTCACGTCGTATTTGCCCATCACGGTCCCGATGTGGCCGATGACGCCCGGCTCGTCGGTGTTTCGGGCGACCATCATCTGTCCGCCCGGGATGGCGTCGACCCGGTAGCCGTCGACCCGGACGATGCGGGCGTCGTTGTCGGCGAACAGCGTCCCGCAGACCCCGATCTCGCGCTCGCCGTCGCCGACGGTGACGGTGACGAGCGACTGGAAGTCCTCGGCCTGGCGGCGTTTCGTCTCCGAGACCTCGATCCCGCGCTCCTCGGCGATCCGGGGGGCGTTGACCGCGTTGACCTGCCACTCCAGCGGCTGGAAGACGCCCTTGAGCGCGGAGGCGGTGACGATGTCGACGTCCTCGTCGGCGATGTCGCCCTCGTAGCTGACCTCGACGGTCTCGACGCGGCTGTCGAGGAGCTGGACCGCGATCTTGCCCGCGGTCTCGGCGAGTTCGATGTAGGGCTCGACGCGGGGGAACGCCGACTCGTCCATCGACGGAGCGTTCAGGGCGTTCATCACGGGCTCGCCCTCGAAGGCGGCGAGCACCTGCTCGGCCGTCGAGACGGCGACGTTCTCCTGGGCCGCCTCGGTCGACGCGCCCAGGTGCGGCGTGACGATGACGTCTTCGACGTCGAGAAGCGGGCTGTCAGCCGGGAGCGGCTCCTCGGCGAAGACGTCGAGGGCGGCCCCGGCGACGATGCCGTCGTCGACGGCCTCGGCGAGGGCGGCCTCGTCGACGATGCCGCCGCGGGCGCAGTTGACGACGTAGCCGCCCTCCATCTCGGCCAACTCGGCCTCGCCGATCATTTCGGCCGTCTCCGGCGTCAGCGGCGTGTGGATCGTCAACACGTCCGCCCGATCGAGCGTGGTCTCGAGGTCCGCGAGTTCGGCGCCGAGTTGGTCGGCGCGCTCCTCGGAGATGTAGGGATCGAAAGCGATCAGATCCATGCCGACGGAGTCGAGTTTCTTCGCGACCTCCTGGCCGACGCGGCCGAGGCCGACGACCCCGAGCGTCTTGCCGTTGAGTTCCGTCCCGAGGAACTCCCCTTTCGCCCACTCGCCGCCCTTGAGGCGGGTGTGGGCCTGCGGCACCGACCGCGCGGTGGCGAAGGCCATCGCGACGGTGTGTTCGGCGGCCGCCCGAACGTTGCCCTCGGGGGCGTTGGCGACGATGACGCCGTGGTCGGTCGCCGCGTCGATGTCGATGTTGTCCACGCCGATGCCCGCGCGGCCGACGATGACGAGGTCCGGCGCGGCCTCGAGGAGTTCGCGCGTCACCTCCGTCCCGGAGCGGACGATGAGCGCGTTCGCGTCGGCAACCGCGTCGAGCAGTTCCTCGCCGTCGACGTCGTAGGCCGTGACGACCTCGTGATCGGTGTCCCGGAGGACATCGAGTCCGGCGTCCGAAATGGGGTCCGTGACCAGTACCTTCATGCGCGTATGCTCCCGTGCGTGAGGGATAACGCTTTCTTCATCGATCCGCCGGAGGGCCGACGACCGCCGCGTTATACGCATATATACGGCTATATTCGAAACACAGCGACTCCGGGTACACATCTACGTGTACGTTTTCGCGCGGACGGTGTCTCGCCTGCCGAGTGCTTGGGTCGAGGTGGCGGTGACGAGGACGGCGTCGATGGGGCCGGAAGGGACGGGACGGTGATACTGATGGACGAAATCACATGACACCGACTCACGAGTGATCCGCCGTTCGCTCCGTCGAACGGCGTGCCTCTCGTGCGTCGTGTGTCCGTTCGTTTGTCCGTCAGTATGAGCGGCGGCGACGACGGGGCCGGCGAACCGGACGATTTGTGGTCCCCCGGCCCGCAGCGGGCGTATGCTCATCGCGTTCGACTTCGACGGGACGCTCTCGGACTCGGAGATGACGGTGTTGCTCGGCGAGGAGGCCGGGGTCGCCGCGGAGATCGACGAGATCACGGAGCGAGCCATGAACGACGAACTCTCCTACGCCGAGAGCCTCTACGCCCGGGCCGACCTGCTCGACGGGCTCGACGAGGAACGGGTCGAGGCCGCCTTCGATCGGGTCGCGTTGCGCCCCGGAACCGGCGACGTCCTCGACGCCCTGTCGGCGGCGGGCCACCACGTCGCCATCCTGACCGGCGGGTTCGAGACCGGCGTCGAACGGGCGCTCGAATCCACCCGAACCTCCGTCGACACGATCGTCGCCAACCGGCTCCCGATCCGGAACGGCGCGCTGACCGGCGCGGCCGAGGGGCCGCTGATCGAGGGCACGAAGGACGACGCCCTCGCCGACCTCGCCGCCGAGGTGGGCGTCGACATGGCCGACACGGTCGCGATCGGCGACGGCGCGAACGACCTCCCGATGCTCGAGGTCGCGGGGCTTGCGGTCGGCTACGAGCCGAAGCCGGCCGTCGAACCCCACTGCGACGCCGTGGTCGCCTCGATGGTCAGGCTGCGCGAACTGTTCGAGGACGAAGGCGTGCTCTGAGGACCGCGCGCCGGACGGAGCCTCGCTTCCGGCCCGTCCACCCACAGCCGGACGGAGCCTCGCTCTCGACCCTGGGCGGTATTTATCATCCCGCTCGATCAACACCCGGTATGGAGCCCACGCACGTCCTCGTCCCGCTGGACGGGTCGCCGCTCTCCGAGGACGCGCTCGCGTACGCGCTGTCGACGTTCGAGTGCCCGGTGACCGTCCTGAACGTCGTCACGCCGTTGGACGCCGGCATGAGCGAGGGCGGCGTGTTGGAGCTAGACGACGAACGGATGGAACCCGCGCGACGGCGCGCCGACCGGCTGATCGAACGGACGACGGCCTGTGCAGCGGCCGAGGATCGAGCGATCGAACGCGCCGTCGAGGCGGGCGATCCCGCCGAGACGATCCTCTCGTACGCCGCCCGACACGACGTCGATCACATCGCCATCGGCGGCCACGGCGACGATCCGAACGGCCTCCTCGAGCGGTTGTTGGGCACCGTCGCGACGACCGTCGTCGCCGAGGCCCCGATCACCGTCACCGTGGTCCGGGAGCGCGCGGACGTCGGTGTCGAGGACGGGGACGGGGACAGCGCGGGAGGATCCGCGAACGCGGGTGGCGGCACCGACGCCGACGGCGATCACTGAACCCCGAGAGCCGCCGAGAACAGTCGGTAGAGCCCGAACCCGATCCCGATCGACGTGGCGAGCGTGACGAGCCAAAACGCGACCGTCACCCCGATCTTCCGGCGGGAGACCCCCGCCGACCCCGCGGCCAACCCGCCGCCGATCACGCCGGAGATGACGATGTTGTTGAACGAGATGGGGATGCCGAGCGCGATGGCGAGTTGGGCGATGATGAAGCCCGGGACGAGCGCGGCGATGGACCGGCGGGGGCCGAGTTGGGCGTACTCGCGGGAGGTCGCCTGCAACAGCCGGGGCGCGCCCATCCACGCCCCCGCGAGGATGCCGCTCGCGCCCAGGGCCAACAGCACGATCCCGGGGAGGCCGAGTTCGGCCCCGTAGAGATTCTCCAGCGGCCCGGTCGCGAGACCGACCTGGCTGCCGCCGCTGGAGAAGGCGACCACGCCGCCGAGCGCGAGCAGGAACGTCCGGATGCCGTCCTCGACGGAGGCCTCGGTGCGGCGTCGGATCGCCCGGAAGGCGACGAGCGCGAACAGCAGGGTGACGGCGACCCTGGCGGCGGCGAACCCGACGGTCGAGGGGTCGGCGACCGCGAACCCGACCGCCTCCGCGACGGTGCCCTCGGTTCGGGTCGGGTGCGGGATCACGCCGAGTCGGACGTTGGCGAGGATGGCCCCGACCGCCGCCGCGAGCAGCGGGATCCCGACCGTGTCGGGGACGTCGTCGCGGCGCAGTATCGTCGCGGTCGCGTAGGCGAGTCCGCCGGAGGTCGGTGGGACGAGTAGCCAGAACGTCCCGATCCGGCGATACGTCCCGAACGCCGGGTCGCCGCCGAGCGAGAGGCCGACGCCGACCATCGCGCCCGTCGTCGCGAACGCCGCGGGCACCGGGTAGCCGCTGTAGACGCCGAACATCATGAACCCGGCCGCGACGAGCAGTCCCGTACTCGCCGCCAGGGGCGTGATCACCGCGCCGTTTATGAGCCCCGCCCCGACCGTCTCCGAGATCGCGCCGCCCTGGGCCAACGCCCCCGCCGCCGCGAGCAGGCCGACCAGAAACGCCGCCCGCATCGTCGAGACCGCGTTGGCCCCGATCGCGGGCGCGAAGGGCGGCGAGTTGCTGTTCGCGCCGAGCGCCCACGCCATGAACAGACAGCTCACGGTCGCGAACGCGACCAGGATCCAGAAGAAGACAGCCATTGAGAGCCCCTTCAAGCCACCCGTTTATAAAGGATGAGGAGAATAAACGTGTGGCGCGGGAACCCGTACGGTTTTATTTCAGTCGACGCGTATCGACGACAATGGGACCCCGCCGGATCGTGGCCGCGCCGCTGTACCGCCTCGCCGACTGGACCGACGACAACCCGGTGAGCGCGACCGGCGTGGTGATCGCCGTCGGCGCGCTCGCGGCGCTTTCGGCCTCGGTCGCGCTCGGTGCCGGGGCTGGGGGCGCGGCCGGCGCGGGCGGGTTCGCGCTCGATGCGGCGACGGCGACCCGGTTCGCGTCGGCCGCCGCCGAACGCCCGGCCTACGCCGCGGCCGCCCTCCTCGGGCTGGCCGTCGCGCTGCTGTACGACGGATAGCGGCTACGGAACGACCGCGGGCCGCCGCTTCAGTTCGTCGCCGCCTCGATCGCCGAGTCGAGGTCGTCGATGATGCGGTCGGTGTCCTCCAGCCCGACCGAGAGCCGAACGAGGTCGTCCGTGACGCCGCTTGCCTGCTTTTCCTCGTCTGTGAGCTGTTGATGGGTCGTCGAGGCCGGGTGGATGATGAGCGTCTTCGCGTCGCCGACGTTCGCCAACAGGCTCGCAATTTCGACCTCGTTGCACACCGCCTTCCCGGCATCGTAGCCGTCCTCCAGCCCGAAGGTGATCATGCCGCCGTAGCCGCCGTCGAGGTACTCGCTCGCCTCCGCGTGCGTCTCGTGGCCCTCGAGGCCGGGGTAGGTGACCCACGACGTCTCGGGATGGTCCTCGAGGTACTCGGCGACGGCCATCGCGTTCTCGCAGTGCCGTTCCATCCGCATCGGCAGCGACTCGAGCCCCTGGATCGTCGCCCAGGCGTCGAAGGGCGACTGCTGATTGCCGAGGTCCCGGAGCCCGCGCGTCCGGGCCGCGTAGGCGAACGCCGCGTCGCCGAACGTCTCGGCGAAGTTGATCCCGTGGTAGGCGGGGTTGGGCTTTGCGACCTCGGGGAACCGGTCGGCGTGGTCGGCCCACGGGAACGACCCCCCGTCGATCAGGATGCCGCCCACGGTGGTGCCGGAGCCGTGGATCCACTTGGTCGTCGAGTTCCAGACGAGATCCGCGCCGTGCTCGATCGGCCGGCACAGCGCCGGCGTCGCGAACGTGTTGTCGACGAACAGCGGGACACCGTTGTCGTGGGCGATGTCGGCGAGCCGCTCCATGTCGGGCGTCACGAGGGCGGGGTTGCCGATCGTCTCGACGTGGACGAAGGCGGTGTCCTCGTCGATCGCCTCCTCGTAGGCGTCGTAGTCGAGCGTGTCGACGAACCGCGTCGAGACGCCCCGACGCTCGACGGTGTGTGTGAGGTAGGTGTACGTGCCGCCGTACAGCGACGACGACGAGACGATGTTGTCGCCCGCCGACGCGAGGATGAACGTCGCCAGATCGAACGACGCCATCCCCGAGGCGGTGGCGAGACCCGCCACGCCACCCTCGAGGGCCGCGAGTCGTTCCTCGAGGACCGCGTTGGTCGGGTTCATGATCCGCGAGTAGATGTTGCCGACTTCACGGAGTCCGAACAGGTCGGCGGCGTGGTCGGCGTCCTCGAACTCGTAGGACGTCGTCTGGTAGATCGGCGGGGCCCGCGCCCCCGTGGTGGGATCGGCCTCCTGGCCGGCGTGTAGCGCGTTCGTGTAGAGGTCGTCTTTCTCGAACATGTATCCGAACAGCGTCCGGCCGGGTATTAATACCCCCCATCGACGGCGACCGTCGCCGCCATCGGTGACGCGCTCGCGTGCCCGCCGCTTCGCGTGCGCTCGCTTCCGCTCGTCGTCTCGATGGTTCGCTCGCTTTCGTTCGGAGGTCCCGTTCGGTCGCGTTTGTGGCCCGTGGTCCGCGGCCGCACTCGGCCGTTCTCGTGTCATAAACGGGTCGCGTACCATTCCCGCCGAGTCGCGTATCACCCCCGCCTCATGCGTCGTCGCTGCCGCCCCGAAGCAGCCACCACAGCCCGAGGCCGCCGAGGCCGAGTGCGGCCCCTCCGAGCGAAAACAGTCCCTGGCTCTCGATCGGCGCCGCGAAGCCCGGTTCGGGCGTGTCGGCGCTCCCGCCGGAGCCGCCGGACCCGCTGGGGGCACCCTCGGCCGCCGGGGTCGCCGTCGTCTCGGGGCCGGCCCCTCGCGGTTCGAACAGCAGCCGCGAACGCGCGCCGAAGCCGTCGCCGGGCGCTCGGACGACGCTCGGGGCGGACCGGATCGCCGCCCCGGCGCGGTGCGTCCAGCGCTCCTCGCCCGACGCGGCGTCGATCGCGTAGAACGTCCCGTCGTCGCTCCCGACGTACACCGTCCCGTCGACGACCAGCGGCCACGACCGGACGTCCCCGTTCGTCTGGTACCGCCACCGGTTCTCCTCGGAGCCCGTATCGAACGCCACGAGGTTGCCGTTGTCGGTGCCGAAGTAGATGACGCCGTCGACGGTCTCCAGCGGCGACACCGGAACACCGAGCACGTCGTAGGGCCGCCACTCCCGTTCGCCC
>Ga0209965_1000680_pt1 | contig 11994 bp, 11 predicted proteins | sample SalPon2_B_H2O_MG_FD_185707 | JGI IMG/M metagenome (GOLD analysis project Ga0209965, IMG submission 185707) | Salt pond water microbial communities from South San Francisco under conditions of wetland restoration - Salt Pond MetaG R2_B_H2O_MG... | ecosystem: Environmental > Aquatic > Non-marine...
AGTTTAGTGGTTGCGGAGCGGCGGTCGCGTCTCGGTATACCGCCTCCGACCGACCGCGCCCTTTTTCGCGGCGGCGACCCGAACGGACGGCATGCAGACGCTCGCTTTCGACGGCCGAACCGGCGCGAGCGGCGATATGATCCTCGCCGCGCTGCTTGCAGCCGGTGCTGATCCCGACGTGCTCGCGCCCGTCGAGGACGTACTCGGAGTCGAATACCTGATCGGCGAAACAACGAAGAACGGCGTCCACGCGACCACAGTCGACGTACTGGTCGACGATGACAGGGAGGAACCGCAGGGGGAAATCCCCGACCACGGTCACGGGCAGTCTCACGAACACGATGCGGAGCACGGACACGAGCACAGTCACGACCACGACCATGCCGAAGGCTCCGGCGAGAACCGAACCTACGCCGAATGTCGCGACTTCGTCGTCGGAATGGAACTGCCGGCTGCCGTCGAATCGGATGCCCTCGCCATCTTCCGGCTGCTCGGGAAGGCCGAGGCTCGCGTCCACGATACCGACCTCGAGGCGACACACTTTCACGAGGTCGGGGCCGACGACGCGATCGCCGATATCGTCGGGGCGGCGCTCCTGCTGTCGGATCTCGACGTCGATCGGGTCGTAACGACACCTGTCGCCGGCGGCGGCGGCGAGGTCTCGATGAGCCACGGCGTCTATCCCGTTCCCACGCCGGCCGTTTCCTACATTGCGAGTGCGGCCGACTGGACGCTCTCTGGTGGACCGATAGACACCGAACTCCTGACGCCGACCGGGGCGGCGATTCTCGCCCATATCGCCGACGGCGTCGACTCGCTGTCGCCGCTGTCAGTCGAATCGGTCGGCTATGGGGCCGGTGACAAATCCTTCCGGGACCGCCCGAACGTGCTCAAAGCGACCGTCGGGGATGCTTCGGGGCGGCTCGTAGAGGACGGCATCCGGGTGCTCGAAACCAACGTCGACGATGCGACGCCGGAGACGCTCGGCGCGCTTCAACAGCGACTCACCGAGGCCGGCGCGAGAGACGTGACGATCCTTCCGACGACGATGAAAAAATCGCGCCCCGGTCACCTGATAAAGGTCATCGTCAAGCCGGACGACGTCACGACGGTCGCCAGACGGCTCGCGGCCGAGACTGGAACGCTCGGGGTCCGGGAGACGGCGGCCGAACACCGCTGGATCGCCGATCGGACTTTTGATTCGGTGGAAATCGTCGCCGGCGGTGACACACACGAGATGTCGGTCAAGATCGCGGCCGACGACGCTGGCGACGTCTACGACGTAAGCGCCGAGTACGACGATGCGCTCGCTGTCGCCGAACGGACCGGCCTGGCTCTTAGGGAGGTCATGCGACGAGCCGAGACGGCCTACCGGGAAGAGAAATGACCTGACTCGCTCTTCGGCGACAATGTCTCAGGACGGGTCCTCGCAGCTACTGGACCGTCTCCGTCGTCGTCGCCGTTTGTGATTCCTGCCAAAATCTGCCGGTGGCCCACCCTTCAAACAGCGGAGAGCCATCCCTGGGGGTAGTCATGGACACCCTCGTCTCCGCACTCGCGCTTTCGGCAGTTCTGGACCTCTTCCCGCGGGGGATCTCTCAGTACCTGATCGGCGGCCTACTGGTCGGGACCGGAACCGCCGTGATCTATCTCGGGACGGGAATCAGCGCCGGCGCGAGTACGTTCCTCGAATCGACGCTGTCGTACGTCTCGGAACAGCAACGGTTCCAACAGCCGCGATTCGTCACCACCCGCGATTGGCGGATCGTCTTCACGCTGAGCATCGTCGCCGGAGCGGCCCTCTATGCGGCCGTTTTTCAGGGCGGGACCTGGACGACCGACGTCCAGCCGTGGCGGCTCTTCGCCGGCGGGCTTTTCGTCGGCGTCGGGACTCGACTCGGGAAGGGCTGTACGTCCGGCCACGGTATCTGTGGGGTGGGCTCGGTCTCCCGGACGTCGATCGGTAACGTCGCCGTTTTCATGTCGGTCGCGATCGGAACCGCGCTTGCGGTCTCGGCGATGGGGGTAAGCCCATGACTGCCGGAAACCGACACCCGCTCTTTTTGCCACTCGTCGTCGTTGGCGGGATCCTTTTCGGCTTCGGGCTCGGTTTCAGCGGGATGGCCCGCCCGGAGATCGTCCTCTCGTTTCTCCGGTTGCGTGATCTCGGGCTCCTGTTCGTGATGGGCGGTGCCGTCGCCGTGGTGGGCCCCGTCTACTTTCTCGCCGCTCGCTCCGGCTGGAACGCCCCGTTAACGGGCCGACGATACGGCCGGCGGCTGAAATCGATGGACCCGAACGTACTCGCTGGCGGCGCGCTGTTCGGCGTCGGCTGGGGGCTTTCGGGGATCTGTCCGGGGGCCGCCTACGCCAGCCTCGGAATCGGAAACTACCCGATACTGTGGGGCATTGCCGGCATGTTCATCGGCGCGTACGGGCAGGGTTTCGTCCGGTCGATGTCGTCTGGACGCGACGAACTCGATGCCTCGGCCGTCGAGTGAGGTACCCGTCCGCCGTGTAATCGCCATACATCGCCCCGTCGGGTTTTTGTTCTCTATTACGGTAATTGATACCATGAAACGCCGCCGACTCCTCGGGCTGACCGCGGCGACCGCCTCGACTGCCGGTTGCGTGGTCGGGTATCACGACGCCGGAGCGGCGGAATCGGACGCCGACCCGATCCCGGGCGTCGATCTTCCGGTTCCGCGCGACGAGATAGAGACCCCGGCACCTCGGGACCAGATTCCTGCCATCGTCGACCCGGCCTTCGCCGTCGACTGGAGCGGGCTCGATCCCGACGGCGTCGACGACCCGACGCTCCCCGAGGGGACGGCCGTTATCGGGGTCGAACGCGACGGTACTGCCCGGGCGTACCCCCTCCGGATCCTCAACTGGCACGAGATCGTCAACGACGATCTCGGCGGCCCGATCGCAGTGACGTACTGCGTGCTGTGCGGAAGCAGCATCGTCGTCGAGCGGTTCGTCGACGGCGAACCGACGACGTTCGGCGTCTCGGGGCGGCTCTGGCGGAACGACCTCGTGATGTACGACTCGGCGACCGAGAGCTTTTGGAGTCAGATCCACGCGACCGCGATCCGGGGGGCGAGGACGGGCGATCAGCTCGATGTCGTCGGATCGACGCTGTCGTCGTGGGGCGAGTGGCGGCGAACGCACCCGGAAACGGAGGTGCTTCTTCCACCGCCACACTCCGAACTCATCACCGGCCGCGACGACCGGTTTCCCTACTTCAGGTCGAAGTACAGCTACGCCGACGAACAGCAGCTTATCGGGCAAGACTCGGAGGGGGACCTCGATGTCAGAACGATGGTCATCGGCGTCTCCGACGGATCGGAAACGCGGGCGTACCCGTTCGACGTCGTCAGCGAGCGCGGTGTTATCACGGATCGGGTCAGCGAAACCCCAGTCGTGGTCGCAGTCACCCCCGACGGAACACTCGTCGCCTACGATCGACGCATCGATGGCCGCGAACACGATGCCGCCCCTGCCGGTGAACGGTACCTCGAACTGGACGGTTCGCGATTCGAGCGGTCGACCGGAAGAGCGGTCGACGGTCCCCACGAGGGGATCCACCTCGAACGGGCGAACGAGCATCCGCCGATGTTCTGGCGCGGCTGGTCGAACTTCAACCCGGAGACGACGGTCTACGGGAACTGACCGAGCCGTCTCCTCGACCATTTTAAAAACTGCAGGGGCCGTCCAGCGCCTCCGGATGCGAGGTCGGCGCTCTTTGCCGAGTGGGGACCGACGTTACAGCCGCCGCCAGCGATCGCGAAAGCCACTCACGGCTCCGAAAGCGGCGTTTCGCTCCGGTAGACGTATCGCATCTCGAGACCGCGTTCGTCCTCCGGCGGGCCGACCGGCAACGACCGAAGTTCGCCGGGACCGGGGCGGATCGTCAGTCCGAGCGCGACGGCATCGACGACGGCTGGGATCGGGATCCGGTTACCGGCGGTCGCCTCGGCGACGGACTGGACGGTCGGCGGTGCGTCCCGATCGAACTCGGCCAGCGCCCGCATTCGCTCGGCGTACCCACCGGCGACGCTCGGCGGATCGGCCATCGGCTCCCCAGCGAAGGCCAGATAGCAGATCTCCGGCTGCGCTTCGACGAACACCGGTCGAGCCTCGTCGATCGCATCGAGGAATTCGTCCATTGCGGCCGTCCGGTTCGCCGATTCGAAGGCCGCCTTCGGGAGTTCGTGGCCTGTCTTCCGTTCGTGAACGCGGGCCGCGGTCCGGTAGCGCTGCTTTTTGACCGCCTCCCGAACCGGTGCCGGGACGATCGCGTCGCGTCGCTCACCCAGTAGTTCGCGAGCGGCCAGTTCGTTCGGTCGGGGGGCCGTCGTCGATCCGAGCCCGATCGGTACGTCGACGGCGATCCGGGCGGCTGTCTCTTCGTAGCGCGTCCACAGCTCGCCGACGCCGTCGACGACAGCCGTGTGATCGTAGCCATCGGCCGTGTAGGCGACCGCAAGCCAGGTTTCGGCCCCTGCGACACCGCCGACGTAGTAGTCGCTCACGGCTACGATCTGCCGCCCCGGACACGTATGTGTGTCGCCGAGTGTCGGACGGGCGGCAGCCGTGCGGCTGACGGCCACTACTCGTGTGGGTGAAACCGGCTGACTGCCCGTTTGACGGCGTCCGAGTCGCCGATGAAGGTAACGCGATCGCCCCGTTCGAGGACGTCCTCGGCGTCCGGGACCCGCGTTTCGCCGTCGCGGCCGATGACGGCGACGATAACGCTGTCCGGGATGTCAGCGTTGAGATCACGGATGCTCTTGCCGATGAGGGCTTCTGCGGTCACCTCGATCTCCTGAACGTCGTGCCCGTCGCCGAGTCCGGTCATCCAGTGGGCGAGCGCCGGCCGTTCGATCTCGTCGTCGAGAGCTTTCGCCGTCGCTGTCGGCGAATCGACGGCGATCACGTCGATGCTCTCGAACGCCTCGACGTTGTCCGGCTGGTTGACCTGCGAGTACACTGCCTCGATACCGAACGTGGTGCGGGCGAGTTGACACGCCAAGAGATTGATATTGTCGTCCCTGGTCGCTGCAATGAACCGCTTTGTGTCCTCGATGCCCGCTTTCCGCAGCACCTCCGTGTCGGTTCCGTCCCCCTCGTAGACCGTGTGTCCGTCCGATCGCGCTTGTTCGATCTGGCGGTCGTCGCTCTCGACGATGACGACGAACTCGCCTCTGTTCTCCAGTCGTTTGGCGAGCGTCCGGCCGACCCGGCCGCCGCCGATGATTATCGTTCGCATCGGTGATACTCCCAGGAGGTCGCCGATCTGTCGCGCCAGTCCGGCCTCGATCGCGACTGTGGCAAAGATGACGGCGAACACCGTCCCGACCAACAGCTGTCCTGCCTCGATGTTCCCCGCGAGTTCCAGTTCGATCGCAAAGAGCGTCGCCACGCTGGCCGGGATGATCCCGCGTGGGCCGACCCCGGCGATGAACAGCCGTTCGGGCCACGTGAACTGCTCGATGCCGACGGTCGCGATGAGCGCTCCGAACGGCCGAAGCACGAGCATGATCACGACCACGATCGCGATCACGCCGACGCCGAGTTCGAGTATCGCCTCGATGTCGATCAGGGCAGCCAGCGAGATGAACACGAACGAGAGCACGATGAGCGTCGTGTTCTGTGTGAACTGCTCGATCTCCACTCTGTTGTCGAGATCGAGGTTCCCGAGGGCGATCCCGCTGGTCGCGGCGGCCGCGATACCGGCCTCGGCGGCGACGACTTCGGCCGCCGCGAAGGCGCCGACGGCCGCTGCCAGAACGAGGAACTGCGATGCTTGGATGTCCCGTTCGGGGACGAGATCACTGTCCAAGATGATGTAGATCGTGACCGTCGCGAGTACGCCTGCAGCCACGCCGACGCCGAGTCGCTGGAGGAACGACAGGACGGTCGCTGGAACGCCGAGGTCGTCGAGCAACAGCGTCTCGAAGATGACGACGGCGACGATCGCGGCGGTCACGTCGTTGACGATCCCTTCCGTCTCCAGCGCAGTGGCGACGTGCTCTCTGACCCGGACGACTTCGAGGATCGGCGTGATGACGGTCGGTCCGGTCGCGATGAGCAACGCCCCGATGAGAAGAGCGATCTCCCAGTCGGCTCCCTCGAAGAACCGAACCGCCGCCGCCGTTCCCAGAAACATGACGATGGCGCTGACCGTCACCAGCCGGAAGGAGACCGTCGAGGCGCCCCGAATCCGTTCGATCCGCAGCGCGAACGCGCCCTCGAAGACGATGATCGCCACGCTGATCCCGACGATCGTCTCGAGGCCGCTGCCGAACGTGTCCAGCGTGATGAGCCCGATCACTTCCGGTCCTAGCACGACACCGATGAGGAGATAGAACACGACGCTCGGGACCTTTAGCCGGTGGGCGAGCAACTGGACGACGAGCCCCAACACGAGGATGGCCGCGATAACGGGTAACAGGCTACCGGACACTATCTTCGGTTTGGCGTTGCAGGGGTAAGTATGTGCTAGCCTGCTCGGCGTCCTCGATAGAGGATACCCTTTTCAGGCTTCTGTCCGGCTCAAAACAGTGCTTCGCTCTCGTCGAGCACCGTCGCGGGTCCGCCGACCTCCCAGACGCGCGTGTCGATCCCCAACTCCGAGATTTCGCCTTCGACCCGGTCGACGTACTGGGCCGTCGTGTTGACGTACACTGATGCGCCGGTGTCGGTCGAGAAGTAGACCGGAACGTCTTCTTCACGTAGCGTTCGGACAGTTTCGAACACCTCGAGCGTCTCCGGTTTCCAGTAGACCCACCCCGAGGGCCCGGTCATCGTCGTCGCCGCCAGCGACAGCGAGTCGTGTTCGGCGAGTTCGAAGGCGCGATCGAAGTCGTCCTCCCGGAGAGCGTTCCGCATCGTCGCGATCTGCTCGTGGATGTGCGCCAGTCTGGCCTGGAACATGTGGCTGTCGGCGGCCTCCTCGTGGGCGTGGGCCGTGTGTTTGAACGCCGGGATCTCGGCGGCGACGATCCGGAGGTCGTCCTCGAGATCGGTCTCGATCCGCTCGGAGCGACAGTCCGCGTCGTCCAGCCCCGTTCGGAGGTGCGAGAAGGCGCCGGTGACCGCCCGGGCCGCCGACGAGGAGCCCCGGCGGGCGATCGTCGACAGTTCGGGACGGCTCAACTCGAGTCCGGCGGCCTCGGCTAGCGCGACCGCGGCGGCCGCAAATCCGGACGAGGAGGAGCCGAACCCGATATTCGTCGGGAAATCGTTGCGTGACTCGAAGCGAACCCGGTGATCGATCCCAGCGCGCTCTCTGACGTGGTCGACGACGCCCCGGAGGCGCTCTGCGCCCCGGTCGTCGATCCGTTCACCGTCGACGACGTACTCGTCGGCCGATCGGTCCGGATCGAACTCGGCGGTCGTCTTCGTGTGACTCGGCGCAGTACAGACCGAAATCGAGTCGTGATACGGGAGCCGGAGTTCCTCGTCCCGCATCCCGTGGTACTTGATTAACCCCTGGATCGGGTGGGCCTTCGCGGTCGCTTTCATACCGATCCCTGCGAGGGACGCGTCTTTGACCTTTCGTTACTACGGCCAACTACCGCCTTCCTCGTAGGCGTCGAGCACGCGCCGGATCGCGACGACGTAGGCGGCGGTCCGGAAGTTCGGGAGGTCGTACTCCTCGTAGCACTCGACGAGACCGTCGAACGCGTCGACGATTTGGCGTTCGAGTTCCTCGTTGACGCGCTCTTCGGTCCAGTAGAACCGCTGGCGGTTCTGGACCCACTCGAAGTACGAAACCGTGACACCGCCGGCGTTGGCGAGGATGTCGGGGAAGACGTAGACGTCCCGGTCGGTCAGGACCTCGTCGGCCTCAGGCGTCAGCGGCCCGTTCGCCGCCTCAACGACGATGTCGGCCTCGACCTCATGGGCGAGTTCGCCATCGATCGCGTTCTCGAGGGCTGCGGGAACGAGCAGGTCGACGTCCAGCGTCAACAGCTCCTCGTTCGTGAGTTCCTCCGCAGCGTCGTCGTATCCCGACACTGACCCGGTTTCGTTTTTGAACTCCTTGACGGCCTCGGGATCGAGCCCCGAGGGGTCATAGATCGCACCCGAAGAGTCGGAGACGGCGACGATGTTCATTCCCTGCGTGTCCGCGAGCAACCGGGCGGCGATGCTGCCGGCGTTGCCGTACCCCTGGATCGCGACCGAAGCGCCGGGGATATCCTTGCCGAAGTAATCGAATGCCTCCCGGGCGGTGAGCATCGTCGACCGGCCCGTCGCCTCGACCCGACCGCGTGAGCCGCCGGACTCGATGGCCTTCCCGGTGATGACGCTCGGCTCGGTGGTGTTTTCGAGCGTCTCGTAGGTGTCTTTGATCCAGTTCATCTCTCGCTGGCCGGTGTTTACGTCCGGCGCGGGGATGTCCCGGTCCTCGCCGATGAGCGGCCGCAGTTCGGTCGCGAAAGCCCGGGTGATCCGTTCGAGTTCGGACTCGGTGTACTCGGTAGGGTCGATGATGATACCGCCCTTCCCGCCGCCGTAGGGGATATCGACGACGGCGCATTTATAAACCATCCAGCCCGAGAGTGCCTTTACTTCGTCGCGGGTGACGCCGGGGTGATACCGGATGCCGCCTTTGTAGGGACCGCGGTCGCCGTTGAATTGTGAGCGGTAGGCCCGGAAGACGCCGATCGAGCCGTCGTCGAGCTCGACCGAGAGATTCGTTTCCAGAACGCGCTCGGGGTTTTTGAGCCGTTCGAGTACATCGTTCCCCACATCGATGTACTCCGCGGCGTCGTCTATTTGCTCCTGTAAGCTCTCGAAGGGGTTCGCTTCTCCTGACATATATCCACAATCGAAAGGCCGTGGTTTAACTCTTACAAATCACTCTTCATAATTAAATACCGACGGCGATTGTCACGGAGCCCGGCCGTCGCTGGACACCGATCTGCCCGTCTGTGTGGCCCGATCGAGACGCGCCCACACAGTCGTCGTTCAGCGCTCTCGACTGTATTCGACAGCCGGCGGCGGCTCCGCCCCGGGGACCCGCTCTTCGATCGACGCCGCGACCTGATTTACCGGTGAGGGGTCGGACCGTTCGAAGGCGTCTCCGATCGCCCGCGCGAACTCGATCGTCCAGTCGGTACCGACGAGGAAGACGGCTCGTTTGGGGACGCCGTGATGGCCCTCCCACTCGTCGTACTCGACGTCGTAGTAGCTCGCCGCGCTCGCGGCGTCACCGAGAAACGCCATCGGGAACTCATGCTGATCCGCATAGGTGGCCGCCGCGTAGATACTGTCCATCGTGAGCACCCACACCTGCAGGCCCGCACAGTCGTGCCAGCCGGCCTCGGTAATCGCCCGCAGCTCCGCCGTTCCCGTCGGGAGAAACGTCGCCGGGAGGAACCACAGTAGCACCAGCTCACCGTCCTCGATCGGACGGAACAGCTCGTAGAGTGCCGGTTCGCCGCCCTCGACCCCCGGGAGGGCGAAATCGGGGGCCGTCCGGCCTTTGTTCAGCATACCACGTCTCGGATCGGCGAGATCAAGGCTCTGCTGGCTAGCTGTTCCGTGATATCGCGTCTCAGCGAAGAGTTATCTACGAGAGCAGGTGTAGATACTCCATGTATGACGCGATCATCGACGCGGGTGTCGGGCTCATCGCCCACTACGGGCTCTTCGCGTTACTCGTCGCGTTCTCGCTGGAGGGCGCGCTCGTCGGCAAACTCATCCCGACGCGGACGTTCTTCGTGGCGACCGTACTCGCAGTCGGCAGCGATACTGTCGGGATCGCCTCGGTCGCGCTCGTCGCCGTTGTCGGCGCGACGGCCGGACAGATCGCGCTTTTCGTCTTGATCCGTCGGACCGATCTCACGCTCGAAGCACTCCCCGGGAGCGCTGGACCGAACGATTCGGGCCGCGTCGACCGCTGGTTCGATCGCTGGGGCGTCCCGGCGGTCGCCTTCTCGAACGCGCTGCCGGTCGCCCGCGGTTCACTCACTGTACCGGCCGCGATGACCGGGACGGATCCGCTCCAGTTTTCGGCCTCCTCGATGGCTGGATCGTCGGTGTACTCGCTCGGCCTCATCGGAATCGCTGTCGGGATCGACGCGTTCGTCGGGCTTTTCTGATACGCCGACTGCAGACTCGAGAGGCCTCTATTTCCGGAACACCACCCCGTCAGGGTCCGTCGTGCGGGTCATTCATCTTTCGCCTTCCCCATCTCCTCGCAGATCCATCGGATCGATCCCGTAGACCGATCTGAGCCGTTCGGGAGTAATCTTCCCGAGCCGGAGATCCCGGGCGAGCGCGCCGGCGTCACGGTCCGAGGAATCGCCGTAGCCGCCGCCACCCGGGGTCCGAACGCTCACGACTGACCCGGGCGGGAGTTCGTGGGTCGACTTCGGCGCTAGCTCCTCCGGGTCGTCGTCGGGGTTCAAAACTGCGCCGCCAGTCGCACCGGGGTCACCGCCCGACAGGCCGTAGGGCTGCGACCGATGACGCTCGGCCAGGAGGCTAAACGTCGCCTCGTGGTCGCGGACCTGGATGTCCCTGCGGAGTCCGAGCCCGCCGCGGAACTCCCCGGCACCGCCGGTGTCCGGGCGGTATTCATACCGCGTCACCCGGAGCGGATAGGCGGTCTCTAACACCTCGGCTGGCGTGTTCATTGTGTTGCTCATGTGGACGTGGACGCCGTCCATCCCGTCCTTGCCGCGGCGACCGCCGAAACCGCCGGCTTGAGTCTCGTAGAAGGCGTAGGGGGTCCCGTCACGCGGGTCCGTCCCGCCGAACGTGACGTTGTTCATCGTTCCCTGGCCCGCGGCGGTCACCCGGTCGGGGACGGCTTTGCTGAGGGCACCGAGGACGACGTCTGTCACCCGCTGTGAGGTTTCGAGGTTCCCCCCGACCACCGCCGCCGGGGGCTCGGGGTTGACGATCGTACCGTCCGGAGCCTCGATGTCGATCGGCCTGTAGCAGCCGTGGTTCGGTGGGATGTCCGGGTCGGTGACACACCGGACCGCATAGTACGTCGCGGAGGCGGTCACCGCGAACACGGCGTTTATCGCTCCGGCGGTCTGGTCGGCACTGCCCGAGAAGTCCACGCTGACATGGTCGCCGTCGACCGTGACCGCCGCTCGGATCGCCAACGCCTCGTTTCCGCGGCCGTCGTCGTCCAAGACGTCGTCGTAGGTGTAGGTCCCGTCCGGTAGGTCCGTTATTTCGGCCCGCATCCGCCGTTCGGAGTAGTCCTTGATCTCTTCGAGCATTGCCGTCAACTGCCCGCGACCGTACTTCTCGACGAGTTCGGTAACGCGGCGCCGTCCCGTCTCGTTCGCGGCCTCCTGTGCGCGGAGGTCGCCCCGGCGCTCGTCGGGCGTGCGCACGTTCGAGAGAATCATATCGAAGAGCCCCTCGTTGGGCTCGCCGCCCTCGAACAGCTTCACGGGCGGGATCCGGAGCCCTTCTTGATAGATCTCCGTCGAGTCGGCAGCGACGCTCCCGGCCCGCGAGCCACCGACGTCAGCGTGGTGGGCGCGGTTGGCCGCAAAGGCGATGATGTCGCCGTCCTGGAAGACGGGCGTCACGAGTGTCAGATCCGGCAGGTGTGCGCCGCCGTAGAACGGATCATTGAGCAGAATCGCATCGCCCGGATCGAGCGTTTCGGGCGGATAGCGGTCGATGGCCGCCGCCACCGAAAACGGCATCGCCCCCAGGTGGACCGGCATGTTCTCCGCTTGGCTTATCATCTCCGCGTCGGCATCGAATAGCGCACACGAACAGTCGCGGCGCTCTTTGATGTTCGGCGAGTATCCGGTCCGGATGAGCGTAGCGTTCATCTCCTCGCTGATCGCGATGCAGGCGTTCCGTGTCACCTCGAGCGTCACAGGGTCGACCCCGTCGGACGTCCCCGGATCGTCGCTGGTCATGACTCGATCCCCACGATGATACTGCCGTACTCGTTCATTTGTGCGTGCTGTCCGGGCCGGACGACGACGGTGCTTTCGG
>Ga0209965_1000681_pt1 | contig 11985 bp, 19 predicted proteins | sample SalPon2_B_H2O_MG_FD_185707 | JGI IMG/M metagenome (GOLD analysis project Ga0209965, IMG submission 185707) | Salt pond water microbial communities from South San Francisco under conditions of wetland restoration - Salt Pond MetaG R2_B_H2O_MG... | ecosystem: Environmental > Aquatic > Non-marine...
AACGCGGAAGACAGGGCAGTGAGTCCCGTCATCGGCGTTATCCTGATGGTCGCAATTACCGTGATTCTGGCCGCCGTCATCGGTACGTTCGTCCTCGGACTCGGTGAGAGCGTCGAGCAGAATCCGAGCGCCGGTGTGACGGTTGATGAAGATACAAATACAGTGACACTAGTTAGCCTTGGTCCGAACACTGAAGGTATTTACTGCAGTGATAACCGATCTAATTTTACTAGTAGTGTCGGTACTAACATCTCCTGCAGTAGTGGTAACTCTGTTGTCGCAAATAATACAGCCAACACAACAGAAGCCGTCATTCGCACGCTCTAATTGGCTCTAGATTCCTAACATATTCTGTATCAGTTTCACCCGATTATTCACATACGCTAGTGAGTATACTCAGACTCCAATCAGAGTTTGAGAAACTTATTTTTCCGAAATAAATCTAGATGAGATTGTGGGACTTGAAGATGTGTCCTACAGTGAGACGCAAAATAGAGACTGTCAGATCGTAGCCGTGATCGCGGCGTAAAAGCGCTGAGAGCGAGAAGTCAGCACTCTACTCTGGCGAAGGGGATATGCTATTACTGTACTGTCGCTAGCGAACTAGAGGATTGACGCGTGATCATAGGATCGTCAACTGGATAAGGACGACCAAAACTGCCTCAAGCCCAGATAACGCGCACCGACGGAGTCTTGTTACGCTAATTCGTTGCATTCCATAATTGAGATTCTTGGCATTAACTACATAAGCACTCGTGACGCACTGGAAAATAACCAGCTACCTATCAGGATGGACCGACCATTCACTGATGAACCGCTGGGTTCAAACATGAAACAACACAGCCACTCCAACACGGAAGATCGGGCGGTAAGTCCGGTCATAGGCGTTATCCTGATGGTTGCAATCACGGTGATCCTGGCAGCCGTTATCGGAACGTTCGTCCTCGGACTCGGTGAGAGCGTCGAACAGAACCCGAGCGCAGGGGTTACAGTTGATAATGGTAACGTTACGCTCGTCAGCCTCGGACCGAACACAGCCGGGGTTTACTGCAGTGATAACAAAGATGGATCATTCATTGATACAGTTGGCAACAGCACAGACTGCAGTGGGTCCTCTAGTGTTGTTGCGAACAATACTGAAGACACAACAGAAGCGGTTATTCGAACGCTCTGATCGGGTTTAATTTTTATTCTCAGTGTTTTCGGTGGTTTTGAGACCAGATTAGACTGATTTGTATTTACTCTGATATTCAATATATTCACCAATAATTCCAATTTCAGACCGAAATAATAGGACGGGCGCGACGGATGCTACCTCGACTATCGAGCGACTCGACCTTTCAGGCGTGAGACGGCCGAATTTTTGGGTCTGAGATCGGCGGTTCGGCGGCGGGAGTAAGCGCTACCCGTGAAGCCACTCGTACCACTCGCCGAGATCGACCAGTTCGTTCTTCGCGCCGTCCGTTCCGTACTGGTTGAAGACCTCGTCGACAGTCCTGGCCAGCCCCTCGGGGTCAGTGTCCCGAAGCGCCTGCTCGTAGTAGAGAAGTATCCCTGCGTGGTCGTGTTTCCGGTGCAGCGATTCGAAATCGCTGGCGTTGTTCGTCACGAGTACGACACCGTTGTCCGCACACCACTGCAGCAGCGCGTCGTCAGTCGTGTACTCGCCGAACCGATCTTTCGCCTGTTCGACTTCGTGTCCGCGTTCTCGAAGCAGTCGCTCGAAGACGCGACCGACGTGTTCGTCGAGAAGGATTCGAGCGGTCGTCACTGAACCGTCTCTTTCGGCTTCAGCGACGACTCTCGCACGCGATCGAACGCCGCTTCGTTCTCTCGTTCGAGACCGCGCATCTCCTCGATGTGCGCGTAGTAGTACGAGAGCGCCTCGTAGACGTCGGACAGCGGGATATCGAACTGGTCTGCGACGTGGGCGGGTGACTGACCCCCGTCGATCACCCGGGCAGCGACGTGGCGAACACCGACTCTCGTCCCGTCAATTCGGGGCTCGCCACCGAGAACGTCGTCGTCACGCACGATTCCCATGAGTGGAGGTATGGAACCCACCATTATATTCTTTCGGCAGGTACCCTCACGACCCCGAATGCCGCCGATCGCCTACCGATCGATGATTCGTCGTACCCAAACGAATAACGGCGATCAAAGCGTTCGCTCAGACATGGCCACCGAAGAGGGAGCGGAAACGGCGTCGCCGCTCGACGACGTGATGGAGGACATTCGGCAGGAGCTGATTCGGCGGGTCGCGGCGGACGACCGGAATTCGAATCGGGACGTCTACGACGCTCTCGAAGACGAATAACACCGTTACTGGCTGTTAACGCTAGTGGGAGTAGTTATACACACAAGCGCACTCTGTCTACACAAGTAGTATGGAACACGCGGACGACCGCGGAGCAAAGAAGGAACTCCGGAAAGAGCACCCGAGCGGGTGGCTCTATCTCACGCAACACGACGCGATTCCAATTCTCGTAGACGCGTTGCTCGATCTCCCGCCGAACCGCGAGTTCAACAAGACCGAGCTCGCTGAACACGCTGGCGTAACGCGTCAGACGGTCGGGAACTACACCGACCTCTTGTGTGAGGTCGAACTCATCGAGGAGGTGCCGGACACGTCACCGCGCCGGTACCGGGTCGCGGACAGCGACGTCGTCCGCGAGCTCTTCGAGCTGAACAGCGCGCTCAACAGCGTCGGCGAATAGCGACTGCCGGCGAGGAGCACGCCGAGTACTTCGAGAATCTGTTGATCCAACAAAGCCGAAAAGATGATGAAAAGAGAACCGACTTGGAACGAGAATCTCGGTTTCTTGTTGGTATCGTTCGCACTTGCGAGCGCTGCTGCGTCACTCGTTCCCACAGTAGGACTCGGAGGACTTCCCGGAGTGGTCGGAGTCATCGTCATGTTCGTAATGACCTTCTTCATCTGTATGCTAGCCATCGACCGGCTGTTCCTCCCGAAAGAGTGAGTACGCTTGAGAGTCCGAATCGGTGACTGGCTCTACCGAGATCCCGATCAGGTGGTACATTTACCTACCATTCTGATCAGTACAGTGAAGCAGATAGCGAATTACCAGTAGCGTGGGTTTCGAGGATTAGTGAGTGTCAGGTTCGCCGCTGTACAAGACCCAAGTGAATGAGTAACCCAAGTATTCCCAAGAGTCCCAAGACAAGGCCTCGAAGCCTTGGATTCGATAATTCCTTCTTCTCGGAATCAGAGTATACATAGTACCCGACAGTAGGCCAGAAGATGAGCAGGTACAGACCCATGCGGATGAGCAGTCCGCTGTATACTGTTAGCAAACTCATCGAATATTCACCGCCGTTTCACGGGGGACCATATCTGAGTCGTCGCTGTGTGACGAGAAAGAAGTTCCGCGTATTAGATTTCTAAGCCCGTAAGCGATAGGCAGGTCTCATCGAACGGCTGTTTCTGCCGAGAACATATCTGAAGAATGGGATTTCAACAGGACCGAATCGCTCAATACAGACAAAGAACCATAGTATAGATACGGGTATACAGAGTTATGTCTGGCTCTGAGTTCCCATCCTCATGGAGTGATCCCCGATACGTTGCGGCTATTGTCAGTGTGATTGCCACCGGAGCACTCTACTTCTACGCGGGTCTCACGCAATCTGGTCTGACAATACAAGAAATCACGCTTGTAATATTCACTATCCTTCTTCCAACGTCAATCGCATACGAGATCGCTCGTCGTTTGTGAACAAACGGTAGCAATTCGATTCGTTAGCAAGCGCGTTCTCACGGCTATTTCAGTTAAGAATATATCTGAAGAATAGGATTTCAATAGAGCCGAGTCTCCATATTTGGTTGTGAAAGCTCACTTTTTGTCTACTACCAGCCAGCGACCGTACCGAAACAGGATGATCACACCCCCAAGGGTGAACAGTATCCCGAGCAGACTTCCTTCAACGAAGAACGATGCCGGCCCTAACACAAGGAGAGCGAGGCCAATGAGAATACTAACCCAGTCCCAGCGACTGAGTTCAGCTTCCGTATCAGTTTCAGCATTCGTGTCACTCATACTCTGTACTCTCAATGACATCAAATAACTATGTCTAACAGATACGCGCTCTGTATTCAGCACGTCTCAAAGAACATATCATCAATTGAGGATTTCAACAGAGTCAAATAAGTAGTAGCGGCCTGAATCTGTATTGAATAGCATGGATGACAATTCCAAGTTCATCCTCGTCGCAATATTAGGTTTGGTTGTCAGTGTGCCGATCTGGTATACTGTTTTGCCCTCAGAACAATTTTCTGTGGATTTATTTTTCAATCCCAGTCTCATATTCTGGCTAATTTTTGGATTCTCAGCTTTTATATTCGGGTTCTACTATCAATCAGACGAATAAGCTCAGATACTGCGATACAAATAAAATAGGCTCTGCTAGCGTCAGGAAATCTCTATTTTGGGTAATTCAGCTTGTTTAGATACAGAACAAGCTCATCTATTTCTCCAATAATGCTACTAAGCAGTCGCTCAGTATACACTCTTCAGCGACCAGCCGTTTCAGGCGAGTATATGTCTGAAGAATGGGACCTCAACAGAGCCGAAATCCATGGTACGCGGTGAATATCTCCACACAACTGCCACAGCGGTCAAAGCGTATATTCGCTCGGACGACAACCGAGGTGTATGCCCTCCAACTCTAACGACGACGAGACCGGCCGGTCACCGATCGTATTAGCTGGCCTTTCAGCTCTCGGCATCGCGTTCGTGATCGCTGGTGTGGGGCTGTATTACGGGCTCGCAGTCGATTCGATGCGGGTGTTCAACGCTGCAGCGGCGGCGATTTTCGTGTTACTGGCTGTTTCGATGGTCATCATCATACGGAGTGAGCCGCTCTTCTCCCAAGAGAACGCGGTGATTTCGGTTTTCGTGTTCACCGCTATGGCGCTCTTCTTCGGATTGAGCACGTTCACTACGCTCCCGTTTCCCGTGTTGGTTGGGGCCCTCATCTTCGTTGGCGTAATTCTTCCCGGTCTCGTGCTTCAGTATGGGCCCTCAGTTATCAATTAAGATCGAACTCATCGAGGAAGTTCCGAACAGGTCACCGTGTCGGTACCGAATCGCGGACAGCAATGTCGTCCGCGAGCTCTTTGAGCTGAACAGCGCGCTCAACAGCGTCGGCGAACCATCAGTTGGTGCTACAGTCAGACCCGACCGCGCTCAATATAGGGTTTCAGCAGAGCCGAAGCATTCAAAAAAGACTGATAACCGTGTTGAGAACGGGGATAGCGACAACGATCCCTGCGACACTAGCTGAGCGTTGAATGTCCATATTTCGAGCATGTTTGATGGCGTACGTGAGAATATATCCAACCCAAACATAACCGATGAGACCAACGACGGTATTGAACAGAAGCAACCAAGGCGGAAGTTGCATCTGAGTCACTGTCATTGACGGAGAATTTCCGGTGAATGCTACGCTCCAAAGGGTGATCGTCGAAATAGTGTTCACGAACAAGAGAGGGAGTAATGCCCACCCGATATTCGCGGCAGTTTGGGTAATTGAACCATTCCCACCGACGATTGCGGTCAGAAGATACACGATGACTGTTGATACAATCCAAATACCAGCAGCACCGATTAGACCGCCGAGGAGAATCGAGATCACGAGCATCTCTGTCGTGATTTCGACCGAAGTGACTTGATCCACATACGGTGCCGCACTTGCAACGGCGACGACACCTGTAAATAGTAAGATTATCGAAGCACTCGCAAGTGACGGAGAGCGTTGAGCGAAGAACTCACTAGGGGCGAATAACGGTGTGGAGGGCATCAATTATCATATATTTTGGCTCGATGATAATCCTACTGGTCAGAGAGAGCTATCTTCTATGTAATAGTTGAATCTCCATAGAATTCGGATATTCTCTCCGATCACGCAAGAGGAATGAGTCAATCGGCGATTGATTTTCTCTCCCTGTGCCAGTTTGGATGTACGCGAACCCCACCGATGCACCAGTGGACGGCCAGCTATCGAACGAAAGCACGCGCCTCGCACTATTACGGCGTCTACCCCGACGCTGTCATGCGATTAGAACGATACGGGCGCGACGGGATTTGAACCCGCGGCATCTTGGTCCGGAACCAAGTGCTCTGTCCGCTGAGCTACGCGCCCTCGGAAACGGCTACCCGCGGCGAGCGTTTAACGCTTCTGACTCCGAGCGTCCGAGACGGGTGGCAGCGAGCGAACGCCACCGAAAGATGGCCGAATCGAGGCGAAGCGATCGCCTGCCGTCGCCGGAAACGCACTCTAATTATCTGAATTAATATTTCAAGCGAGCACCTTTATATGATCAGGCCCGAACGGCAAAGCGAATTAGCGTGACTCTTCGCCCGACTGACTGCTCGGCAGATACGCTCCGCGACGTCTCCGAAGACGACGAGTACGGAGCGACGGGGGGGGCGAGTGAGGCCGGTTCCGCCGCCGATCCAGCGAGGGCAGGGGAGTCGAGTGACACGAACGAGGCGAGGCGACGCGGGCAGTCGGCGTCGCCGGGCGCCGATCGGTTCGTCGCGGCCGTCGCGGTCGACGGCGAGGTGCTGTTCGCCGGACCCGCCGTGCCCGCGGTCCTCGGCGTCGACCGGGGAGCGCTCGTCGGCGACGACCTGTTGGCGCGCGTCCACCCGAACGACCGCGGCCCGGTCGCCGACGCCATCTCGGCGGTCGCCACGGAGCGCGTCGTCACCCACCGACTGCGACACGCGAACGGGGGATTCGTCTGGGTCGAATCGGTCGTCGACGAGGAGTTGGCCCCCGAGTTCGGCGGGCGCGTCGTCACGGCGCGGCGCGTCGACCGCGAGGCGGCCTTCCCGGAGCGGTTTCAGAAGTTCTTAGAGTACGGGTCGGACCTCGTCACCGTCGTCGACGCGGACGGCCGGGTCCGGTACGAGAGCCCGTCGGTCGAGGAGGTGCTCGGCTACGAGCAGGGGTCGACCGTCGGCCGGTCGCCGCTGGGGTACGTCCACCCAGACGACCGCGAACGCGTGACGGAGCAATTTTACCGCGCGTTGAGCGACCCCGACGAGAGCCCGACCCTGGAGTACCGCTACCGCACCGCCGACGGCGACTGGGTCTGGTTGGAGTCCCGGACCCGGTCCCTGCCAGCCGACGCAGAGGTGGGTCGCCTGCTCATCAACTCGCGAGACGTGAGCGAGCGAAAGGAGCGCGAACGCCGGCTCACCGACCGCAACGAACAGCTCGACCGCTTCGCGAGTATCGTCTCACACGACCTCCGGAACCCGCTGGCCGTGATCCGCGGGTCGATGGAGATGGCACAGCTGAAAGACGATACCGAGCCCTTAGAGCGCGGCGAGCGGGCGGTCGACCGGATCGACCAGCTGGTCTCGGAGCTGCTGACGCTCGCGCGACAGGGCTCCGGGATCGACGACCCGACCGAGTTCGCGCTCGGCGCGGTCGCCCGCGACGCGTGGGACACCGCCGGGGGCGACGACGCGGACCTCGTCGTCGGCGCGGACGCGACGATCCGTGGCGACCGCGGCCGCCTGCGACAGGCGTTCGAGAACCTGTTCCGGAACGCGATGGAACACGCCGCGCCCGAGGCGGTCGGCGAGACCGAGGACGGCCGAGGCGACGAGAACGGCGCCGACTCGCTCACCGTCGTGGTGACCGCGACCGACGGGGGGTTCCTCGTCGCCGACGACGGGCCGGGCGTCGACGCGGACCACCGCGAGTCGGTCTTCGAGCCGGGCTTTACGACCTGCGAGGACGGCACGGGGTACGGGCTCGACATCGTTCGGGAGGTCGTCGAGTCCCACGGGTGGACGGTCGGCCTCTGCGACGGCGACGCCGCGCCCGCGAGCTCCGAAGGCGTGACCGTGCCCGACGGGGCGTGTTTCGTCGTCTCCGGCCCCGGCCCGGACGCGGACTCGGAGCGGCCGCTGTGGATAGACGGCCGATGACGACCTCGACGGTCGCGATCTGACGACGCGTCGTGCCCGCTGTCGTCGCGGACGCACTGTCCCGTCGCGTTTATTCCTTCCCCGTGCCAACCCCACTCGTGACACCCGTCGACGCGACCCTCCGGCCGGTCGAGCGCGCCGACCTGCTCGCGGTGGTGCGGATAGAGCGGGCGTGCTTCGGCGACCCGTGGCCGTACGACGCCTTCGAGCGCCTGCTCGAAGAGCCCGCGTTCCTCGTCGCGGAGCGTGAGGGCGCCGTCGTCGGCTACGTCGTCGCCGATGCGACGCCGAACCACGGGCGCGACATCGGCCATATAAAGGACCTCGCGGTTCACCCCGAGGCGCGCGAGCGCGGGATCGGGCGGACCCTGCTCCGGTCGGCGCTGGTCCGACTCCGCGCCGTCGGCGTCGCCGTCGTGCGCTTAGAGGTTCGCGAGAGCAACGGCGTCGCGCGCTCGCTGTACGCGGACGAGGGGTTCGAGCCGATCCGCCGCATCGCCAACTACTACCGGGACGGCGAGGACGCGCTGGTGTTGGTGGTCGACCTCGCGGAGTGGGGCGACGAGCAGCGCGGGAACGACGGGTAGCGCGAGAGTCCCCGCACGCAGCGCCTCGTTTATACCAAGACTTAGTTTCCCGGACGCCAACCTCGTGGTATGAGTTCGGTTCCCGAGCGGTCCGACATCGACGCGGGGTATAAGTGGGATCTCCAGGACATCTACGCGAGCGACGAGGCGTGGGAGACCGCGTTCGAAGCCGTCTCGGAGCGCGTCGAGGAGGTGGCCGACTACGAGGGCCGCGTCACCGACGACGCCGCCACCCTCCTCGAACTGCTGGAACTGCGCGAGGACATCTTCCGTGACCTCCAGCAGGTGATGACGTACGCCCAACTCCGGAGCGCCGAGGACACCCGAAACCAGGAGTATCAGGCGATGTCGGCGCGAGCCTCCGCGCTCGGCTCCGAGGCATCGAGTGCGATCTCCTATCTCGAACCGGAGCTGCAGTCGCTCACCGAGGCCGACGTTGCTTCGTTTATCGACGACGAGCCGGAACTCGCCGCGTACGACCACTACCTCGACGACGTGTTGCGGATGAAAGACCACACGCGCTCGGCCGAAGTGGAGGCGGTCCTCGCGGATCTCTCGGAGGTCACCGACGCGCCGAGCGAGATCTACTCGATGCTGACGAACGCCGACATGACCTACGGCGTCGTCGAGGACCCCGACGGCGACGACGTGGAGATCACGCAGTCGAACTTCACGAAACTCCAGACGAACCCGGACCGGGAGTTCCGCCGCCGGGTTCACGAGACGTTCTACGACGAGTGGGAGGGCGTTCGCAACACGGTCGGTACGTCGCTTAAAAAGGCGGTCCGGAAGCACGCGACTGACGCCGAGATCCGCGGCTACGACTCCGCCCGCGCGGCCGCGCTCGACGGCTCGAACGTCCCGGTGGAGGTGTACGACACGCTCGTCGAGACCGTCGACGAGAACCTCGACGTGCTCCACCGCCACGCCGACCTGAAGGCGCGGGCGCTCGGCGTCGACCAGTTGGAGAGCCACGACCTGTACATGTCGCTGACGGGCGATCAGGGGCCGGACGTCGAGTACGATCAGGCCCGCGAGTGGGTGATCGAGGCGGTCGCGCCGCTCGGCGAGGCGTATCAAGAGCGGATGGCCGAGGGGCTCGACTCGCGGTGGGTGGACGTCTACGAGAACCGGGGGAAACGCTCCGGGGCGTTCTCGTCGGGCACGTACGACACTCAGCCGTTCATCATGATGAACTACCAGGACGACATCGCCTCGATGTACACGCTGGCCCACGAACTCGGCCACTCGATGCACTCGGAGCTGGCCGGCGACGCCCAGCCGTGGCACGACGCGAGCTACGATATCTTCGTCGCGGAGATCGCCTCCACGGTCAACGAGACGCTCCTCACCCACCACCTGCTCGACACGGTGGAAGACGACGAGTTGCGCACCCACATCCTCGACGAGTACCTCGAACGCTTCCGGTCGACGCTCTTCCGGCAGACGATGTTCGCGACGTTCGAACAGCGGATCCACGAGCGCGTGGAGGCCGGCGACGCGCTCACCCCCGACGCCTTCGACGAGATATACGCCGACCTGAAAGGGGACTACTACGCGCCCGCCGACCTGACGGGCGGCGTCGAGCGCGAGTGGGAGCGGATTCCGCACTTCTACTACAACTTCTACGTCTACCAGTACGCGACCGGCATCTCCGCGGCCGCCGCCATCGTCGAGCGCGTCTTAGACGAGGGCGAACCCGCGGCCGCCGACTACCGCGAGATGCTTGCCGCTGGCGGCTCCGACTACCCCCTCGACGTGGTGGAACTGGCCGGGATCGACATGGCCTCGCCCGAGCCGATCGAGTCGGCGGTGGGGATCTACGACGACTACCTCGGCGAGATCGCGTCGCTGCTCGATCTGGCGTAGTCGCGTAGCGGTCGCGCGCGGCCGGTCACTCCTCGGGTTCTTCGTGTGCCGGCGCGACCCGCTCCGATCGGGCTGTCCCCTCTCCGTCGCCGTTAAAGTGCCTCGCGAGGGCGCCGGTGCGGTCGGTGCGCGAGCGGGCGTACGCGAGGTACCAGAGGGCGCTGCCGACGCTGATGCCGACGGCGCCGACGATCGAGAGCCACCCCATCTGGACGATCAGAACCCCGCCGCCGACCACGCCGAGGATCTGCACGAACGGGTAGCCGGGAGCGACGAACTCCGGGTCGTAAAAGTCGAAGCCGGTCTCCCGGAAGACGATCACGGAGACGTTCTCTAAGGAGAACACGAGGATGAGGAAGGCGCTGGCGAGTTTCGCGAGGTTGACCACCGGCACGAACGCGATGAGCGCGAGCAACACCGCGCCGGTCGCGAGGACGGCGTTCGCCGGCGTGAGGAACCGGGGGTTGATCCGCCCGATCCGGTCGGGGAGCAGCGAGTCGCGGCTCATCGCGAGCAGGAACCGAGACGTGCCCAACACGCCGGCGTTCGCCATGCTGGTGAGCGCGAGGACGGCCGTGATCGCGACGAGCGTGACGCCGACGCCGCCGAACACCTGCCCGGCGCCGTCCGCCATCGGCGTGAGCGACGTGCCGCCGTTCGGGCCGCTGCTGATGAGGATGTCCGCCGGGACGATACCGACGACGACGCCCACGACCGCGGTGTAGATGACCATCATCACGCCGATGGAGATGAGCATCGCGCGGGGGATGTTCCGGCCGGGATCGGTGATCTCCTCGGCGACGGAGGCGACCTCCCCGATCCCGGCGTACGAGACGAAGACGAACGCGGTCGCGGTGGCGATGCCGCCGAGCCCGTGAGTGGAAAAGGGCGCGTACTGGGTCGCGGTGGACGGGCCGACCCCGCCGACGACGTAGGCGCCGAGGACGAGGACGACGAACGTGACTAGGATCCCCTGCACCTGGCCGCTCTTTTCCGTGCCGACGATGTTGAGCAGGATGACGACGGCCCCGAGCGCGAGCGCGACGACCTTGACGAGGCCCGACGGAATGCTCACGAGGAGGAGCAGGTACGCGCCGAGGCCGACGAGCGCGAATGCACTTTTAAACACGAGCGAGAACCAGACGCCCATTCCGGCGATGGTGCCGAAGAGCGGGCCCATCGCACGATCGATATAGATGTACGTGCCGCCGTCTTCGGGCATCGCCGTCGCCATCTCGGCCTTCGAGAGCGCGTTCGGGAGGACGACGACCCCGGCCAGCAGGTACGCGAGGATGATCGCCGGGCCGGCCTTCTCGTAGCCGACGGCGGGGAGGACGAAGATGCCGCCGCCGATCATCGCACCCATGCTCAGCGTCACCGCCGAGTAGAGCCCCAGGTCTCGGTTGAGGTCTCCGTCTGCCATTGTGCGAATATTGTGACGAATACAGTTAGGTCTTCGTAATCAGTAATATACGGACCGTATTTTCCAGTTACACCGATATACAACAGTTATATGATAGGTAGCGGTCTGGACGCGGCCCCGATGCGCCGAGCGGCGTCAC
>Ga0209965_1000683_pt1 | contig 11962 bp, 14 predicted proteins | sample SalPon2_B_H2O_MG_FD_185707 | JGI IMG/M metagenome (GOLD analysis project Ga0209965, IMG submission 185707) | Salt pond water microbial communities from South San Francisco under conditions of wetland restoration - Salt Pond MetaG R2_B_H2O_MG... | ecosystem: Environmental > Aquatic > Non-marine...
AATTAAGAGAGTTTATTTAACTTGAATGTATTCATTTCAGAGTTTTTTAAATATTTGTGCGGTGAAATCAAGGCATGGAAACTGGAAAAAACCAGTATGATCTACCATCAAGCATAGATAAGGATGAATTAGCTGCATATCACAGTAATTTGGTCAATCAAATAGATGTGATGCCGGAGAGATACGACATAACTGAGGAGGAAATGATAGAGATAGGTGAAACGCTTGATGAAATTACCAGCGGCTATTTTTCATATGGGGAATTAGTGAGAACAGTAAAAACCTATGATGGGGCAGAAAATAGTTCTATAAGGTTTGCAGCTTTGAAAGGACTTGTAGAAGGAGGTTCAATAAATATGGAAGAACCTTTACACCCTGCAAAAACCATTTCAAGCGGCTATATAGAATATGCCTTAGAAGATGATGTTACCGAGTTGGATGGAATAGACGGAATGAGTATAGGATCTACAGTAGGCATTGAATAAATCAAAACGGAATCTCAATATAATCTTCGATCTCTTTTCTTGCTTCTAATGGAGATATTGATGTCATTTGACCACCGAATTCTAATATAGCTGGATCATCCAGATTATCATCCTTTTCTCCGTAAATAATTACTTCATAATGTAGGAAATTTTCGCCTTTAGCAGGTTGATCATAGTCAAAGATAGCTTGAACCTTTATTAATTCCTCAAAAGGAAAAGCTGGCAGAACATCAGGAGCTTCACCATAAGGACCTTCTTGCTCAATACTTTCTAAATGATTCAAATAATTGACAACTTCATCAGATGAAACCTCAATCCTATCTGGTTCTGACCTCTGCATGCCTACAGAACCATCCAAACACTCCTGATTACAATATAAAACCCTTTCTCTATCAGATAAAATGTCTCCAGCAGTATCATAATCTATAATGTCACTTACGCTAAACAGTGTAATCTAAACCACCTACATCATAATCTTGTAAAAAATAAGGTTCTCCATCAGCCTCAATATAACAGTTTAAGATATCATTGACCTCATCCCCTTGTAGTTGTCCTTCTCCTTTGCCATAATGAGAATCAAGAGCATCTAACATGTAAATCTTGAGATCAAATGTCTCTATGGCATCAAATTCATCTAGACTGTCCACATACTTAGAAATATAATCTATCAAGTCATCCCTGCCTAAACCTGTTTCCAACTGAAAATTAAACTCCGAATAAATTATCTTAGGGTCAATAATAGAAGGTAATTCTTGAGAAACCTCACCATTTTCTTCAGCAGTAGTAAGACCTTTCAACCCTATAGGAACCCAATCAGACTCATCATCAGAATTTCCAAGTTCACTTAAATTTCCTAAGTTGTTCGACATGACAAAATTCCACAAATCAAAACTTAAGTATTAACTATTCTAAAGTGACAATTTTAAAATTAAGGATGCCTTCCATCATAAACTACTCTTTTTTATAGAATTTATATCGGCGAAAGATGTTCATCATCCATTAAACTTTCCAGATCCACATCTTCAACCTTGAAACCATCCTCTTCATAATGTTCTAAAGTATATTCGGCCAATGTAGTTAGCAATTTACTCTGCTTTTTTCTATCTTCTAATTGATGTGGAACTATAGGATCTCCAGTCCTGTGATAAAATGTGCTTTCCATACCTCTGTTCCTCGAACCTACTTCTTCACCAATCTCTGCCACTTTCTTCCGATTAGAAGACTCTAAAACCACATAAGTTCTACCAATTAAATCTCTTTGAACCTCAACTTCATAGGCCCGATCATTTTCAACAAGCTCCTGAACGGCATCAAAAGAATCATCAGCCAAATCACCATCAATATAGAACCCATAATCAGTGAAACCATCAATACCTTCAACCGAACTACTAACAAAAATACCTCTCACAAACCAAATCAAAGCTAAAAAAGTAAATATTTGACGCACCAGCATCTAGGAAGAAAAACACCAATAAAAATTGCCGACCAGAATGAATTGTGAAGAATAAAATTAGTAAAATAAGAAATTTTAATAGAAAATATTCGTTTATATTTGTCCTAGGTATTGCCCTAGCATCTGTAGTTTTCTCAAACAGTTCTAAGTCATTTAGTATTTTAATGAATCTCTCAACTACAGCATTTACTTTAGGAGGTTTAATGTACACCGCAGGAGCAATATCAAACAATTAAGACGGTATAGTGAAATTAGGAACGGATTTAATAGCTGTTGGAACTTTTTACATACTATCTGCAGCCTTCACATTCAACGGTAGAACTCCCAATATTCAAAAATTCGTATTAAATTTGAAATGGGACTCTATGATCGTATTTGATGTGATGCACTTTCTTTTTGTACTTCTAGCATCTTTTTCATTTGCATATGTTCTGCATCAAATACTTTCAGGTGAAGTAAGTCTAGAGAAGATAGCGAACTCAACTTAATTCCATCTCTATATCTGCAACATATCCAGTATCTCCTTTAAGGATGAACGGATTGATGTCGATCTCTTCAATCTCATCATGATTCATCGCCAACTCGCCTAAACGAATTATGGCATCTTTGACTGGTTCAATGTGGCTTTCTTCGCCACGAACTCCTTTGAATATTTCTGAGCTTTGTAGTTGTTGTATCATTTGTTCTGCTTCTTGTTCGCTGATTGGTGCTATTCCGAGGGTGATGTCGTGTAGTGCTTCTATGTAGATTCCTCCTAGGCCGATTAGGATCATGGGTCCGAATTGTGGGTCTCGTTTCATTCCTAGTGCGACTTCTATTCCGTCGATCATTTCTTGTATTATTACGCCGTTTACTTGGCTTTCTGGCTTTTTTTCTTCTACATTTTGTTTTATTTGTTTAAAGCCTTTTTTGAGTTGTTTTCTGTTTTGTATGTTGGTTTGGATGGCTTCTATGTCTGTTTTGTGTGTTATGTTGGGGGAGTCTATTTTGAGTGCGGCTGGGTAGCCTACTTTGGCGCCTGTTTGTTCGGCTTGTTCGAGTGTTTTTGCTGTTTTGGTTAGTGGTAGGTTGAAGTTGTAGGCTTGGAGTAGTTTGTGGCTGTCTTTGTATCCTGTATGGTTTTTTAGTGCGTTTTCTGCTTTTTCTTGGTCATATGTTATGTTTTTGTAGTTTTTGTCTGTTTCTTGGAATTCTCGGTATTGGTTCATGGCTTTGAGTGTTTTGACTGCGTCTACTGGGTCTTGGAAGTCAGGTATGTGGTTTTGTTCTAGTATGTTGATTCCTTTTTGTACTTCTTCTTCGCCCATGAATGATGCGAATACTGGTTTATTGTTTTTTTGGTTGGCTTTGACGATTGTTTGTGCTGTTTCTTTGATTTCAGTGTTTGCTTGAGGTGTTAGAACAACGATTACGGCGTCAACATTTTCATCTTCAAGTATTGTTTTGAGTGCTTTTTCGTAGCGTTTGTGGTCTGCGTCACCTATCACATCTAAAGGGTTGTGAGGTGTTGATTCATCCGGCATCTTCTCCTCCAACTCTTCCTTTGTTTCTTCAGTGAATTCTGCTAGGTTCAAGCCTTTTTGGCTGATTTCATCAGTGGTTATTACGCCTGGGCCGCCGGCATTCGTAACAATAGCAACTTTGTCTCCTTCCGGCGGTTTTTGGTAGGATAGTGCTCTTCCGTAGTCTAGTAGTTCTCTGTTGGATTCTGCTTCAATTATCCCTGTTTTTCTGAAGGCTGCTTGGTATGCTTGGTAGCTTCCAGCGATACTTCCTGTATGGCTTGAGGCTGCATCACCTCCTTTGTCCGTTCTACCTGACTTAACCATGACAATAGGCTTTTCTCTCGATGTTTTCTCCGCTTCTTCCAAAAACTTTCTACCATTCTCTACTCCCTCAGTATAAGATATTATAGCATCTGTATCGTCCTTACGCCACTTTTCCAACATATCAACCTCATTCAACATTGCCTTATTACCTAGAGAAACAAAATGCCGGAAACCAATGTGCTCAGCCTTAGAATAATCCAAGATAGCTGTACAAAAAGCACCTGACTGACTCATAAACGAAATACTTCCTTCCTCAGGCATCTTAGAAGCAAAACTAGCATTCATCGAATTCTCAGTATTAATCAAACCCAAAACATTCGGCCCAAGCAAGTCAATATCATTTTCCTCAGCAATCTCAACCACTTGATTCTCCAATGCTTCTTCTCCAATCTCGGAGAAACCAGCAGAAACCACAATAGCAGCCTCAACACCCTTCGCACCAGCATCCCTCATAACATCAGGAACAATTTTTCCTGGAACAGAAACCACAATCAAATCAGTTCCTTCAGGAATCTCATCAACAGCATTAACACCTTCAATCTCATCTGCCTTAGGATTAACAGGAACTATCCCTCCTTCAAAACCTTGAAGCAAGTTAACAAAAATTTCATGGCCGGTCTTCCCTTCTTTTCGAGATGCACCAACTACTGCTATAGAATCAGGTTTGAATAGTTTGTCTAAATTCATGTTATGTAATTGGTAACTGTCGATATTTATTGTATGGAATGGTCGGTAAGGAATTTAGTTTTCTCTTAGGAATTTGTCGTGTTCTCCGTCGTAGAAATCTATGAGGCTGTTAGGTCCATCTTCTCGTTCAAAAACATCGAGGTCTACTCCGAGTGCAGCAGCAAGATCACCAGGTATATTCTCATGATCCATCCAATCGAAATATCGGCCTTTGATCATTGTATTTTTGATCTCTGTCTGGTTCGATGAAGTTTTGTCCTCGATATCTAGCATATTGGTTTCTGAGTAAACAGCGTCTACTATATCATCTTCCAATTTAGGCAATACACTTTTTTTAGGATCAGTAATTGTTCTGTAAGGGATTCCTGCGTAATTTAGGTTTTCAAGAAGCTTAGGAAAACCTTTTTGTTCGATTTCTGTGGTCTTTGGAGGCCTTTCCAAATCATGTTCCATTCCTCTTATTTCATAATTCAGTTTATGTCTGCTTCTCTTGCCTAAGTACTCAATGCCAAAACTCCATGTAGCAAACGACCAAAGACCATACTTTACAAAATTATCTCCAACATACTCTCCTCTGCCGTGAGACATCTCCTCACCAGTAGGTATTTCTCCTGCCAATTCAATCTCATGAGCAGCTAAAGCCAAAATTTCACTAGTCTCGAGATCCTTATAGGAAGCTTTGGACCTTCTATCCTGAACGAAATCAGATAAATCCCTAACATCAGACTCATCATAAGCCTCTAACAATTCATAATAAACATTGTTCAGCCCTTCCATGCCCTAAAGAACTCAAAGTAAATTTAAATAAAGAAACCAGTAGAATGGTCATTTATAGGTCGCAAACAATTCTTTATATTCAATCCTTGACAGTTTCCATATTATAATGAAAGAAGAAGTGTACAGCGGCTCCATCCAGCGTATTGAAGTGATGGATACCGAAGATGAGGAAGATTTCTCTAAAGCCAGTGATAATGAGTTAGAGGAGCTTTACCGGCAGATGGTGCTAGCTCGGAAATTCGACGAAAAAGCTTTCAGCCTTCAGAGAAGAGGCGAAATAAGTACTTACGCACCACACAAAGGTCAGGAAGCAGCTCAGATCGGCGCCATGTTCGCACTTGATGAAAGCGACTGGATGGCACCAAGCTTCAGGGAAACAGCCGCATTCATCGCCAGAGGCGCACCACTCGACAAAATCTTTCAGAGATGGATGGGAGACGCCAACGGACAAGCAGGACTAAGTGAAATGAATACTCTTCCGGTCGCAATCCCTGTAGGAACTCAGAACCTTCACAACGCCGGCATCGGAATGGCTATGGAGAAAAAAGGTGATGAAAATGCAGTACTTGGATTTACAGGAGACGGCAGCACTAGTCAAGGAGACTTTCACGAAAGCCTAAACTTTTCAGGAGTCTACAACGCACACAGCATCTTCTTCGTACAGAACAACCAGTACGCAATCAGCATGCCGAGAGAAAAACAGACAAAGTCAAAGACAATCGCCCAGAAAGCACTAGCATACGGTATTGATGGTATACAGGTCGATGGAAACGATATACTGGCAGTAATCAAAGCAGTTGAGCAAGCACTTGAAAAAGCCAGAAACGGCAAACCAGTACTTATCGAAGCTGAGACATACAGACTGGAAGACCACACCACCTCAGACGACTCCACACGATACAGAGATGAGGAAGAAGTCGAGGAATGGAGCAAAAAAGATCCTTTGAAACGGTTCAGAGAATACCTGAAAGAACACGGAATCTGGAACGATAAGCTTGCAGAGTTCGATGAAGAGGCCGAAGATAAAATCGATGAAGCAGCTCAGGAAGCAATAGACATGGAAGGACCAGCAATAGAGGAGTTATTTGATTATGTTTACGGAGACAATCCTGATCTTATCGAAAAGCAGAAGAAAAAATGGACAGAGGCTAAACAATGATAGAATGGTTTAAACAGTTTTTGAAACCTAGTAAGAAAAAGTTAGGGTTTAGTACTGGTTTATATGTGGTGAGCAGTGTTTTACCTAATCCTTTATTCAGTGTCAGCTCATTTCTCTCTTATGGGTGGCCTTTACCCGTATACAGAGTTACTGCAGTAATGGAAAGATTACCGCCAGAACCAGTTTACGAAATTTCAATCATTGCAATAATACTTAACGCAGTTTTCTGGTATTTAATCGGATGTAAACTAACAGAAATTTACGAAAAAAGGAGGAAACAAAGATGACAGAGAAAATGAACATCGTTGAGGCAATTAACGCAGCGCTTCAAGACGAGATGGAAGAAAACGAAGATGTAATAGTATACGGAGAAGATGTAGGTGAGGACGGCGGAGTATTCAGAGCCACCAAAGAATTACAAGATGAGTTCGGTGAAGAACGATGCTTTTCCAGTCCTTTAGCTGAATCAGGTATCGCCGGTACAGCAGTTGGAATGAGTCTTTACGGTTTCAAACCTGTTGTCGAGATGCAGTTCTCAGGTTTCTCATACCTGGCATTCCACCAGATCAAGGAACATGCTGCCCGGTTCAGGATGAGAAGCAGAGGCGACTACACCTCCCCTATAACAGTTAGAGCACCGTATGGAGGAGGAATTTCTGCCTTGGAACATCACCAGGAAAGCCCTGAGACATTCTTCGCACACAGCAAAGGAATACATACCGTAATACCCAGCACACCACAAGACGCATACTCTCTGCTTAGAAAATCAATACAGAAAGACGACCCAGTGATGTTCCTGGAACCGAAGAAAAACTATAGGGCTTTCAAGGAAGAAGTCGACAGAAACAAGGAGGTCATGCTCAACGACTGTAGAGTAGCTCAAGAAGGAGAAGACTTAACACTGATTAGCTGGGGCGCAATGATTCCACTAGCAGAGGATGCAGCCGAAGAACTCAACGCTGATGTAGAAATAATCGATGTAAGAACAATCCAGCCCAACGACTACGACGAAATAATAGAATCAGTAGAAAAAACTGGTAGAGCAGCAATTCTACACGAAGACTCAAAGAGCAGCGGTATGGGAGGCGAAATCGCATCTAAAATACAGAAGGATGCAATTCTACACATGGAAGCACCAGTCAAAAGAATAACAGCGCCGGACACACCTTATCCTCTTTACACGCTGGAAGATGAATACATGCCTGACAAAGAACAAGTAGTGAACGGCATCAAAGAAGTATTAGAATTCTAGGTGAAAAGAAATGAAGTTTGAGTTCCCAGACACAGGAGAAGGAGTAACGGAAGGCAAGTTCTTAGATTGGAAGATAAGTGAAGGAGACGCAGTTGAGGAAGATCAAGTCGTCGGAGAAGCCGAAACAGACAAAGCAGTAGTCGAAATTCCGGCTCCAAGCGATGGAACAGTCAAAGAACTTATGGCTGAGCCGGGCGACCAGGTAGAAGTCGGCGAAGTTATAATGGAACTTGAAACAGGCAAAGAAGATACAGAGGAAGTTCAAGATAAATCCAAGGAAGAGGAACCAACTAATGAAGAAACTAAAGAAGTGGAGCAGGTTGAACACAGTTCTGAAGATGTTTTAGCTCTACCTAAAGTAAGAAGGATAGCGAAAGAAAAAAGAATAGACCTGGAGAGTCTTAATGTGGAAGGCAGGATAAGAGAAGAAGACTTGGAAGGAGTAGAAAAAACAGGTACTAAAGATAGTACAGAAGAGAATGTTAAATCAGATGAAACTGAAGAAGTGGATGAAAGTGTCTCGACTCCTGAAGATGTAAAGGCTACACCTTCAGTCAGAAAACTAGCTCGGGAAAAAGGAATAGATATTTCAAAGGTTGAAGGGTCTGGCAGAGGCGGAAAGGCAACCAGAGAAGATGTGAAGACATTCAATGAGGACACAGTTTCAGATTCTGAGACAGAGGAAAGCCGAGAAGTAGTCAATAATTCATCAGTTAGTGGAGAGAATCTTTCAGGACTTGAGAAGAATATCGCTCGGAAGATGACGGAGTCTCGTTTCTCTGCTCCACATGTAACACATGTTGAAAAAATTGATATGACAAGTCTAGCGGATTTGAGGGAAAAAGCTAACTCAGATATAGAGGCTCATCTGACCTATATGCCTTTCATTATGAAAGCTTCAATGCTAGCGATAAAGAATTATCCGCGCATGAATGCGCACTTCAACGGAGAAAAAATGGAAATAGATACCAAAGAAGAATACAACTTCAACATAGCCATTGACACTGAAAAAGGGCTTCTAGTACCGAGAATCGACGAGATCGGGGATAAAAACCTGCTTGAAATAGCTCAGGACCTAGCAGACACAGTTCAAAAAGCCCAAAACAGCAAACTAAACAGAGAAGATATGAATCCAGGCAGCTTCTCAATAACAAATCTAGGAGTAATAGGCGGCGAAGAGTTCACACCGATAATCAACCCTCCGCAAACATGCATATTAGGTATTGGAAAAATCAGTGAGACAGCAGAAGTTGTTGAAGGAGAGGTTGTACCAAGGATGACGATGAAACTAAGCTTTAGCTACGATCACAGAGTAATTGACGGTGCTAAAGCTGCAAGATTCGTAAACGAAATAAAGGAAAACCTTGAGAACCCTGAAGAAATGATGGTGTCTCTTTAGACAATGTCAACATACAATTCACTCATTGAGAACATAAGAGAACAGTTAGTAAATATTCTCAAAATTTTCAAACCGAATAAAGTCAATTTAATTATAGCTTCAAGTGTTTTACTAATTTCAATAATACTTTTAGGAGGATTTCCTTTAGATGTAATACATGAAGTAGAAGGTTTTTGTCCAAGCTTCCCTTCTGACGGTTCTCCTGTCGATTGTGTAGATTCAAATATTGAATTAGATAAGATAGGTCTAATTCTAAATATAGCAACAATTTACGCAGCATCATCTTTATTCACAGAATTAGTTAGGAGGAGATCTCAATGGTTGTAGGAGATATCGCAACAGGAACAGAACTATTGGTTATTGGTGCCGGTCCAGGAGGCTACGCATGCGCAATTAGAGCCGCAAAAAAAGATGTAGATGTAACACTAGTCGACAAGGACAAAGTTGGAGGTACATGCCTTAACCGTGGCTGTATACCTGCCAAATCTTTGATTCACGCAGCCAAGTATGATTCTGACCTGGATCACTGGGATGAAATTGGGATTCATACGGATGAGGCTGATATAGACTTCGAGTCCATACAGGAGTGGAAAGACGGAGTAGTTGAAAGATTAACATCAGGTGTAGAAGGACTGCTGGAAAAATATGGCGTAAACTATATTGAAGGCGAAGCCACATTCGAATCCTCCAACACCGCCAGAATAGAAGAAGAACACAACGCAGAAAAGATAGAGTTCGAAAAAGCCGTTATAGCAACAGGCAGCCAACCAATAGAAATACCGGGATTAGAATTCCACCAGGAAGGTATAGTATCCTCAAAAGAAGTATTAGAGCTTGATGAGGTTCCTGATGAGATAGTGGTGGTGGGCGGCGGATACATCGGCATGGAAGCAGTCACAAAATACTGCAAGTTCGGCGCAACCGTCAAAGTAGTTGAAGCAAGAGACAGAGTACTAAAACAATTCGACCAAGAAATAGTAGACTCAATCCAAGAAACCTCAGAATGCTACAACGACGAAATATACGAAAACCACAAAGCCAAAGAAATAGACAATTCAGGAAACAAAATAGCAGTAATCGCAGAGCACAAAAGTGAAGAAGTAAGGATAGAAGGCGATGTAGTCCTAGTTGCAGCAGGAAGAACAGCAAAACCAATAGTAGATAATTTAGGACTGGAAAACACGGAGGTGGAACTCGGAGAACACTTTGTTAAACACGACAAACAGATGCAGACTACAGATGAGAATATATTTGTGATAGGTGATGCAGCTGGACAACCAATGTTAGCACACAAAGCATACAGAGAAGGTAAAGTCGTCGGAGATATAGCCGCAGGGGAACCAGCAGCTTTCGACAACCAATACATACCTAAAGTTATCTACACAGATCCAGAAGTCGGAGTGGTCGGCATGACAGAACAAGAAGCAACAAAAGAACATGAAAAACTGAAGATCGGCCGCTTCGAAATGAGCGCATCCGGCAGAGCCTTAACCACAGGCCATGAGAAAGGCTTTGTCAAAGTAGTAGCCGACAAAAATGGAAAACTGCTTGGAGCTCAGATAGTAGCGCCTCGAGCATCAGACATGATAGCAGAAGCAACTCTAGCCCTAGAAATGCAAGGATACCTCAGTGACATAGCAAATACAATTCACGCCCACCCAACATTCCCGGAGGCCTTAGGCGAGGCCTGCGAAGATGCACTTGATGAGAGCATTCACCAATGATTGAGTGATTATCTCTTTAAATACTATGCTGGAAAACTTATACTTATGAAGTGCGATTTTTGTGAAGAAGATTTTGAAGATGAGCAAAATCTTCATGTCCACTGGATGGAAGAACACGAAGACGAACTGAACTCCCATCAAAAAGACGAAGCTAAAAAAGCTAAAAGAGAGAAAGAAGAAGAAAAGAAACAAGAAAGACAGCGTAAAAAGAGTCTTTTATTCCAAGGAACAGGAGTAGCAGTAGTACTAATTTTATTAGCTGTTTTAGGCCCTCAAATTGTTGATACAGTGGTTCCAAGCGGTAACACGGCGTCAAATATTACAATAGAGAATCAGCCGATGATAGGAAATGAAAGTGCTGAAGTAACAGTAGTTGAGTTTGGTGACTTCCAATGCCCAGCATGCGCCAGCTTCGAAGGCTCAGCCTACCAGCAACTAAAAACAAACTACATAGACACAGGACAAGTACGCTTTGTCTGGAAAGATTTCCCACTAGAAAGCATCCATCCATGGGCCAGAACCGGAGCAGAAACAATGGAATGCGTATACAGACAAGACGAACAAGCATTCTGGAATGTCAAAAACACATTATTCACACAACAAGACAGTCTAAACCAAGGAAATGTCCAAGATCAGATTATCCAATGGGCTGAAAACGAAGGAGTAAACGCAGATAACTTGAGAAGCTGCACAAACAGCCAAGAAGCATCACAAGCAACACAACAAGACATAAGCGAAGGTAGAAGCAACGGAGTAGACTCAACACCAACCGTACTCGTCAACGGTGAAGAAGTACAATCAAACTATCAGTCAATCCGACAAGCAATCGAACAAGAACTCAACAACTAAAATTACTTCTCTCTCTTTCTTTAACTTATTTCTTTCATCTTCAACAGTCCAAAACTAGTTATAACGGCAGCAAACAATGCCGGAATAACTTCCCAAACCACTTCCAACTGATTAGAAGAATACTGCGCAAACGGAATAGACAATAGTACTGCTAATAGTACCAAGGTTTCAATCTTTGCGAGTTGTGAGAGTTTTTCTTGTATCATTATTTTTTAGCCTTTGAAGTCGTGTGGGAAGTATTTGAATCGTATGTAGAGGTATACGAAGTATAGGAGTATTAGTATGGTTGCTCCTGCTATTGAAAGTACTTTATTTTCAGCTTCCTCTAATGTTTGGGCTATGGAATTC
>Ga0209965_1000684_pt1 | contig 11960 bp, 12 predicted proteins | sample SalPon2_B_H2O_MG_FD_185707 | JGI IMG/M metagenome (GOLD analysis project Ga0209965, IMG submission 185707) | Salt pond water microbial communities from South San Francisco under conditions of wetland restoration - Salt Pond MetaG R2_B_H2O_MG... | ecosystem: Environmental > Aquatic > Non-marine...
CAACTGACACAACGACCGGGCTCTCCGAGCATATGCGGGGGGTGACGGTCACGACGATCGCCTGTCTGGCCGGGCTGGGGGCCGCGCTCGGATCGGCGATGATCTTCGGCACCACGGCTGCCGACGCGGTCGGCACGGGGCAGGCACTCCTCGTGGCGACGGCGATCCTCATCCAGTTCCCGATTCTCAAGATCGTCGGCGTCGACATCAGCGATTTCGGGATCAAGGACAATCTCTATATCGCGTTCATGACGTTCTGTCTCTGGTTTATTACCTACACGGTACTGCTCACCTCGGCGGTGGGAGCGTAGATGGCCGACGACAGTATCGCGGTCGTCGACCTCGACCGCTGTCAACCTGATCGGTGTAACTACGAGTGTGCGAACTTCTGCCCGCCGAACCGGACGGGCGAGGAGTGTATCGTCACCCGCGAGGAGCGATTCGAGGACGATCGCTACGAGGGCGACCCCGACCAGATCAACATCTCCGAGGAGCTGTGTCTCGGCGAGAGCTGCGGCATCTGTGTCGAGAAATGCCCCTTTGACGCGATCGAGATCATCAATCTCCCCCAGGAACTTGATGACGAGCCGACCCACCGCTACGGCGACAACGCCTTCGCGCTCTACGGGCTGCCCGTCCCCTCACCCGGAAACGTCACCGGCATCCTCGGCCCCAACGGGATCGGCAAATCGACCGCGGTCAAATCGTTGGCCGGCGAGATCGTCCCGAACCTCGGTGAATTCGGCGACGACGCCGAGTGGGATGCTGTCGTGGATCGCTACCGCGGCTCGGAACTCCAAAACTATCTCACCCGGCTGGTCGACGAGGAGATCACGGTCGCCCGCAAACCCCAGTACGTCGATCAGATCCCAAAGCAGTTCGACGGCAAGACACGGGAGCTACTGGAACAGACAGACGAACGCGGCGTCCTCGATGAGCTGATCGATCGGCTTTCGATCCGGCCGATCATGGATCAGCCGATCGATTCGATCAGTGGCGGCGAACTCCAGCGGGTCGCCATCGCGGCGACACTCGCGAGAGACGCCGACTTCTATTTCCTCGATGAGATCACGCCGTATCTCGATATCGGCCAGCGGATGGTCGTTGCCCGGCTGATCCGCGAACTCGCCGACGATCCCGAGGCCGACCGCTCGATGCTCGTCGTCGAACACGACCTCGCCATTCTGGATCTGTTGGCCGACACCCTCCATGTCGCCTACGGCGAGGCCGGCGTCTTCGGCGTGATGACCGATCCAAAATCCGTCCGCAACGGGATCAACGAATATCTCGAAGGCTACCTCAACAACGAGAACATGCGCATCCGCCCAGAGTCGATCACCTTCGAGGAACACGCCCCCCGACAGACAACTCGCGGCACCCCGCTGGTCGAGTATCCAGCCCTCAGCAAGTCCTACGGCGACGACGAGTTCGCACTCGATGTCGAGGGCGGCATGATCTACGAGGGCGAGGTGTTGGGTGTTGTCGGCCCCAACGGGATCGGCAAATCGACGCTCGCAAAGCTGTTTGCCGGGAATATCGAGCCCGACGGTGGCGATCTTGACTTCGACCTCGATATCTCCTACAAACCGCAGTACATCGAGATCGACCAGCCAATGCGCGTCGATAGCTTCCTGTCGTCGATCACCGACGAGTTCAACACCTCCTACTGGAACACCGAAGTCGCCCAGCCCCTCCAGCTTGATCCGATCATGGAACAGCAGCTCACCGACCTCTCAGGAGGGGAACGCCAGCGGGTTGCCATCGCGGCCTGCCTCTCCGAACCAGCCGATCTCTACGTCCTCGACGAGCCCTCCGCGCACCTTGATGTCGAACAGCGCGTCCAGGCCACCTCGGCGATCCGCCGCTATGCGGAAAACCACGACGCGACCGCACTCGTCATCGACCACGACATCTACATGATCGACCTGCTGGCCGACCGGTTGATGGTCTTCGACGGTGAGCCGGCCCAACACGGCCACGCCGCCGAACCTCAGGAGATGCGCGCCGGCATGAACGACTTTCTGGCCGACCTCGATATCACCTTCCGCCGCGATGAAGGAACGGGTCGACCGCGAATCAACAAACCGGGCAGCCAGAAGGACAGTCAACAGAAACGCGACGGCGAGTACTACTACTCAGCATAATTTCAGCAGCCGGCACGGTTTCGCTTGTTCACCCCTCAGTTGCCTGGCGGAATGAAAGGGCGAGACACGCTCGGCGACCCCCGGCGAAGTAAGCACCACAGCCACGAGCGGAGCGAGTGACGAGGAGCGCAGCGAGCCGCGGGAGTCGAGCGTGTCGAGGGCTTTCTGGGCTATTATGTTCATAGCTCTAACGAGAAATATACCGAACCCAAATCCGTCTAGCCCGAACCAACAACCGTTTTCCGTCCGCCCCGCGAACGCGGAGCCATGACAGACGACGAGGAATCCACGCCGGACGCCGAGGAATCAGAGGCAGCCGACGAACCCAACTCCGAGGGTGAAACCGCCGACGGCGAGGAGAAATCCTTCCGCGAGCGCGTCGAAGAGATCCGCGAGAAACGACAGCAAGAACGCGAAGAGGGCGGCGAGGGCCAGCCGAGTCCCGAAGAGATGATGGGTGGCGGCGGCGCGCCCGGCGGCATGGGTGGCGGCGGTGGCGGCAACCCCTTCGCCCAGATGATGAGCGGGATGATGGGCGGCGGTGGCGGCCCGGGCGGCATGGGCGGCGGCCCGCCAGGAATGGGTGGCGGCGAGGAGTCGTCCAACGACAACGAACAGCTCGTCCGTGAGATCCGCCAACTCCGCGATGAGGTGCGGGATGCCAACCGCGAGCTGCGCCGGATCGCCGACGCCCTCGAAGACTGAGCTGCTCTCGCCGGGAGCCTCTTTTCAACAGCTAGTGGCCACCGTCTCGCGGTGGGTCGCAACACCTAACACGCACTCGGATCCGAGATACCGACAGTGAGTATCGCCGCCGAGCGCATCGAGCGACTGTTCGCACTCGCCAAGCAGGCGACCGCCGACGGCGAGTTCGACCGCTCACGGGAGTACGTTCGGCTCGCCCGCCGCATCGCCGAGCGAAACCGCTGTGGGCTGCCACGGGAATTCAAGCGGTTTACCTGCCCGCGCTGTGCGGTCGCCCTCCGACCCGGTGTTAACGCGCGCGTCAGGCTGCAGGATGGCCATGTCGCCATCAGCTGTGACTGTGGGGCGATCAAGCGGTACCCATACGACTGACCGCGAATCGCCTGTGACGCTCTCTGATTTCTGCTGATCTGTTTACAAAAACATAGACACAGAGTCAGCGAGTCGGCGGCTGCGGTCACTTGTGCTGTCACCAAACGGATACGATTAACATACAATTATTAATCAGTAGCAACCAGAGCCGATAGCAATGGCAGCACCGCATGTGCTCCTCGTGGAAGACAGCAATTTCATGGCGACCCGGGTCGCCGAGACGCTGGAGGAGATCCACGGCTTCTACGTGACGACCGTCGATACGGCCGATGATGTCAAATCGGCGCTCACGGAGTACGACGATATCGAATGCATCGTAACAAACTACGAGCTCCCGGAGACAAATGGGGTCAAACTCGCCGCCTCAATCAACGGCCGAAACGAGGAGCCAGCGATCCCGATCATCATTCTCACCGGCAAAGAGCTCGAACCGATCGCCAGCGACGCGATCCGGGCCGGCGTCACCGAGTTCGTCTACAAGGGCGACCACGCGACCGGCGAGATGGATGTCCTCGCCAACCGAATCAGCCTCGTGTTGAAAGCCTACAGCGACCGCTGAACAGCCGAGCAGGGACAGAACCCGTAGGCTTTTGTTGATTCCGGCCTCAGCAAGTGGTAATGAAGGAGTCGCTCATGGACATCCTCTGTTGTCCGGTGGACAAACACGATCTTGAACTGGCCGTCGACACAAAAAACGACGACGAGATCATCGAGGGAACACTCACCTGCACGGAGTGCGGCGAGGCCTACCCCATCGAGGACGGCATCCCGAACCTACTGCCGCCGGATATGCGGGACGAAGCCGCGGCCTGATCCGGTGTCCCTGTAACTTTTTGTTCCGTGGGGCCGATTCACAACCGTGTCGCAACTGACGGTATCGCTCAACGACGACGGCCTCCACTCGATCAGCGCGCCCGAGACCTTCGAGACCAGCGGGCCCTTCGAGGTGCTGTTAGACAACTACGGCGAGGCCGTCCACGTCCATCTCAATCTTGATGAGACGCTGTCAGCCGTCGCCGACATCCGGGCGAACAACCATTACGTCGAACCCGAAAGCGAACGGCCAGTTTCAGCCACTATCACGCCACGATCGGCGGCGGTCACCGGTCGGCTCAAGATCGCCACCGGGTACGGTGCGGAAGTCGCCTACACGACAATTACCGTCCAACCGCCGACAGACGATCCGAGCCGTGTCACCGTCGACGAATCGCTGGCGACCCCCCAACGGGAGCCATCCGCGGAGCCGACCACCGCCGGACGGCTCGCCGCGGCCATCGCCGGCAAGGACTCGACTGGACTGCTGGGTGGCTTCGGGCTGCTCGCGGTGGTGCTGGCGGTCGGTATCGCCGCCACACTCGAAAGCGGCGTTGTTGTCGCCGGCGCGATCGTTGTGCTGCTCGGTGTTATCGTTGCCGTCGGCTTAGCCGTCCGCGTGTAGTTTCTCAGTCGCTGTCGTCGTGGCCATCGGGATGGGTCGGTGTTCCCGACAGATTTCCATCGTCGTCGAACCGCTTCTCGCGGAGATACCGCGCCCGATAGCGGTTGGCCCCCTCGGAGAGATCGGCCTCACGGATCTCGTCGACGCTGCCGTCAGCGACCGCGTCGATGATAGCCTCAATCTGTTCCTTTTCGCTTGGGGTAAGCTCGAACGAATAGGTCTGGGTGTCCTCCCGTTCCAGTTTGGCCCACTCTCGACCCGCGGCGACGACCGTTGAACACGGTGCCCGACAGGGAAAGACGCCGTCGCCGCCCGTGGCAGCTAACGGCTCGTCCTCGGAGAGCTGCCACTCGCGTCGTTTGAGACACTGTGAGTCGTCACAACAGGCCGAAGCCGCCCACTCGACGGCCTCGTCGGGCAGCACCGTAATCAGATTGTAGATCCCGCTCTGGCGATCCTGTTCGTCCCGCCAGTGGTCGACATCGAGTTCGCCGCGCTGTTCGCGATGCCAGTTGACGATCGTTGCCGGATAGAACGCTTCGACCACCTCATAGACCCCATTGGCGGTGAGTTCAGGGAAGATCCACCCCGGTTTTAGCGACGGCGCGGTTCGAAGCGGGCGGTAGCGGCCGTCCGCATCAAGCGTTCCGATATCGCGGGCGTCAAACGGATCCGTGTGGGTCGTCAGCGCGTCGCCGTCGGCGTCGCTGTCGTCGACATGGCGAACCTCGTAGCGACGATCGCCGTCGGCTGTCAGTGTCGTACGTATGGTGAGTTCGCCCCACTCGCGGTCGATGCCGGCTTCGAGGTCGTCGTAGCGAGCCGGAACCGGGCGATCGTCGGCCAGTTCGAGCCAGCGACAGAACGCACGCTTGCGGTCACGCTGTAGCTGCTGGGTGTAGAAATACCAGTTCGAGATATACGCAGCCTGCTCAGCGGCAAGCGCGCTGAGTTCGTCATCAGCGACGGTGATCTGTTGGGTAGGCGTCGCAATGGAATACGTTTCTTCGGCGGCGTCGTAGTCAGCAGCCAGCCCGTCATATTCGATTGGCTCTGCTGTAAGCGTCTCTCTGAACGCCGCCAGTTGCGTCTCCGAAAGCGTAGCGTCGGCAACAGACATCTATTCGCCCGCCACCTGTGTCGCTGGGTTGGTTCGCTGACGCACCCGCGCGATCGCATCCCCGATATCCGCACCAGCGTCGGCGGCGCGTTCAAGCACCACATCGGCGGTCAGTTCCTCGGTGCCGACCGCGCCGCCGTACCAGATGCGGTGGCCCGCAACCTCGGTCGGCACCTCGTAGCCGTCCCGGTAATCAGCAGTCAATCCCATGTCTTCGGGGATATCCTCCTGGGTGTGGAAGCCGTCGGCGATAAACAGCGGGACGACGATGATATCCTCGCTGTCGAAGTGCTCAGTCACATCGTCGACCTCCGGCTCTTCGTCCATGAACAGTGCCTTGACCTCGTCGAACCGGCCGGTCTCACGGAGCCGCTCGGTGTGATACTCGATCGCCTTCGCACTGTTTTCGTTGCGCTCGGTGCCATGACCGACGACCGCGAACCCAAAGCCGTCACCCACGTTGGGATCGTCAGTGACCGATTCCGCGCGGCGAACGAGGACATCCGTCATCGCTTCATGGGTGCCGACGGGGCCACAGTAGTGCACTTCTTTATCGATGTCGCTGGCGACCAGCGTGGCGGTATCAGCCGAGATCCCGTCAGACCCCCACAGCTCCGGCTCCCAGCCCTCCAAGCGGAGTTCCCGTGGGATGACCCGCTCGGTGAAATAGCCCTCACTGATGAACAGCGGGACGACGTAGATGTCGTCGCCGTGGGTCGTGCGGAGCACCTCACGAAGCGAGGGTTGCTCCTTCCAGAAGCCGGTTCGTACCTCGTCGAAGGCACCGGTTGCCCGGATGGTATCGGCGTGGGTGTGTGTCGGTGTCGCCGAATCGGGGTTGAGATGCGACCCGTGGGCGACAATGACCAGCGATTGCATACGCAGGCTTTCGGGCGTCGATGGCTTATGGACTTCGGGCGATCGGTGATCGGTTTTGCCGAGACACCGAGCAAGCGGTGGTTTTTGCACCGATTTGCCACTAGCCTCTCATCGAGGACTGTCCAACCGACGGCGAAATCATCATTACCATCGGCGACACGCCTCTGGTATGTCACTTGCCGCCGAAACGCGTGAGGCCGTCCGCCAGCGACCGACCCTCTATGACGCACTGCAGGCGGGGATCCTCAACTACACTGCCGCCGCCGACAGCCTCGATATCGACGGCGACACCGAAGCGATCGCTACCGCGCTGCGTCGGTTCGGCGAATCATTGTCGACAGCGGATGACGAGGCGAAGCGTGATCGGTCGATGACGGTTCGCATGGAAAGCGGCATCGACCGTGTCGACACCGACGCGCGACTCGCTGTCGACGGTGTCGGCTTCGGCACCAACACGGACGCAGCGCCAGCCGCAGATGTCGCAGACGGGTCGCCGTCGTTGACGGCGATTCATGCAACCGGCGATGTCGACAGCGACCTGTTGGCGACGGTGCTGGATCGGTTGCGGATCGCCGACATCGAGGTGGCGGCCGCTGGGGTCGCCGACGACGCGCTGGTCGTGGTCGTGCCGCGTCGAGCAGGAGCGACGGCCCTCCGGCTGGTTGAGGCCGCGGCGTAGTCGGCAGCGCAAAACTTCGACGGCTTCAAACGCTCGCCGGTATCACCACCGACAACAATGGCGCTGTCCGTGACGAACTCCCTGACAGGCGAGCGTGAGGTATTCGAGCCGACCGGCGATGAAGTCCTGGTGTACGTCTGTGGGCTGACCGTCTCGGATGATCCCCATCTCGGCCACGCACGACTCTGGACGCACGCCGATGTGATCGCCCGCTGGCTCGACTACTCGGGCTACGACGTGCGCCACGTCGAGAACTTCACCGATGTCAACGAGAAGATCGCCGCCCGGGTCGGCGAGCGCCCCGAGTGGGACACCGAAGCCGACGTGGCACAGCACTACATCGCTCGCGTCATCGAGTACATGCGCGGGCTGAACTTCCGACGCGCAACAGTCTACCCGCGTGTCTCCGAGCATATCCCCGAGATCATCGACCTCGTGGAGACGCTGATCGAGGCCGGCCACGCCTACGAGGCCAACGGCTCGGTGTACTTCGATGTGACCACCTTCGACGACTACGGCACGCTCTCGAATCAACAGCTCGACGACCTCGAAGCCCAAGGCGATCCGGACGAGCGGAGCGAAAAACGGAATGCCGCAGATTTCGCCCTCTGGAAGGCCGGCAGCGTCGCGCCCGACGCCATCGAGGAGCACGCCAAACACGACCACGGCGACGACCGCCCAACCGGACAGACGTGGGACTCGCCGTGGGGCGAGGGCCGCCCCGGCTGGCATATCGAGTGCTCGGCGATGTCGATGACGCATCTCGATGAGACGATCGACATGCACATCGGCGGCCACGATCTGGTCTTCCCGCATCACGAAAACGAGATCGCCCAAAGCGAGGCCGCCACAGGCCAGCAGTTTGCCAACTACTGGCTCCATACCGGTCTGCTGGAGACCGACGACGAGAAGATGAGCTCCAGTCTCGGGAACTTCTTCACCGTCGAAGATGCGCTCAAAAAGTACGGCCCGAACGTCATCCGCACATTCTATCTCTCGACGGAATACGGCTCGAAACAAACGTTCTCCGAGGCGGCGATGGCCGAAGCCGAGGAACGATGGGAACGGCTCCAGCGAGCCTACGACGCCGCCGTCGATGCCTGCGATTCCGTCGATGCGACCGCCAAAGCCGAGGACAGCGATCTGCGGGCGGCGGTCAGCGACACCACCGAGGCATTCACCGCGGCGATGAACGCCGATTTCAACGTCCGGGAGGCGATGGCCGCGTTGCGCTCGCTGACGACCGCGGTCAACCGCCACATCCAGGAAGCCGAGGCCTACGACTATCAGGGGCTCAAAGCCGCCATCGAAGCCTTCGAGTCGCTCGGCGGCGAGGTCTTCGGTCTCCAATTCGACACAGAGACCGACGGCAACGTTGCACTTGCCAGTGAGGTCGTCGAACTCGTCTTAGACGTGCGTGAGGCCGAACGCGAGGCCGGCAACTACGAGCGCGCCGACGACCTCCGGGACTCCTTGGTCGACCTCGGCATCGAGGTCGAAGACAGCAACGACGGGCCGACGTTCCGGTTCGAGTAGCTGAAACGTCACGTATTTGTCTCGTTGCCGTCAGCCATCCGGTATGGACGGTCGTCGCCTCATCGAAGCCCTCCTCGGCGTCTACGTCGCAACGCTGCTGCTCCCAGCACTTGCGCTTACTGGCTGGGTCGCCGTCACCGCGGCATCGCTCGGGTCGATACTCGCTGCTGGCCTCGCCATTGCGGCGGCGACCGCGCTGGCAGCGACCACCATCGCCGACCTACCGGATCGCGTTACGTCGCTATCGGTTGTCGCCGCGACGATCAGTCCGCCGTTACTATTTTTACCGTATATGATCCTCGCTCAGCCCGAATCTGCGCCCGATGTATACCCGGTTGTCGGTCTGCTCGCTGTCGTTCCCGGGATGAGTGTCCCACTCGCTGGCGGCATGCTCCGAAACCGCCGACTGCGGGAGCGAGCGACCGAGCATGCTACCGTCACGACCGGCGACGATGCCACTGAGAGCAGGCTCGGTCGATCGATCAGAGTTGCTGCCGCCGGCGGGGTCGGCCTCATCGTCGTCGGTGTCGCGGTAGCTATCCTAGCGTTCGACGGCTTCGACGGGAGCGCAACCCTGTTCACCTCACTCACCGGCCTCTCCTCGCTGTTCTTCCTGTTCGACACCGACAGCCACGAGTTGGGGGTTACCGACGAAGGGCTGCGAGTCAACCGCTCAATCACGCCGTGGGGCGATCTCGATAGCGTCCGTGTCACCGACGAGAAGATCAAACTCAAACACGTCCGGTGGTGGCGTCCAACCCGTGAGTTCGATCGTGAGGAGATCGACGACGATGCTGCATTTATCGAAGCTATGGAAGAGTTTTTGCCGCGCACAGATGCCGAGACGGAACCCGCCACAGCGACATCGGAGCGATAGCGACGGTGCTGTGACCGCGTCGACACCGAAATAGGGTCGCAACGCCAGTTGCACAGAACAGCTATCCGGGCTGCTCACGTAGCTATGTGGAATGGAACACACTGACGCGCCACAATGGGAGCGGCCGATCTACACGGCACCGCGAACGGAGATTGCACAGGAGCAAGGCCAGTTTCGCACGTATTTCAACTTCCCCGGGCGGATGGTGCCCGGCCACGACGACCACGGCTACGGCCCGCTGGCGACGGTTGTCGAGTCGTTCATGGATCCCGGCACGCTGATCCGGATGCACCAACACCGCAACGAGGAGATCATCTCGTGGGTGCCGGAGGGTGTCATGCGACACGACGACCGGGAGGGCAACGAACTGGTGACCGACCCCAAACACCTACTGGTGATGAACGCCGGCCGGGGATTCTGGCACGCCGAGGAAACCCGTGGGTCGGATCCACCGCTCCGGATGCTCCAGTGTTTTGTTCGCCCACACAGTCTCGATCTTGACCCCGGACTCCAACACGAACCACTCGCCGAACCAACCCCAAACGCGTGGCGGCACCTCTTTGGCCCAACGGAGAGCAACGCCCCACTGACTGTCCGCAACGATGTCCACTGTTATGACGCTCGACTCGACGCCAACACGTCGGTTACACTACCGACACGACCGGGATGGCACACCTACTGTTATGTCTTCGATGGCGCGGTCGAGGTCGGCGGCGAAGCCGTCGGCAACACCAAAAGCGCACTCGTAACCACCGACGAAGCGGTGACAGTTACCGCAGCCGAGGATTCGATCGTCGTTGCCTTCGATATCAACCCCGACGCCCCGGTTACCCGACAGGGAACCATCGGTCGGTGAGAACGCATCGAGAGACAGCGTCTATCAGATTCGAGACGACAGCAAGAAACTGCTCCGGCAGGGATTTGAACCTCACTCACAGCGTAGCTGTTCGTTGCTTCAAATCCCGTAGTCACAGCAACGGCTCACGAGTTTGTTCGCCGTAGAATGCTCCGGCAGGGATTTGAACCCTGGTCATCACCGTGAGAGGGTGATATGATTGGCCGGACTACACCACCAGAGCAGGCTGCATTCGCCTGAATGCATCCGATTGTAGCCGGGTTGGTATCAAAACAGTTGCGCTTCGGCCGCCCCATGTGACAGCGTGCCGAATGACAGTGAAACGATCTCCGCCTTCGTGGACGTGAGATCGTCATCGACAGTGGTATACGAATATCTACAGCCGAAAATGCGTATTGAACAGAAAACTTCTTCAATACAGGTACCGTGGTACAGATACCCAACGGATCCGACCTTATGGCCAACATGGAAACAGCGACGTTCGATACCGAGCTGAGCCTTTTTAAATACGATACTCTCGAACAGCTGCCGGCAAGCCACCGCGACCTGACCGAAGCCGAGCGCGAGCCCCGCATTGAGGCCGCCCTCGACGAGCTCGGCGACGACGTGGTCATCCTCGGCCACAACTACCAGCGACGCGAGATCGTCGAACACGCCGATTTTATCGGCGACTCCTACGCGCTGAGCAAGCACGCCGCCGAGGCCGACGCCGAGTACGTGATCTTCGGCGGCGTGACGTTCATGGCCGAATCCGCCGACATCATCACTGACGACGACCAGACGGTGATCCTCCCCTGTATGGAAGCCTCCTGTCCGATGGCCGGGATGGCCGAGGCCCTGCAGGTCGACGCCGCATGGGAGCAGATCACCAACGCCGACCCCGACAGCGAGATCATCCCGATCACGTACATGAATTCCTATGCCGACCTGAAGGCATTCTGTGCCGAACAGGGTGGGCTGGTCTGTACCTCCTCGAACGCCCACAAGGCCTTCGAGTGGGCCTTCGAGCGCGGCGACAAGGTGCTGTTCCTCCCCGACAAACACCTCGGCGAGAACACCGCCCACCGCCTCGGTATGGAGGACTCCATCGCCGAGTGGAACCCATGGGATCCGGAGTCGAAGGACGCCGACGAACTCGAAGAAAGCGAGATCGTCCTCTGGGACGGCTACTGCCAAGTGCACGAGCGATTCACCGCCGAGCACATCGCCGACGTGCGCGAGCGACACCCCGATGCCAACGTCGTCGTCCACCCCGAGTGTCGCCGCGAAGTCGTCGAAGCCGCCGACGTGGTCGGTAGCACGGCCACAATCACCGAAGTTGTCGAGGAGGCCGACGCCGGTGAGACGTGGGCAA
>Ga0209965_1000685_pt1 | contig 11957 bp, 7 predicted proteins | sample SalPon2_B_H2O_MG_FD_185707 | JGI IMG/M metagenome (GOLD analysis project Ga0209965, IMG submission 185707) | Salt pond water microbial communities from South San Francisco under conditions of wetland restoration - Salt Pond MetaG R2_B_H2O_MG... | ecosystem: Environmental > Aquatic > Non-marine...
ACGTGCGGTTCGGCCGAGGTGGCGTACTCGACGGCGTTCTCGAGGATCCCGTCGAGGCCCAACCGGAGCGTCGAGGGGACGGTCGCCGTAACCGGTTCCGTCGCGTCGAGTTCGATGTCGGCGTCGGGGTACTGCCGCCGGGCGGCGGTGACGACCTCCTCGATGAGATCGGGGAGATCGGCAGCCGTCCCCGCCCGATCGGTCGGTGCGATGCTCCGGTGGAACTGGCGGGCGGCCTCAGTGAGGTCGAGCAGACTGGTGACTGCGGTGTCGATGCTGTCGACGATGTCCGTGATCTCCTCGGACGAGAGTTCCTCGCGCCGATCGGTGAGCAGGTTCGTGTTGCCCGCGATCACCGTGAGTTTGTTCCGGAGGTTGTGTCGGAGCACCCGATCCAGAACCGACAGCCGGTTTTGATACCTCCGGAGCGTCGTCACGTCCCGGCCGACGACGATGGTTCGCGCGATCGGTTGGTTCGCCGTGTCCCGCTCGCGCTGGAACCGGAACTGAAAGACCCGCCGTTCGCCGTCCGAGGACGAGAGCGCGAACTGACACTCCCGTGGCTCCCCGAAGCGCTCGACGTCGGCCAACGCCCGGCGCACGTCCGCGCGGGCGTCGGACGGGAACAGGGCCGGAACCGGCGTCCCGACCGCGAGTTCGTCGTCCTCGCCGAGCAGTTCGGCGGCGGCGTCGTTCGACAGTTCGACGCACTGCTCGGCGTCCAAGACGACGACCGGGTCGTCGATCGACTGTAGCACGTGCTCGTATCGTTCGAGATCGGCCTCCCGCCGTCGGCGGTCGCTGACGTCCTCCTGGAATCCCAGAAAGTGCGTCACCTCGCCGTCCCCGTCCGTCACCGGCATGATGTCGAGTTCGTTCCAGAAGGGCTCGCCGTCGGCCCGGTAGTTCAGTATCTCGACCGATACCGGCTCCTCGGCCTCCAGGGCGTCTTTGATCCGGTCGACGGTTCGTTGGTCGGTCCCCTCGCCCTGCAGGAACCGGCAGTTCCGCCCGAGGGACTCGGCCGGGCCGTAGCCGGTGATCGCCTCGAAGCCGCCGTTGATATACACCAGCGGCAGGTCCGGATCGGAGGCGTCCGCGATCGTGATCCCGACGTTCGCGCCGTCCATCGCCCGCTCGTACAGTTCGAGCCGTTCGTGTCGCTCCTCGGCGGCGCGGGAGAACCGACGCGTCTTGAGCAGTCCCCGAACGCGGGCCAGGATGGCCCGTTTCGGCACCGGGATCGACTGGACGGCGTCGAGCTGTTGGCCCATCGCGTCGGCGTACTCGTCCCAGATCGCCGGCTCGGGGGCGTTCGCCAAGAGGAGCGCCGGTGCCGTCGCCGGCCGCTGTTCGGCTTTCCACCGCTCGATGTCGTCCGAGAGCCGATCGAACCCGCCGGGATCGACGATACAGAGGTCGGTTCCCGCTTCGATACCGCCCTCCAACGGGACGACCTCGTACTCCGAAAGCAGCCCCGAAAGGAGGTCGCGGTTGCGCCGGTTGTCGATCCCGAGCCCGATTCGCGGGGTGGCCGCCCCGCCGAACGCCGCCTCGAACCCGCCGGACGGGGCCGGGGGGTCGTCCATCAGTCGTCTGCCGTCGTCCCGGGGATGCCCGTCAACACCCCGCGGATCCCAGTCAGTTTCTCGCCGACCACCACGCCGTCGGACGTGATCGACAGCTCCCGCACGGTGTGCTCGAAGTCCCCGAAGCGCTTCTTCAGCACGCCGATCACCTTTCGGATCTCGCCGTCGATCTCGACGTACCGGAGGAAGACGATGTTGTCGGCGAGGTAGCTGATCCCCTCGTCGGTGGCGACCAGGTCGCCGGTGATCGAGCGCACCTCGTCGATCAATATCACGGTGACGCCCATCCGTTTCAAGTATCGACAGAGCGCGTGGAGTTCCCGCGTCAGCCCCATCGGCGAACTCTCGCCGCGCAATCCGAGGCGGTAGCCGGCGATGCCGTCGATCAACACGGTGTCGACGCCCTCCTCCTCGACGGCGGTTTGGATCCGGTGGGCGAACTCGTCGGGGCTTTGCGAGAGCGATTCGACGTCCTCGACGACGAGCGACCCCGTCTCCGCGAGTTCGCTCACCGGGAGGTCGATGGCCGCCGATCGGTGGAGGTAATCCGAACGGATCTCCTCGAAGAGGTAGCCCGCGGCGCGCTCGCCGCGCTGGGCCGCGGCGACGAGAAACAGCGATCCGACCGTCGTCTTGCCGACGCCGGAGGGGCCGGAGATCACCGTGACCGATCCGCGCTCGATGCCGCCGCCGAGCAGCGCGTCGAGTTCCTCGACGCCGGAGCCGAGCCGTTCGCGCGTCGATTCGCGGCCGTGGTCGTCGGGGACGAGCTTCGGGTAGACGTGCGCGCCGGTTCCGCCGCGGATCCGGTAGGTGTGGGAGCCGCCGGCGTAGTCCGACCCCCGGAACTTCGTGACCTCGAGCGATCGGTGCTCGGTCGCCCGTTGGATCTCGATCGCGGCGTCGCCGAGGAACTGGAGGTCCCGATCCGCCGAGCCCGTCCCCGAGGCGTACTGGGTCGTACAGACCATCGTGATGCCCCGCGATTTCAGCTCGTTGACCAGCGAGGAGATGTTGCGACGGAACCGGTACTCGTCGGGCAGGAGCGACCGGAGTTCCGTCAGAGGGTCGATGACGAGTCTGTCCGGGGCCGTCCCGTCGATCGCCTCGGCGATCTGATCGAGGAGCGAATCGCTCTCGACCTCCTCGGGCGAGAAGATGCTGTACTCGTCCGTCGAGAAGAACCGATCGCCGTCGGCGCTGAGATCGAGGATCTCGACGTCCGAGAGGTCGATGCCGAGTCCGGCGGCGTTCGTCCTGAGGTCGACCTCGCGCTCCTCGAAGCCGACGTAGAGCCCGCTGTCGCCCTCGGCGAGAAACTGCAACGCGAGGATCGTCTTGCCGGTCCCCGGCCCGCCGCTGACGAGCGTCGTCTGGCCGCTGATGAACCCGCCACACAGGACGTCGTCCAGCCCGGGGGTTCCGGAGGGGATCCGCTCTCGCGCATGTGCCGCCGTATCCATACGCGCCGAGTACAGAGCTACGGGATATAACGATTGTGCCCGGCGACCCCCCAGTCCTGGGTCGCTCCCGACAGCCGCGTGGTCGACGGGAGCACGCCGACGCCGCCGCGGGTCGCGGTGTCGCGCCCCGAGGTCGGGCATCGGATCCGGGCAGTCGATCCGCGATCCGGCCCCCCGCGGGCCGGGTCAGGCGCTCATCCGGGCGGTCTGCAGGGCGAGTTCGATGTGCTGTTTCGGGTCGGCGTCGACGGTTTGGCCGTGGCCGACGTACATCGTCGAGAGCGCGCTGTCGACGCTCGAGAGCAGGTACTCGAGGCTGTCGAGGAGCGCCCCGTGGTCGCCCTCCTCGAGGTCGGTCCGACCGTAGCCGCCGTTGGCGAACACCAGGTCGCCGGCGAACAGCGCCCCGGCGGCCGCCGAGTACAGACAGACGTGGTCGTTCTTGTGCCCCGGCGTGTGGAGGACCTCGTAGTCCTCGTCGCCGATCCGGATGGAATCGCCGTCCGCGAGCGCGTGGTCGACGAACCCGCTGTCGGGGTCGAACCCCCAGACGTCGACGCCGAAGGCCTCGACGACCGACTCGAGGGTCCCGACGTGGTCGGGGTGGGTGTGGGTGAGCGCGACCGCGTCGAGCGCCCCGGTCGCCGCCTCGATCCGTTCGACGGCGTCGAAGCCGCTGCCCGCGTCGACGAGGACGGTCCGCTCGCCCTCGACGAGGAAGGCGTTGCTGGTGAACGACTGGACTCCGCGTGCGATGTTCCGGACGGCGGGCATGGGAGGCGATAGCCGCGGCGGCCGCTTCCGTGTTTCTACTGCGCTCCGGATCGGGACGACACCTCTCGTCTGACTCATTTATAAGCCCGTTGCCCCGGTTTCCGTCGGTGTTTATATACTCGCCTGTCCGCCCCGGAACCGCCCGACCCACGCGGAGAGCGCGAGCGCGAGGCCGGCGGTGGCCGCGACGACGAGGAACGCCGCACCGACGCTCGTCGCCTCGATGATGTACCCGAAGGCCGGCGGCGCGACCGCGCCGCCGCCGGAGACGCCGAGCGTGATGAGCGCGAAGTTCTTGCCGACGTCGCTGCGCTCGGAGGCCAGGTCGGTCAGCGTCGACCGGGCGGGCCGCGAGAGGTCGATCGTCGCCGCCAAGAACAGCACGACCCCGATCGCGGCTACCGCCGGGAGGAGCCCGCTCGCGGCGACGGCGGCGAGGACGACGAGGGAGCCGTACCCCGCGAACAGCATCGCCATCGGGCCGATCCGGTCCGAGAGATACCCGCCGCCGAGCAGGACGACGGCCCCGACGACGAGCATCGCGCTCGCGACGGCGTTCGCGAGCCCCGGCGACAGCCCGTAGCCCTGGTCCAGAAGCGTCGCGGCGTAGGCCCGGATGCCCCAGGCGGCGACGCTGTTGACGAACCACAGCGCGGTGAGGACCAAGACGACGGGCGACCCGGCGAGCGTGCGGGCGTACCCCCGGAGCCGGCCGGGGACCGCACGCAACCACTTGCGGCGTCGGCGCCCGCCGATCGGGTCGCTCCCGCCCTCGGCGTCGGCGCGAGCCAGCGCCCCGGCGCGGGCGATCGATCGGGGAACCCGCCGGACGGCGAGGGCCGTGCCGACGGCGTAGAGCCCCCCGAGGACGCCGACGGCGGCGAAGGCGTCGCGCCAGCCGCCGCCGAGCGCCAGCGACGCCGGGACGACGGCGAAGGGGACCGCGAGCCCCACCGCGCCGGCGAAGCCGTGGACGCTGTAGGCCCGCGAGCGGTAGGCGTCCGTCGTCGTCGCGGAGATGAGCGGGTAGTGGGCGGGGTGGTGGCCGGCGACGCCGAGCCCCATCACCGCCGCGGCGGCGAGGAGCCACTCGTAGGTCGGCGCGACCGCGGCCAACAGACAGCCGAGCGTGCCGAACGCGAGCGAGCCCACGAGTACCGCCGTGTGGCTGTAGGCGTCGGAGACGTACCCCAACGGCAGTTGCCCGGCGGTGACGACGACGTTGACGACCCCGAGCGCGAGGCCGACGGCCGCCAGCGAGACGCCGAACTCCTCGCGCAGGAGCGCGAATGCGGGGGCGAAAAGCAGGAGGTACGCGTGGTTGACGACGTGGGAGCCGGCTACGAGTCCGATCACGAACGGTGCCGGGCGGCGCGTCACGGCGGCCGTTCGACACGGGTATATAAGTCGGTTCGGATCGCGTCCGGGTCGTCGCGGTCGTTTATAAACAACGAGTAACGCGGTCGCGATCGTTTATAAACAGCGGGTACGGAATTCGCGGTCGCGTACGGGACTCAGTCGGCGCCGACGGCGACCCGACCGGCGTCGACGTCCGGCGTGGGGACGGACCCGCCGGCGCGTCGGACGGCCCGGCGGAGGCGGTCCTCGGAGACGCCGGCCTGGGTCGCGGCCGTCGGCAGGTCCAGTGTTCCGCCCTCGTACAGGGTCATCGCGGTCCGCAACGCGTGCTGTTGCATATCTCATCCGAGGGGAGGGGACATAATAATAGTATCGAGAGATAAATTGTCAACCCATGACCTTATATGCCGACCCACATAAAGAATCATTATATTAACACGCGCGACCGCCCCACCCGATCCCGCGGAAGCCCCCGGTCACCCGCGGCTCGCAACGTTTTAGTTCGCGCTGCCGCCCTTTACTGTATGGAGCACGCCGACGAACTGTTGGAGCTTCTGTGCGAGAACGCTCGGTACTCGACGGCGGACCTCGCCCGCTTCACCGGGCTCTCCGAGGCGACCGTCGAGGAGACGATCGCCGAACTCGAGGCCGAGGGCATCGTCCAGGGGTACACCGCGGTCGTCGACTGGGACGCCGTCGACGACGACCGGGTGCAGGCCCACGTCGAGCTCAACGTCACCCTGGATCGGGAGACGAGCTACCGCGACGTGGCCGAACGGGTCGCGGGCTTCCGGGAGGTCCAGGGGCTTCGGCTCGTCTCCGGCGACTACGACTTCGCCCTCGAGGTCGAGGGCGAGAACATGCGGGAGGTCTCACGGTTCATAAGCGACAAGGTGGCCCCGATCCCGGAGATCACCCAGACGGTCACCCACTACATCATGGAGACGTACAAACAGGGCGGCCACCGCTTCGACGACGGGGACGACGACGATCGTCTCTCGGTCACGCCATGACGCTCGAGCCCTCCGGGCGGGTCGCGGACGTGCCGCCCTCGGGGATCAGGCGCTTCTTCGAACTCGCCGAGGAGATGGACGACGTGATCTCCCTCGGCGTCGGCGAGCCGGACTTCTCGGCCCCGTGGTCGGCCCGGGAGGCCGCGATCACCGCCTTGGAGCGCGGGCAGACCTCCTACACCGCCAACCGCGGCAAGCGGGAACTCCGCGAGGCGATCGCCGCCGACGCCCGCCGGTGGAACCTCGAGTACGATCCCGACAGCGAGGTGTTGGTCACCGCCGGAGCGAGCGAGGCGATCGATCTCGCCTTCCGCGCGCTGGTCGATCCCGGCGACACCGTCGCCGTCGCCCAGCCGTGTTACGTCTCCTACACCCCCGGCGTCACGTTCTCCGGCGGCGAGGTCCTCGACGTGCCGACGCGCGTCGAGGACGAGTTCGCGCTGACGCCGGAGGCGCTCCGGGCGGCGGGCGCGGAGTCCGCGGATCTGCTCGTCTACTGCTACCCGAACAACCCCACGGGGGCGACGATGGATCGCTCGGAACTGGCCGAGGTCGCCGCGTTCTGCCGGGAACACGACGTCGACGTCCTCTCCGACGAGATCTACGCCGACCTCACCTACGAGGGCGAGCACGTCTCGATCGCCGAACTCGACGGAATGCGCGAGCGGACCGTGGTGTTCAACGGCTTCTCGAAGGCCTACGCGATGACGGGGCTCCGCCTCGGCTACGCGATGGCCCCCGAGGAGGTGATCACGGCGATGAACCGGGTCCACCAGTACACGATGCTGTCGGCCCCGACGACCGCCCAACACGCCGGCATCGAGGCGCTCCGGAACTGCCGCGAGGACGTCGAGGAGATGCGCTCGCAGTACGACCGGCGGCGGAACTTCGTCCTCTCGCGGTTCGAGGAGATGGGTATCGACTGCTTCGAGGCGACCGGGGCCTTCTACGTCTTCCCGGAGTGCCCCGGCGACGACGCCGAGGCGTTCGCCGAGGACCTCCTGGAAGCCGAGTCCGTCGCGATGGTGCCCGGGACCGCCTTCGGGGCCGGCGCCGAGGGCCACCTCCGGGCCTCCTACGCGACGGGGTTGGAGGAACTCCGGGAGGCGATGGATCGCCTCGAACGGTTCGTCTCGTCGGCGTAGGGTCGAACGGTTCGTCCCGTGGGCCTGGCTGCTCCTGTGGCGGTCCTCGGGAAACGTCGTTCGCCCGCTTACGCGAGTTGATTCCGGGGGAATCCTTTTTCAACGAGCACGCGAAACATCCGGTATGTCGACCGGTGACTCGGACGACGGCGTCGATGCGGCCCCAGCGCCGGCGTCGTCCGGGGAGCCGGATACCACGTCGTCCGGCACGTCCGGGGGCAACGGGGACGCCGACCGCGCAGACCCGCCGGCGGACGACCCCCCGGAACGGGCTGATTCGGACCCACCCGACGGGAGCGACGCCGGGACGGAGGCCGGGGACGACAGCGGGGGCGCCGCGTTCTCGCCGCCGGAACTCCGCGACCACCTCGAAGCCGGGAGCGACGCCGCCGCGGCGATCGAATCCCTGATCGACGAACGGACCGCCCGAATCGATTCCGACCTCGACGAGGACGCGTTCTTTCGGAACGACGACGGGACGACGACCGTCGTCACCCGGTACGACCTCGAACGGACGGTTCCGGACGAAAAGAAGAGCCACTTCCACGAGGTCGACCGGTACTGGGTCAACAAGCCCTACGCGTTCGTCGTGATCTTTCACTCCGAGAAGGAAAACGAGGAGAAGTACTACCTCGTCGAGCCGCATCTCACGCCGCTGGAGACGGATCTCCGGGAGTTCCTCGTCGGAAAGCTCAAGACGTCGATCAAGTATTCCGACGACGAGATCGTCATGCAGGACGGCGAGGACGCCCGCGAGCGGGTCATCGAGACGGAGACGCACAACCTCCTCGAGCGGTACGACCTCTACGCCGACGGGGCGAGTTCGGACGGCGGCGGGCGGTTCGAGTCGATACGGGAGGCCGCGGAGCTGCTCGACCCGATCAGAGAGCGGTTGGGCTTCGACGGTGACACGCCCGAGGCGGAACGCGACGAAGCCCGGGAGCTCCGCGGGATCGCCGCCCGCCCCGAACCCGCCGTCCTGGAGGAGGGGTCGAGAGCGCTCACGGAACACCAAATCGAGAAGCTGTTCTACTTCCTCAAGCGGGACTTCCTCGGGTTCGAGCGGATCGACGGGATCAAACACGACATCAACGTCGAGGACATCTCCTGTGACGGGTACGACTCGCCCGTCTTCGTGTACCACTCCGAGTACGAGCAGATCATCACGAACGTCTATCACGGCACCGAGGAACTCGACGAGTTCGTGGTCAAACTCGCCCAGCGCTCCGGGAAGGGGATCTCCAAGCGGAGCCCGCAGGTCGACGCGACGCTGCCCGACGGCTCCCGGGCCCAGTTGACGCTCGGACGCGAGGTCTCGGACCACGGGACGAACTACACCATCCGGCAGTTCAAGGAGGTCCCGCACACCCCGATCGATCTGATCAACTGGAACACCTTCTCGCTCGAACAGATGGCGTTCCTGTGGCTCAGCATCGAAAACCAGAAGTCGCTCATCTTCGCCGGCGGGACGGCCTCGGGGAAGACGACCTCGCTGAACGCCGTCTCGCTCTTCATCCCGAGCAAGGCGAAGATCGTCTCGATCGAGGACACCCGCGAGGTCGAGTTGCCCCAGCGGAACTGGATCGCGAGCGTCACCCGGCCCTCCTTCGGCGACGACGACAAGGGGGACGTCGACGAGTTCGACCTGCTTGAGGCCGCCCTCCGGCAGCGCCCCGAGTACATCGTCATGGGGGAGATCCGTGGCGAGGAGGGGCGGACGCTGTTCCAGGTCATGTCGACCGGGCACACGACGCTGACGACGTTCCACGCCGACTCCGTCGGCGAGGTGATAAAGCGGTTCACGACCGATCCGATCAACGTCTCGAAGACGATGTTCACGGCGCTGGATCTGGTCTCGGTCCAGAGCCAGACCCGGATCCGGGGCAACAAGGTCAGGCGGACCAAATCGATCACGGAGATCAACCACTACGACCCCGAGAACGACGAAATCAACGTCAAGGACGTCTACCAGTGGCAGGCCCAAAGCGACACCTTCCTCAGCATGGGCGATTCGAGCACGCTCGATACGATCGCCTTCGACCGGGGCTGGTCCCGCGAAGAGCTCGACGAGGAGATATTTATCCACGAACTCGTGCTCGCGTACCTGATCCACGAGGGGCTCAACACCTACACGCAGGTCGCGGCGACGCTGCAGGCGTTCATCAACGATCCGGAGACGATCCTGTCTCTCATCGCGACGGGGCGTCTCGAACGGTCCCTCGAGGACCTCCGGGAGATGGAGTCCGTCGAGATCGACATCGACCCCGAAAAGGAGGCGATGGTTCCGCGCCCCGAGGCGAGCGACGAGATGCTCGAAAAGACCGCCGGCATCCTCGAGGAAGCTGAATCCCTTCTCGAGGAGTACCGCACCGGCGAGGTCGCCGAGGGGGTCGCGGAGGCGCTCGACATCGAGCCCGCCGACGACGTCGAGGTGCTCGGTCCTCGAGAGGAGGGGGCGTCCGGGGGACTCGACGCCGCCGGCGTCGACTTCGACCCCGGTGACGGGAACGCGGAGTACGTCGGCGATTCGGACGATACGGCGACGACGGATGGCGGACGCGGGACGGGACAGACGGACGGCGCAGGTCCGGATCCACCGGCGGATTCGGAGTCGGCAGATCGCTCCCCGCCCGACGATCGCGACCTCGACGACGGGGACGGCTGGGCGTCATGAGCGTCCGATCCGCCCCCGCCAAGTCGGGCACCGACGCGATCGCGGACGTGTTTTATCCGCTGTACCGGCGGCTCTTCGACGAGAACAGCGACTTCGTGGGCGACCTCGAGCGCAAGCTAGCCGAGGCGCGGATCCCGCGGACGGTCGAGTTTTATCTCTCGATATCGCTCGCTCTCGGCGTGTTCGTCGGGCTTTCGCTCTGGGCGATCGGGACCGTCCTCGGGTGGGCGCTCGTCACGTTCGTCGTCACCGATCCGCCGATACTGCTCGGGTTGCCGCTTCCCGAGCCGTACCTCTCGACGGTGAACGCGCTGAAACTCCCGTTTTTCATCGTCTTTTCCGGAATCCTCTTCGGCGCGGTGGGGTTCGCCGCGGGGTTCGGAGGGATGATCGCCAGGCCCTACCTGGCGGCCGACGCCCGCAAGCGCGAGATCAACGTGTTGCTCTCCGATTCGGTCTCGTTCATGTACGCGCTGTCGGTCGGCGGCCTCAACCAACTCGAGATCCTCGAGGCGATGGCGCGGGCCGACGACACCTACGGCGAGGTCGCAAAGGAGTTCCAATCGATCGTCCTCGAGACGGAGTACTTCGACACCGACTACCGGACCGCCGTCCGGAACCAGGCGATGCAGACCCCCTCCGAGGACCTCAGCCAGTTCCTCACCGACATGCTTTCGATCATCAACTCGGGGGGAGACATGGAACGGTTCCTCGAGGATCAAAAGGAAAAACAGATGCGGACCTCCCGACAGGAGCAGGAGACGGTCCTCGAGACGCTCGAACTGTTCGGGGAGATGTACATGACGCTCTCGTTGTTTCCGCTGCTTTTGATCATCATCCTCGTCATCATGTCGATGCTCGGGGAGGCCCAGGACACGTTGTTGTACGGCACCGTCTACGGGCTGATCCCCCTCCTGGGCGTCGGCTTTCTCGTGCTCGTCTCGACGGTCGTCCCCGACGAAATCGGCGACGGATACCTCCGAACCGAGGACGGGACGGCCGAGGGATCACAGGGGATGTTCGGGCTCGGATTGGTCGACGCCTACGCCGGCCGGTACCCGATCTTCGATCGGATCAAATCCCGGGAGGGAACCCACGTGACGCTGTCGATCCTCCGGCGGCCGCACCGCTTCTTCCGGGAGTACCCGCTCGCGACGCTGGCGATCACCGTGCCGGCGTCGCTCGTGTTGGTCGTGGTCGCCATCCAGTCGGGCGTCGCGCCGACGGCGCTGGAAGCGATGATCGCCGCCCCGATCCGGGGGACGTTCTTTTGGGTGTACGTGCCGCTGTATCTCACGCTCGTTCCGGTGACGGTGTTCTACGAGTGGAACGTCCGCTCGCGGCGGGCGATCACGAGCAACCTCTCCGACAACCTCCGGAAGCTCTCGAGCGCGAACGACACCGGCATGACGCTGCTCGAGTCGCTGAAAGTCGTCGCGGACACCTCCTCGGGGCGTCTCGCCAACGAGTTTCGGGTGATGTACGCGAAGGTGAACTACGGGACGAGCCTCCAGACCGCCCTCCGGGACTTCAACAACACCTACCACATCCCGCGGCTCGCCCGGACGGTTAAACTCATCTCGAAGGCCCAGGAGGCGTCGAGCCAGATCACGCAGGTGCTCTCGACCGCGGCGCAAGCCTCCGAGAACCAAGACGACATCGAGCGCGACCGGAAGTCGAAGACCCGAATGCAGATGGTCATCATCATCATGACCTACATCACCCTACTCGGGGTGATGGCGCTTTTGAAAGTCGAGTTCCTCGACACGATGGCGGGCCTCGTCGACCAGGCCGGATCGGGCGGCGGGGGTGGAGGTGGTCCGGGCGCCGGCGGCGGGTTCGGCGGCGGCCTCGACATCGACGAGTTGACCATGCTGTTCTTCCACGCCGTGACGCTCCAGGGGATCATCTCCGGGGTCATCGCCGGGTACATCCGCGAG
>Ga0209965_1000693_pt1 | contig 11887 bp, 13 predicted proteins | sample SalPon2_B_H2O_MG_FD_185707 | JGI IMG/M metagenome (GOLD analysis project Ga0209965, IMG submission 185707) | Salt pond water microbial communities from South San Francisco under conditions of wetland restoration - Salt Pond MetaG R2_B_H2O_MG... | ecosystem: Environmental > Aquatic > Non-marine...
GCTCGATCGGAGCCGACCCGACACGGACACCCTTAAGAACCCGTGCGGCGTCGCTCACGATGGGAACAGCACAGCTGCGGATCCGACGCGCCGGGGATTGTTTCGCCCACGGCTTGGGAACGTAGCAGTGCGCCGCCGTCGCCGCCCCTGCGGCCACCGCGGCTCGTATCGACGAGCCGTCCCGTGGTCCGTATCTTGCGGCGGCGCGGTCACCGTCGACGCGGTTGTGCCGTTCCAACCCGACCAATGGCACGAATGCATACACGCCGTCGCGGCTCGTCCGGATCGGACAAGCCGGCGGCAGACGAGAGCCCAGAGTGGAGCGACGTCGACCCCGAAGACATCGAGTCTCGCGTCGTCGAACTACACGAGAACGGACACGACCCGAGCGTCATCGGCATCAAACTGCGCGACGAGGGCGTCACGGGCACCCCGGTCCCGGACGTCAAGCTCGCGACCGGCAAGAAGATCACCGAGATCCTCGAGGAGCACGACGCGGCCGCGGACATCCCTGAGGACCTCAAGCACCTGTTAGCGCGTGCGGTGCGCCTGCACGAGCACGTCGAACAGAACGGCCAGGACTACCAGAACAAGCGGGCACTCCAGAACACGGAGTCGAAGATCCGCCGCCTCGTGAGCTATTACCACGGCGACGAACTCGACGAGTCGTTCGTCTACACCTACGAGAACGCGGCCGAACTCCTCGCTGACGAGTGAGCGAGCCGGCAACCAACTGACCCCCACCCGAGACGTGACCGACGCTACCGTCGATACGGCGCCTGCCCCTGATGCGCTCGCGCGCGTCCTAGCGGAGGCACCGTTCGTGCGGCTCGTCGCGACCGACGACGGTGACGCGCTCGCAGCCGCAGGGGTGCTCGCCCGCGCACTTCGAACGTGCTCGGTGCCGTTCCACCTTCGCGTCGCGGCCGACCCGCATCCAGAGCCGAGCGACGACGACCGCGCAGTCGTCATCGGTGCTGACCGGGGACCACACGCGGTCGCGGGGACACGCGTCCCGGCGAGCGTCACAGCATTCGCGGTCGCTCAGACGCTCGGTGCCGACCCAGATCCCGTGACCGCGCTGGCCGGCGTCGTCGCGGCCGGGTCGACTCCTGGCGGTGACGGTTCCGATGCCGTGCTCACTGCGGCCGAGTCGGCAGGACTCGTCGCGCAACGACCGGGCGTCGCGGTGCCGACCGCAGCGGTCATCGACGATCTCGCGGCATCGACGCTGCTCCGGACGCCGTACTCCGGTGACAGCGACGCGACCCATGCGGCGGTCGAGTCCCTCGAACTCCCCGTGGAGCTCGGGACAGACGCCCACCGCCGACTCGCCTCGCTCGTCGCTGTCGACGTCGCGACGGCCGGGGACGCCAGTACGCGGAGTGCGACCGCGGTCGAACGGGCCCTCGGTCCGTACGCTATCGTCACCGACGACGTTCCTTTCGAGACGATCGGCGGCTACGCCGACGTACTCGAGGCCCTCGCGCGAGAGGCCCCCGGGACTGGGGTGGCACTCGCGTTGTCGGCCACCCCTGACGACGACATCGTCGCCGCCGCGCTCGACGCATGGCGCACCCACGGAACGACGGCACACGCCGCGCTCGATGCGGCGTCTGTCGGTCGGTACGACGGGTGTGCCGTGTTCCGGGTAGACACGACGCAGTCGGTGTTGCCGACGGTTGCCCGGCTCGCTTGCGACTTTTCGTCGCCGGAGCCGATCACGATTGCCGTCAACGAGGCTGCCGGTCGTGTTGCGGTCTCCGCGACGGAGCCGTGTGCGATCGGCGACGCCTGCCGGGCCGCCGCCCGTGAGACCGACGAAACCGGATGGGGAACGCCTGCTCGCGGCGGCATGGACGTCGCTGGGGACCCGACGGACGCGCTCGCTGCGCTTCGGGAGGTCCTCTGATGAGCGGCGACTCGCCGTCACACGCGCGCCAGGCGACGATCCGAACGACACACCACGCGGCCGACCTCATCGCTGGGGCGCTCGCTCCCGATGACACCGAGTCGACGGCCGTCGCTGCCGACGGCGACACCGTTGTCTGCCATATCGAGCGGCCGACGACGGGTGGGCTCCGGTCCACCGTCGACGACTACGTGGTGAATCTTCGGGTTGCAGCCCGCATCGTTGAGCGCGCGAGCGAACATGCAGACACGACCGATGCGCAGCCGACCGACACGCAGCCGACCGGTACAGCCCGCACGACCACACAGACAGACCACACAGACACCACATGAGTGAACGATCCGTATCCAAGAGCAGAGGAGAAAAACGCTGGTACGAGATACTAGCACCCGAACAGTTCGACCGCGCCACCCTCGGTGAGACGCTCGCCGAGGAGCCGACACAGGTCGTCGGTCGAACGATCACGACCACGCTCGGTGAGCTCACCGGCGACTCGAGCGCGAACAACACCAAGCTCACGTTCAAAGTGACGGACGTGGGCAGTGACACGGCGTACACCGAGTTCGTGACCTACGAGCTGACGCGCGATTATCTGCGCTCGCTGGTCCGACGCGGCGCCTCGAAGGTCGAGGCGTCGATCACCGTCGTGACGACGGACGATTACCGCGTCCGCGTCCAGCCGGTCGCGCTCACGACGAAGAAGGCCGATCGGTCTCAAGAAAAGGCGATCCGCCGCGTCATGATCGATAAGGTGAACGCCGCCGCCGCAGAGCGCACCTTCGAGTCGTTCGTCGACGCCATCGTCGACGGCAACCTCTCGTCTGCGGTCTACGCCGACGCGAAGACGATCTACCCGCTGCGTCGCGTCGAGGTTCAGAAGCTGACCCTCGAAGCGCGCCCCGAGGAGATCGCCGCCGAAGAGGAGGCAGCCGTCGACGTCGAGGCCGACGACGTCGCCGTCGAGTAAGACAGTTCTGCGGAACTTCTTTGTGACCGTGTGGCTCCAGAGCTACCGGTCGATTCGCCCGCTCGTCTGGGAGACGAAACGTTGAAGCGGCGTTCTCTCGATCGTGAGGTATGGAACTGCGGGTTATCGAGAAGACGGACGCCGAGTTGCGGATCGAGATCGCCGGTGAGAATCACACGTTCATGAACGTGCTGAAGGGGGCGCTTTTAGAGACCGACTCTGTCGACGCGGCGACGTACGACATGAACCCGGAGCAGTCAGGTGGCCAGACGGACCCGGTGCTCACGGTGAAGTCGACGAGTGAGGACCCGCTCGACGCACTCGAGACCGCGGCAGCTTCGATCACCGACCAGACAAGCGCACTGCGTGACGCGGTCTCAGCGGCGTAGGCTCGATCGATCGACCGTCTGTAGGTCCGTCTCACGTCTTCTGCGCTGCGATTTCCGTCGGATACGCATTCAGCGTCTGTCGTCCGCGGGTGGCCTGGTTCTCGCCCGATTCGAGGGACCATACCTAAGTACCGACTCCCCAATCGTGAGGTATGCCGCCGAGCGTGCTCATGTTAGGTTGGGGGTATCCGCCGAACATTACCGGCGGGTTAGACGTTCACGTCGGAGAGCTCTTTTCTGGACTCCGCGACACGTTCGACGTGGACGCAAAGCTCGTGTTACCCGCCGAACTTGCGCCCGAGGGCGAGCCGGGACTCGAAGGCGTCGAGACCGGCGAGGGCGACGTCGCGGCCCGGGTCGGCCGGCTCAGCGACCGGTTCGTCGAGCTCGCGCCGTCGTACGACGTGATACACACACATGACTGGTTCGGGTACGGTCCCGGCCGGGAGGCCGCTCGCGCCTCGGACGCGACGTGGGTGTCCTCGTTCCACTCGCTCGCGAGCGATCGGAACATCGACCCGCCGACCCGCGAGGTCGAGACGGAGCGGCGGCTCGCAAACGCCGCCGACACGAACATTGCCGTGAGCGAGATCGTCCGCGAGGACATCCGCGAACTGTACGGTGCAGACGCCAGAGTGGTGTACAACGGCTTCTCGACGCCAGAGTTTTCGGGTCGTGACGTCCGCAGTGACCTTGGTATCGACGGCGAGATGCTCTTTTTCGTCGGCAGACACACAGACCAGAAAGGGATCGCACACTTGTTGTACGCGATGAAGAAACTCCGGGGCCGCGATGTCACGCTTGTTGTCGGCGGTTCTGGCCACCAGACCGAGCAGCTCAAGCGGTTTAGTGAGCTCATCGGGATCGACGACCAGGTGACGTTCGTCGGGTACGTCCCCGAGGCCGAACTCGGCGACTACTACGCTGCTGCTGACGCGTTCGTCTCGCCGTCGTTCGCAGAGCCGTTCGGGATCACGATCACGGAGGCGCTCGAGGCGGGTACACAGGTGGTCTCGACGCGGTGTGGCGCCGCGGAGGTACTCCCCGACGACTGTCTCATCGAAGTCACACCGGACTCCGAATCTATCGTCGACGGGCTCATCACGGCGTTAGACCGCGAGTCGCCCCCGACGTATGAGCGCCGCGACTGGTCTGCGGTCGCTGAAGACACGCTCGCGGTGTACGAAGACGTCGCATAGTTGGGGCGAGTGGGTCTCTAGGCCGTCTCTGTCGGCCGGTAGACGTCGATCTCGGTCACCGCTTCCGGGTGGCTGATGCGGAATCCCGCGACGGTCTCGACGACGCCCCGCGTGCTCTCGACTGCGCCTCGGTACGGCGTGCCGTCGTCTTCACGCGCGCCGGCGCTCTGATACGGCGACGTGTACGGTGAGGCGTACGGCGAGTCCTCGACAGGCTCGTCGAAGTCCTCTGGTGGCAAGTAAATCCGCTCGCCGCCCGCAGAGCGCACCACGACGGCGACGTCGCGGCTCCCGCTCACCTCGATGACGGTCCGGTCGGCGGTGACGTGTGTGTCGATGTCGACGTCCTCCATGCTGACGAATGCAGCGGCGAGCGGCTTAGGTGTGGGGGTGTCGTGGTCGGCGTCGTAGGTGTGGAGGTGTCGTGGTCGCCTCGAAGCGACGCGTTTGCCGTCCGACCTGCCGTCCAACTCGGTGTCTCTAATCACATTGGCTATCCAATACGATCGCCGCGCAGTCGGGCGATTTAGTACGGAAGTAGTAATTATTCCATCAGCAATTCGCAAGCAATATATATCGCTCTCGACTCCGACGATGCGAGGTCAAATTATCATGATCGACCACACGACAGACGAGGCGTCGGCGACCGGGCGGGACTCGACGCGGCGACTCGACCGTCGGACCGTACTGAAAGCAGGAGCCGCCGCAGGGATCGCCGGACTCGCCGGCTGTTCGGGCGGCGGTGGCGGCGACGACACGGTAACCTTCGGTGCGATCCACCTCCTCTCCGGGTTCGCGTCGGTGTACGGCGAGTCCGCACAGTTGGGCTACGAGATGGCCCGTGAGGAGATCAACGCCGACGGCGGCATCGACGGCCGAGAGATCGAGCCGCTCATTTACCGTGACAGCGAGGGGAGCGGTCCGACCGGCATCGAAGCCGCTCGGTCGCTCGTCGAAGAGGAGAACGTCGACGGCCTGATCGGCCTCGACTCCAGTGGGGTCGCTCAGCAGGTCGCCCCAATCGCCGAACAGCTCCAGACGCCGTTCATGATCACGCACGCGGCGACGCCGTTCGTGACCGCCACGGACGGAGAGAACGCGGTTGGCAACGACTACGTGTTCCGAGACGGCGTCAACCTCTCACAGAACGTCTACGGTGCCGCGAAGGTCGCAGAGCGGCTCGACGGACAGTCGTGGACCACACTCGGCCCGAACTACGCGTTCGGGACCCAGTCGTGGGACTATTTCAAGGCGTTCACCCAGGGACTGGGCCTCGGCTACGATTACCTCGACGATGTCGCCGCGTTTCCTGAACTCGGCGCCAGCGACTACACCCCACAGATCAACAAAGTGCTCAACGGCGAGCCCGACGGCGTCGTCGTGAGCCTCTGGGGCAGTGACCTCGTCACGTTCCTCAACCAGGCCCAAGAGACCGCCTTCTTCGACGAAGTCGACCACGTCGTGTTGACGCTCGGTGCCGCGACCGACGCGCTCCGACCACTCGGCAGCGACATGCCGGATGGGCTCTGGGCAGGGACCCGCTACTGGTTCGAGACGCCGGAAACGGAGGCGAACCGCACGTTCGTCGAGGCGTTCGTCGAGCGGAACGACCAGCAGCCGTCGTACAACGCACACAACGCCTACGTCGGACTGTACCTCTACAAACAAGCGATGGAGGCCGCCGGCAGCGCCGCGACCGACGACGTCATCGGCGCACTCGAAGGCATGAGCATGTCGGCACCGATCGGCGAATTCACGATCAATCCGGAGAGCCACCAAGCGGTCCTACCGGCCGTCTGGGGCCAGACCGCCTACTCCGAAGAGCTCGGACTGAGCCGGCTTGACCCGGTCGAGCGCATCGACGCACCGCCGGAGACTATCCGGTCGCTCCTGGCCGACTCCGAGTACCCGGCGGGCGTCTAAGATGACCGCCGGTCTCCCGATTCAGGAGATCCTCACCGGCCTGAGCATCGGTAGCCGACTCTTTTTGGTCGCGCTCGGGTTGAGTCTCATCTTCGGCGTTCTCGGCGTGCTCAACTTCGCACACGGTGCCTTCTACATGGTCGGGGCGTACGCGACTGCCTCCCTCGTCGGCGCTGTCGGGGGGAACTTCTGGGTCGCGGCGGTCGGCGCCGCGCTCACCGTCGGGCTCTTGGGGGCAGTCGTCGAGTTCGGGCTCATCCGCCGGATTTACGACCGCAACGAGCTTGACCAGCTCATCCTCACATTCGCGCTCGTGTTGATCATCAGCGACCTCACGCGCACGATCTGGGGCTCTGGCACCCAGACGGTCGAGACGCCGGCACTGTTCGCAACGAACGTCCCGGTGTTTGGCGTGAGCTTCCCGGCGTACCGATTGTTCGTCATCGTCGTCGCGTTCCTCGCGATGGGCGTCTTCTGGTACGTGCTCACGCGCACCTACGTCGGCCAGCTCGTGCGCGCCACCTCGAGTGACCGCGACATGGCGGCGCTTCTTGGCGTCGACGTCCCGCGACTGTACACCGGCGTCTTCGCCGTGGGGAGCGTGCTCGCCGGACTCGGTGGCGCGCTCACGACGCCGATCCAATCGTTCACGCCCGCACTCGGTGACCAAGTGATCATCAACGCCTTCGTCGTCGTCGTGATCGGCGGGCTCGGGTCGTTTACCGGCGCGTTCGTCGGCGCAATGCTCATCGGGCTCTTCCAGAGCTTCGGCGTGCTCGTTGCCACCGGCGTCAACCAGTTGCTGCCGTTTCTCGCGATGATCCTCGTGTTGATTTTCCGACCTGAGGGACTCTTCGGAGGTGAGGAACTGTGAGCAATATTCACCCGCTCGTAGAGCGCCCGCCCCGATCCGTGGTGGCTGTCGTCGGCGTGCTGCTCGTCGTCGCACCGCTCGTACTCCCGTCGTTCCAGACGTACCTCCTGACCGAGGTGCTAGCGCTGGCGTTGTTCGCGACGGGGTTCAACCTGCTGTACGGCTACACCGGGCTGCTCTCGTTCGGGCATGCGATGTTCTTCGGGAGCGCCGGCTACACCGTCGGGATCTTCATGCGCGACGTTGCCCCCGGCCTCGGACTCGGCGGGGCGACACCGCTCGTCGGCTTCGCGCTCGCGGGCGTCCTCGGCGTGGTCGTCGCAGTCGCGCTCGCGGTGCCCGTCGGCTACCTGAGCGTCAGACTCGAGGAGATTTACTTCGCAATGATCACGCTGTCGTTCAGCATGGCGCTGTACGTGCTCGCAATCCAGAACTACCTCGGCCTGACGAACGGTAGTGACGGCTTCTCCGTTATCCTCGGCACGGCGACGCTCGGTGGATTCGAGCTCGCGCTGTACGACCGAGTGACGTACTACTACCTGACGCTTTTCGTCGTGGCTCCAGCGATGTACCTGCTGTGGCGGATCGTTCGGTCGCCGTTCGGGTTGGTCTCGGAGGCGATCCGCGAGAACGCCGAGCGAACCGGTGCGCTTGGCGTCGGCGTTCGCACCCACCGCTGGGCCGCATTCGTTATCTCGGCGTTGTTCACTGGGATTGCCGGCGTGTTGATCGCGCCGCTACACGGCTCGCTGTCGCCCGGTGCCAATCTCCACTGGTCTGTCAGCGCGGAGCCGGTGATCATCACCGTCTTCGGCGGTCCGTACACGTTCATCGGCCCGACGATCGGCGCGTTCTTCTTCGAGTACATCCGGTGGGGGATCACCCAGTTCCCCGTACTCGAGGCCCACTGGCAGCTGATCTTCGGGGCGCTGATCTTGGGGATCGTGTTGTTCGCTCCACGGGGTGTCTCCGGATTCGTCTCCTGGGTCGTCTCGCGGGTCTCCGGAGGTGAGTCGGCGTGACGACGGTGCTCGAGACCGAGTCGCTCCGCCGACAGTTCGGTGACCTCGTCGCCGTCGATGACGTCTCCGTCGCGATTGATTCAGGAGATATTACGTCGATAATCGGCCCGAACGGGGCCGGCAAGACGACGTTTTACAGCCTCCTCACCGGCGCACTCGAGCCGACGGCCGGCCGAGTGTTCGTCCACGACGCGGACGACGGGCGCGAGGAGCTCACCGGACGCCCCACCCACGAGGTCGCTCAACGCGGGCTCTCGCGGGCGTACCAGATCAACAATAGCTTCCCGGGGATGTCGGTGCTCGATAACCTCCGAGTCGCCCGAATCGCGGCGACCGACCGGTCCAAAGAGCTCCGGACGCGCTATCGCGACGACGCAGAACTCGCCGAAAGCGCCCGCGACGTCCTCGAGTTAATGGACCTGACGGACGTCGCGGAGACGACCGTCTCGAACCTCAGTCACGGTGACAAACGAAAGGTCGAGATCGCGCTCTCGTTGGCGACCGATCCGACGGTGGTGTTACTCGACGAACCAACCGCAGGGATGAACCCCTCGGAGTCTGCGGACATGGTCGAGTTGATCAAAGACATCGACGAGACGACGGAGACGACGTTCGTGCTCACCGAACACGACATCGACATGGTACTCGACATCAGCGACCGCATTCTCGTGTTACACCAGGGGCAGCTGATCGCCGACGGGCCGCCGGCCACGGTGATGGACGACGAAGCGGTCACCACGGCGTACCTGGGGGAACAGCCATGAGCGACCCCGTACTCGCCGTCTCTGACATGCACGTCTACTACGGCGACAGCCACATTATTCACGGGGTCGACCTGACGATAGACGAAGGAGAGGTGGTGACACTGCTCGGCCGCAACGGGGCCGGCAAGACCACGACGATGCGTGGAATTGTGGGTGTCGCCCCGCCGCGGCAGGGAACCGTCACCTATCGCGGGGAGTCGATCGCTGGTGACGCACCCGATGCGATCTCCGATCGCGGGATCAAGCTCGTTCCGGAGGACCGGCGCGTCTTCCCGACGCTCTCGGTCCACGAGAACCTCACGCTGGCAAAGCGGCTCGCGCCCGACTCGACACAGACGGTCGCAGAGATGTACGAGGTGTTCGAGCCGCTCGCCGCGCTCAAACAAAGTGCGGGTCAGAACCTGAGCGGTGGTGAACAACAGATGCTCTCTGTCGCTCGGGCGCTGGTGCAGGACCCGGACGTGCTGCTGTTAGACGAGCCCACCGAGGGGCTCGCACCCGTGATCGTCGACGACCTGCAGTCGGTGCTCGCAGACGTCGTCAAGCGGAACGTCACCGTCTTACTCACCGAACAGAACGTGAAGTTTGCGTTCGAATTAGCTGAGCGGGGCTACATCATCGACAACGGGGAGATGGTGTTCGACGGGACGACCGAGGAGATCCGCGAGCGCGACCAGCTGATGCGCGATTACCTCTCGGTCTCTGGCGCCGATCTGTAGTCGGTGACGCGCCGCGGTCATTCGCGCTCGGGGGCGGCCCGCGCCCGAGGTTGCTCGCCGGCAAGGCGCCGCAGTCGCTGCGAGTGAACCCTTTTGTGCGGTGCCGGCGAAGAGCGACGTGATGGACGTCACCGATCGTGCCGAGGAGCTCGCCTCCGACCTCGGCGCAGACACCGCGGAGGTCAAAGCGGACCTCGAGAACCTCCTCGAGTACAGCGTACCCCTCGACGAGGCGGTACAGAGCGTGCGACGAAAACACGGCGGCGGCGACGGCGGGACCGGCGCGACGCCGACGTCGGTCGACCTCGCGGAGATCACCACCGACCACGGGAACGTCACCGTCACCGTGCGCGTGCTCACCCGGGGGACCCGCTCGATACGCTATCAGGGCGACGACCTCACGATCCACGAGGGCGAGCTCGCAGACGAGACGGGGACGATAGATTACACCGCCTGGCAGGACTTCGGCTTCGAGCCCGGCGACTCGTTGACGATCGGCAACGCCGGCATTCGCGAGTGGGAAGGGGCCCCCGAGCTCAACCTCAACGAGTCGACGACGGTCGCGATCGCGGACGAGCCGGTCGCGGTCGACCAGTCGGTCGGCGGTGACCGTGACCTCGTCGAGATCGACGCTGGCGACCGTGGACGGACCGTCGAGGTTCGCGTACTCGAGGTGGACGAGAAGACGATCTCCGGGCGCGACGGCGAAACCGACATCCTCGAGGGCGTTCTCGGCGACGAGACCGGCAAACTGCCGTTTACCGACTGGGATCCGACGCCGGCACTCGAAGCGGGCGCAGACGTCCGAATCGAAGACGTTTACGCGCGGGAGTTTCGCGGCGTTCCCTCGATCAACCTCACGCGATTCTCGACGGTGACGCCGCTTTCGGAGTCGATTGCGGTCACGAACGAGGCACCACACCACTCGATCGCCGCGGCGGTCGACACCGGTGGAATCTTCGACGTCACGGTGACTGGGACGGTACTCGAGGTGCGTGACGGCTCGGGGCTCATCGAGCGCTGTCCGAAGTGCGGCCGTGTGATCCAGAACGGCCAGTGCCGGAGCCACGGCGCGGTCGACGGCGAAGACGACCTCCGCGTGAAAGCGATCTTCGACGACGGTACCGACACGGTCACCGTCGTGCTCGACGACGAGCTGACCGCGGACGTGTACGGCGGGGGACTCGATGACGCGCTCGCGGCCGCCACGGAGGCGATGGACAAAGACGTAGTCGCGGAGTCGATCGCGGCCGACCTGGTCGGTCGGACGTACACGGTTCGGGGGAGTCTCTCCGTCGACGAGTACGGCGCCACGCTCGATGCGACCGACTTCGAGCCGGCGGCGGAGGACCCGGCTGCGGCCGCTCGGGCCGCGCTCGCGGAGGTGCGCGAATGAGTGACGACGGGCCGGGGACGCGCGAGGTGGCCCATCGGGTGTTCGCCGCGGAGTTCGACGACGCCTCGCTGTCGTACTCCGAGAGCGACGAGGAGCGCGCGCCGAACTACGTAGTGACGCCCACCGGCGCGCGGGTCAATCGCCTGTTCGTCGCGGGCGTGCTCACGGAGGTCGAGCGCGTCAACGACGAGACGAGCCGCGGCCGCGTCGTCGACCCCTCAGGCGCGTTCGTCACGTACGCGGGCCAGTACCAACCGGACGAGCAGGCGTTCCTCTCGCGGACGGAGCCGCCGGCGTTCATCGCGCTGACCGGGAAGGCGCGGACGTTCGAGCCGGAAGACGGCGATCGGGTGTTCACGTCTGTGCGGCCCGAGCGGCTGAGCGAGGTCGACGCGGCGACGCGCGACCGGTGGGTCGTCTCGGCGGCCGAGACGACGCTCGACCGGCTCGCGGTAGTCGAGCGCGCGCTCGAATCCTCGCTCCGGGGCGACGACCTCCGAGACGCACTCGCAGCGGGTGGCGCGCCGGCGGCGCTCGCGGCCGGGATTCCGCTGGCGTTCGACCACTACGGCACCGGCTCGGCGTACGTGGAGGCGGTCCGCCAGCTCGCGGTGGACGCACTGGAGCTCGTTGCCGGCGAGCGCGACGACGTCCGAGCCCCGTCTATCGAGCCCGACGCGGCCGGTGCGGTCGAGATCGGACCGCTCCCGGAGACCGACGTC
>Ga0209965_1000697_pt1 | contig 11849 bp, 10 predicted proteins | sample SalPon2_B_H2O_MG_FD_185707 | JGI IMG/M metagenome (GOLD analysis project Ga0209965, IMG submission 185707) | Salt pond water microbial communities from South San Francisco under conditions of wetland restoration - Salt Pond MetaG R2_B_H2O_MG... | ecosystem: Environmental > Aquatic > Non-marine...
GTACGCCGCTGAGATCGATGTCGCTGTACACCGCTCCGTTGAGCACGACCTCGGTTGGTCTTCCGGCGGCCGTGAGTCCCGCGCCGATATCACACCCCTGTCCGACAACGAGATCAGTTGCGGTCGTGTTGGGGCCGACAGTGGTGTCGGTATCGACGACGACATCGCGGAGCACGGTTCCTGCACCGACGGTGGCACTCGATCCGATAGCTGCATACGGGCCGACGACCGCGCCGGCTTCGATGACGGCGTCGCTGTCGACGACGACTGGGCCGACGAGCGTTGCGTCAGGATGGATGTGGGCTGTGTCAGCGACATAGCATCCGTCGTTGTCGGCCGAGGGTTCAACCCAGCCACGGCCGAGGAGTTCTCTGGCCAGCGACAGAAGATCCCAGGGATGGGTGGCGTCCATCCAGAAGCTGTCCGTCCGGACACCGCTTACTGTCTGTGTTTCGTCGTCGATCAGTGCTTGGATCGCGTCGGTGAGCGGCAACTCGCCGCGATCAACAGAGAGTGTTTCAAGCGTTTCGAATATCTGCTGTGTGAACGCGTACACACCAGCATTGAACAGCCGAAACTCGCCGCTTGCTGGTTGTTCCGTGAGCGTCGTGATCTCATCTTCAGCCACTCTGACCGCGCCGTAGCTGTCTGCTTCCGCACCCTCGACAATCGAGAGCGTTGCTGTGGTATCGTGGGCTGTGCTGACGGCCTCGACGATCTCGGAGTCGATGACCTGATCGCCGTTAACAAGAAGGAACGAGCCGCTTGGGCCATCACGTGCCTGCATGAGTGCGTGGCCGCTGCCGAGTTGGTTCGTTTGGGTGTGGTACGTGATTGGTGTCTCTCGGTATGTCGATCCGAAATGCGATCTCACCCGGTTTGCATGATAGCCAACGATGAGGTGGATGTCGGTAACCCCGGCGTCGATGAGGGCATCAAGAACGTATTCGAGGATCGGTTGTGTCCCGGCCGGCAGCATTGGTTTGGGCCGTTTCGCGGTGAGCGGACGGAGTCTGACGCCTTCGCCGGCGGCGAGGACGACCGCCGATGTGAGTGGGTTTGCTGTTGTGGAGGCCATATATGATGGTGTTCTGTCCTCAGTTACTCGGTGGTGTCTACCTGATCGTCTGCGGTACGATGTTGAGACAGGTGTTCCCAGACCTCCGTACAGCCGGCCCCATCGGTGAGTCCAGCGAGATGGGTATCCTGTTCATCATCGTGCCGCGCTTGGTTACTCATATACTGAGTAAATAATGGGCTGGATTATAATTGTTTGGGAGACCAGCAGCTATTTTGCGCGTGGTCTTGTGAGGGCTGTGTATGTCAAACGACGGTGAGCGGCTGTTTTCGCTGCTTGAGCTAACCGAGTACGAGGAAGCTGCACTCCAAGAGCTACTCGTATTGGGTCGGACGACCGCTCCCGATCTCGCGGAGGCAACGGGGATCCCGAAGGCTCGGATCTATGGGGTACTTGACACCCTTGCGGAAGCCGGATATATTAAGATGATTCCCGGGCGTCCGAAGCAGTATCAGCCACACGATCCAGCGGCGATCGTTGACCGCGCAGTCATGAACCGACAGGACAGCTACGAGCAGTTCAAGCGGGATGTGGACGCTGTTGCTGACTCCTTTGTCGGATCCTACTCGCCGATCGAGGATCGAGAGCTCGATGAGCTGAGTCCTACCGAGGATCTGTTTCACGTCGTTGATGTCGGCGAGCCCAGCGAACGAGAAACGCGACGGCTGTTTCGGGAGGCCGACAAGGAGGTCTTTGCGCTCACCAAGAGCTTCGGATATCTCGATGCCATCGCGCCTGCGATGGAGGCAGCCATCGATGCCGGCGTCAGCGTCAATGTGCTCATGTTGTCTCCTGATCACCTTACTGTTGAGAATCGAGAAGAACAGCAGTCGATCAGACAACGACTCGCCGACTCATTTCCGGCGGTCTCGGTTCGCATTACTGACCGAGTCCTCCCGTGGCGCGGAACGTTCGTTGATCCCGATCTTCAGTATCAAACGGGACAGGGGCTACTGCTCGTCGAACAGGAGGAGGTTCCGAATCATCTCAGACAGGCAGCCGTAACGGAAAATCCCGCGTTTGTCGCCGGGGTGTGGCAGTATTTCGATCTCCTGTGGCACCACGAGAGTACCCCGGCTGTTGATGATCCTGCTTGATCAATGCTGAGCAGATGAATAGTTTTATTTAGTTACTCAGCATTCGAGTAACTATGAGTATCCTGCTAACAGGTGCTGACGGATATCTCGGCTGGCCGACCGCGTTGCGGCTGGCCGACCGTGTTGATGAGCGTATCATCTGTGTCGACAACTTTGCGCGACGTGAGTGGGTCGCCGAATCCGGCAGTGTCTCTGCGACGCAGATCGAAGATCCCGCCGAACGGTTTGAATCGGTCGAGAATCTGAGTTTGATCGAGGGAGATCTCGCCGATCGAGAGTTTGTGATTCAGCTACTCGACACCCACGAACCAGAGACCGTGCTCCACACAGCCGCACAGCCGAGCGCGCCCTACTCGTCGATCAACGGCGAGCGCGCGCTCTACACCCAGCGAAACAACGTCTCGATGAATCTCAACCTCCTGCATGGGCTCGCCGAATGCGGGCTCGATGACACCCACTTTATCGAGACGACAACGACCGGGATCTACGGCGCGCCACACTTCCCGATCCCCGAAGGCGGTGTCGAGGTCGACCGAAAGGGTGGCTCCGATGAGATCCCGTTCCCGAACATGGCCGGGAGTTGGTATCATGCGACAAAGTCGTTCGATGCTGCCAACATGCGACTCGCGGAATCGGAGTTCGAGTTCCCGATCAGCGAGATCCGGACGGCGATCGTCTATGGAACGGAAACCGAGGAGACGCAAGCCCACGGCAGCCCAACACGGTTCGACTTCGATTACTACTTCGGGACGGTTGTTAATCGGTTCTGCGCACAGGCGGTCGCCGGTTATCCGATTACGGTCTACGGGAAGGGTGAACAGCGGAAACCGATGGTGAGTCTTGAGGATGCCGTTGAGAGTCTGGTTCGGCTCGTCGAGGACGATCACTCCGGTGACGACGGGATCGATATCTACAATCAGGTAACTCGCCCCGTGGCGATCGTCGAACTCGCCGAGACGATTGCCGAGGTCGGCGAGGAGTTTGACCTCGACGCGGAGGTCAAACATTATGAAAACCCGCGCAACGAGGACGAAGAGCACAAAATGGAGATGGAAAATGAGGACTTCCTTGAACTGGTCGGCGGTCAACGACAGGAGCTAGAGGCGGGCATCCGCGACGTGCTCGGTACACTTGTTGAGGAACAAGAGCGGATTGCCTCCCATGAGGATCGGTTCCTGCCTGGTGTGTTGACCGATGAGTGAGACATTCGACGTTTGTGTTACGGGTGCGGGTGGCTACATCGGTTCACGTGTTGCTGTCGAGCTGCTTGAAGCAGGCCACGATGTCACAGCGGTTGATAACTTTCGGAATACACAGGTTGAGGAGATTAACGGGGTTCCTGTTGTGGAAGCCGATATCCGTGATCGTGATGCTGTTCGCGATGCTGTCGATGGTTCTGATGCGGTGATGCATCTCGCAGCAGTGAGTGGTGTCCCTGACTGTGATGAGTCTCCTGAGGACGCATTTGATATCAATGTCGGTGGCACAGAAAACGTCTCATGGGTTTGTCACGAAACGGGGACACCGATGATCTTCCCGTGTAGTATGGCAATTGTCGGTGACCCGGTGGAGTTCCCAATCACATCCGAACACCCACGTAATCCTACCAATCACTACGGGCGCACCAAGGCCATGAGTGAGGAGGATATCCACGCGCTCGCTGAAGATGCCTTCCCGGCACACGTCTACATGAAATCAAACCTGTACGGCGGTCATTCGGTTGCGGGTGCACGTGTGAGTAAAGGAACGGTGATCAACATCTTTGTTGAGAAAGCCCTGAATCATGAACCGCTGACCGTCCACAAGCCAGGCACACAGGCCCGCGATTTCATCCACGTCAAGGATGTTGCACGTGCATACATCAGCTCACTTGATTCGCTTGTCGGAGGGAAAGCCGGAGCAACTACATTCCCGTTGGCGAGTGGTGAATGTATGAGTATTCTTGAGCTCGCTGAGACGGTACAGGATGTCGTCGCGGAGGAACGCGGATATACCGTAGAAATTGAACTGGTAGATAATCCACGGAGTGACGAAGCAGTCGCGGATGATTTCACCGTTGATACGACCGAGGCAGCCGAACTGATCGGATTCGATACCGAGTGGAGAGTGGCTGAGTTCATCCGAGAACTTGCGGTGTAAGACGAGCGTATCAGAACGGAACGTTCGTTTTGATCGTCGCTCGAAACCGCGGCGAAATTCCTAATAGTACCCCGAAGTAGACTCCTGCGCCTAGCGGAATAAGAAAGAGACTCGGTAGCATCCGATACTCGAGATATTCAGCTCCGGCGTACACCGGAACCCCCATTGCTACTGCTGCAACCAGCTGTTTGAATACCTCGGATACCGGAAACTGAAACGCAGTGAGCCGAGTGAGAGCAACATACGCAAGTATGGCCCCAACGGCGGCTGAACTGATCGTGGCGACTGCGGCACCGACCCATCCATAGACGTACACTAAAACAAAATTAAGCGAGATGTTTGTAACGACAAACACAGCGTTTATTCTGAAGCCGATGTCCGGTCTGTTGATCGCATCGATAACATTCACAAACTGACTCTTATAGGTTGAGATCAGCCGTGCGAGTATTAACAGTACCAAGATGAGGTATCCTTGGCGAAATTCCTGGCTGTATACAGACAGAATGACCTCGCCCAAGATGAGGCCACCGACCAGCCCTGGAATGATAAACACTCCTGCGTACGCAACTCCGGTTTGAGCGAGTTCTGCGATATTTTTCGTTTCATCCGTGTTGAGACTACTGATTTCAGGAAAAAGGCTTGTGTTAATAGCGACGCCGAAAACAGCGAGGACGGATGCTACGTTCCAGGCGATCTCGTAGATCCCGATCAGATCGCTGGTGACGAAGACGCCAAGCACGAGTGTGTCCATCGATGCGAGGGTTCGATTACTAAAACTCCCCAGCCATGAGAACTTCGCATACGCCCACAGCGACCTGAAATGAGAGCGATCCGGATAGCTGAAACGCGCAGAAATGTAGTAGAGTCCGACGGTGGCTGCCAAGATACTCCCGAGGATATAGCCGAAAAATAACCCTAGAAGATTGAACCCCAGCAGCACGAACGCGACTTGTGTGACGGTACGTGTGACTCTATCAAGCGGTTGTAGTGCGCCCGATATGTGAGTAAGATTCTCTCCAACAAGCACGGAGGTAACGAACGAAAAGAACGCTCCCGCAAACAGAAGCAGCAACAAAATATCAACCCGTTCAAAGCCGGTGTAAGATCGAAGTTGATTCTGAAATACAATAATCGCAGCAGTGACCACAACCAGACTCGCTGCTTGGAGTAGTACTCCGGCAGTAAGAAACTCGGAGGGTTCGTCGGTTTCACTAATTCGTTTATTTACGGATTTGGCTATTCCCATCGTTGAGAACATTTTCAGCCATGTCAGCACGGCGATTACCAGATAGTATGTTCCGAGTGTTCCTGCCCCGAGGATACGTGCCAAATAGATCGTTGCGACGAATCCTGCTAGGGTTGCACCAATCTTCGAGAGAAAATAGATGAAGGACTTTTGTCCGAGCCGCATACAATTAGAACTTGTATCCGAGTTTTTCTAACCGATCCTCGACTTCGTCATCCATCTCGACTTCGTCGATATCCATTGATGTCTCAGTAACTTGCTTTCGGTGCGCCTCAATCTTTGCCCGTATTTCAGAGAGAATTGCCGGATTTTGGCTGATGATATCGTCTTTTTCTGCCGGATCTGTCTCTAAGTGGTAGAGTTTTTCATCTTCTTGATTGTTCATATATTTCCAGTCTTTGTCACGATAGAAGATCCGATCCGGTTTCCCTTCGGAACCTCCCCAGTCTCCGATGACATGGTCACGGCTCCACTCGCCGTTTTCGATGAGTGGTTTCAGACTGCTCCCGTAGAAGTTATCAGGGCTATCGCAACCGGCGTAGTCGGCTATCGTTGGTGACACATCGATGAGCCCAACCATCTCGTCATACACTCCAGAACCATCAGCAGAGAGTATCAGTGGCACGTGAATTCCTTCATCGTGAATCGTGTTGTGGCTATACTGCCCGTGTTCGTAGAACTCTTCTCCGTGATCGGCGGTGATTAGTATGATCGTGTCCTCTCCCCACGATTTTTTTATGGTATTGACAAGTCGGCCGATTTCGTGATCGGTAAACCGAATTTCAGCGTCGTATAGGTCGATGAGATCCTGTTGTTCCTCTTCGGTGAGTTCGTCAGGAGTCTCAAGCATCTTCCGCCTGAGCTTGATAGATTGCCTCTCGCTGATTGGTGTGTCACGAAACTCACGCTGGTATTCTTCGGGCGGTACGTACGGGTGATGGACATCCATATAATGTGTCCAGAGGAACCGGTCACTCGAATCGGCTTCAGTCTCGTTCACCCACTCGATTGACCGATCGGTGATTTCGTCTGCCTTCACATAGCTGGAGCCGACGTTAAGGCCAGCATTTTTTTCAGTCGTGTCATAGAGCGTCTGCAGAATCCCGTAGAGAAAGCCGTCTTGGTTGAGATTCGTCTTGATGAACTGTCTGAGCTTCGCGGTGAAGCCCGGATCAGTCTTGGAGTCGTAGAATCTGTCAAAGCCACGCTGGTAACCGAAGTCAGCACAGAGGAAGAGGTTGGAGTGGAAGCCTGCGGTAGAATAATTCTCTTTCTTCAACACCTCCGAGATGAGCGTCCTCCCCTCAGTTATCCGTTCGTATCCGCCGTACATGTTGGTGTATGAGGAGGTTAGTATCGTGGGAAAAGAAGCTCGTGTCATACCAGCGTGTGAGAAAACGTTGGTAAATCGGTGGGACTCATCGGCTATTTCATCCAGTTTGGGGGAAGTATCCCTTTCGTGACCGTAACATCCTAGATGGTCGTAACGTAGTGAATCGACAGTTATCAGGGCTACATCAGTCATTGTGTCGTCTAACTCTATTAGAGGTGTTACAAGTTTCGGTAAACTTCTTCTTATTCAAGCGAGTCAAGTACGTTAGCTAACTCCTCAATATTCCTCTGTCGGCTGAATTTCTGAAAAGTGACATCGGTCATATCTATGTTAATTTTTTTGTTCCTAACTCTATCTATATAGTCTGATACGCCTTTGCTATCGTTAGGTGATACACACCTACCTAGGCCTTCTCCTTCTATAAACTTAGCAACCTCAAAAGATGAGTCAGCTATCGCCAAAATTGGAGTACAAGATCCAATATAGTCCCATATCTTAGACGGGATGCTCAACTTATTGCGTGGATCATCTCCGCCAATATGAACTACCATGTCTGACCCTTTGAGAACTGGTATTATTTCATCATGAGGCACAAAATCATGAGTTTCAACAACACCGTCTAATCTACGGTTCTCCACGGCTTCTTGATAATCTTCGTTCCAATCGCCGTAGAATTGGACGCAGATGTCTTTCCCGTACTCATCAACGTGTTTTTTAATACCATCTAAAAGATTGTATGGTTCTATCCACCCCTCGTAGAATGACCCCGCGTATGTAATTGTAAATTCGTCATACTCGACAGATTCTGCGTTCTCAAACTTTTCTCTCTCAAACCCTAAATACGGTAACTCATGAAATTGATCTTCGGGCACATCTGGATACGTCTCTGTGAAATACTCTTTCTGCACCTGTATTCCATCCATCCAGACAACTTTATCTGCATGTCTGACAACAGTTGTTTCTATTATGTTACGTATTTTGTAAGAAAAAGTATCAGTTTCAACATCAGGAACAGTAACCAGCGGATCCCTAAAGTAAGCAACCCATGGGACACTCAGAAGGAAATGCAAACTCAGCCCTATTAAATGCAGATGCGGCGGATTGCTTATTGATAAATATGCATCTACATCGTTCTTACGTGCATGTCGCCAGCATCTAAATATTGCCAGAGGAATATTAGTGATCTTAGGTTCTATATTAGTAACAGTTACATCCCATCCTAAATCATTGAGAAGGCTGATCTGGGTATCTATCTTCTCTGCTCTCCCCCCTTCATCGCCCGGCGACCTATTCGAGATTAGCATGAGAGAGTTCATAACAGAAAGTAAATATTCAATCATATTTGACGTTGGCGGTAGTTGAAGTCCGCGCATAAAGAATGACATATTTATACCCAGTAGAGGTAAAATTAGTCATAGACTGATAATGTCTATATTCAAAAATAAATATCATCCAGCCACCGAGTAAATTCAGATTATGGGTGGAATCCGCTCTCACGTGGTGGATTAATCCAGCATCTTGTATCTCGTATTAATGTCTTTAGTCTAACAAATACAATTAAACCAGCGCAGGGTGTTGTGTAAATATGGCTATCGAAGTCCTGACAAAAATATGGAATAATCTTCCCACGTCGATACGTTCGGGTGTGTCAGGATCATATCTACATAGTTTTCTCCAACGACAGGTCGCATATCGAGAAACCTTAGCCGAACTACAGATCACACCAACAGACGAGTTCTCATTCAAAATTGTCGTCCCGGAACGGCTAAGTCCATATTGGCTTGATTACGATCCTACAGTTGAACATTCCTGCCATGAACCAATTACAACGCGGACATTCATCAACGAGATCTCGACAGGTGATGTAGTCTGGGACATGGGATCACAATGGGGATACTTTAGTGTATTGGCAGCCAAATTAAATAGGTCTCCTTCAGGTGTTCATGTTTTTGATATGGAACCATATCACTGCCTACAGATTGAGCGGACATCTGATGTGTTATTTAATGGAGACGGAATTAATATTATTGAAACACAAATTTCGGATACACCAGGTCAAGGTCAGATGACTGGCGATCAATACAGATCCAAAACAGGGTCACCAGATTTCGTCAAAGTAGATATTGAGGGTGCTGAGGTAGCAGCTGTTTCTGGAATGAGAAAAACAATTGAGAATGATGCTCCTACGTTAATTATTGAAGTACATCCAAACAAAATAGCACAGTTCTTTGATGAAAATGTTGAAGAGTTCCTTTCGTACTTACAAGACGAATATGATGTTCTGAAAATCTGTGACGATTTCCGTGAAATAGATTCAGAGTGGAATGATTTCAAATTTGACACGGTTCCGTCACCAGGTAATAAGGGTATGGACGGTTTAGTGGATCAGGATTCCTATCAGTTACTTTGTCAGTAACTTCCTTTTCGTAAATAACAGATTATAAATCAACGAATGGAAATCAATTCACACGAAGGGTAGAATAGTCGATGAAAGTTACTCAGCCTACGTGGTGGAGAAACCGAATCGCACAGAGAGTAATTCGCCCAGTTCAGAACCGACGATATAACTCAGATTTCAGAGTGATTGATGAAGAATGGGATACCCTCATTGTCCTCGACGGTTGTCGTGAAGACTTGTTCCGAGAGATAATAAATACGTCCAGGTTTGACAGCTACGAGACACGCATGAGCGCGGGAAGTGCCACCGACGAATGGACAATAAAGAACTTTGCGGGACAGGCGCTTACCGACACTGTTTACATAACGGGTAATCCTGTGGTATCACGTCAAATTCAGACGGCGTTCCACGCCTTTATTGAGGTATGGAGAGACGGGTTTGACAAGAACCAGGGCACAGTTCCTCCTGAACCGGTGACGGAAGCCGCAATAGAAGCCCGGAAAGAGTATCCGGACAAACGTCTGATCGTTCACTATATGCAACCACATTACCCCTTCATAGGCTTCCCGGAATTGCGTTATACCACCTTCGGAGGAACAGACGCGATGGAGGTAGAGCCTGCTAAGACTGGAGCTAGCGACGTGTGGGAAGCTCTCGGAAAAGGACTCGTTGACAAGGAAACGGTCTGGGAGGCGTACGGTGAAAACCTTAACATAGTCATAGAAAGTGCAAATGAACTTATCGAAGCTGAGGAGGGAAGGTCTGTGGTGACCGCAGACCATGGAAACCTTCTCGGTGAACGAGTGTCACCTCTGCGGATACGTCTCTACGGACATCCGCCGTACATCCACCACCATGATCTCCGCGTAGTACCGTGGGCGGTCACGGGTGAATCAGACGACGTAGATGAGCGCCAGGTCGACGCAGACGTAGAGGATCAGTTACGCAGTCTGGGATATACCTAAATGAAATCTACTGTATAACTTTTCTGAATACTTCTTCGTACTCGTCCGCTATACTCCCCCACGAATGATTTCTGGTAAGTTCACGAAGCTCCTCCGAAGAACCACGGTCATATGCTCTACGCACTGTCTCTGCGACATCCTCTTGATTCAGACTACAGAAATCCACCATGCCCTTGAAAAGGTTCTCGGGATCACCCTCTACGCTCACGGCTGGTAGACCTGCCGCCCCGTATTCAAGAAGCTTCAACGAGTTTCTGTCATCGACGAGAGAGATTCCAACGTCGGAGACGTGTAGGAAGCCCGGAATCGTTTCGTGTGGAACCGTTCCGAGATAATGTACGTTCTCCATCTCGTTTGACGCTTTTTCAACTACAGGACGCTGGGAACCATCGCCTAAGACGACGAATTGCCACTCAGGCAGGTACTCCATCGCCTCAATGATAGTTGGTACGTGATAGGATGGTTCCAATCCTCCAATATATATAAGGATACGTTCGTCCATATTCATATAATCCAATAAAACATCGGTAGCGTCTTTGATAATCTTGCTGTCCGGTTCGACGAACCTCTCATAATCAACACCCAAACGTGTCTTAGTCACCGAATCTGTGTGCCGTTTAACACGGGGTACCTCCTCCTCATAGACCACCATAACATGGTTCGCACACCTAAACGAAAACTTCTCAGCTTGTGAGACAGACCAAGTCAGTAGCCGACCATTGTTCCTCCTGAACTGAGATATCGGATCTATGTGGTCTATGACCAGCGGAAGACGTTTGATGAGCTTCATCCAGGTTCCCACGAAGGCACCGAGACGCGTGGTTCCTACAATGACATCGGGGTTTTCGTTCAGAACAGTTCGGAAAAAACGGAGAGATGTTCCTTGAACATCGACCGTATGTCCTTTCTGTTCTAGCTTTTCGGCAATTCGGGATCTACCCACGCTTATGTTCTCCGGCTTGTCAGGTCGTAACCAAAGTACGTCCACACAATAACGTGGGTGAAAATAAAAATAAATATATCCATACAACAGTCTGATCATTGGCTACCGTATCAACTCAAATTGTTTTACAACACTTTGCTAGTATTAGTCGATTTCGCGTGAGAAAGGACGTAAATAAAGTTAGCAGATCCACCACCTCCCAACCCCGCTCCTCAAATGTTTTTTATCTCGTTTTACTTAGTCCCGATGCAATAGAGCGGTTACGGATTCAGAGGGTTTATGAACGGAAGAGTCTGGGATAGGGTATGATAGAGATAGCTTTCCTAGGCATCAACGACGTAGGAGAGCGTATTTACGACTGGCTGACGGATCAAACCGACGTGGAGGTACAGGGGATCTTCACGGAGCCGGAACAACTAACCATCATAAAACAGACTGAACCTGATCTCATTCTCGCTGCGGGATTCAGACACATAGTACCGGAAAATATACTTGATATACCTGAACTAGGGGCAGTAAATCTTCATAAGTCGTACCTCCCGTACAACAGAGGTGCAAACCCCAACGTTTGGAGTATCGTGGAGGACAACCCGGCGGGCACTTCGATACATTACATGACTCCTGACGTAGACCAAGGACCGATTATAGAT
>Ga0209965_1000705_pt1 | contig 11798 bp, 5 predicted proteins | sample SalPon2_B_H2O_MG_FD_185707 | JGI IMG/M metagenome (GOLD analysis project Ga0209965, IMG submission 185707) | Salt pond water microbial communities from South San Francisco under conditions of wetland restoration - Salt Pond MetaG R2_B_H2O_MG... | ecosystem: Environmental > Aquatic > Non-marine...
CGTTACTGCTACGGATGTGAACCGAGGTACCAATACAATCACCTTTGAGATAGATGGGTTCTCGAGTTATAGCTTGTATCAACCCAGCAGTAGTGGCGGTGGCAGTGGTAGCGGCAGTGGCAGTGGCAGTGGTAGTGGCAGTGGCAGCGGCAGTGGCAGTGGTAGCGGCAGTGGTAGCGGCAGTGGCAGTGGTAGCGGCAGTGGCAGTGGTAGCGGCGATGGTGGTAGTGGCAGTGGTAGCGGCGATGGTGGTAGTGGCAGTGGTAGCGGTGATGGTGGCGGTGGTAGCGGTGATGGTGATGGTGGTAGTGGTAGCGGTGGAAGCGCCCTCAGCGATGAAGTGCTTGCAGCCCTTGAGGAGGCCCAGGGTCGTGACGAGATAGCGACCGAGGACGTCGTTATGGGGCCCAGTGAAATATCCGTCGACCTGCTGCCGGGAGAGTCGGCCAACACTACAGTTGAGCTCCGAAACACGTTCAATCAAACAAGAGAATTCACTCTCGTTCCGGACTCAACAATCGCTCCGTATGTGAGTGTGAACAACCAGACGGTCGAGTTAGCACCAGGCGAATCGACGCGGGTAACAGTTAGTGCAGTGACATACAGGTCAACGATACCGGGACTCCGCTCGGGAACGATAGATATAGTTACAGATGATGAAGTATCGGAACTTCCGACGAAAATAAGAGTCCTTCGCCCGATCGACGAGGCGATATCGACCTCGACGACTCTGATTCGTCCGACAGTTGAGCCAGGTGCCACTGCACCGCTCCGGATAGAGACACGAGGGTCACAGCTACCGACTCCGGTTGAGATCGAGCACGAGATATCGGTTGTTCGAATTGGGACGAATGAGACGGTGTACAAGACGAATAAGACGGTGGTGATGGACAATGATGTACACACGGTGGTGGTCGATATAGAGCTGCCAGCCGGGATCAAGACTGGTTCATACAAGATAGAGACACGGACGACGTACTCCAATACTGAGGACGATCAGAGTGTGTTCGATGCGACGGGTCTGACAGTCAAACAGGCGTTCCTTGATCAGAGTCTGTTCGGCGTGTCGTATAGAGGGTTGCTCCTGGGGGTGCTGGTGTTGGTGACAGGTAGTGCGGTTGGCTACGGTTGGTATGTGTACAGTCGGCGCCAGCGTCAGGCTGAGAAGCGCTACACAGACGACTTCGACATGGAGAAGCTGCCATCGGAAGGCGATCGGTCGGCATACGTCGGGAAGTTGGCCGAGCGGGATGAGGATGCATACGTGGACTTAGATGACCTAACGACGCACTCGATGATCGCAGGGGCAACTGGGTCAGGAAAGAGCGTGACCGCCCAAGCAGTGGCAGAAGAGGCGTTGTTAGCTGGAGTGAACGTGATCGTACTCGATCCGACAGGGCAGTGGTCGGGGTACCTGAATGAGTGTGAGGATGAAGGGATGGTTGAGCTGTACGATGAGTTCGGTTACACTGAGGACGACGCTCAGTCGTTCAATGGGAACATCCGTGCGGTAGATCCGGGAACGGAGGTAGATATCACACCGTATCTGGAATCAGAGAGCGAGGGAAGTGAAGGACAGATAATCGTTTTCAGCCTTCACAAGCTGGAGAATGCGAACATAGACAAGTTCGTGGAAGCGACGGTGAAACAGATATTCCAGGCGAATTGCTCGGAGAAGAGCCAGTTGGACACGCTGATGGTGTATGATGAGACCCATCGTCTGCTACCCGAGTTCGGAGGGGATGGCGAGGGGCTCAAGCAGGTTGAGCGCGGAGCGCGAGAGTTCCGGAAGTGGGGTATTGGGATGATGTTAGTGAGCCAGGTGGTGTCAGACTTCCCCGAAGAGGTACGTTCAAACATAGGGACAACGATCCAGATGCGGACGCAGTACGAGGGCGACTTAGAGCGCTTGGCAGGTAGGTACGGTAAGGAGACAATGCAAGGGATAGTGAAAGCAGAGGTGGGGACTGGGCTCATCCAGAACTCGTCCTACAACAACGGGAACCCGTACTTCGTCAATTGGCGTCCGCTGCTCCACAGTCCGAAGCGGCTGAGCGATGACGATCTTGAGATGTATGAGGATTACAACAAGCGGATCGACAAGCTGGACGAAATCATCTCAGAGATGCCTGAAGACGAGGCCTTCGAGTACGAGACGGAGATGGAGTTAATCAAGAACAACCTCCAGAAGGGGAGCTTCAACTTAGCAGAGATCTACCTGGATGAACTCGAGGAGAAATTGTTAGAGCCGGTGGAATCGCAATAGGGCGTTGGACTCACGGAGTTACGGACTCGGAGATGTAGTGGACGTACACATCAGGAAAATTTCAGGGAACTCACGGTATCCTTGGCGCACTCGGGCGGCAGTGCCGTCCGAGCGTGTGACCGAAGAGTCGACAGCCTCTGTCAGTGACCGCTGCTTGTCGAGATACTCCACATTTCGTGCGTTGTGTGCCTTCTTCAGTGCGTTTTGCTCGCAGTGTTTGATTACTGGTCGCGTCGACGCGTCACGACACGCTTCCCGAAGGTCGCTCCAAGAGTACATTTTGTCGGCCAGCAATGCCTGCAGGTCTTCCGTGTTGCGCCGAAAGACTTGCAGCCCGATATGGCTGTGATAGCCTTTTTGCTCGTGAAATGAGCGTCCATGGTTGCGAGTGACTCCATATCGACGAGCAACGTCGTTTTCAACTCATTAAACGAATCACAGACACGGTTGCAGTATTGTGAGCGAACCTGGTCTCGTTGGAAGCCACTGGCATCAATCGATGTCGGCCCCGAGAGCCCCGCGTGCTCCGTAAGTCTGTGTAGGGCCTATACTCAGTTTGCTAACTGTCCGTCCCAAACGTGTCTTGTAGGTTCGCGGCCATCGCTTGTCGACGGCGCCGACGGCTATCTGCTTCAGAGAGGGACTGTTCCCAGACGACGGTTCCGGATTGAGCACCTTGGTCTTCAGCGATTTCGTCCATTTCACAGTACATCTGGAATTTGGCCGGGATTGTTGCCTTCTGTATCAGGCGATATATGCCCCGGTGAGCACGCCGATTCACTGATGGGTCGCAAGAGAGACACAGTCGATCCAGTCTGGGGTGCTAACCGGCCGCCTGATGAAGAGATAGGCGGCGATACCAGAGATATAGGGCTCTTTTCAGGGCGTGAGCGGGAGCGAATCGCACGACGTGTTCCTCACCCCGCTATCCCCTCACTTGAGACACTTCGGGCCTTCCAGCGGAGCCTCGCACAGATCGGGCTGTCCCGTCGGGAAGGCACCCGAATGGACGCGCATCCGCCAGAGGGGCGATCCGATGGATTTTGACCTTTGCGCACTGCAATTCGTTGAGCAGACGTGTCTGCTGGGCGACCGAGTCCCCGCCCTGGACGCCGACGTCGACCTTCACCGTCTGCTCCGAGACCTCGACGAGGCAGAGTACCCCTACTGGCGAGCGGCTGTCATCTCAGAAGCGCGCGACGTTTCCGCTCGCGGTCTTGCCTCTCGCCTCTCGGACTCGTTCAACTGTTGGCTCCCAAAGCAGCTCGGATTCGACCCGCACGATCCGCCGACACACTCGACGCTGTCGAGGCACTGGCGGTACAGCGAGAGTATAGAGGCCGCCATCGAGGAGTTGGGCCTCCGCGCCCGATACGCGGCTCTCTGGGCGGGTGCTGAGTTCCCTGACCACCTCCGGCGTGAGGGGTGGGGCGTAAAGGAGATTCTCAATTCTGAGCCCGACTTGGACGAGAAGGTGGTCGCGATCAAGCACCTCGTTGAGGAGAGGGTCGCGGTGATGTCTCCCCACTTGTCGTTTGGACGAGATCCGGACGCGCCGGCGTTCAAGCTCCCGCCAGCGGCCTTCATCGCGTTCTTCGCGCATCTTGCGCTCGAAAACTTGCACGCTAACACCGGTCAGCGAACGATGGAGTGGTTGGACCTCCCAGCACCAGTTCCAGCAGCCGACACTGTCCACCGGTACGCACGAAGCCTCTCGGCCAAGGACGTCGACGAGATGTTTGGGAACGCCACGGCTGCACTGCTTCGCCAAGAGGCCGAGGTTTCTCAAGCAGATCCCAGTCAAGAGGCGCTTGAACCCCCTCTCCACCTCGCCTACGACACGACGAAGGTGAAAGGTACGGCGACCAGTCGGAAGAGTGGACATCCGGCGTGCTCCCCCGAGACAATAGCGCATCGGCGTGAGTGTTCGCCGTCCTCTCGATCGTCGGGCGAGATATGTCCTACGTCTTGGGGGTATTGCCCCTCCGAGACCAGGGCGATATCAGCGACCTCCTGGAGGAGGCGACGAAAGGCGACCCTGGGCCCAAAAAAACGTCTCGTTCGGCGACTTCAGCATGGCAACAAAGCCGAACGCCTTCGCCTGGCCTATCCCCAAGGAAAAAATAGGAGCAAAGAACCGCGATCACCCCCACGAGGCGTTCCTCACGGACATGGACGTCAAGGAACGGGACCTTGAGAAGCTTGGTCGAGAGTTCCGCGATCGGTGGGGGGGTTGAAACCTCGATACGCGAGGTGAAGCGCCGCTTCCACGCCAAATGCCGGTCGAGCAAGCCCAGTGTCCGCGCCTTTTTGTTCATGAGGGCGGCGGTCCTGTACAACCTCTCCCAGTACGTCGACAATCGACTCGAAGAGCGACTGTACGCCGAGGACGTCGAATGGAGCGGCGAAGAATTGCTACACGCAGTTCGCGAGGTTCTCGCCGATGGAGTCCCCAACTGGGGGGATGCCTTCGATCCAGAGGAAGCACGTGGGTCAGCATACGCCAGTCGTAGCGCGCGTTGTGAGAGGTAATTTGCGTGCAACAGACCCCGGCAAATTCAGAAACAACTGTTCAACCCGAATATCGACCATGGCACTGGTGTATGTTGAGTACTGGAAGCGCCGTGCTGTCCGTGGCGTCGCCAGCCGACCGTCGACCGATACGTCGGCCCGAGCAGCGAGCCGTTTGAATCGGTTTGTGATTGTATCGGAGTGAACATGAGCTTTCGAATTGGTGGGTGACGGGAAGAGATCCCCCTGCCGGCTCTCCGACTCAGCCAGTTGGTCGATGTGGTCAGAGACTGTGTGGACGCCGTAGTGGATGGCAACTGTGCCTGGACCATTCTTGCATGCTTCGAGGCGATGTGTGGATTATTACCATGGAGGGGAAACTGCGAAACATGTAGTTGTGCGACCTCGGAGGGTCGAAGGCCCCACCCGGGAAGTGTGGTCACCCATAGAGTCTCTGCTGGTGTCTCCGCAGTAGCCAGGCGTTGCTGGACATCAGTTGCTCAAATCGATTGGTTGTCGGCGTTATGCGTTCCCAGAGATATTCGGATTCGACGCCATCGAGAGGGGTGAACGCGAGGTAGCCTTCGTCTGTTAGTCGACGTGAACCGCCTCGGGGTCAGCCCCGAGGCTTCCCGTGGATTAGTCGGACACGCCTCGGATACCATCGGGATGATGCCCTCTCGCGGTATCCGAGGTCACGGTCGGGGCGTCCACGGCCCCCGATGCCTGCCGTCGCACCTTCCGCACTTGGGGAAGGCTGTTGAGAGCAGGCACATTCCTGTCCTGATGCTTCTTGATACCTCTGACGGCGACATTGACGCTCGCACTTCGGTCGGCGTGGTCTTGATGCTGGCACGAACAGCACTTGAACCGCTTTCTGTTGCGGTTCGCTCGTTCCGTGTCTTCACACATCGAACACTGCTGACTCGTGTATTCAGGGTCAATCCACGCTGTTGGGACACCCTTAAAGGCGGCCTTGTACGACGTGTAAAACTGAAGCGCACGGAACGGCAGGTGGTGCAAGCGTCGGTTCATCCGCGTGCCGTAGTCGATACTGTCGCGCATCTCTTTGAGGTCTTCAAACACGATGCACGGCTTCTCGAACTGCTGGCTCCCCTCCACGATGTGCCGACTCACCTTGTGGAGTCGGTCACGGACGAACCGTTCTTCTCGCCCTTCGAGCGTATCGTGCATACTCGGTTTCTCGACGTTCTGCACCCGCTTTCGCATCGTGAAGTAGCGGTGACGCTCGAACTTGATTTCGGGGAAGTCAATGACCAGTGTATCCTCAACACTATCTGCTGACAGCGCCGACAGTGCCACGTTGTCTTCGTTTACGTCCACCCCGATGACCGTCCGAGAGTCATGTTTGTCTCGAACGGTCTGCTCGGTATTTGTGACGTTAACATGCAACTCGGGTGTTCCATCGTGGAATAGGGCTTCCGCTGTCCCGATGTTCCACTTATCACCAGCGAGTGCATTCTTGAGAATGTCGAGATGGGTGTCGTCGCCTTCCAGCGCACCTTTGAGGTGCTTGTAGGGTTTCGCGCTGATACGGAACCGCACGGTTCCGTCGTCTCGGAGCGTGAGGTTACCCTTCTTCGTAGTTGGCACGAAGCCGGTACGTGCCGTCTTTGGTGTGGCTTGGCAGGCCGAAGTCGTCGTACTCGTGGTAGTTTTCCATCGCGCCGAGTGCTTTCGCAACGACACGCAGTGTGGTGTTTTGCACGAGGTCGGCGTCGTCGCCCACGTGCTGATTTCGTCCCAAACCACGCCCTGCTTGGCGAGACGGACAGTTTCGTTGTACGCCCACCGAGATTCGAGCGTAGCGTCTTCCAGAATACTCTCGTTGTCACTCCGGATGTTCAGTTGAAAATCCAGCGTCTTCACGAGAGTCTGTCCGTCGGTTATTCGCTCCAATCCGGTATAGCAGTCCGTTTCGCTTGAATAGCAGCGATCCACGGCGAAAGTGGAAAGTTAACCGAGCTTACGGCCTTCACCCTCGGGGTCAAGCCCCGAGGCACTCGGCCTGCTCCGCCTGTAGACGGGTTGGATGTCTGCGGCGAACGTGAGTCGTGAGTGGTCGCTCCCGAGGGAGTCAGCGATGTCGTCGAGGACTTCCCGGGCTCGCCGCCGTTTGCTCGCTTTCTTATCAATGTCGTCAGCATGAGCGAGGAGTGCATCTGTGCCAGGGTGGTGGCGGTAGCTTTCTACCCACGTTCGAAACCGGAACCGACGTGAGGCGAGTGTCGATTCGGCTAAGCACTCACGATCTTCCCGTCGGGTGAAGTGCGCGTCGACGGAGCTTCTGTTTCTTCATATTCGATATCGAATCGCCGCTGCGGTGTCTCTCTCACTCACTCCCCGTTTTCGTGTTGTAACACGTTGCCGTTGATATCTTTCTGGATGAGCTCGGTGAAGGCCCGGTCGTGGTGTTCGACAAGTGTGTACCGAATGCGAAAGTAGTCGTGTGTTCGGAGCCATTTCGCTGTGGGGTATGGTTGATCTATATGCGTGGAATCTACGACAAATTTCGAGTGAATGTTGTTTATGTAGTACTCACGAGTTTGTCGGGTGGTTTGCGGCTCCAGTTGTGCTGTTGCCCACTCATCTTCCCCCGTCGTTTCCAGTGTAACTAGCCGATTCGCTGTGTCTGTGGGGTATTTTGAGAGTTTGAGTTTCCATGGGTAGCGCTGATATTTAAAATAAATTTCGTTTTTGGATACCTGGTTGTAGGCGGGGATACAACTAACCTATGTAAAAACGGGCGAGGATACCCGCAAATAGCCATATACTTTATACCGCTATATCTTTAGTCCGGAAAGTTCAGACATCTAGAAAAGTCCAAACTGTGCTTTCCGACCCACACTCTCGTCACTGGTCAGTTGGGGTACTTAGATCCCGGGATCTTTCTGCCTCCCTATCCCGCTGACTGCTAAACTAAACACTGCCCTGGTTTCCACTGATAATTAGCTTAGGTTGCCCACTATGCGGGATTTCAAATCAGTCAACTTACGCCGAACCGATGTTTCAGGATGCCCTGTTTCTGGATCCCAGATACCATCCAAATTAGATTCATCCAGAAAAAGAACAGCATTATACCGATCTCCGAGGTATTCTAGTGATACGAACCCCACGCGATGATCAACAGTTTCGATTTCTACTGCTCTTGAACTAGAAGTGAGGACTTGTAGATCTTCTCTGTCCCAGTCAATTTGTGTAGCAATTTCTACTGCACTACCTTCCCAGAAGGCAGGTAGTTCATCCACCTTTACATCACGTTTTACTTTATACTCAAGCTTATAATATGTATGTAAATTACCAGCCCCCATGCATTCAGAGCAATTAACATCCCCTTCACCATCACAGTCGGTGCAGACAAGATTACCTTTGCCATTACAGTTGGGGCACTCAATTATTGTTGCAGTGTCATCATTTTGGCAGTCCGGGCACTCGGAGCCAGAGAGTGAGGACCCATCACAGGAGGGACAGTCTTCAGCGCGAATAATCTTTCCAGTAGAATCACATTCTGGACATGCTAAATTATTGTTCCCACGACAGTTATTGCACATCACTTTGCCGGTGCTTTCACAGTTCATGCAGAGACTTTTCCCGTGAGTAGCTTCTTGTAGTCGGGCGTAACTGTTTGTCATATCAAAAGGCGCTTGCAAAACGATATCTTCAAATTTTTCGGGATAAGTGCCGTTGCAAATCTGACATTCAGATGCAGGGGTACCTATATGCCTTCTCTCTGTATCAATAGTTTTGATATTGATATTAAAACGAAGGCGCTTTTCCTCCACAGTAATAATTTTCCCTTGCCGCCGAAAGGCATCACTTGAGATGGCTTGACTTGTACTATCAAGAATCTCATTGGTAGCCGCCACAATTTGATCGCTGTTTGCTAACACCAACTGCTGGTATAGGATTGTAGTATTTTAATTTTTTGGGCCTATTGGAGATTCAATCATGATTTGCTAGAGACAGCTGATGAAGTTTGATCTGAGTATCAGCAGTCTCAATCGATCACTCGGGGTAGAGGAAGTATCTGCTTGGCTGCAGTGTGATGCCTAACTAAGCAGACAGCGATATAGAAAGAAGTACCTGCCTAATTTTGTCATCAACAGTCTCAACGAAGAGTTTACGTTAGATCTCAGTGAGAACATTGAGGTCACGACAAAGACGTGGTACGAGGTTCTTGCCGGCACCAGCGCCAGTGGAACTCGATTAACAACATCTGCGAACCAACCAACTCCTGTGCCACACGTCACCGTTGACACGACCTACTACGAACGACCACCGGCAAGCAAGTACTACTGCGACCGTACGAACTACCACATTCAAACCGTCGGAGCAACGAAACTCGTCGATACAGACACACAAGCGATCATAACTCCATTGCACGACGACACGTGAGGAAGCGACGCAGACGTGTGTGTGCAACTCGCCCACGCACAGCGGGCGAGTTACAGACTCTCGACGCGGACAAGGGTTACCACAGTCAGTCTCTCCGAGATATGGGCATACGTCCCCTCCTGAAACATCGCGTCTTTGCACCATACGATCATACACGCACGCACAAATAGAAGATCTCACTACAAGCAGCGGTCACTGACAGAGGCTGTCGACTCTTCGGTCACACGCTCGGACGGCACTGCCGCCCGAGTGCGCCAAGGATACCGTGAGTTCCCTGAAATTTTCCTGATGTGTACGTCCACTACATCTCCGAGTCCGTAACTCCGTGAGTCCAACGCCCTATTGCGATTCCACCGGCTCTAACAATTTCTCCTCGAGTTCATCCAGGTAGATCTCTGCTAAGTTGAAGCTCCCCTTCTGGAGGTTGTTCTTGATTAACTCCATCTCCGTCTCGTACTCGAAGGCCTCGTCTTCAGGCATCTCTGAGATGATTTCGTCCAGCTTGTCGATCCGCTTGTTGTAATCCTCATACATCTCAAGATCGTCATCGCTCAGCCGCTTCGGACTGTGGAGCAGCGGACGCCAATTGACGAAGTACGGGTTCCCGTTGTTGTAGGACGAGTTCTGGATGAGCCCAGTCCCCACCTCTGCTTTCACTATCCCTTGCATTGTCTCCTTACCGTACCTACCTGCCAAGCGCTCTAAGTCGCCCTCGTACTGCGTCCGCATCTGGATCGTTGTCCCTATGTTTGAACGTACCTCTTCGGGGAAGTCTGACACCACCTGGCTCACTAACATCATCCCAATACCCCACTTCCGGAACTCTCGCGCTCCGCGCTCAACCTGCTTGAGCCCCTCGCCATCCCCTCCGAACTCGGGTAGCAGACGATGGGTCTCATCATACACCATCAGCGTGTCCAACTGGCTCTTCTCCGAGCAATTCGCCTGGAATATCTGTTTCACCGTCGCTTCCACGAACTTGTCTATGTTCGCATTCTCCAGCTTGTGAAGGCTGAAAACGATTATCTGTCCTTCACTTCCCTCGCTCTCTGATTCCAGATACGGTGTGATATCTACCTCCGTTCCCGGATCTACCGCACGGATGTTCCCATTGAACGACTGAGCGTCGTCCTCAGTGTAACCGAACTCATCGTACAGCTCAACCATCCCTTCATCCTCACACTCATTCAGGTACCCCGACCACTGCCCTGTCGGATCGAGTACGATCACGTTCACTCCAGCTAACAACGCCTCTTCTGCCACTGCTTGGGCGGTCACGCTCTTTCCTGACCCAGTTGCCCCTGCGATCATCGAGTGCGTCGTTAGGTCATCTAAGTCCACGTATGCATCCTCATCCCGCTCGGCCAACTTCCCGACGTATGCCGACCGATCGCCTTCCGATGGCAGCTTCTCCATGTCGAAGTCGTCTGTGTAGCGCTTCTCAGCCTGACGCTGGCGCCGACTGTACACATACCAACCGTAGCCAACCGCACTACCTGTCACCAACACCAGCACCCCCAGGAGCAACCCTCTATACGACACGCCGAACAGACTCTGATCAAGGAACGCCTGTTTGACTGTCAGACCCGTCGCATCGAACACACTCTGATCGTCCTCAGTATTGGAGTACGTCGTCCGTGTCTCTATCTTGTATGAACCAGTCTTGATCCCGGCTGGCAGCTCTATATCGACCACCACCGTGTGTACATCATTGTCCATCACCACCGTCTTATTCGTCTTGTACACCGTCTCATTCGTCCCAATTCGAACAACCGATATCTCGTGCTCGATCTCAACCGGAGTCGGTAGCTGTGACCCTCGTGTCTCTATCCGGAGCGGTGCAGTGGCACCTGGCTCAACTGTCGGACGAATCAGAGTCGTCGAGGTCGATATCGCCTCGTCGATCGGGCGAAGGACTCTTATTTTCGTCGGAAGTTCCGATACTTCATCATCTGTAACTATATCTATCGTTCCCGAGCGGAGTCCCGGTATCGTTGACCTGTATGTCACTGCACTAACTGTTACCCGCGTCGATTCGCCTGGTGCTAACTCGACCGTCTGGTTGTTCACACTCACATACGGAGCGATTGTTGAGTCCGGAACGAGAGTGAATTCTCTTGTTTGATTGAACGTGTTTCGGAGCTCAACTGTAGTGTTGGCCGACTCTCCCGGCAGCAGGTCGACGGATATTTCACTGGGCCCCATAACGACGTCCTCGGTCGCTATCTCGTCACGACCCTGGGCCTCCTCAAGGGCTGCAAGCACTTCATCGCTGAGGGCGCTTCCACCGCTACCACTACCACCATCACCATCACCGCTACCACCGCCACCATCACCGCTACCACTGCCACTACCACCATCGCCGCTACCACTGCCACTACCACCATCGCCGCTACCACTGCCACTGCCGCTACCACTGCCACTGCCGCTACCACTGCCGCTACCACTGCCACTGCCGCTGCCACTGCCACTACCACTGCCACTGCCACTGCCGCTACCACTGCCACCGCCACTACTGCTGGGTTGATACAAGCTATAACTCGAGAACCCATCTATCTCAAAGGTGATTGTATTGGTACCTCGGTTCACATCCGTAGCAGTAACG